>WNGL01009887.1_pt1 | contig 11022 bp, 8 predicted proteins | sample 5400591 | NCBI WGS metagenome assembly WNGL01 (sample SAMN13153377, study PRJNA577476) | soil metagenome | isolation source: 80 cm soil or saprolite under Garry oak tree replicate 1 | place: USA:California | collected 2016-06-15
CCCCAGCGGCCAGCGTTGCTCTGCCGTCATCTTCTGGGAATCGATCTGCAAGACAACGTTTTTGTCCACCAGGTTGACAAAAACATGGCCCTTCGCATCCGACGCCGCAAGTTCCCGCGTTCCGCCCAGGTCGATCGTACCCACCACCGTGCCTTCCCTAGCGTCAATCGCAGTCGCGTTACTGCTTCCGCCATTGAAAGTGAAGATACGCTTGGTCGGCTGATCATAGACGATCGGACCCGGGTTCGCGCCAGTCACTTTCACGTCCCCGATAGTTTCGAGCGTCTTCGGATTAAAGATCGTCACAGAGTTAGCCCCGCCGTTGCTGATAAAGCCGCGGCCCAGTTCCGGAACAATCGCGATCGCATGAGCACCGGACGTTTTGTCGATCTTTCCTACCAGCTTTCCCGAATCGACATCCATTACTTCCACCTGTGAGCCATGCGCAACATACAGTCGCCGGCCAGCAGTGTCCACGGTGGGATGATCCCATCCGTCATCGCCGGGAACAGAAACCTTTTGCAGCAGATGATAGCCGCCAGCGGCCCAAGCTGCTGTAGCGATAGCACCCACGATCAATACGAACAAAGTGGAAAAAGTTTTCACAGTTTCTCCTCCTTCGCCCAGGCTGCACGGACACACCTGTATTTCCAATCCTGCCAGTGCGAGCGGCTAGGCAAACTAATTCTTACTGGCCAAAGACAAGAACCCGAAAGGTGTCGGGTACGTACCTGATGTCGTTGCCCCCTCTACCCATCTCAGCAGTCGCTTGGTCGGCAAACGGCACCAATATGCTGTGCGTTTTCTCATCCAGGGCCACGGCCCTCGCTCCGGCCCCAATCTTCACGGTTTCCAGCACGCTGTACTTGTCCGCGGATTCCTGGCGGATGACGGTGACGGCTCCTTCAGCGTTGGTCCCGTCACCGTTGGAACTAAATACGAGGCGGGCTTGCGGATCGAAGGCCACGGTCGCAGCTCTTCCCAGGCCGGTTGGCACCTTGGTAATCACACGCCCGCTATTCGCATCCAGGACCGCCATCATGCGATTCTCGCAGCCGACGAATAGCCTCGCGTTTTTCTGGTCAAGTGCCATGGACGTGGGGCGCTCACAGGTCCCCGCCTTCCAGGGTTCACCGGCCGCTGCCAGCTTCCGGGCATCGATCGGCAAGATAGCCTCTTTCTCCCAGAGGGTGACAAGAAGACGGCCCTTCCCATCCAACACTGCAAATTCGGGTCTTGCATCCAGTTCGATCGTACCGGACACCGTGCCCTCCTGAGCGTCAACGGCGGTGATGCTGTAGCCGCGCCTATTCAAAGTGAAGACACGCTTCGTCATAGGATCATAGACGATCTGAGTCGGGGCCGGACCTACTTTCACCTCCCCGATGGTTTCCAGCGTCTTCAGATCGAAGATCGTCGACGAGGCGCCCTGGCCGTTGGAGGTAAAGCCGCGCCCCAGATCCGAAGCTACCGCAACCGCCCGGACACCACGCGTTTTGTCGACTTTTCCCACCACTTTTCCGGAACCCATGTCTATGACGTCGACCTGGGTGTTATGCGACACGTACAGCCGCCGGCCAGCGCTGTCCATGGTGCTAAGAACACCAACTACTCCCACGCCGCCTACGGGAATTGTTTGTGATAAATGGTAGCCTCCACTCGGCGAGGCTGCTGTTACGAACGCAAAATTGTCGAAATAGATGGCGCTGTCCGACTTCGTCCACAGGCCCACTTTGCCTGCCTCCGTGAACGTCTTGTCATCCACATCGAAGATCTTGTCGCCGTTGATGTAAACGCTGAAAAGAGAGCCCTGGAACGTGACCCGCAAGGTGCTCCAAACCCCGGTGGGAATTCTGTGGGGGATTCCATAGGTGTTATTAGGTTGGCCCACGGGCGGCAGCGGAATGCGCTCGCTTTTCTCGACTTTGTAAAGCACGACGTTGTCTTCCAACGCGTTGGCTCTGGCGATGTAATAGGTGTCCGGATCCTTGTAGCGCCATACCACGCCGGCGCCCTGGTCAATCTTCCCGGAAATCGGCTTGAAGGCGACGCTCACTTCGCCATCCTTGAGGTTGGAGTTGTCGTAGATTAATAGTGGAAACCGGTTGTCGTCCGGAGATTGTGAAGTCTGCCCCACAACATAGCCCTTCTTGCTAGGTGCGGTGCGGTCTGCGACGACCTCCCATTTGGGCGCGCCGCCCGGATGAGTCATGTTCACTGACCACCCTTGCGGTACCGCGCCAGGCGTATCCGAACCAAAGTTGATCGTCGCCGCATGCAACACAGAACCGGCGAACAAGAGAATCGGAAGTAGCCGTCTCATAGGTCCTCCTTGCTGGGGCATCGGGGAGGCAGGAGATCGCCCGGCCGATCGTCTCCCCAGTTGCCGTTGAGAGTAATAATCGAATCTGAAGATCCCCTGAAGGAAATTCGTGTGAGGGCGCGACTCGCACAAGTCGAAGAAGCGAGTCTAGATCTATCCCTCATTTTGCGTCATACACCAGGATCTCCGCGCTCTGATCGCCCTGCCGACGTGCGGAGACAAAGAGTTTTCCCCACTCGGGCACGAAAAAGCCAGTCCATGCGCCCGGCCCGGTTGGGTAGCTGGCAATCTTGCTGTAGTGATCGGGGTCTTTCTGCTGGAAGACATCTATAAAGCCGGGGCCAGCGGCCCTGGGATCAGCCCCGGTCATTTGCCCGAGCACGTAAACTCTGCCTTTGCTCGCGTCGTAGAAGAGGTCATCCGAACTGGGTCCTTCCAGGGAAGCCACTGTCTTACCGGTTTCGGTATTGAACACGACCAAACTCTTAGGCTCCCGGCATTCAACGAACAGCCGATGATGCATTTCGTCAAGTGTCATCGGGAAATTGTCCTCACAGCTAACCGGCCAATGGGCAACCACACTGCCTTTCGCAAGGTCAGCGACTTGAATCTCATGCCGATCGGGAACATTGACAAAGACTCGAGTTCCGGATTTCTCGAGCTGAAAAGATTCGGGATGGGCATCGACGGCAATCTCCCTGGTCTTCTTTCCCATGGGGTCGAGAAACGCTAGCGCGCCATCTCCCTCACCGCGCACCACTTTTCCAAACAGGAATTTTTCCCCGCCATAGCCGACGAGCACCCGCTTGCTGCGGGCGTCGTAGCGGATGTTATCCGCGTCGCTAGAGAGCTTCACGGTTTGCAGAAGCTGAAACGTCGTTCCGTCAAAAATCTTTACAGCGCCGTCGCCCCCGCAGGGCACGAAAAGCCGATTGGACGAGGCGTCGTAAAATGCTGACTGCGGCTGGTTCAGATCCGCGATCGTGTGCACTTGACGACCGGCCTTCAGGCCGATCACCTCGAGCGTGTGATTGTCAAAAGCCGCCGCGAAGAGGCGCTCGCCCTTCAGATCGACGCCGAGATGATCCATGCGTCCGTTCACATTCGCTAGCGCGATGCGGGTCTTCAGCACCAAGACCGGGGACTCTTGACTCATGGCCAAGATAGGCAAAAAGAGCGCCTGCAAAAGAAGCAGTGTTCTGAAATGTTTTCTCATTGATTCTCCTTGCGGTAGAAAGCTAGCTCAGAGTTGCGGGCCCGCCTTAAGTCCGGCAGCGTAACCCTAGAACCTGAATAGGGCCTGAAAGGATGTCCTCAGGGGCCACACATGGAATTGCCGCACGCTCTGACAATGATCGTGCCGAATGTAATCGGACGGTTGTTAAAGAACTGGACCGGACGGAGCATAAGTCTTCGCAGCATCGGGAGATTGTGTTACAAGGCTATCAAGGCAGATGGTGAAGAAATTTCTTCCTTATCTGCTCACTCGGCATAACTCAGTTGGTGTAACGAAGCCAAAGGCTATTCAACTGAGCTACGGCGCTCTGTCCTTTTACCGATAAACTGACCCGAACTCACACTGAAAAAGAAACAATTGTTATTCGTGTTCTGAACGGGGTAAGTCCCAGCAACGTTGGTGCTACTGGAAATACTCCCCGAGAGCTGAACGACAATCGTGATTCTCTTCATGTATCAAACCGCGTTCATTTCGTGTCGAACACTTGAATGGCAAGGCCCTGCCCGCCGGCGCCTGTCACAGCCTTGAACAGTTGGCCTAGGTCGGGCACGAATAGTCCTGTTTGAGCTTGGCCGGGCGTCGGATAGCGGCCAACGCGGTCATAGTGATCGGGATCTTTCTGCTGAAAAACGTCAATAAATCCTAGCCCCAAGACGTAAACACGATCTTTGCTCGCGTCATAGAACAGGTCATCGGTCCGATCCACAGTGGGGTAGGACGCCACGGCCTTGCCCGTTTCCGTGTCCAGCACGGCCGACATCGACGGAATTTGGCAGCCGATAAAAAGACGGTGATGAGCTTCATCGAGCGACATCGGCAGATTGCTGGCACAAACCGTGACCGGCCAGCGCTCGATGACCGTTCCGTTGACCGCGTCGGCGACTTCAATCTCCTTGCGATCGGTGACGTTCACAAAAATTCGCGTTCCTGTCTTCTCCAGTTGAAATGATTCCGGATGAGCGTCGATGGGTATTTCTCGGATCTTTTTCCCCATCGAGTCCATAAAGGCCAGGGCGCCGTCGGTGGCTCCCACGCGGCTCACTTGGTCCCTCACGGATTTTTCTCCGCCGTAGCCGACGATCACCTGCTTGCTCCTTGCGTCGTAGCGGAGATTGTCGGCGTCGGAGGAAAAAGTCACCGTCTGCAGCAGGTCAAACGTTGTTCCGTCAAAAATCTTGACCGTGGCATCACCGCGGCTCGCAGCGAAAAGACGGTTAGTGGCAGCGTCGTAGAAGCACCCCTGCGGCTGGGCCATATTGGAAATTGTGTGTACCTGTCGCCCGGCTTTCAGGTCGATCACCTCCACGGTCTTGTTCGCATTCGCGCACACGAAGAGGCGCTGGCCGCTCACGTCCACGGAGTAATGATCGATGCGCCCGTTGACGTTCGTCAGCGGTATGGAATTTTTGGGCGTCAACGCCGGAGCCTCTTGCGCCGCCGTGCCGCAACTCAGGAGCAAACTCAAGAAAAGTGCTACTCCGAAATATGTCTTCATTAGTCCTCCTCCTATGAGCTGGGATGATCAGTCCGAAATCCCGACTTGGAATTCTCCCATCGCGCAGGCACTCGCCCGATGGAATAACCGTAGCCTTTGATTGTTTGAATCAGGTTCGACCTAATAAGACATTTATTCATACCGAAGCGCCTCAATTGGATCAAGGTGAGAGGCTTTATATGCCGGGTAAAACCCGAAGAAAACGCCCACGGCGGCAGAGAAGAGCACGGCCACGAAGAGAGCTTCGATCGGAATTCGAGTCGGCCATCGGAGTGCACTTGAAATTGCCAGTGAGCCGCCTATACCGATCATCACTCCCAGCGCTCCGCCGAGCAGGCTCAACAATGTGACCTCGCCCAGGAACTGCATGCGCACGTCACTCTCGTTCGCGCCGATGGCCAGGCGCAGGCCGATTTCGCGAGTTCGTTCAGTAACCGAGACGAGCATGATGTTCATGATTCCAATGCCGCCCACGATCAGCGAAACCGAGGCGATACTTGCCAGCAGGATCGTCATGATGCGCTGAGATTCGGCGCCGGCTTGGGCGATCTCCGCAGGGTGACGAAGATTGAAATCGTTATCTTCATCCGCACGCAGATGATGCCGCTCACGCAAAAGAGCCGTGATCTGCTCCTCGGCTGGTTTGATTGCTGCCGGAGAGACTGCTGAGCACATAATGTCATTGAGCCAATCGATCCCTTTAACTTTCTTCTGCACTGTTGTAAACGGCATGATGATGACGTCGTCCTGGTCCTGGCCCGTAGGTGATTGCCCCTTCGGGCTCAGCACTCCAATAGTCCGGCACGGCAGACTCTGGATTCGGATCGTGGCGCCGAGGGGATCTTCGGAGCCAAAGAGATTTTCCACGACAGTTTGACCGAGCAAACACACATTCGAGGCATGCTCCACATCGTCTTGAGAGAACGACGTTCCTCTCGCAACATCCAGGCGGCGCACCGGGAAATACTCCGGCGCGACCCCTCGCACCATCGTGTACCAGTTCTGTCCTTGGTACACGATTTGTACCTGTGTGTTTACGTGGGGTGAAACGTTATACACGAGAGGTGTTTCTTGCTCGATTGCCTTGGCGTCTGCCAAGACTAGAGTTTTAGTGCCTCGCGTGCCAGTCCTCACACCGTTGACGCTGCGTCCCCCAGCCTCGATCCATACCATGTTGTCACCGAGGCTACTGATTTGCTGCTGGATCTGCTCCGAAGCGCCTTCGCCAACCGCGACGCTCGCAATCACCGCGCCAACTCCGATAATGATCCCCAACATGGTCAGCGCGCTGCGCATTTTGTTGCGAGCCAAGGCTCGCATGGCTAACCGCAAGATGCTCGTGAAATCCATCGCTCAGCTCTTCCGCGTCAGCCAGCGCAATTGATTAGGACTGTGGCTCATACACCAGTATTTTTGCGGGCTGGCCGGCATTGCTCGGGACGGCGACATAGAAGCGATTAGCATCCGGTACCAGCAGCGAAGTGCGCGCTCCGGGGGAGCTCGGCACCGTTGCGATGAGCGCGTAATGATCGCTGGCGACCAGCTCAAAAACTCCGATCAAGCCTTCTCCACCCGAAATGTATATGTGTTTGTGTGCGGGGTCATAGAAGAGGTCGTCCGCATCTCGCACGGCCTCGACATTGGCAATCATCTTGCCCGATGTCGTGTCGAACACCAGTAGCGCGGGCGGCGTACGGCTTGCAATAAACAGGCGCTGATCCGCTTCATCGAGAGCCATAGGGAAGAAATCCTTGAATCCTTCCACCGGCCACTTAGCGATCACTCGCCGTCGCCCGGAATCCGCCACGGCGATGTAACCTGCCGAGGGCACGTTGACGTACATGCGGGTCGTGGCCTTCAGCGCCACAAACGATTCGGGGTGGCCGTCGAGCGGAATTTCAAACATCGGCCTCCCATCTCGCGAATCCAACGCTCGGAGCCCCGACGCGGTTCCCGAACCGTAGCCGACGTGAACTAGCCCCACTCCGTATGTGTGTGCGCTCGCTTGGTCGAATTTAAGGTTATCGGCGTCCTTGAGATCTGGCTCACTACGCAGCAGCTTGTAAGTCGAGCCGTTGTAAATGCGGCAGGTGTTTAGTTCCCCATCAGCCACGAACAGCAGGCTGGATTCCGGTGTATAGAAGATGCCCTGCGGTTCCTTGAGTCCAGTGATGGTGTGGACCACTTTCCCTGCGGCGAGGTCGATCACTTCGACAGTCTTATTGCCGAGCGCCGCCACAAAGAGACGATTCCCCTTGACGTCCGTCGCCATGTGATCGATCCGGCCGGTCACCCCGGGAAGTTCGATGGTCTGCACGAGTCTGAGTGGCGCCGACGGCTGATTTTGCGCCTCAGCAATACGGCATAAGCCAGAGGCCAGCACACCCAACACAATCACGATCACGCAGTACAGGTGTTTCATGAAGTTCCTCCTGCGCCTGACGCACCCAACCGCTCAGGGCTGCGGCTCGTATACTAGAACTTTCGCAGGCTGGCCGGCGTAGCGCGTAGCAGGCACGTACAGCCTGTTCAACTCGGGAGAGAACCACGCAGTGCTCGCGCCGGGGACGGTGGCGACCCGTGCCGTGAGCACGTAATGGTCGGGGTCTCGCTGATCGAAAACGCCGATGTTGCCTTCCCCGGATGACATGTAGACGCGCTTGTGTGCAGCGTCGTAGAACAAATCATCCGTGTGTGCGACCCCCGGCACACTCGTCACCATCTTGCCCGAAACGGTATCAAACACCACCAGCGCAGCTGGATTTCGAGCGCCTATGAAAAGGCGATGGTCTTGCTCATCTAAGGCCATGGGGAAATATTGCTTGAACCCCACGACCAGCCATTTGGCAATCAGGGCGCCCTTCTTCGATGCGTCGACGACCGCGATCTGTCCCTGATAAGGCATGTTGACAAAAATCCTGCGCGAGCCCGGAAGTTTTTCTAGTTGGAAGGATTCGGGCCGGCCCTCTTTGGTGGCGATCGGCACTTCATAAATGGGCTTGCCGTCGCGCGAGTCAAAAGCTCTCAGCCCGATGTCACAGCTCACGAAAACTAGACCGGCGCCGTACTCAGCGGCACTTTGCGCGTCGTAGCGTACGTTATCGTTTCCCGGAACGGGGCTGATAGTGCGGATCAGTTTGAGGGAAGTGCCGTCGTAAACGTTCAGGCCCTGCGCGCCTGCGGCAACGAAGAGCAGGTTCGTCTGAGGTACATAAACTAGTCCCTCTGGTTCTTCCAGACCTGTAAGCGATTGCAGTCGCTTCCCCGCAGCGAGGTCCACGACCTCGACGCTCTGGTTACCCAGCGCAGCCATGAACAGCCGCTTCCCTTGCACGTCTACATTCATGTGGTCGATGCGTCCTTCGACGCCCGGCAGTGGAATTGTTTGCACGAGTTTCAAAGGCTGGTGTCCTTTTTGAGTCTGGGCTGCCGCCAAGCAGCACAGTCCGGCCGTCATAATCACTGCGAAGAGATACTTCATGATTCTCCTTCTCGTACTTCCCATCGAGTTAAGTTTTAAAGTTCACGTTCATTCAACAAGGGGCATACTCGCCTTCTGCTCACCTGCGTTAGGTGTGCCCCTGGTCAAAGCGGTTTCGGTGTGATTGCCCCCGTCGTTTACCGCCTGTGAACCGATTTCCGGCTTATCTCCTACCTGGCGATCTTCCAGCGGACGCAGGGCTTTGCCGCCGCTGATCCACGCACGGAAACGATCCATATAGAGATAGACGACGGGAGTGGTATAGAGCGTTAGCATTTGACTCACCATCAATCCGCCCACGATGGCGATTCCCAACGGGCGGCGCAGTTCCGAACCATTTCCTCCTCCAATCGCGATCGGGATGCCCGCAAACATGGCGGCCATAGTAGTCATCATGATTGGTCTGAAACGCAGCAGGCATGCCTGATAGATGGATTGTTCGGGGCTATTGCCTTCCTTGCGCTCGGCATCGATGGCGAAATCGATCATGAGGATCGCGTTTTTCTTCACAATGCCGATCAGCAGGATGATACCGATGAGCGCGATGATGCTGAGCTCCGTTCGAAAGACCAGCAGCGCCAGGAGGGCGCCCACGCCCGCCGAGGGAAGCGTCGAAAGGATGGTGATGGGATGAACGTAGTTCTCGTAGAGGATTCCTAACACAATGTAGACCGTGACCAGCGCCGCCAGGATCAGGTAGGGCTCCGTGGCGAGCGAAGCCTGAAATACTTGCGCCGTGCCTTGAAAGCCAGGATGAATCGTAGCCGGCACGACCATCGTACGAACCATATTTTGAACCGCGACTACCGCGTTTCCGAGAGTGACATTCGGGGCAAGGTTAAAGGAAAAGGTTATCGCTGCAAACTGCCCTTGGTGGGCAACGGCCAGCGACGTCGTCGAAGATTCATAGTGCGTGAATGCGCTGAGCGGGATTTCCCGACCGCTATTGGAACGCACATAGATATTCTTCAGCGCATCGGGACTCTGCTGGAATTGCTGAGCGACTTCCATCACAACGTGATACTGGTTAATTCCCTTATACATCGTGGAGACCTGCCGCTGGCCAAAGGCGTCGTACAGGGCGCTATCAATGGTCTGCGGACTCAGGCCCAGGCGAGCAGCCGTATCCCGGTCGATGACCAAGCGCGCTTGTAGGGCCCGACTCTGCAAATCGCTATTCACATCCTGAAGCTCCGGAATCGTTCGTAGCTTCTGTTCCAGCACCGGCGCCCAGGCAAGCAAGGCAATGGTTGAGGGATCTGGACGTGGCTCCGAGAACTAGGGGACACCTCCACAATCTCATGCGAGTGTTGTGGAACAGCGCCATGCGTTGGGAACTCATCGAAATCGGTGAGAACCCGATGAAACTCGTGCGGGTTCGTGGTACGAGCAAACGGACACGCGAGCCGAAGGTACTCACCATCGCTCAGTGCCAGCTTCTGCTCCAAGAGTTCGGCGAGCCCTTTCGCACGATGGTCATCCTCGATCTCGCAACGGGACTCCGTTGCAGCGAGCTCCTCGCCCTCAAGTGGTGCGATGTGCTATGGGATGACCTCACGCTCCTCGTGCGGCGAGGGATCGTGAATGGCGTGGTGAGCGATGTCAAAACCAAATACTCGAATGCAGGGATTCCGCTCGATCCTGCGCTTACCGAGGTACTCCGAAAATGGCATGAGAAGACGCCATTCAAGAGTCCCGATGATTGGGTATTTGCGAGCCCATTCAAAGCGGGTTCGGCACCGTGGTATCCCTGGGGCGTGCAACAACTGCATATCACCCCCGCAGGCTTTCATTGCGGTTTCGGGCGCATCGGATGGCACACATTCCGTCACACCTTTCGGACCCTCCTCGACGAAACGGGTGCTCCGATGAAGGTGCAGCAGGAACTCATGCGGCACTCCGACATCCGAACCACGATGAACGTCTACGGCAAGGCGATGGATGAAAGCAAGCGCACGGCGCACGGCAAAGTCGTTCGCCTCGTATTGCCTTCGAAAAGTGGTTTAGCGCCCCTTAGTGCCCCTTGAGCATTCGGCTAGTCGATTGAAAAGAAGATAGAAAGCTGGCGGAGAGGGTGGGATTCGAACCCACGGTTGGGTTTCCCCAACACACGCTTTCCAAGCGTGCTCCTTAAACCGCTCGGACACCTCTCCCGGACTTACATTATGGCAGCTTGGTGAGTATAGCCAAGCCTGGCGCTGGTACGTCGTTATAGATGCGGCGGCTGATTCTGTGGTCCAGCCGCGAAGGACATCCCGAATTCTGAAGCGCCGCGCCTCACTTCGATTCGAGCGTTACGGCTTGGCAGATTTAACCGGCGAGAGCGGAGCCGGCTTGGCGAATTTGGCCGCGTCTATCGCCGCGCTCGGCTGCACCTGATTCAATTCTGTGACCGACCGGCCGTCGGTCCAGGTCACTGTCCAGCGAAAAGGCACCTTGACGCCGGACACATCGCGGTAATCCGCAAAGTCAATTTGTGTGGGATT
>WNGL01041564.1_pt1 | contig 11022 bp, 8 predicted proteins | sample 5400591 | NCBI WGS metagenome assembly WNGL01 (sample SAMN13153377, study PRJNA577476) | soil metagenome | isolation source: 80 cm soil or saprolite under Garry oak tree replicate 1 | place: USA:California | collected 2016-06-15
AGGATGGGCGCGGCGAGCGTGTCAAACCCCGCCACGAACAGGTCCTGGGCGTAGTGGCGTTTGTTCTTGCTGTAGAAGCCGCCCACGAGCCACTTGATGCGATCTCCTCCGCCGGACAGGCGCAGCTCCTGCGTCCACACCTTGGAGTTGGTGGAGTCGTCGAGCGGCGAGTCGAGTGTGTAGATGTTTTCCGGGAGGCCGATGCTGCCGCCGGTAATGCTCGAGGTGAGGGCGCCGGCATCGCGGACCACCAGGATGTTACGGTGCGTGTACGCGGTGATCGAGGTCAGGCTCACTCGTCCGAAGTCGTATTTCAGGTTCAGGTCGGTGAGCAGGAACTTGTCGGTGAACGGCTCCGCGAGCTGGGTGAAGAGCCGGCGGGCTCCCAGCGTCACCGCGGGGCGCGTGGTGGTGAACGGGTTGGCGAGGATGTTGAACGCATCGATGCGGTTCCAACCGTCCATCGTCACGTTCTGAAAGACCACCCGTGGAGTGATGCTGAAGCGCCCGCTCGGCGCGATGCGGAAGGCGGCGCGCAGGCCGGTGCGCTCGCCGCCATTGACATCCCGGTTGATTCTGAAGTTGGGCTGCACCGCATCCATGTAGCCCCCCATGCGGTTGCTGTAGCCCGTCACCCGGAACGCGACCTTGTCCCCCATGGGCACGTTGAAGCCGAGCTTGGCATTGTTGCCTGGAGCGCCGGCGTCGATCGTGCTGATCCCCGCCTCGCCAAAAGTGCTGCTGACGCCGAGCTCGGGCTGATTGGTGATGTAGCGCACGGTGCCGCCGAGTGAGCCCGAGCCGAACAACGTTCCCTGAGGACCGCGCAGCACTTCCACGCGAGAGACGTCGAACAGGTCCAGGTCCGGTGTGAACAGGGACAGGGAGATGGCGGCGTCGTCCAGATACGCTCCAACCTCCTCCTTGACTCCGGGCTGGTCCCGCGCGATCTGGCCCGACGAGGCTCCGCGCAGGGCGACCGAGCTTTGACCGGGGCCCAGGTTCTGCACGCTGAACCCGGCCACATTGGCCGCGACGGTCTCGATGTTGTCCGCCCCGCGAGTGATCAGCGCCTGCGCCGTGGGTGCCGCGACGGAGAAGGGCACGTCCTTGAGCTGCTGCTCGCGCAGCATCGCCGTGACCGTGACCGCTTCGAGCGTTATGGGCTGCACCACCAGGTCGAGCGAGACGGTAGCCCCGGCCGCGACCTGAACGTCCTTGGACACGGTCCGCAGGCCCGGCAGCGACGCGGACACGATGTAGGTGCCCGGCCCAAGGTTGGAGATGGTGTAGCTCCCGTCGGCGGCCGTGGTCGTGCGACTCGTCGCGCTGGTGCGCTGGTTCGTCGCCCGAACCGCCGCGCCCGACATCGGCAGACCGCCGGTGCCGCGCACCACGCCGCTGATCCGACCGTTTTGGGCAAATGCCGGAGCGGCGTACAGGGTGGCGGCGAATAGGGCGAGGGTCAGGAACCGACATCCCCGGATGACCATAGAACTCTCCTGCTCGAAGCGTGGGCCCGCAGGGTGAAAGGAGCGGCTTGGTAGCCTGAATACGGCCGTTCCAAAACGCTGTCAAGGCCGGCGGTCCCCCGTCTTGCGGGGTCGCGGTTCGCGCGGCAGCACTCCGGAGGAGGTATTCGTGGTAACGCGCATTTCCCTACTGACGCTGGCCCTGGCGACGCTCGTCGCGGTGACCGCCGTGTCGGCGCAGCAGCGCCAGATCACCGGCCGCGTCACGTCGGCGGCGACCAACGAGCCGATCGCCGGCGTCAACGTGTCCATCACCGGCACCGCGTTCGGCGCGGTGACGAACGCCGACGGCCGGTATGCGATCCCCGCACCCACCGGTCCCGTGACGCTGGTGTTCCGGCGCATCGCGTTCAAGCGGCGCGAGGTCCGGGTCCCGGCCGATCAGAACACGGCCGACGCGGCGCTCGAGCCCGACGTCTTCAACCTCGAGGCGGTCGTCGTCACCGGGCAGGCGCTGCGATCGCGACTACGAACGTCGCCGGGGAAGAGGTGTCCCGGGTACCCACGCCCTCGCTCGACCGCGCGCTTGCCGGGCGGGTGCCGGGCGCCATCATCAGCCAGAACTCCGGCGCGCCGGGCGGCGGCACGCAAATCCAGCTGCGCGGCAACAACACGATCCTCGGCAATCCCGACCCGCTCTTCGTGGTGGACGGGGTGATCTACAGCGACGCCGCCATGCCCACCGGTCTGTTCAACGTCACGCGCAGCAGCGCGAACCGCGGCAATGGTGAGCAGCAAGACGACCCGGTGAACCGGCTCGCCGACTTGAACCCGAACGACATCGAGTCGATCGAAGTGCTGCGCGGGGCCGCTGCGTCGTCGATCTACGGCTCCAAGGCGGCGAACGGTGTGATCGTCGTCAGGACGAATCATGGACGGGCAGGGAAGCCGCGCGCCAACATTACCCAACGGCTGGGGTTCTTCGAGCTGCAACGGGGCCCCGGCGCACGCGTGTTTGACACCACCACCGCACTCGCCCAGTACGGCGACGCCCGGGTGCGGCCCTACATCGTGAACGGCACGCTGCCGTTCTACGACCACCTACAGGAGGTGGCCGGGAACAAGCCGTTAGCGTACGAAACCGACCTGGACTTGAGCGGCGGGTCCGAGAACACGCGCTACTTCGTCTCAGGCGCGGCCAAGCGCGATGGCGCCATCATCAACAACACGTTCAATGAGCGCCAGAGCCTCCGCGTCAACCTCGACCAGACGCTCTCGAACCGCTGGAGCCTCAGCGTCAATACGGCCTTCAACCGGAACCAGACCGACAAGGGGTTCACCAACAACGACAACAACGGTGCGAGTATCACGTACGCGCTGGCCTACATTCCGGCGTTCATGCCGATCGAACCGGTGAACGGCGCCTACCCCCAGCCGGCCGTCACGTATCTCGGGTCGAACCCCCTGCAGACGGCCGACCTGGGTCACAACGACGAGGTGGTGTTTCGCTTCACCGGCGGTGCGACACTGACCTGGCAGGCGGTCCAATCCGAGCGTCACAGCCTGCGCCTCATTGGGTCGGCGGGCGCTGACGTGTTCAACCAGAAGGCGCAGGTCTTCTCGCCCCGGGAGCTCTACTACGAGGCGCGTCTCGCGAACCCCGGCACCTCGTCGCTGGGCAACGCCGACAGCCGGCAGTGGAACTGGAATGCGAACGCGATCCATACCTACACGCCGGCGGGCGGCGCCTTCCGCGCCACCACGTCGGGCGGCGTGCAGGTGGAAGACCGCGAGCTCAGCCGCTCGCTCGCGGTGGCGCATGGGCTGCTGCCCGGCCAATCCAACATCGACCAGGGCTCCGTGTTCGGCCAGCAGTTCGAGGTCAACGCCCCCGAGCGGACGCTCGCGTTCTACGCGCAGGAGGAATTCCTGACGCTGCAGGAGCGGCTGCTCTTGTCGGCGGGCTTCCGCGCCGAGCGCTCGAGCTCCAACGGCAACACCAATAAGTATTACCTGTTCCCCAAGGCGTCGGCGTCGTACCGCTTCCCCGGCCTGCTCGGCGAAGGGAGCGAGTTCAAGCTCCGCGCCTCGTACGGTGAAACCGGCAATCAACCGAAGTTTGGAGACAAGTTCACGACTGCCCAGAGCGTCGTGATCGGCGGCAACGTCGGCACCGTGCTCCAGGGGATCGCGGGTTCGCCCGACTTGCGGCCGGAACGCGTCAAGGAGTTCGAAGCCGGCTTTGACGCACAGCTCTGGCGTGGCCGCGCTACGCTCGAGGTGACGGGGTACTCGCGCCATACCTACGATCTGCTGGTGCAGGCCACGCCAGCCCCGGTCACGGGCTTCAGCCAGCGCATCCTCAACGGCGGCGTCCTGTGGAACGAGGGGATCGAGATCGGCGCGGGCGTGACGCCCATCCAGCGGCCGAGCTTCACCTGGGTGTTCCGCACCAACTTCACGTCCCTCAAGAACCGCGTGCAGGAGCTACCGGTGCCCGACATCTGCGCGGTGGGCGCGGCCGTGTGCGGGTTCCGCCCGCCCAACGCTGGGTACGGCCTCGCGTACGGAGAGTTCTTCATCCAGCAAGGCCAGGCTATCACGCAGATCATCGGTACGGACACGATACCGGGAAGCGGGGGAACGCTCGCCACTCGCTACCTCGGCCAAGCGAATCCTCGGTTCCGTTGGTCGTTCGTGAACGATGTGACGTATAAGCGCCTTGCGTTCTCGATGCTGTGGGAATGGCAGCACGGCGGCGTGGCGCAAAACCAGACACTCTCGCTCTACGACTGCAACGGCCTCGCCCCTGATCAGGGGACCCCCGCGGGCCAGGCACGGTTCGACGCCTGCAACGTGTGGGGCATCGCCGTTCCGTTCGTGCAGTCCACGAGCTTCCTGAAGCTGCGCGAAGCGAGTATCGGGTACGACCTGCCGGAGAGCTGGGCTAACCGGTTCGGGGCGCGCAGTGCCCGCGTCTCCGTCACCGGCCGGAACCTGATTCTCGTCACCGACTACTTCGGCTACGACCCCGAGGTCTCGAACTACGGCCAGCAGGCCGTGGTGCGTAACATCGATCTCGGCCCGTATCCTCCGACACGGAGCTTTTTCTTCTCGATCACGGCGGGGTTCTGACCATGACCACCACACTGCAGCAGCGTTGGCTGGCCGCGGGCGCCGCCCTGGGCATGCTCCTGTTGGGCGCCGCGTGCTCGAGTTTTTTCGACGTCAAGAACACCAACCAGCCCAACCTCGAGGACCTGACCACCAACCCGACCCGGACCAAACTGTCCGCGGCCGCGACGGGCGTCTTCGCGAGCGCCCGGACCGACATTCAGGGTCACATCTGGCGGCTGGGCTCGCTCGGGCGTGAAGGCATAAACCTGTCGGGCAACAATCAGCCCGACTACCAGGAGCCGTATTTCCTGCCGGCCTTGATCGGCAGCGGGTTCGGCGGCGCCCTGTGGCTCGGTCGGTATGCCGCCATCCGGAACATCAACATCTACCTCCTGGGCCTGGAACGCGTCGGCACCGGCGAGGTCTCGCTCGCGGAGAAGGCGGCGTCGCGCGGCATGGCGAACACCATGAAGGCGCTCTCTTTCACGTACCTCATCGTCACCCGCGACAGCTTGGGCGCACCGGTAGATGTGGACATCCCGATCACCGCTCCCCCGGCGCCGTTCGTACCCAAGGATTCGGTCTACGGGTACATCATCGCCCTGCTCGACTCGGCACAAGCGGACCTGGTCAGGGCGGGCACCACCGGGTTCCCGTTCCCGATCCCGCCCGGCCTGAGCGGGCTCGCGCCCAACGCGCTCGACTTCAGCACGCCGGCGAAGTTCATCCAGTTCAATCGGGCGCTCGCGGCCAAGGCAGAGGTGTTACGCGCTACCGCCGGCACCTGCGGGGGAACACCCGCGAATTGCTGGAATAAAGCGCTCGCCGCCCTGAGCGCGTCCTTCATTAACGACGCCTCCGCGACCTACCGGGAGGGGGCGTACTTCGACTTCTCGACGGCCGCCGGCGACGTGACCAATGGACTTTCCGAACCCCTCAACGGCGTGACATTCTTTGCGCACCCGTCGGACTCGGTCGACGCCCAACTGCAGCTCGGCGGCAATCCCGACCAGCGAGTGATCGACAAGATCGTCGCGGCGCAAGACACGCAGGTGCTGGGCGGTATTCCGGATATCCCGGGCGAGCAGAAGTTCACACTGTATTTCACCGCCGGTCAGGCGGACCCCGCGCGCCCGATCCCGATCCTCCGCAACGAAGAGCTCATCCTGCTTCGCGCGGAGGCGAATATCGCGCTCTCGAACCTCGCGGCAGCGGTCGTCGACCTCGACTCGGTGCGGATTAACTCCGGCAAACTGCCACCGTACGCGGGGCTCGTGACCCAACCCGCGTTGCTGACCGAGTTGCTGTACAACCGACGCTACTCGCTGTTGTGGGAGCAAGGCACCCGGTGGATCGACGCGCGGCGCTACGGCCGGCTCAACACGATCCCCAAGGCACCACCCACCGGCGGGGACGTGGCTCCGGTCATGCCCGTTCCCGATGCGGAGTGCAACGCGCGCGGCAAGCCGGCCCCATGCACGCCCCTGATCCCGTAGCGCGGGAGTAAGACTGGAACGACACAGGGCGGTAAGGCATCTGCGGCCTACCGCCCTGTGTCGCCATCACGACGCGCGACGTCGCTACATCTCCTTATAGACGTACGCCCCCACGACGGTCGCGACCGGAAGCGCGACCAGCGCCACGCACGTGCCGGTCACCATCAGTCGCTCCGGCATGAACCCCATCGGCGATTCGCCGATCGCGTGGAGGCCGACGAAAAACCACACCGCGAGTCCCGCGATCGCCGCCGTCTTCACGCCCGCGCCAAACCGCGGCCGAACCGCCGCGTACACCCACAGCAGGCCGATCCCGGACACGAAATCGAGCGCGACCCACAACGGAATGGCGCTGTCCAGGGCGCCCGGTTGCTTGCCGAGCGCCTGCATCGCGGCGGCCATGTCCGCCTTCAGCCACACGCCGTACGTGAGCCAATCGACGATGTTCAGCACCACCCCCGCCAGCAGCCCGCCCAGCACCACGCGACCCCAATTGATCTTGCCCATAGTGCACCTCGCGGAGGGAGACAGATGCCCAGCACGCCGCCGGTTGAAGTGGTACAATCCGCGCCGCAGCACCAACGCGCCCTCCCAGACGTCGTCGCCCAAGGGACGCAGTTGGACCGGTTGCCACGCGTTCCAGTCGCCCGCGATGGCGACCGACCGGGCGTCGGGCATGCGGAATCGCACGACTAGGCTGTCGCCACGCGGGTCCGGCACGAGAGGAGCCCATCGCGGGGCGGCGGTTGGGGGCGGTGCCCGCGGCGAGTGGTGGAATCGGACGCCGAGCGTGACGAAGCCAGCGCGAGGAAGCCCCTGGTAGGGCTCGCTCAGCGAGCTCCCGCCCCCGAGCTCCAGAGATACCCTCGGTCTCACGAACACCTGCAGGTACGCGCTGCCCGCCGCGCTCGAGGCGTACGTGGAGGAGAGGCGCGCCAGCGTCCAGAGTGATACCACCGCCCGGCCGCGCGCGAAGGTGGCGCCCGCACTCGCGTCGGTGAACCAGCCATCGGGAAAGTGAGTCGGCTCGATGCTCAGTTGGACGGTCGTCGATGTCAGGCCGCCGCTGGGCCGCCACCACAGGCGCGCGCGTGTGTGGAAAGCCGTCACGGGCAGCGCACCCGAAATCAACCCGGTGGACGGACCGGCACCCACTGAGGCTCCCCAGGTAGCTCCAGACCAGCGCAACTCCCCGATGGCGTGCGCCGCGGCGGTCGGGCCGACACGCGTGACGGTGGTACCCGCGAAGATCGCTTCGACGCCGAGCTGGCGTCCGCCGGCGGACGGCGCGGTGACCGCCGTCAGGTCCGCCAGGCCCAGACCGGCCCAGTCCCCACCGGGGAGCGAGGCGATCGAGCTGGAAAGATCCGCGACCAGCACGTCACTAGTGTACCGGACACCGGGTGAGAGGATGGCCGAGCCGAAGCTCGTTCCTCCAGGATAGCGCACGGTACCCGCGCCCACGCCGACGGACCCGTCGACTTGGGCGGCTGCCGGCGCGGCGCGCGTACTCGCCGCCACCAGCAGCGCGAGCGGAGGACGGAAACAGCGGGGAAAGACAAGTAGGGGCGCAACGGACGCGCCCCTACGGTATCGCTCGAAGTGGTAAGCGGCTCTTAGGGTCGGTGACTGCCCGACTGCCCGCCCTTGTGCGCAGGCACCGCCGGCGTGGCGGGCTGAGCTGGAACGGTGGGGACGACCCCATGCCCGGGAATGGCAGGCGTGGCCCGAACGGCGGGCGTCGCCGCATTGGGGTTGCGCGTGGGTGTGACCGGCACCACGTCGCCGCGGCGGTGCGTCGCGCGGTGCGCGGCTCCTTGGGAATGCAACGCGACCATGGCCTTCCCTTGATCGGACGCGTGCTCGTTGGGGATTTGCGGAGTCTGCGCCGCCAGCAGCGTCGGCAGCGCCAGCGTCACCGCCACCCCGAGTAGCTTGTTGATCATCCAACCTCCTCGATCATCGTAATGTGCGCGCCCTCCCTGAGAGACGCGCTAAGGCATCATTCGGAGGGCACTACGCCATGAAGAGGGTCGAAACCGGGGCTAGGTAACGCACACGGCCGCAAGTGCCTACGGGGCAGGGCGTTACCAAAGTTCCCGCTGGCGACTCTTTAGGCTGGGACTGGTTGCCCGCGACACCCCGGTGCTCTACCATCCCCTGCATCACTTCCGGCGGTGGGGGTTCTGTTGGGTCTCGAGGGCGAGGCGACGGACGCGGAGGTCGTGCGGGCGGTACTGGCGGGCGACGTGGAGCGCTATGCCGTCTTGGTGCGGCGCTACCGCGATCGTTACGCGCGCTACGCGTCGCGCATGCTCGGCTCCCGGGACGTGGCCGAGGATGCGGTGCAGGATGCGCTGGTACGGGCATTCGATCGGCTGGCGGACTGCCGCGAGCCGGACAAGTTTGCGGGGTGGCTGTTCCTCATTCTGCGGAACCGCTGCTACGCGGAGCGGCGACGCCGGCAGCGACAGGAACGGCCGCTCGATTCGACGGACGAAATGTTTGCGTCGTCCGACCGGCCGGACGGCGCGTACGAGCAAGTGGAGCGCGCCCAAGCATTGGAGCGGGCGCTGCAGCACCTGACCCCGGAGCAGCGCGAGGTCTTCGTGCTGAAGCACATGGAAGGATTGGCGTACGAAGAGATCGCGGGGGTCACGGGCGCGACGGTGGCCTCGCTCAAGATGCGGATGCATCGCGCGTACGACCGGCTGCGGGAGCTGATGAAGGAGCATCTATGACGACGGGCTATCATCCCCTGGTGAAGCGGCTGCTCGACGGCGAGGTGTCACTCGCCGAGCTGCCGCGCGAGCTCCAAGCCGAGGGCGCGGAAGCGTTGCGCCTGGTGGGCGCGGCGGACCGCGCGCCGGTTGCGCTGTCGCCGGCGCTCGAGGAGCGCGTGATGGCCGCCGTCCGTAGCCACGCCGCTTCGCCCCGCAATCGCGCCTGGCGGTGGCTCAACACGCCGCGAGAGGTCGAGCTGCGGCTGCGAGTGCGCCCGTGGACTGTGTGGGCCGGCGCCCTAGCGGCGGCGGCGGGGCTGGCTCTGCTGCTGGTCGGGCGCCCCGCGTCAGGCCCGGGGCCCGGCAACGAGGCACGCAGCGGTACGCGCGATTCAGTCTTCGTGCGGTTCGTGTTGTACGCGCCCGGGGCGCAACGCGTCGCGGTCGCGGGCACGTTCAATCAGTGGGACCGGAGCGCCGCGCCCCTCGTCCCTGCCGGGACGAGCGGCGTATGGACGACGACCCTCGCCCTTCCCGTCGGCCAGCATCAATACGCGTTCGTCGTGGACGGGGCCCGCTGGGTCGTGGATCCGGCCGCGCCTGCGGTGGACGACGGCTTCGGCCGTCGTAACAGCGTGGTCGCAGTGACCGCGCAAGGAGCGCACCTGTGAGGACCATCGGCTTGGCCCTTACCCTCGTTCTGGGCTCGACCCTCACAGGTGCGCTCAGCGCCCAGGACGTTCGGGCGCAACTCGACGGGCGTGTGTCGCCGGAGGTGCAACGGGCCGTCCGGGGCATCGCGGCGGATGCTGCGGCTCGCGGCCTGCCGGTCGATCCCCTGGTGCAGAAGGCGATCGAGGGTGCGGCGAAGGGCGTACCGGCCGATCGCGTGATCGCGGCGGTGCGCGCCTTGGCCGGACGGCTCGGTGAGGCGCGGGAGGCGGTGCGCGCAGGGGGCGTCGCCGCACCGAGTGGTGACGTCGTGGAAGGCGGGGCCGACGCCTTGAACGCGGGGATCAGTGGGCGTCAGGTGAGTGACCTCGTGCGGGTGAGCCAGCCGCCGTACGATCCCGCACTCACGCTCCAGGTGGCCGCCACGCTGGCAGCGCTCGGCGTGCCTCCGAAGGAAGCCCTCGAGCTGGTGCAGGGAATGATCAGCGCCGGCCGGTCGCCGAGCGACCTGCTCGGGCTGCCCGGCCAGGTCCAGGCGGGTGTGGCTAACGGCGCCACACCGGCGCAGGCGGCCGCGGGCCTGGCACGCGCTGCCGGCGGGACGCCGCCGGGTCGCACCCAAGACTGGGTGCCACCGGGCCAGACGAACTCCCGCAAGCCACCCCCGAACCCGCACAAGCCCTGAGGCCCGCGCCGATCGGCGCAGGCGCGTTACCTCGGACCGCGGGCGTAGGTAGATTCCACACCCTATGCCCATCGCCCACAATCTCGGCTTCCCGCACCTCGGGGCCGCGCGTGAGCTGAAGCGCGCCACTGAGGGCTACTGGGGCGGCAAGGTGTCCTTGCCGGACCTCGTCAAGACCGGTGCCGAGCTGCGCTCCCGACACTGGCGCCTGCAGCAGGACGCGGGCGTCGATCTCATCCCGTCGAACGACTTCTCGTACTACGACCGCATGCTCGACACGTGCACGCTCGTGGGCGCCGTCCCGAAGCGCTACGGCTGGGCGGGCGGTCCGGTGGACATCGACACGTACTTCGCGATGGCGCGCGGCGTGCAGTCGGGCGGGCGGGACGTCACGGCGATGGAAATGACGAAGTGGTTCGACACGAACTACCACTACCTCGTGCCCGAATTCGAGCCGGGACAGTCGTTTCGACTGTCGTCCTCGAAGCCGGTGGATGAGTTCCAGGAGGCGAAGGCGCTGGGCATTCACACCAAGCCGGTGCTCATCGGACCGGTGACGTTCCTGCTCCAGGGCAAGGCGCGCACGGCGCGGTTCGACCGGCTCACGCTGCTGGACGCGCTGCTGCCGGTGTACGCGGAGGTCCTGTCGCGCCTCGCGGCCGCCGGCGCCACCTGGGTTCAGCTCGACGAGCCGTGCCTCGCGCTCGACCGCACGCCTACCGAGCGCGCCGCGGTCGTGCGCTCCTATCGATTCCTGGCGGAGCGGGTGCCGAAGCTGAAGATCCTCGTTGCCACCTATTTCGCGGGGCTCGACGACAACCTGCCGACCGCCCTCGAGCTGCCGGTCGCGGGGCTGC
>WNGL01009889.1_pt1 | contig 11021 bp, 13 predicted proteins | sample 5400591 | NCBI WGS metagenome assembly WNGL01 (sample SAMN13153377, study PRJNA577476) | soil metagenome | isolation source: 80 cm soil or saprolite under Garry oak tree replicate 1 | place: USA:California | collected 2016-06-15
GCGGCTCGTTGCCCATTTCAAGAACTGGAAGATCTTCCACACCGACTACCGGCGCCCATACTCCACCTACCATGACGCTTTCGACGCAGCCCGCGGTCTCTTCTTCTTCTCAATCACGTGGGGTTCTGAATAACGCTCCTGGTTAGCTTGCTTTCAGGGTGATGGTCTGGGCGGCCTCGCCGGCGCCTGCGCGCAGCGTTCCGTCGGCTGGGTCATAGGTGAGGGTGACCTGCTGTTCGCGCAGGTAGACGGTCACGTCCTCGGCGGCTTGGTACCGGACGTCGGTTCCTCCCCGAGTGCGCCCCCGCCGTGTTCTTCCGGCTGGTTCAGTGAGCAGCAGGTGCAGGGCGGGCAGGTGCGGGAGGATGCGGTCCTCGCGGACGTAGGCATTCCTGGGCCGCTCTGAGCTGGGCACGCTGGCGGTCGTATGGCCGTGGCGGCACCGGTAGGCGGGACTGCCGTTCGACCATGCCGATTCCATCCGCCGCCTGCACGACCCGCAGACGAGCAGCCCGGAAAGCAGGTAACGCCGCCTCTCCGGGATGCTCACATCACCACATGGCGCGGGGCCGCGGACGGCGCTGATGTCCTGGGCGGCGACGAAATCGGCCTCGCTGACGAGGGCCGGGTGCGCGGGCCTGCGGGAGATCACCCACCCGTCGGGCAGGTTCCACCGCTGCACGCTCTTGTGCCCCAGGCTCACGTCAGCGGGGTCGGCGAGGTCGCGGTCGGTGCGCTGCCGGTTCCACACCTGGTGCCCGGTGTACCGCGGGTTCTGCAGGATGGTGGTGACCGTACCCAGCGTCCATCCCGTCCCCCTGCGGTGCGGGTTGCGTTCCGGGTCGGCCGCCGACGGGCACGGGATGCCTGCCTCGTTCAGCGCCCGCGCGATCCGCGCTACGGAGTGGCCCGCGAGCCGCTGGGCGAAGATCCACCGGACCACGTGTGCGGTCTCCGGGTCGGGTTCGAGGCGGCGGGCGCGCCGTCCCCAGGCGGCGTGGGCCTTGTTGGGATGCGGCCCGGCATCACCGAGGCGGTACCCGTACGGCGGCCGCCCGCCCAGGTACCGGCCCTGCTCCAGGGTCTGGGCGGCCATCGCGGTCCGCACCCGGATGCTGGTCCGGGTCACCTCCCGCTTCGACGACAGCCCGAGCATCGTCATCGTCTGCTCGTCATGCTCGGAGGTGAAATCAACCCGGCCGCCGGCCTCCGGCATCTACAGCTGCACCCCGTAGTGCTCAAAGAGCGGCGCCATCGCCGCGTACTGGCTGCCGTAGAACGCCCGCTCGTATTCTCCGACCACGATTGCGTCCCAGCCCCGGCACAGGTCCGCCAGCAGGGCGACCAGCGCGGCGGCCTGCGGGCGGCGGCCCCACGCCACGGTCCGGCTTGCTCCTTCGTCGAAGAACTCCGCCACGATGTGCCCGTGCCCGCGGAGCAGTGCCTCCGCCTGCCCCCGCTGCCGCGCCCGCGACGTCACCGGGTCCTGCCAGTCCTCCGTCGACACCCGCCCGTAGAATGCGAACCGCAGTTCGCCACGCGCGTGCCCGCTGGCCCGCCGCCGGCCCGATGCCTCCGCCCAGGCCGCCAGCCCTCCGCCCGCGGTCATCTTTGTCGGCTCCTCTCCAGCCCAGCACCCGTCCTGATCCCAGCATCACGACAATTTCGCGGCTCGTACCGAGAATAAGGAAACTGGCACACATTTCTCGCTAATGGTTAGCAGCAGAGCCGCCTAATTCATGAAATAGACTGAATTGGCGGGCGCAGACCATATGCGTGGCTGTTCGCTGCCTTGCCGGCAAGAAATCAGCGGAGCCTGCCGAAGACACCGGCGAGCGCATGTTCAGGCTCATTCATCCAGTCGATCGTCATCAACTTGAGGTCTGGCGTGGACCGCCTCGCCGTGTCTGACCGTCACGCGAGGCAGGGACCGGGTATCGTCACGTATTCAGGGAACAGCCCGACAGATCCGGCGTTCCCGGCGGCGCGCAGAGTCCAAGCACGCTGGCCTCATTCGCACGCAGTGTGATCCTGCCGATAGCGCGCACCAGGAAGGTAAGGGGTGGAATCCCGGCTCGTACCTGTCAACGCCATCCTCGACCTGGGGCTCGCCGACGGCCTGAATCCAGCGCCGCTGGCGGATGCAGGCTGGGCGGTGGCCGCGCTGGAAGTGCCGGTCCGGGTCAGCGGGGAGACCGTGGTCTGCGATGTCGTCCTTTTCAACTCGCAGGCCGGCCACCTCCTGGCCGTTGAGGCGAAATCGGGCGCGAACCTGGAACCTGAGCAAGGCCGCAGGCTGACCGCGCTGACCCCGGAGCTCCTGGTCATCGCCGGAGGCATCACGGTGCCTTAGCCTGTTCCCCTGCACTGCGAAGTCCTGTACGCCTGTCTCGCGGACAACGCTGACCGCATCTGCCTGGGCGCGGACGAGGCGGGTCTCCGCGTTCCCGTACTGGCCGTCAGCCGATCGGAAGCCAGGCTCCTGCGGCCCCAGATGGCCGGCCCGCTGCTATCAGCCGCGCTCAGTTCGCCTGCCGTATGGACGCACCCGATCGCCCGGATCGTGCCCTTCGACCACGAGTCGCCAGCTGAGGCATTCGACCAGCCCGTCCGTGCCGAGCTGGTATCAGCAATGGCCCAGCAGCGCCCGTCCGTTACTATCAGGGCACTGACCGAGCAGGCCGTGCGGCACTTCCCGATCTACGGCCGCGCAGCCCAAAACCGTCTTCTGCGCGCCGTACGGGACGCCGCGCGCAAGGCGGCCGAGGCGGAGCCGGAGCGCTTCCGCTACGAACGCTCAACCGGAGTCACCGAGGAACGAGTCGCCGTCCTCCGTTCCCCTGAAACCTTCGACCGCCGCGGCCGTACCCAGGGATACCAGGCAGTATGGGGAAGCCGTGCCAGCCGCCCCCGGCGCCGGGCCGAGGTTCCCGGCCAGATGGATCTTTTCTCCGAACTCGACGAAGCCGAGCGCGTCGCCACCGAGGAAGAGAGCGACAATGGGAACGAGGGCGACGGTGATGCACAATGATGACCCTGACCAGAAATCCGGCCGACCATGAGCGCCGGAAGGTGACGGAGAGGACGGTGGACAGCCATGACAAGCCGATCTGACCTCTCCGCCAAGGTCCCGGTAGACGGGAACGTGCCAGCCAAGGCTTTCGTGCTTGAGGTTCACACTGACGACCCGGATGCCTACCTCGCCGAGATCGCCGGCCGGGGCAACGTCCAGGACACCGATGACGCGTTCCTGTCCCGCGTTTTCGCGCCTTCCGCCGGTGAGTTCTGGGTAGACCGGCTTCAGCCCAGGTTCTGGGTATTCCACACCACCGGGGCCAGCGCTCCTGCGGCAGCATGGCTGAGGGACCGCGTCGAGTCGCGCAGGGACACCGACTGGATGTGGCTTCCCTCCGCCCACCTCCGCTACATCGCCCCGGACGCGCTGCCCCGCCGGGTCAGCACCAAATTCGACGGCAAGCGGCTCGTCGGCTCCGACGCCGCCGCCCGCGACCTCAAGGTCCAGCTCTCGGGCTCGCACGCCGAGCTCCTGCTCGACAAGATCACCGACCTGCCCGACTACAGGTCCGCGGTCAGCTTCAGCAACATCGAGGTCGACCTCAACGACCCGGACCTGGGACCGCTGCGGGAGTCGGTCAGGCGCTGGGGCGCATTCGCCGCCCACGGCGAGCAGTTCACCCATCATGCCCAGTTCGTCCAGATGGTCATCAGCCGCTACGCACGCCTGGTGGAGTCAATCGAGGCACTGTCCCTCAGATTCGACCCGCTCAGCGCGGCAAACGCCAGCACACCGCAAGACACTGACACGGGCGGCGCGTCATTCGCCGGTATGCCGATCGGCATCCGCTTCTCCAGGCCGATTCCCGACCTTCCCGCATTCTGCGAGGAGCTGTTCAGCTCACGCGCCCCGTTCCGGCTATGGGGCCAGCCCGCCATCACCGAAGACGAAGCCCTCGTCGAGGCCGTCGACCTGCACGCAGGCCAGCGGATAGGAATCGAACTCGGCCACAACTGGATGCGCGTCTACCTGCACGCAGGCTCATGCGGAAACACCGTCGCCCGCCTCATCAGCAACCTGCAGACCCGCTTTGACGGAGCCCTGACCCTCACCCACCCCGACCTGCAGGACGCAGCAGGCCTCAAGCCTGGTACCGCACTAGCACGCTAGCCAGGCCGCTCCCCAGCCACGAGCGGCCCTCCGGATCCGCCCGGACCGGAGTGGCGCTCTTCAAGAACGCACGACCAATGACACGCCACCGCACCCTATCGGCGGGGTCCGCTCCTCCAAAATCGGCGTAACACACCGTCATGGTTACCAAGACGAAAGTAAGACCAAGTCATGCTGCCGAATACGCGCCGCTGATCCAGCGCGAGATGTATGGCACCGCGGTGGCGTTATGCGCGGATGTTCGACGCGGGCCGCCGGACCGTTGCCTGTCCCGTAACGCGCGGTTCGCCCGCAAGATCATGGGATTGCTGAGGACCCGTCTGGCGATCGCGATGGCCATGTCAAGAGTCGGAGCGTCAGCCCCGCGGGGGACGGGCGTCTGCGATGCGGTCGACGGCAACGCGCCGGCCTGGATTGGATTTGCCAGCGTTTACCCGGTGGCCTCCAGGGCGCTCGCCGGCACCTCGGCGATGGTGATCTGAATGGCGATGATGCCCCGCCACAGCTTGGCCGGCGGCGTTTCCGCGCACGCCGGCGGCCCTGGCCTCCGCTGCCTCCCGCGAGTCGAAGATGATCATGTTGTAGCTGTGCTCGCCGTCGTTCGTCCGGTAGCCAGCCACGAATCCGGGCTCCCGGCTCACCGCGGGCACGATCCGTTCCCGCAAGAAGGCTAGATCCCGCTCTTGTTGCTCCTGGTCCGTCGTGAAGATCGCGATGACAGCGTGCATGGCTCACTCCATGTCTGCTGGGTTGCCGGGATGCGCTACGCCGTCATCGCGGTGCATCGGGTCAGTGCCGTGCTAGGCGCGTCCGGCGAGCAGCGCTTTGGCCAGCGGGATGCTGCCGGCGATGCGTAGCGCCGCGACGGGCAGCGCGAGCACGCCGATGCCGGTCACGATGGCGAGCAGGAACAGGCCGCCGGGGCCGATGGGCAGCGGAGCACGCCGATGCCGGTCACGATGGCGAGCGGGAACAGGCCGCCGGCGCCGATCGCTAGGGCTGCCAAGGGCGCAACCGCCCGCGACCGCCATAGGGCAATCGCGGCGAGGACCGCGCCGGCCAGGTAGAGCGGGAACAGGTAGAGCGGGACGAGCGGGGGATTGCCGAGGCGGGACGCGAGCGTGTCAGGGCCATCAAGCCCGGCGATGCCATTCATTACGGCCAGGGGCACGCTGAGCACGACGTTAGCGAGCATCGCCGACAGTCCCAGCACCGAGCAGCCAAGGCCTGCCACGGCGAGCCGCCGGGTGGAGCGTGCCGCCACGGCGAGCGCGAGGACCGAAGCGAACATGAACGGGAACGAGGTCGCGGCCAGGTTGAACGACAGCAGCACGAGACGGTGACCGGCTCCGATGACGTGGTAGTCCGGTGTGCTGCCGTGCCAGATGCTGGGCAGCGTGGCGATCGCGAGGGCGATCAGCGCCGGGCCGAGTACGAGGCTGGCGACGCCCTGTAGGGCACCCATCGGGCGCCGGTCCGCGGGTGTCGTAGGGGCTGGCGCGCGGGAAACGGTTGTCATGGCCGGGGACTCGATCCAGGCGTGTCGGCCTCGTCGGCACGTGCCGGCCGGCCGATCCGGGAATCGCGCCAGACGAACCACGCGCCGGGGTAAGTCGGCGGGATAAAGAAGCTGAAGGCGGCCAGCCACGGCCGTACCCACCGCTTGAAGGTTTCGCTGTCCACAGTCCACTCCGCTCTGCTTCCGGCGGCCCGGTACCGCCGTTATGCCGACGGTGCCAGCCCGGGGCGGGGGAGGATTCCGTGGTACTACGGCTGATCGGTACGCAATCCGTCGCGCGCCCAGGTGGCGATATGGGTGCGGTTGGCGAGGCCGAGCTTGCCGAGGATGTGCTGGACGTGGCTCTCGGCGGTGCGCTCGGAGATGTGCAGGAGGGCGGCGATCTGCTTGTTGGTCAGGCCGTGCGCGACGTATTCGGCGACTTCGCGTTCGCGGCTGGTCAGCGGCCGTGGCGTGTCGCCGCGCAGCGACGCGGCCAGCGCGTCTGCGCGGGCCCGCAAGGGCGCCATGCCCAGCTGCCCTGCGGTGGCCGCGACGGAGGCGGCAAGAGCCGAGGCCTCCTCGACGTCGCCGGGCCGGCGCCTCCGGGCGAGCACCTTGGCCAGTTCGAAGCGGGCGAGGCCAGCGAAGGGCGGCGTGCCGGCCCGGTCGTCGGCAGCGATGCCGAGCCTCAGCTCGCGGACCGCGTCGTCAGGGCGTCCGGCGGCGGCTGCGGCGATGCCGAGGAAGGTCCGTACCGAACCGGAGACCAGGATCGCGCCCGCGCCGCCCGTTACGAACAGGTCGGGATACAGCCGTAGCGCCGCCGCCGCGTGTCCCGCGGTAGCGGACGGACCGAATTCGGCGGTCAGTTCTACGATCGTGGATGCTACCGAAAGGAGAGCGGGCACAGGTATGTCGCTGGCGGGGATCGCGGTGTAGTCGCGGCGGGCGCGTTCCCGGTCACCGCGCCGCAGCCAGTGGGCCGACAGGATGGCGCTGACGAACCGCGGTGCGTCGCGGGCGAACACCTCGAGCATCTGCTCCGAGACCAGCTCGTCCCGTCCAGTCAGCCCGGCGATCACGGTCAGCACGATGACCGACACGCCGGGCAGTGCGTCGTGCACCCGGCCTTCGACCAGGGCCAGGCTTTCCTGACTCGCCGCGGTGGCGGCGTCGAACCGGCCCCGGGCCAGGTCCATCGCCGCCTTGCTGCGCAGGTAGTGCCAGCGGGCCAGTGGCCGCTGCAACCGCTCGATGAGCGCCAGCATTGGCCCCAGCTCGCCCTCGGCCTCGTCGAGGCGGCCCAGCATTGCCAGCGCGTCGAAGCGCCACAGCCGGCCCCACAACATCGTGTCGTCGTCATCGTCGGCCTTGCCGAGCGCGAGCATCCGGTTGCCCAGTTCGAGCCGTTCGACGACCCCGTCCGGGCCAGAGCGGGCCATCTGCCGTGAGCGCAGGGCCGAGCGCAGCACCTGCCCGTCGTCGAGCCGCTCGGCCATGGCCAGCGCTTCGGCTGACACCCGGTCGGGGTCGACGCCACCGGCGACGACGGCCTCGCCGGCCTGCAGGGCGAGCAGCCGGGCGCGTAGCGGCGTATCTCCCGGCGGCAGGCCGGCCAGGGCTTCCGCGGCGAGCAGGCCGCCGCGGAATGATCCCCACGGGTCGGACAGGCCCTCGATCGCGAGCGCCACTTCGCCGAGCGCGGCGGGGTCGCCGGCCTCCCGGGCGGCCTCGGCCGCGGCTGTCAGCACGGCGGATCCGGCCTGGACATTGCCGCCGCGCAGGTGCGCGATGCCCTGACGGCGCAGCAGGCGCGTCCGGTCGGCGGCGGTGAGCCGGGCACCGGCCTCCCGTGCCTGCCGGTACTGGTGCGCGGCACGTTCCCAGGCGAGCTGGCTGAGGGCCTGGTCGGCGGCGCGTTCGGCCCACTCGCAGGCCCGGGCCGGATCGCCGACTGGCAGCGACTCGAGCCAGTGATACGCGATTTCCGAGGCGCGGGCAGTGGCATCCGTCCGGCTCTCCAGGCAGGCGGCCAAGCGGGCGTGCGCGGTCAGCCGGGCTGCGGTGGGCAGGTCGAGCCGGGCCGACTCGCGGATCAGGTCATGACCGAACCGCCACCCGTCCGCGGCGGCTACCACGCCAGCGGTCGCCGCCTCGTCCAGATCGGCGAGGACGTGCGCCACCGGACGGTCCGCTACCTCGGCCAGCGCCGCGGGATCAAGCTCGCTGCCCAGTGCAGCGGCGGTCGCGATCAGCTGCCGGCACGGCCCGCTCAGCCGCGCCAGCCGCGCCCGGACGGTGTCCAGGACGGCCTCGGGCAGTGCACGGCCGGCGTTGCTGGCAAGGCGGCCCAGCTCGGTGACGAAGAACGGGTTCCCGCCCGTGCGCTGGCTGACGAGTACGGCCAGCTCTGTTGGCACGGACGTGCCCGTGACGAGGTTGAGCTGCCGCTCGACCCCCGCCTGCGTCAGGCCCACCAGCCGGATCCGGGTCAGGTTCGACTCCCGCGCGAGCGCCGCCAGCGCCGATGACAGCGCCGCACGGCCGGTTGTCTCGGTGTCTCGGTATATGGCCACGATCATCAGCCGGGACCGCCCGATCCCGCGAGCCAGGTGCACGAGCAGCGCCAGGGATGCCGCGTCGGCCCACTGCAGGTCATCGAGCACGACGAGCAGCCCCCCGGCCTCGGCGGCTTCGCGCAGGTCATCGGCGAGCACGTCGAACATCTCGAACCGCGCCTCCGCCGACCCGCTGCCCGCGGCCCCGCGGGTGAGCAACCCGGGCATGGCCCGGCCCGTCGAGCGAGCGAGCTGCCGGAAGATCCAGTACGGTGGGCTGCCCTCGTCCTCACTCGCCCTCCCCCAGCCGAGCGGAACGCAAATGGCCTCAGCGTGACGCCCCAGTTCTTCGGCCAGCCGCGTCTTGCCGATGCCCGGTTCGCCGGTAACGAGCACGAGCTGGCCGCGGCCGCCGCGCGCGTCGTCGAGCCGCGTGCCGAGCAAATCGAGCTCGCGGGCCCGCCCCACGAAGGTCCGGTCGACGTCCATGTATCGTCACGATAGGCCTAGCCCGCCACGAATACACCGCGCGCGTAGACCGCGCGGACCCGCCGCAGTGCTGCCGGGTCGGCCAGCGGGTCGCCGTTGATGGCGAGCAGGTCAGCGTCATAGCCGGGCGCGATGCGCCCCTTGCGGTGCGCCAGGCCGCACACGCCTGCGGCGACCGAGGTGATCGCACGCAGCGACTCAGCCGGCCCCAGGCCGATATCGCGCAGCATAGCCGGTGCGCAGGCCAGCACCCCGTGCGGCTTGACCGGGGCGATACCGGCGTCAGTCCCCGCCACAAACGGCGCACCCAGCTCGAGCAGGCGACGGTGATTCTGGACGATCTTCGGGATGCGGGAGACGATCTCCGCCGGCGGCGCAAGACCCGGAACCTGCACCATGCCGACCGTGGCGCCCACCACTACCCGCCGGTCGGCGAGGGCCCGCAGCAACTCCACGGGCATGTCGACGCCCGTGGCCGACCAGAACGTGACGTGTTCCATGCCGTCGACCCCGGCCGCGAGGGCGTCGGCGATGGCCGGGGTGCCATGGGTGTGCGCGGTGACCGGCAGCCCGTGCCGGTGTGCCTCGTCGACGGCCGCCCGCAGCACGCCGGCGTCGAACTGGGCGCACTCCTGCCGGGTGCCGGGCGTCATCGTTCCGCCGCTGGCCATGATCTTGATGACGTCCACGCCGTGCTCGACGTGCTCGCGCACCGCCGCCCGCACGCCGGACTCAGTCGGTTCGGCGACTCCGCCCAGGAAGTGGCAGTGTCGCCGGGACTCGTGATCGGCGGCCCGGCGGCCACCACGGTCGGCTGGTCTTCCCGGTCCCGCAGACGCAGCGAGAGGTAGCCGCGGTCGCCCAGGTCGCGCACCGTAGTTACCCCGGCCCGCAGCGACGCCCGGCCGGCCTCGGCCATCGCGGCCAAGACCGCGCCGTCGTCACGAGCGGCCAGATTGCCGACCGGGTCCAGGCTGGCGTCGAACGCCAGGTGGACGTGCGTGTCCACCAGGCCTGGCAGCAGCGTCGCCCCGTCGAGATCCACGACGCACGCGCCGTCTGGCGCGTCTCCGCCGGACTCCGCAGACCGGATCGTCGCGCTATCGAACACCACCAGCGGGTCCGCGATCAGCACCGAACCGGTGCCGTCGAACAGCCACGACGCGCGGATTGCCGTCAACCGGGGCCGCTCGGTCACACTAAGGTTTGTCATGCCGGTAACCGTGACCGGCCGGGCCTGCCGCCGCATCCGTGCTAGTACGCATGCGAGGTACCTATCGCTGGCAGCCGGCCGCCCCGCTCGAAGCCTGCAACAAGCGATGTGCGCCAGCCGGCCACACGAACGCCGCCGGAGTCACCACCGGCCGAAACGCAGCCAGCAAATCGCGCATGACGAACCCGCGGCGGGCACCCATCGAGGCGCAGACGGCCCCGCGCCGCGGCCGAACGCGGACAGCCCCGTAAGACCCGCCCGACGAAATGCCCGGTGACGTGGGCCAACTGCTACAGCCTCGGCAAGGACAGATATCGTCATCTGAGCGTCTCGCGAGCGGCGGTCCGGCTGGTGCGCGCCGCACAGATCGGCGGCTCGGTGAGCGTTCTCCCCAGACCCTCCCAGTCACTCAGTGTGATGTGCAGGTTGACGGAGCCTCTGGGTCAACCTCAGGACGGTCCGGTATGACTGGTTCTCTTGAGCCTGCGCTGGCCACTGCCGGGGGGCTCGTCGATGCGGCGCCCAGCCGCGGAGACGACTACATCGCGCTGGACCTGGCGCGCGGTATGCGGCAGAAGCGCGCGTTCTCACCCGGGGCGGTCATGAATAATCCTGTAACCTGCACCAGCTAGGGAGCCGTCGACGCGTCCCTGGTTGATCAGGCCCCTGAGCCGCCGGGGTGATCGTGGTTGTGCCCGTCGTGGTGCGGATGGTCTTGGGTGGCGGGTCCGCCCTCACGGGGCGGGTCGGCCGGCCTTCAACAGCCAGGCTGGCCGTTGTTGCCGCAGCACGCCTGGCGCTTGCGCAGCTTGATGAGGGTGTTCGACGCCGCCATCCGCAATTTGATCGCGAAGGGGGCGTCGTAGGTGATCCAGTTGGACAACGAGGCCCCTGGACTTGATCTCGGCCGAGGTTCCTTACCGGGCTCTGGCATAAGAACTCCTAACAGTTTGAGATGTTGTGGAGGCGTCGCCAGCAGATGATGGCGCAGGCGAAGCGGAGGAAGCCTTCGTGGATGTCGTCGCGGATTTCCGATCGGATGCGGAGCCGGCGGAACCAGTGCAGTAGGGCGAA
>WNGL01009890.1_pt1 | contig 11021 bp, 4 predicted proteins | sample 5400591 | NCBI WGS metagenome assembly WNGL01 (sample SAMN13153377, study PRJNA577476) | soil metagenome | isolation source: 80 cm soil or saprolite under Garry oak tree replicate 1 | place: USA:California | collected 2016-06-15
CGCCAGACGATGGCGTCGAAACCAATGTGGGTGTGGGATCAGGCAAAAACTCTAAATCACGTTTCGAGATGAACGACAAAATCCCTTCGCAAACCGAAGTGGAATCCGCTGGGTTTTCCCCTTATGGGACCAGTGTGAAAACCAAACTCAACCTTTTTCAAGCCCGGATGTTTTGCGCCGTGGCGCTGGGAACAGGCTGGTCCTTCAGTCTGACCGCAGCGGCGGAGGATTCGGCTGACACCGCGCCCGCAAAAACTTCGCAGGCTATCCCGTGGTCGCAGCTCGGCGTCCTGCAGGGCGGGACCGGCGCGGATTACAAAGGCGACGGGCTGGCCGTCATTGCCACCGCCGATGGCGCGCGATTGCGCTGCGCTTTCCAAAAGCTCGAAGGCGAAGCCACGCGCGAAGGCTTGTGGCTGACTTCGACCGTCATCCCGCCAAGCGGGACGGTGAACTACCGTTTCCGCATTGTGGCCGCCGCGGTAGGGCGTGAAGTGGGGAGCGTGGAGCGTGGGAGCGTGGAGGGTGGGAGCGTGGAGGGTGGAGCGTTGGTTCAACGCTGCGACGCTCTGACGCTCAACGCTCCACTCTCCCTTCACGCTCCACGTCTTCCAGAGACGGGCACGGTGGCCATTGACGGCCAGACCGCGCGTTTCACTCGGCCCGGGCTCACCGAGGAATACACCGTGAGCATGGACGGTGTGCGGCAGGATTTTGTGGTGCTGGAGCGGCCCCGCTCCTTCGCGCAAGAGCGGGGCGAACTGGCGCTGTGGCTGGCCGTAAGCGGTGCAAGGGTCGAGCCGGCGGCTGGGGGCGCCCAGTTGGTGCTGGAAAACTCCGGGCGGAAAATTGCCTACGGCCGGTTGCGCGTCACTGATGCGACCGGCAAAGAGCTGACCGCGCGGATGGAAGTTCGTTCGGTGGGAGACGAGGTAACGAGTCTCGAATCAAAATCAGAAATCAGAAATCAGAAATCAGAATTTTGTCCGGCTCTGGTCGTAGTGGTAAATGATGCGGACGCTGTGTATCCAATCCGCATTGACCCGACCTTCAGCGATGCGAACTGGATCAGCATGGGCGGCATTCCCGGCGCGAGCACCACGGTTTTCGCGGCGGTGGTGGATGGCTCGGGCAATCTCTATATCGGCGGCGGCTTCACCGTCGTCGGAGATGTGATTGCCAATAACATCGCCAAATGGAACGGGAGCAGTTGGTCGGCGCTGGGCTCGGGGCTGGACTCCTCTGTGGAAGCGCTGGCGGTGTCGGGCAGCGACCTGTATGCGGGGGGCTCTTTCACGAAGGCGGGTGGCACCGCGGCCAATAACATCGCCAAATGGGACGGGAGCAGTTGGACGGCGCTGGGTTCCGGGTTGGGTGGCCTTCCTTATCCCGATGTGCGTGCGCTGGCGGTATCCGGCAGCTACCTGTATGCGGGGGGCAATTTCAGGACGGCGGGCGGCAGCGCGGCCAATTACATTGCCAAATGGAACGGGAGCAGTTGGTCGGCGCTGGGGTCGGGGGTGGACTACTACGTGTATGCGCTGGCGGTGTTGGCCGGGGACGTCTACGCGGGGGGCGGGTTCACAACAGCGGGCGGCAGCGCGGCCAATTACATCGCCAAATGGGACGGGAGCAGTTGGTCGGCGCTGGGTTTGGGGATGGATAACTGGGTGCTTGCGCTGGCGGTTTCGGGCAGCGACGTGTATGCAGGGGGCCAATTCGGGACGGCGGGCGGCAGCGCGGCCAATTACATTGCCAAATGGAACGGGAGCAGTTGGACGGCGCTGGGTTCGGGGATGGGGATGAACAGCGCTGTGTATGCGCTGGCGGTGTCGGGCAGCAACGTGTATGCGGGGGGCTATTTCACGACGGCGGCCGGCAACGCGGCCACTAACATTGCCAAATGGGACGGGAGCAGTTGGACGGCGCTGGGTTCGGGGATGAACAATGCTGTTTATGCGGTGACTATTTCGGGCAGCGATGTGTATGCGGGGGGCTATTTCACGACGGCGGGCGGCAGCACGGCCAATAACATTGCCAAGTGGAACGGGAGCGGTTGGACGGCGCTGGGGTCGGGCTCGGGGATGAACAACGCTTTGTCTGCGCTGGCGGTGTCGGGCAGCGACGTGTATGCGGGGGGCTATTTCACCACGGCGGGCGCCAGCGCGGCCAATTACATTGCCAAATGGAACGGCAGCAGTTGGACGGCGCTGGGGTCGGGGATAAACGGCCAGGTGTATGCGCTGGCGGTGTCGGGCAGCGACCTGTACGCGGGGGGCTATTTCACGACGGCGGCCGGCAACGCGGCCACTAACATTGCCAAATGGGACGGGACCAGTTGGACGGCGCTGGGTTCGGGGATGGACGGCCCCGTGAATGCGCTGGCGGTGTCGGGCAGCGATGTGTATGCGGGGGGCTATTTCACGACGGCGGGCGGCAGCGCGGCCAATTTCATCGCCAAATGGAACGGGAGCAGTTGGTCGGCGCTGGGCTCGGGGATGGGTGGCGGCGCATATCCGTCTGTGTCTGCGCTGGCGGTGTGGGGCAGCGACGTGTATGCGGGGGGCTATTTCACCACGGCGGGCGGCAGCGCGGTCGATTACATTGCCAAATGGGACGGGAGCAGTTGGTCGGCGCTGGGTTCGGGACTGAACTCCTCTGTGTCTGCGCTGGTGGTGTCGGGCAGCGACCTGTATGCGGGGGGGCGGTTCACGACAGCAGGCGGGAAGGTGTCTGCCTTCATTGCCCGTGCCTACCTGCCGACTCTTCCCACGCTTTCGGTGCTTCGTTCCGGCATCCCGCAGGGCGGGATAATGGTTTCATGGCCATCGGCTGACACGGCGAGTTTCATGTTGGAACAAGCCGGCACGCTGGCCCCTCCGCCAAGCTGGGTCACGAATGCTGCCAGCATGACCGATGACGGCACCAACAAGTCGGTGACCCTTCCGGCCACGAACAGCTCGCAGTTCTTCCGCCTCCGCAGGCCCTAAAGAGAGGTTAAACCGCTAAGCTTCGCTAATAAATGAGGAGAGAGGAGATAGAAGAGAGAAGAAAGCAGCTTGCGGTGGCCGTTCTTCTCTCTTCCCTCTCCAGACCAGCCAGGCCCGCACTTGCTCACATTCTGCTTTGACAGCGACGTACGCCAAGGCAAGGCTCAAGCGATGCTGCTGCTGCTGACGGATTTGGAGCAACTCGCCCAAATGGCCTTGCAAGATTTTGGCCGCGAGTTGGCGCAAACCAGCCAAAACGACAAGGTGAGCCTGGAGAAGCACGGTCAACGGCTCCAAGCCAAGCTGGAGCAACTCTACGCGGTCGCTGCCACCATGGCCAGGCGCGAAGAGGCCTTGGAGGGAGTCGCAGCTATCTGGAGCCGGATGGTCCTAATCTGCGACCGCATGGCGAAGACCTTGTCCGACTTACAGCAAGATTCCAAGCCCCGCCTGGAGAGTTACGACCGCATCCTGGACATCCGCAATGCCTGTGAGGAAAACCGTGCGCTGCACGCATGATCTCGTGTGAGCAATTGGCGCGGCTGGCGGAGCTGTACTATCAATACCAAAACTAGCTCAGGCCTCTCGCCCCAGCAGGCCTGGAAGCGGAACGCGCGTTTAAAGACTTGTTGGCCCACTTGCACTCCGCCCATGCGGCGGATGTCCCTTTCGATCACTTTCGGCGTGAGACGGTGGAGCGCTGCCGTTAGTATCTGAGGAAGAATAAGGCGCCGTAGCGCAATCCGCCATTGAGAGACGTTCAGCCCAACCTAGCAAGGCTTTGCCGGCTCACTATTGTCGAGGGGATGGGGCTTTCGGATCGGTTGAGCTCAGAGTGATGCTGCATTGCCGGCGCGCGTGCCAACTCGCCCTGGATGCTTCGCCATCAGCCTGGCCAGCAGCAGCGCCATCTCCATGGCTTGTTCATAGTTCAGACGCGGGTCAAGCTGGCTTCGGTAATCGCGGGCCAGATCGGCCTCCGTTACCCCGCTGGCGCCGCCCATACACTCAGTGACATTGTCGCCCGTCAGTTCAAAATGGACGCCGCCCAAATGGGTTCCGCAATCTCTGAGAACGAGGTAACAACGCTCGAGCTCGTCGAGGATTTTATCGAAGCGGCGGGTCTTGATGCCCTTAGCCGTCGTTTCAGTGTTGCCGTGCATCGGGTCGCAACACCATAGAATCTCTTTGCCCTGGCGGCGGAGGCATTCGGCCACCGGCGGCAGGCATTTTTCCACATTGCCCGCGCCGAACCGAAGAATGAACGTAAGCCGTCCAGGTTCGTTGCTCGGATTGAGGGCATTGGCCAGTGCCAGGGCCTCATCGGGCGTGATGGACGGACCGATTTTGACGCCGACAGGATTGGCGATGCCGCGAAAATACTCGATGTGCGCGCCGTCCAAAGCGCGGGTCCGTTCGCCAATCCATGGAAAGTGAGTCGAAAGGTTGTACCATCCTGAGCGGTGCGGCACCTGGCGGGTCTGGGCTTGCTCGTAGTAAAGGTGCAGCCCCTCGTGGCTGGTAAAGAAATCCACACGGTTGATGTCGGCCAGCACCGAGCCGGTGAGTGTTTCCATAAAGCGAAGCGATTCGCCGATGGATTCCACCAGGCGCGTGTATTCAGCCGCGTTGGGCGACTTGGCGACAAACCCTACCTCCCAATACTCCGGATGGTGGAGGTCGGCGAAGCCTCCTTCAATCAACGCGCGAATAAAGTTGATGGTCAGAGCGGAGCGCTCGTAAGCGCGGAGCAACAGCGCGGGGTTGGGTGTACGCTCTGGCAAGCTGAACCCGGCGCGATTGATCATGTCCCCGCGATGGCTGGGCAGGGTGACACCCGCGCGGGTCTCGGTGTCCTCCGAACGCGGTTTGGCGTACTGGCCGGCAATGCGGCCGACGCGGATGACGCGCTTCTTGGCTCCTTGCACCAGGACCAGGCTCATCTGCAAAAGAATTTTCAGTTTGCCGGCGATGGCCCCGGATTCGCAGTCATCGAAGTTTTCAGAGCAATCGCCGCCTTGGAGCAGGAAGCGTTGGCCGCGGGTGGCTTCGGAAAGCTGGTGCTTGAGGTTTTCGATTTCCCAACTGGTGACCAGCGGCGGCAGCCTGGCTAAGTGCTCCAGCGCGGTTTGCAGTGCCTGCGCGTCTGGATAGACCGGCAGTTGGGCCGCCGGCTTTTTCTGCCACGAATTCGGCGCCCAATCCGGCGGAGTAACGGCACTTTGCGGTTCGACATGCATCTTTTGCTCCAACGCCCAGGCCCAACAGACCTTCCCGCGCTCGGGCGGGAGTATGGCGTGGGGGTACCCATTGGGCAAGCCGCTCGCCGAACTCACCTGCGATTCATCTCCAGTTCAGCCTCACCTCCCGTTCATTTTCTGCGGAATCCGATGCGCTGCCCATGATAAGCGATTAGGAAGAAAATCAGCACCAACACCACGGAGGCGGCCAGGCCGCTCCAGAAAAGAGGCCAGCGAGTGCCGCCGTACTGCGCAGAAGCTTGAAACCATAGGCCAGTGCCCAGGTAACCGATAAGATTCCCCACGCCCCCGCTCACGAGCGACATCAGTGCCTGCGCGCGCGCGCGCCACGCGGTTTCGATCCTTTCGTTCAAGTAAATCTGCGCGGTGATAAAGAAGAGGGCAAACGAGAACCCGTGCAGGGCCACTCCGGCGAGCAGCCACGCTCTTTGGTTGAGCGCGCACAAGCTGTAGCGCAACACGCCGAACCCGAGACCGGCAGCAAAGATCCATTTGAGACGCGATTTCTCGAACAGCCCGGCCAGGCAAAACATGGCGATGATTTCGGTGACCTGGCCCAGGCTCATCCAGGCGGAGGTGTGTTGAAAGCCGAGTTGTTGCAAGTGCGCGGGGGTGAAGGGGTAAAAGGCCGCCAGCGGAATGCTGAACAGGCCGGCGGTGAGGAATACCACGCGGTGATCCCGGTGCTTCAGCAAAGCGAGTGCGTCCCAGCCCATGTGCTCACGAAAAGTCATTTGGCCGGCTGCCGGCGGGGGCACGCTCGGCAGCAGGCAGGTGAACGCCGCCAGGCTAAGCCAGACCACCGCCCCAGCGTATCCTGCTGCCGCAGAGGCATCCAAATCCATGGCGCTGATGAGCCAGCACCCGCACATCCATCCGAAGGTGGCGGTCGCACGAATCGGCCCAAACTGGCGCTGGGAATCTCGCAACCGCGAAAAGATGATTGTGCTGGCGATGCTGGTTGTCGGTGTGGCAACGATTGCATAGACTTGGATCACCGCCAGCACCGCTCCCGGTGGCCAGCCTTGACCGATGCTCCAACTGGCCAGGGTGGCGCCCGCAGCGCTGGCTGCCGCCAGCCCGCGCAAGACCAGTACGGGGGATGCGTGGCGGTCAGCCATCGCACCGAAGATTAACGGCGAGACAAAAGCAGCCACCGCCGAAGTGCCATAGGCATAGGGACGAAGCTCGGCCAAACCGTGCGCCTCCAGGATGTGGCTCAAGGGCACCAGCCACATTCCCAAAGCCATCGCCTGGAGAAAGAACACGATTGCCAGTTCACTGTATTCGGCCCACCCAACTATCGTTTTGAGCACCGGCACAGGAAAGCTAGGAAGCGTCAATCAATAACATTTACAAGCAAGGCACAGTCTGACCCAAGACTTGGGGGAACGGGCGACGCGCTCTAAACGCAAAGCGGCAGGCGCATGGCGCTCTGCGCTTGCCGCTTTCCGCTCTGCCTCTTCGTTTCCTTCGTTTCCTTCTGTAGGATTTTTCATCGCCAGGCCCCTTGAGACGGTGGACCTCAATTGCCGCGCCGATGGCTGTGTGGCTCAGTTGATCAGCTTCCCTGAATAAAGGATGCATGAGGGCAATTTTACAGAAGCAAACGAAGCAAACAAAGAACCAACAGAAGGCTTCGATCAAGTCGAATCCCATGCGCTTGTAAATGTTGTTCACTGACGCGCTCTAACCAGGCCCGAAATGCAAGCCTTCGCGTAGGACCCATAGTGTCCCTGGGAAGGACAATGGCTTCACGCGTTCCACCCAGCCAAACTTCACGGAACCGCCTTCACGGCAACTTCGGCCTAGATCCGAATTCTGACCTCATCGAATGATTGGCAGTCGCGAATTCTGGCCATCTGGCCATTTGACTGGTTGCGTCCGGCACCCGCTGGTCTTATTTTGTGAGAGTGAATCCGGTCTGCGTATCAGCACTGGGTTTGCAGATCGATTTAGCCTTAAGATGAATTACTGGATTGGAAAGATCCCGCTTCACTTTCTGCCGTGGCTGGTGGGTGCAGCCCTGTCGGCGAGCCTTCTGCCGTCTGCGCGCGCCGCCGAGCCGGTGAGCTTCAACCGGCAAATTCGGCCGATCCTCTCCGAGAACTGCGTGAAATGCCACGGTGGGGTCAAGGAAGCGGCTGGCTTGAATTTGCTGTTTCGGGATTCCGCTCTTAAAGGGGGCAAGTCGGGCTTGCCGGCAGTTGTCCCGGGCCAACCTGAGAAGAGCGAGTTAATCGCGCGCATAACGACTGAGGATGCTGATGACCGGATGCCCAAAAAACGGGCCCCTCTCAAGCAGGCGCAAATCACGCTGCTCAAGCAGTGGATCGCTCAGGGCGCCCAGTGGCAGAAACACTGGGCCTACGAGCCCCCGCACAAGAGTGGCCGTAGCCTTGATGCCATTGTGAAGGCCCGATTGGCCAAGGAAGGCCTCGGCCTCTCGCCGGAAGCCGACCGCTGGACCCTGGCCCGACGCGCGGCGCTCGACATTACCGGCCTGCCACCTTCATCCGAGGAAGTGGAAGCCTTCGTTAAAGACAAGGCCCCTGACGCCTACCGACGGTGGGTGGATCGGCTGCTGGCTTCATCGGCTTACGGGGAGCGCTGGGCCTCGGTGTGGCTGGACCTGGCGCGCTACGCGGACAGCAAGGGTTACGAGAAAGACGCCTTCCGGGACATGTGGCGTTATCGGGATTGGGTTATTGACGCCTACAACAGCGACAAGCCTTACGATCAATTCCTGCTCGAGCAACTCGCCGGGGACCTGCTGCCCAACCCCACCGAGGAGCAAATTATTGCCACCGCTTTCCATCGCAACACGATGGCCAACGACGAGGGCGGCACTGATGACGAGGAGTTTCGCACCTATGCAGTCATCGATCGCCTGAACACCACCTTCGAGGCGCTCCAAGGCACCACCATCGGCTGCGTCCAGTGCCACGGACATCCTTACGATCCCTTTGTCCATCAGGAATACTACGAACTGATGGCTTTCTTCAACAACACAGCCGACGCCGATCGCGAAGACGAGGCGCCCACGCGCACGTTCAATGCGCGGGCCGACGCTGCAAAAGCCGCGGCGCTCAAGCATGACATCACTGCAAATCAGAGCCGGCTCGATGGCGAATTGGCGCGCGCGGAAAACCGCCAGGCCTTTGACCACTGGCTCATCGAGGTGCGGCCAGCGGAAAATTTCATTCCTCTTCGAGATTTGACCGTCACCAGCACCCAAGGGAAATATGTCTCCCACGAAGATGGCCGTGTGCGCCTGGAGGGACCTGCGCCAAGTCAGACTACTATTACCGTGGAAGCCACGCCCGCTGCCGGTCCCTGCCAGGCTCTCGTGCTGGCGGCGTTGCCGCATGAATCGCTGCCAAAGCGCGGGCCGGGTGCTGCTGAAGACACCGGCAACTTCATCCTGACTCTCTTTCGGGCCGCGCTGGTCTCGGACAAAGGGCAAGCCGAAACTTCGCTTGAATTCACCAACGCCCGCGCCACCTTCGAGCAAGGGGGCTGGCCGGTAGCGGAGGCCTTGAAGACCGGCCCAGGATCAAAAGGCGAGGGCGAGGGCGGATGGGCCATCGCCGGCGGGACCGGCAAACCCCAGATGGCCACGTTCCTGCTGGCCAAACCGCTTGAAATCACCGCCGGCGCCAGGTTGCGCGTGACGCTCGAATGTGAGAACGAGCATTGGGCGCATCATGTGCTCGGCTCCTTTGAATTGGCCACCAGCCAGGGCCAGGTCTCGGAAAAATTTGCCGCACTGCCGAAAGACCTGCGCGACTTTCTGGAACTGGACCCCGCCGCGTGGACCCCCGACCAACGCTCGCTGGCAGAGCGCCACTTCTTCTTGGAATTCAACCAGGATTTGGCCGCGCTGTACCGGAGCCTCGACGAGGAGCGCGCCGCCCTCGTTGCGCTGCCGCTGTGCAATCTGCTCATCATGCAGGAATTGACCGGTAACGCGGCGCGTACCACGCGGATTTTTCACCGCGGCAACTGGCTTGACAAACGCGAACCCGTCGAACCTGCCACACCAAAAATCCTTAACCCCTGGCACGACGATTATCCACGCAACCGGCTTGGCTTTGCCCTGTGGCTGACCAACGGGGAAAACCCGCTCACCGCGCGCGTCCAGGTCAATCGGGTTTGGGAGCAACTCTTCGGCATCGGGTTGGTCGAAACGCTGGAAGATTTCGGCTCCCAGGGCGATAAACCGATCTACCAGGACCTGCTCGACGACCTCGCAGCGCGGTTCCAGACCGAGATGAAGTGGAGCCAAAAGACCCTGTTGCGCGAGATCGTCCTAAGCCGCACTTATCGCCAGTCTTCCAGGACCTCCAAAGCGCTGCTTGGACGGGACCCTGCCAACCGGCTGCTGGCGCGTGGACCCCGCTTTCGGCTTCCCAGCGAGCAACTCCGTGACCAGGCGCTGGCTGTGGGCGGCATCCTTAGCCGCACGATGTTCGGTCCGCCAGTCATGCCTTATCAGCCGCCGGGGATGTGGCTTACTCCGTACGAAGGGCGAGACTGGGTCAAGGCAACCGGAGAGGACAGTCGCCGGCGCGCGCTTTACACTTTCATTCGCCGGAGCGCTACTTATCCGAGCTTCATCACTTTTGATTCACCCAGCCGCGAATTCTGCATGGTCCGCCGCATTCGCACCAACACGCCATTGCAGTCGTTGGATCTGCTCGATGATCCGGTCTTCGTGGAAGCGGCTGAAGGGCTGGCCAAACGAATGAAGTCCGAAGGCGGCGCCGAGTTGGAGGCGCAACTCCGGCGCGGCCTTCTGTTGGCCGCCCAGCGCCCACCTCGCCCCTTCGAACTTGACGTGCTTAAGAAGCTTCACGCGCGCGTAGGGGGCAATTTAGCCTTGGTCGCCAATGCCATGCTTAACCTGGACGAAGTGTTGAACAAGAACTAACAATATGAATCACGCCGAATTTCTCCGCCGGGCCGCCGTCGAACAGCAAACGCGCCGCTTTTTCCTCAAGAGTTGCACCGCCTGCATCGGCGGGATTGCCTTCAACGCGCTGCTCAGCCGTGCCTTCGGCAGCGAGGTGTCTGCCGCCAACGGCCCGCACACCCATCATCCAGCCAGGGCCAAGCGCGTCATCTACATCCACCTGGCTGGCGCGCCCTCCCACCTGGAGACCTTCGATTATAAGCCCGAACTGGCCAAGCTCGATGGGAAACCCTGTCCGGATTCGTTCCTCAAAGGCAAGCGCTTTGCGTTCCTCAAGGGCGTGCCGAATATGCTCGGCCCTCAATATAAATTTGCCCAATATGGCGACTCCGGCGCCTGGGTGTGCGAGCATCTGCCAAACCTGGCCGGCCTGGTGAATGACCTCTGCCTGGTCAAGAGCATGTGGACGGAGCAGTTCAATCATGCCCCGGCGCAGCTCATGCTTCAGACCGGCAGCCAACTCAAAGGCCGTCCGTGCCTTGGCTCGTGGGCCTATTACGGCCTCGGCACCGAGAACCAGGATTTGCCAGGCTTCATCGTCCTGACCAGCGGCGGAAAGAATCCCGATGCGGGCAAGACGGTTTGGGGCAGCGGCTTTCTGCCCAGCATCTTTCAGGGCGTTCAGTGCCAGGGCCATGGCGAGCCAATTCTCTTCGCCCAAAATCCTGAAGGCGTCAGCCGCGACCAGCGGCGCGCGACCATTGACGCTATCAACCAAATCAACCAGAAGACCGCCGCGGAATTCGGCGACCCGGAGACCCTCACCCGCATCAGCCAATACGAGCTGGCTTTCCG
>WNGL01062713.1_pt1 | contig 11021 bp, 8 predicted proteins | sample 5400591 | NCBI WGS metagenome assembly WNGL01 (sample SAMN13153377, study PRJNA577476) | soil metagenome | isolation source: 80 cm soil or saprolite under Garry oak tree replicate 1 | place: USA:California | collected 2016-06-15
GTGCGCGCGGCCGAGGCGCTCTCGCCGCCGAACAGCGGGTCGCCCTCGACGGGATGCCCGATCCAGGCGAGGTGGACCCGGATCTGGTGGCGGCGCCCGGTGACCGGTTGGACCGCCAGCAGGGTGCGGTGCTGGCCCTCCCAGACCCGGACGAAGGTGGTCAGCGACGGGTAGGTCCTGGTACGACGGAACACCTCGGACGGCGCGACCGACCAGCGCCCGCTCGCCTCGTCGGACAGGATGCTGCCGCGCTGGGCGGCCACCCGCACCCGGTTCTTGCGGCCGACGCTGAGCGGCAGCTCGATGGTGCCGCGCTCGGGCAGCCCGCGCGAGCGGGTGACGGCAAGGTAGAGCTTGCTCGCCGAGCGCCGGTTGAACTGCCGGGTCAGGTCGGCGTGCGCCCGCGGCTGCTTGGCGAGCAGCACGGCGCCGGAGGTCACCTTGTCGATGCGGTGCACCGGCAGCAGCCGCTCGCCGGCGTCGCTGGCCAGGGTCGCCAGGTCGGTGTCGTGCCGCTCCCCCACCACCGAGATCCCGACGGGCTTGTTCCCGACGGGCTTGTTGAGCACCAGCACGGCCTCGTCCTCGAGGAGCGTGCACGCCTCCCGGATCTCCGCCCAGTCGCTCAATCACCACCGCCCGTGCCTCGAACCGCCCGACGGTGCTGATCGTAGCGGCGGGCGGCCCCCCCGCGAGCGCCCGCCGCCGCGGCGGTGCCTCAGAGGTTGTCGCGGTCCCTGATCTTGCTGGTGTCGCGCAGCTCCATGTAGGGCTCCCGCTGCGGCGCCCGGCCCGCGGCCATGCCGCGGCCGCGTTCGAGCTCGGCGTTCAGCTCGGCGCCCAGCAGGATCGCGATGTTGGAGATCCACAGCCACACCAGGAAGACGATCACGCCCGCCAGCGAGCCGTAGGTCTTGTTGTAGGAGCTGAAATTGGCGACGTAGAACGCGAACGCAGCCGAGGCGACCACCCACACGACCACCGCGAGGACGCCTCCCGGCGTCACCCAGCGGAACCCCTGCCGCGCATTCGGCGACGCCCAGTACAGCAGCGCGAACATGAAGCCGACGATCACCAGCAGCACGGGCCATTTCGCGATGTCCCAGATGGTGACCGCCATCGAGCCGATGCCGAGCACCCGCCCGACCCGGTCGGCGAGCCCGCCGGTGACGACCACGGCCACGGTGCTGGCCGCGAGCAGCAGCAGCATCACCACGGTGACGGCGATGCGGATGGGGACGGTCTTCCAGACGGGCCGGCCCTCCGGGACGTCATAGATGGCGTTGGAGGCGCGCATGAACGCGGCGATGTAGCCCGACGCCGACCACAGCGCCAGCAGCAGGCTCACCACCACGATCACGCCCGCGGAGCGTTGGCCGCTCTGGAGATTGGCGATCGCGGTGGCGAGGATCTGCCTGACCGAGCCTGGCGCGAGCTGGCCGAGATTGTTCAGCAATGACTGCGTGGCGGAGCGGCCGGCCAGCCCGATCGCGGAGACCAGCACCAGCAGCGCCGGAAAGATGGACAGCACGCCGTAATAGGTCAGTGCGGCCGCCCAGTCGCTCAGGTTGTCGACCCGGTACTCCGCGACGGTGCGTTTGACCGCTCCCCACCAATGGCCGCGGTCCAGATCGCTCGGCCGCCCCGGCAGCCGCTCGCGCTCCGGCGCGTGCCGCTCATCGACCCCGGTCCGATTGAATCGGTCACTCGATTCTGTCCGGTCACTCATCACCAACACCCTCTCCCGTGCGGTAGCGATGGGCCTACCCGCAGGACTGGCATCCCAAGCTCGCGGCGCGGCACCCCGCCGGACCAGGCGCAACAGCGAACACGCCACTTGCAGGGCAAGGGCCTGGCATGATCGCATCTTGCGACAGAGGAGCCGGTGTAGCCTGAACGGTTGGGTCTCTCCAGTGAGGCCCGCCACCCATGAGTCCGGAGCCGTGCGCCGGACCGCCCGGGGGAGGTCGTCACGATGCCACGACCGGTGACACCCTCGGGCAGGGGCATCGAGCGGGTCGACCGCTCCGGCCAGCTCGCCGCCGAAGAGTTCCGGCTGCTGGTCGAGGGCGTCAAGGACTACGCGATCTTCCTGCTGGACGCGGACGGGTACGTGGCGAGCTGGAACCCCGGCGCGGAGCGCCCGGCCAAGGACCTGGCGGAGGCGGTCAACCAGGACCGCTCCGAGCGGTACAGGTGGCGCGTCCGCAAGGACGGCAGCCGCTTCTACGCTCGCACCACCATCACCGCGCTCTACGACGAAAGCGGGAACCTGCACGGCTTCGCCAAGGTCACCCAGGACGTGACGGCGGAGCGGGAGGCCGAGCGCATACTGCGGGAGCGCGAGCAGCAGCTCGCCCAGGCGCAGGCGATCGCGCGCCTCGGCAGCTTCGAGTGGGAGATCGCCTCCGACCAGGTCCGCTGGACCGCCGAGCTGCGCAGGATCTGCGGGCTCGCCCCGGAGCCGACGACCACCCCGCTGAACGACTTCATCGCCTGCGTCCATCCCGACGACCGGATGCCGGTGCTGGACGCGATCCGGCGCGCCGCCGGCGATGGGACGCCCTTCCGGCTGGAGCACCGGATCGTCGGCCCGAACGGCGACGTCCGGGTGCTGGTGAGCTGGGGGCGGGTGATGCACGACGGCCGCAGCAGCCCCTCGCGGGTGGCGGTGGTGTTCCAGGACGTGACCGACCAGCGCCAGCGCGACGAGCGCCTCGCCGAGGCGAGCCTCCAGGCCGAGCTGGCGCGCCAGTTGCAGCGCGGCCTGCTGCCCACCCTGTCGCTGCACGACTCCGGCCTGCCGATCCAGACGCGCTACCGGCCCGGCCTGTGGCGGGCGCTCATCGGTGCGGATTTCTACGACGCCCTGGAGCTGCCCGACGGGACGGTCGCGACGCTGATCGGCGACGTGGCCGGGCACGGCCCCGACGGGGCGGCGGTGGGGGTCGCGCTGCGGGCCGCCTGGAGGGCGCTGACGCTGACCGGCCACGGGCTCGGCGAAGTGCTCGACGGGCTCCACGAGGTGCTGGTGCGCGACCGGCCCACCGACGAGATGTTCACCACCGTCTGCTGCCTGCGGATCAGCCCCGACCGCCACGAGATCCTGGTGGCCTCGGCCGGCCATCCTCCGCCGCTGCTGGCCACTGACGGCACGGTCCAGATCGTCGACGCGGTCGGCGAGCCCGCCCTCGGGATCCTCGAGGAAGGTCACGCCTGGCAGACCGTGCGCCTGCGCGTCGGCGACGTCTGGACCCTGCTCTGCTACACGGACGGGCTGATCGAGGGGCTGCAGGCGCCCGACTCGACCGAGCGCTTCGGGGTCGAGGCGCTCAGCGCCACCGCCAGCAGGCTCCTGGCCGAGCAGGCCGACATCGACGGCCTGCTCGACGGCCTGCTCGACGTCGTCCACCAGGCCAACGGTGGGGACCTGTCGGACGACATCGCGATGCTCTGCGTCGCTGCCGCCCCGATCGGCAACGGAGCCTGAAGGCACCAACCCGGGTCCCTGACCCAAGGGGCATGAGGCTCGCCTCGGTCGCGGCGCGATCCCCGTAAATATGCCGACTCCCCGCGTTGGTCCCGAGGTGGAAAATCCAGCCCACACAAACGCTGGAGGACGATGCGCCCGGCCGGCTCGCCATCCCGGCCACGACGTCGCTCGCGCCCGACGACCGGAGGCCGATGGTGGGTCAGTCACAGCAGTCCAGGAAACCGCGGAGGCGGGCCGCCGTCCTGGGGTTCCTGAAAACCGTGCCGGGCATGCTGACCGCGATCGCCACCATGCTGACGGCCATCGCGGGAATCCTGGCCGCGCTCGCCCAACTCGGCTTCATCCAGGTGCGGAGCCCGATCGTCGTCGGTCCGACACCGACCACCACCGTCGCCCAGGCTCCGGTCCTGCCGGCGCCGACGACCTCGGTCGAGTTCCCGCCGGCCACCGATCAGACGGCACCGGCGCCAGCCCCCGGCGGCGTCGTGACCACCTACCTGGCCGACCTGGAGCCCACCCAGTCCTCGCGCCTGGCGAGCACGGACGAGGCGAACATCAACGGCAAGACGTTCGTGCACAACGTGTTGTTCTATGCCTGCTGCGACCCTGCCTCGGCCGACTACGACCTCGGCCGCCACTACCGGCGGCTCGAGGCGACGCTCGGCGTGACCGACGAGGCGCCCGCCGACGCGAGGTCCACCTTCGAGGTCTTCCTCGACGGCCGCAAGGCGTACACCGCGACCGCGGGGCTCGGGAAGCCGGCCAGGCTGAGCCTCGACGTCACCGGCGTCCTCCGCCTGCACCTGGTCATCAACAGCACCCAGGAGGACTTCCTGGTCGCCTGGGGGGAGGCCAAGATCCTCGGCCTGCCCGGCGAGGTGCCGGAGACGACCGCCGCCGGATGATCAGGGCGAGCGGCGGTGGAGCTCCTGGGTCGTGGGCGACCGGACCGGTGGTGGGGACGCGTCCCCACCACCAGCCGTCGCCGGGCCGCTCGTCGTCGGGCAGCCAGCGCCGCAGCAGGCCGTCGGCGTCCGGGGCGGTGAACTCCCTGAAGGCCGCGTCGACGGGGTCGATCGCCCGGCGGGCCGCGGCGGCGAGATCCGCCGGCAGGTCACGCAGGCCGCGGTCCACGAAGTCGCGGATGTGGAGGGCGGCCACCAGGTCGTACGGCGTCCAGCGGGTGCCGTCGTCGGGATCGAGGTCGCGCTCGGCGACGAGCCGGTCGACGTGATCGGCCCAGCCCTGGATCAGGGTCGGCAGCGTCCGCGTGCGGTCGTAGCCGAGGTCGACCACCACGGCCCCGAGCCGCTCGCGCTCGTCTGTGGAGAGCATGCCCAGCGCGTCCCGCCGCGCCATCTCCTCCCCTCCTCCTCAGTGTCCCGGGAAGTATGCCGTGCTGCGCCAGGGCAGGTCCCGGTTGATGATCACCCGGACGCCCTCGTCATCGAACCGGACCGCGTTCTGCCCCGGGATCGGCCGGCCCTCCACGGCGGTGAGCGTCCGGTGGATCTGCTCGAGGGTGGGCCTGCCCTCGAGCTCGCCCGCCCCGGCGTGACGGTCGGCGAGCTGCGCCAGCTCGTCGGCCGTGTAGGGCAGGCCCGGCACCAGCTCGTGGCCCGACACCGGCTCTTGGCCGCCCGTGGTGGACCCGCCGCGGTCGCCGCCACTGCCGCCTCGCTCCGCGCCGTCCTCGCCGCTCCCGCTGTTCCCGGCGCCGTCGCCGGCGTCCATCAGGGCGACGCCGACGCCACCGACGACCCCCGAGACGACCAGCCTCCCGACCAGCGCCTCGCTGGCCCCGGTCCACGGCAGCTCGCCACCATCGCCGGCCAGCAGGGCGAAGGCGAACGGTGGGTCCGCGGCGACCGCGGCCAGGGCCAACAGCAGGCCGACGATCAGCAGCGCCTGACCGACCGCGTCGAGGATGTGGGCGCCCGCGAGCAGGTGATCGGTGGGCGCGTGGCCGCGGAGCAGCAGCCAGAAGGCGATCAGCGAGACCAGCAGCGAGCCGCCGCGGACCAGCAGCCGCAGGATCGCGGTGGCGGGCACGTCGGCGGCCGGGTGGCGCCGGGCCTCGGGGAGGTGGCGCGCCCCCGCGGCCAGGTTCAAGGCCGTCCAGGCCGCACCGGCGACCGCCGCCGCGATCACCAGCCAGAACAGGTAGCGCGTCGCCATCGCCCGCTGCACGCTCGCCAAACTGGGGACGCCGCCGACCAGCAGGTACAGCGCCGGCGGGAGCAGGAGCAGCAGCCACGGCAGCGCCAGCAGCCCGCGCCGGGTCGTCAGCAGCTCCCCCACCGCCGGCCAGCGGCCATCCGCGGCTGCGCCCCTGCTGGAGAGCCGCCGCACCGCCTCCCGCCAAACCCGCGACCCCGCCTGCCCCCCAGCCCGGTCCAGCGCCGGAGCGATCAGCCCGATTGCCTGCCCCAGCGCAACGTCCGGCTCCCCGCCGCGGCCAGACAACAAATAACCGCGACGCAGCCTTACGAACCCCCAGACCGCCCACAACGACCAAGGCGGATGCGCCACTCCCAACCACGCCAGCCCCACCACCCGAACCGGCGCCCGCCGCTCACACGCCAACACAATTCCCGCGCCCGCCGCCCGGGCGCCGGCCGCGGAGGCACCCGCCGGGGCGCTCGCCACGGAGGCACCCGCCGGGGCGCTCGCCGCCCGGGCGCCGGCCGCAGGGGCGCCGGCCGCTGGGCCGCCGGCCGCGGAGGCGCTGGCCGCCGAGGCCCTCGCCGCCGCCTCCGCCGCGGCGCTGGCTGGGTTGGTCGAGGGGAGGGGGCTGGGCGTAGACAGGGCGCGGCGGTCGAGCCAGATGGCGGTGGCGAGGACGGCGAGGGGGTAGGCCCAAATGAGCACTCGGGCGGCGCCGAACGGGGCGGCCAGGGCGCGGGCGAGCCCTCCGGCGATGCCTTGGGTGTTGAACGCGGCGTGGTCGGCACCCGCCAGCGCGACCAGCCCGAGGCCCACCAGCCACGCCCGCCGCCAACCTCCGCGGAGGGCGAGCGCCAGCCCGAGCCCGGCCACGCAGCTCCACACCAGATGGACATTGATGGCATCGGCCGGCCCGTCCCCGAGCGGCCCGCCCGACCCCACGCCCGCGGGCAGCCATGAGGTCAGCGCCTCGCGGACGCCCGGGACCGTTGGCGCGGACAGCCCAGCGGGGATGACCCACCCGCCGGAGGCGAGGTGGACCGCCCGCCCGGCGTCGTCGGCGTAGCGCAGCAGGTCCTCGGCGAGGCCGAAGCCGGCGCCGAGCGCCGCGCCGGCCAGCACGAAGTCGGTCACCCCCCACTGCCGCCGCACCGAGCGCACGACCAGCCACAGCAGCAGCAGCGGCACGAGCTTCACGCACTCCTCGATGAACGGGGCGACGGTGTAGGACGCCCTTGAGGTCACCTCGAACAGCGGGTCGCCGGAGACCGCCGCGACCATCCGCGTCCAGCCCACCTCCAGCAGCGCCGCCACCGGCGCGGCCGCGTACACCCCACCGAGCATGGCCAGCAGCAGCACCCGGAGCCGAATCGTGCGAGCGGCCCAACCCAGCAGCGCCATCTGCACCACGCCGTAGAGCTGCGCCAGCACCATCAGCAGGATCATGGCCATCCCTGGAGGAGCATCTCCCAGCGGGGCTGACCTTAGGACAGCAGGGCAGGTTCCCGCCAAAACACTCCCAAACCGCCGGATCGCGCCCGGCCGAGCGTAAGGGTGCCGTGACGAGGCTCCGCCCGCCGGCCGCGCGTAAGCTTGCGAGCGCTCAGTGGGCTGCCCGATCATCGAGAGCATGCTGCCACCGGACAACCACGTCCACACGCAATGGTCGTGGGACGCCGATGCCGGGTCGATGGAGGCGTCGTGCGCGCGGGCCGTCGAGCTGGGACTCCCCTCGATCGCGTTCACCCGCTGGGTGATCGCCCCGGAGGGGCGGGGCGTCCTGCACCGTGACGCCGGGAAGGTCGGCCCCGACCGCCAGTTCGACGCGCCGCCGCTGGACGTGGACGGCTACCTCGAGTGCCTGCAACGCTGCCGCGACCGCTTCCCGGGCCTGCGGATCCTTTCGGGCGTCGAGTTCGGAGAGCCCCACTGGCACCCCAAGGAGCTGCGGGCGCTGCTGGACGCCGGGGCCTGGCAGCGGGTGCTGGGATCGCTGCACTCCCTGGAGCTGCCGGAGGGCCCCTGGATCGTCGACGAGCTGTACGAGGACTACGCGCCCGGCGGCCTGGACCCCGACGGGGTCATGCGCGCCTACCTTGCCGAGGCGGAGCGGATGGTGGAGTCCTCGGACCCTTTCCAGGTGCTCGCCCACCTCGACTACCCGGTCCGCCGGCGGCCCGCCAGCGCCCGGCCCTTCGAGCCCGCCGACTTCGAGGAGGAGTTCCGCGGCGTGCTGCGCGCGCTGGCCCGGTCGGGTCGCGCGCTGGAGGTCAACACGGTCGTGCCGCTGCGGCCGGAGATCGTCCGGTGGTGGCACGAGGCCGGAGGCGAAGCGGTCTCGTTCGGCAGCGACGCGCACGCGCCCGTGGCGGTGGCGCGCGATTTCGCGGCGTCCGCCGCGATGGTCGAGGCGCAGGGGTTCGTGCCCGGCCGCGACCACCACGACTTCTGGCGCCGGCGGCCATGAGCCGCGCCCGGCCGGGAGGGAGGGAACCATGAGCGCGTTGCCAGCCAGACCGCTTGGCTCCTCAGGGCTGTCGGTCTCGGTGCTCTCGCTGGGGTCGTGGCGGACCTACGAGCGGATCCCGCGGTCGGCGGGGCTGGCGGTGATGTCCAAGGCCAGGGAGCTGGGCGTCACCTTCCTGGACGACGCCCGCTACAACGACGAGACCGGCTCGGCGCCGATCCCGACCGGCTACTCCGAGATGGTCTTCGGCGAGCTGTTCCGCGCGACCGGCTGGAACCGCGACGAGGTCGTGGTCGCCAACAAGCTCTGGTGGGAGTTCTGGCCGGACCAGAACGCCGCCGAGGAGCTGGACGGCTCGCTCCAGCGGACGGGGCTCGACCACATCGACCTCGCGTACTCCGCCCCACCCCCCGACGGGCTCGATCTCCAGGAGCTGGTCGGCCAGGTCGCGGGACTGGTCGCCAGCGGCAAGCTGCGGGCCTGGGGCGTGCTCAACTGGCCGCCCGCGATGGTCGCCGAGACCATCCGGATCGCCGAGGCCAACGGCTGGCCGAGGCCATGCGCCGCCCAGCTCGCCTACAACCTGGTGCACCGCTCCGACGTGGAGGACCCGCAGGTGGCAGAGGTCCTCGGCTCCGGCGGAGTGAGCGTGGTCGCCTCCTCGGTGCTGGCGGCCGGCGCGCTCACCGGCAAGTACGGCGCGGCCGGGGCTGAGGGCCGGCTGGCCGGCGACCTGCAGAGCCCACGCCACCGGGCAGCCCTGGAGGTCGCCGAGGAGCTACGCGACATGGCGCGGGACCTCGCCACCGCCCCGGCCGAGCTGGCGATCGCGTTCGCGCTGGCCAACCCGCTGGTGTGCAGCGTCCTGTTCGGCGCGACCAGCCCCGACCAGGTGACCGCCAACCTCGAAGCGGTGGAGATCCTGGAGCGCCTGGACGCCGACCGCCTGGCCGCCCTCCGGGCGCTCGGCGACGCCTCGCCCTAGCCCCCGAGGCCGTACCGGGCGCAGGCCGTGGCCAAGCGGCCTTCGGCCGGCGCGACCAGGCCGGGCGGGCCTTCGGCTGGCGGGATCAGGCCGGGCGGGCCTTCGGCCGGCGGGATCAGGGTGTCCCGCCCTCCGCTGTCTGCGGCCTGCTGACGCGGCCGTCGGTGGCGCAGCCCCGCTGCGGATCGGCCACCTGGATCACCGCGCCATCGCCCAGCGGCGTGGCGGGACGGTCGCTGACCGTCGGGAGCTGGCTGCGCCAGGCGATCCGGCCGCTGGCGGTGTCGACCGACGCCAGGAAGGATGCCGACCCACCCTGGAAGCCGGTGATCAGCAGGCGACCCGTGGCGGCCGACTGCGGCCCGCCGCCGCCGGGCAGGCTCGCCCGCCAGCGCACCGCGCCGTCCCGAACGCTCCGACCCACCACCAGGTTGGAGAACTGCTCGACGTAGACGACCTCGTCCGCTGTCACCAGGGCCTGCCGGTTGACCGCGTCGACCATGTCCTGCTGGATCCACCCGGTCAGCGGCCGCCGCCAGCGGACCGCGCCGGTGGTGGCGTCGACCAGCTCCAGGTCGCCGAAGCGCTGCCGCTCCGTGCGGGTCGCCACCGCGACACCGGCGGGGCCGGCGGGGCCGGCGCCGACCACCGCCGCCTCCGCCGATCGCGCCAGCCGCCAGCGCACCCGGCCGGTGACCAGGTCGTAGGCGGTGACCGGCTGGTAGGCCGGGTCCATCCCCAGCCCCACGACCACGACGCCCCCGGTCACGGTCAGCTCGGCCGAGAACTCACCGGCATGGACCACGCCAGCCGCCCGCCACAGCAGCCGGCCGGTGGCGGCGTCGAAGCTCTCCAGGGCGCCGCGATCGACCCACAGGACGCGGTTCCCGGCGGTCGCGAAGACCCTCGGGGTGGCCCGCTCGCCGGCGGGCCTGCGCCAGCGCACCGCGCCGTCGCGGCGGTCCAGCACCACCAGGGCTCCCCGCGGCCCGGTCACGACCACGCCGCCGCCGTCGGTGAGCAGTTGCTGCCACGACAGCCAGGCGCCAGTCGGCGGCGTGAAGCGCCACAGCTCCGCCCCTGTGGCGGCGTCCACCCCGAGCACGTGGCCGGCGTCCAGCGGCCCGACGCGGACCACCACGACGCCGTCGCGGACCGAGGCGTCGTACACCGAACCGCCCAGGGGCAGGCGCCAGCGCTGGCTGCCGTCGCCGGCGGCCAAGGCGCGCAGCTCGTCGCCCTCGGTGGAGTAGACGGTGTCACCGTCCACCAGCGGGCCGATGTTGCTGTCGAGCTGCGAGCCGACCGGCAGGGGCACCGACCAGCGCCGGTGGCCGGCGCCGTCGTAGGCGATGACCGCCGCCCGCCGCGGCGGCGCCGCCGACGGGTCGCAGGTGCCGCCCTGGTTCACGCCCGCCATGCCCGGCCTCCCTGGGATGCGCGTCGGCCGCCCGCCGGGATCAGCCTTGGCGTCCCGCTGGACCTCGCCCGGCGCGCCCGCCTGGACCTTTCCCTGGCCAGCGCCCGCCGGTGCGCCGTCGCTCCCGGCGCAGCCGCCGAGCGCGATGACGGCGGCGATGACCATGAGCGGGGCGCGGGCCCTCCAGCCTCTTGGGCGTGAACTGTCCACACCGGCCTCCTCGATCGCGGTTCGCAACCCTGTAGACGGCCAGGAACTTGTCTCGGTTCCCGAGCCGCGAGGCAGGGAGCACCAAGGCCCGCAGACCAGGCAGCCCCACCCGCTTCAGCAGGTGGGGCCGCGATCGGCGGCGCCGTGGTCGGCCCGCCGTGGAGGCTACTCGGAGGCCGCCCGCACGTTGGCGGCCTGCGGGCCCTTCGGCCCGTCGACCACGTCGAACTCGACGGTCTGGCCTTCGTCCAGCGAGCGGTAGCCGCTGGCCTGGATCGCG
>WNGL01013930.1_pt1 | contig 11020 bp, 10 predicted proteins | sample 5400591 | NCBI WGS metagenome assembly WNGL01 (sample SAMN13153377, study PRJNA577476) | soil metagenome | isolation source: 80 cm soil or saprolite under Garry oak tree replicate 1 | place: USA:California | collected 2016-06-15
GAAAAGGGAGTCATCCCCGGCTACAAGATCGAGACCATCGTGCTCGACAGCGGCACGGCAACCGCTGGCCAGTACGATCCGGCGCAGGCCGCGACCAACACCAAGAAGCTGGTCGCCAATACTGCCGTCGTCGCCAATATAGGCCCGCAAATGAGCGGCGAGGGCAAAGCGATGTCGCCGATTCTCAGCGCTGGCAACCTCGCGACGATCACGCCGAGCTCGACCAACCCGGATATCACCAGCCCGAAATTCGCCGCGCAGTTCCGCCCGAACGGCAAGGCGATCTACTTCCGCACGGTGACGACCGACGCCTTCCAGGGCCCGAACATGGCGAACTATTTCGCCGACACCCTCAAGGTGAAGTCGGTCTATGTGCTCGATGATTCCGGCGCTTATGGTGTCGGCATCGCCGACAGCTTCCAGAAACAGGCCGAGGCGCGTGGCATCAAGGTGCTCGGGCGTGATCAGCTCAACCCGAAAGAGGCCGATTACACGACGATTCTCACCAAGGTCAAGGCGGCCAATCCCGATGCGCTTTATTACGGCGGCGTCTCGCAGGCCGGCGTCAAACTCGTCAAGCAGGCCTACGACATCATCCCGAAGATGCTCAAGGGCGGCGGCGACGGGATGGTTGGCCCGGAATACCTCAAGGGTGCCGGCTTCCCCGCCTCCGAGGGCTGGTATGCGACGATCGCCTCGCCGCATCTTCTCGATGATCCTGCGGCAAAGGAGATGATGGGGAACTTCAAGAAAAAGTACGGCACCTCGCCCGATGATTATACCATCACGGCCTATGATGGGGCGCAGGTCATCATCGACTCGATCAAGCGCGTCGTCACGGCCGGTAAGCCGGTCACCCGTGAGAATGTGCGCGACGCCATCCAGGCCTCCAAGCTGAAGACCCTGCAGGGCGAGGTTTCGTTCGACGAGAATGGTGACTTGGTCAACAAGGTCATCAGCGTTTTCCAAATCCACAAGGACGATGCCCATCCGCTCGAGGACGTCGAATATCAATACAAATACCTCGGCATAGCGCCGGCGAGCTCGTAATCCGCGCTAGCTGACCAGGATCTGGCGGCATGACGTTCCAGGATATCCTGCTGCAGCAGATCATCAATGGTCTGAGCCTCGGCGCGATGTACTCGCTACTCGCGCTGGGGTTCACCATGGTCTACGGCATCATCGAGCTGATCAATTTCGCCCACTTCAACGTCTTCATGGTGGGGTCGTTCTTCGCCTTGTGGGTGTTGGAGGCGACGGGATTGATCGGGCAACGCACCACGCTGGCCGGGTTTTCCCTGGCCGGCGTGTTGCTCCTCGCCTTTGCGGTCACGATGCTGTTATCGGGGCTGCTCGGCGTCCTCATCGAGCGCGTCGCACTGCGCTCCGTGCGTCAACTGCGCGGTACTGCGCCGATGATCCTGACGATCGGGGTCTCGTATATCCTATTCAACATCATCCTTTTGACCGTCGGCGCGGACACGCAGAACTTCCCCAATCCCATCCCGGTGATCCGCTGGGAAATCGGGGGCGCGGTCCTGCAGCTGCGCGAGGTCCTCGTCTGGACCGTGTCGCTCCTTCTCATGGCCGGGTTGCAGTTCTTCGTCCGCCACACCCGCATCGGCAAGGCGATGCAGGCCACCGCGCAGGACCAGGAGGCGGCACGCATGATGGGCGTCGAGGTCGACCGCGTCGTCATTCTGGCCTTCTTCATCGGCTCGGCACTCGCGGGCGCCGCAGGGCTCATTTTCGGCCTCTACTACAACTTCACCAGTTTCGTCATTGGCTACTCGGCCGGCTTGCGCGCCTTCACGGCGGCGGTGCTGGGGGGGATCGGCAACATTGCCGGCGCGATGATCGGCGGCCTGGCGATCGGTCTGATCGAGAGCCTCGGCGGACAATTCATCGCGGTGCGCTGGGCGGACAATTCATCGCGGTGCGCTGGACCGACGTCATCATCTTCTCGATCCTCATCCTCGTTCTGGTCTTCCGACCGACCGGGTTGATGGGCCTCTCCGTCCCGCAGAAATCATAGGTCTGCCGCATGGTAGCCCCTTCCTCTCCGCCGCTGCGGACGCTGCGCGACACGCTGTTCGAGCCGATCCTGCGCATCCCGGAGGCGACACGACGCCGCTGGCTCGTGACCATCCTCATCGTCGCCGCTGCGCTTTTCCCCTTCATCGATAGCAATGACGGCGATATCGACGCGGCGGCCAACGCCACCGCTTTTGCCACACTGGCGCTCGGACTCAACATCGTCGTCGGCTTCGCGGGCCTCCTCGATCTCGGCTACGCCGCCTTCTTCGCGATCGGCGCCTATTCCTACGGCATCCTGTCCTCTTACCAGGTGCAGCCGTTATGGAGCGAGTTCTGGGAGCCGTTTCAGTGGCTCGGCATCGTCGAGCAACTCAAGGTCGCCGGCGAGCCCGACGTCGTTCATTTCGTCGTTTCGTTCTGGCTGATGTTGCCGCTCTCGGGACTGATCGCCGCTTTTTTCGGTGTCCTCTTCGGGGCACCGACCTTGCGCCTCAAGGGTGACTACCTCGCCATCGTCACGCTTGGTTTCGGCGAGATCGTGCCGATCGTCGCACGCAACACGCCGTATCTGACGAACGGCTCGATGGGCCTCAATGGCGTCACAGCTCCGAATTTCTTCGGCTACCATTTCGGCGTCGATTCGCTGCCGTATTACTATGTCGGGCTGACGATGATCGTCCTTCTCATCTTCGTCAGTTACCGGCTCAAGGATTCGCGGGTCGGCCGCGCCTGGATGGCGATCCGCGAGGACGAAATCGCCGCCGGGGCGATGGGCGTCAACCGGGTGAAGCTCAAGCTGCTCGCCTTTGCCATCGGTGCCGCGTTTGCCGGCTCGACCGGCACTCTCTACGTCGCCAAGTTGCAGACCGCGACGCCGGAGATGTTCATGTTCCCGGTTTCCGTGATGATCCTGGTGATGATCGTGCTCGGCGGCATGGGTAGTGTTGCCGGCGTCGTGCTCGGGGCGCTCATCCTGGCTCTGCTGCAAAGCTGGTTCCTGCAGGATTTGACGCAGTGGGTCCATGCGCTCGGCCGTCTTATCAACGTCGATTGGCTGCAGCATGTCGAGCTCGTCCAGTCGATAGAGCTGATTTTCGGCATCGTCCTCGTTCTCATGATGCTGTTCCGCCGACAGGGATTGATCCCGGCAACCAGCACGATGGCGCCGCTGAGCTTCGAGGAACAGACGGCGCTGCCCTCTCGCGGCGAAATTCAGGCGGCGTTGAGTGGCCTCGGCAAGGGTGCCGATCTGCCGCCGGGCACACCGCTGCTCGAGACGCGCAAGCTGACCAAGCGCTTCGGCGGCATCACCGCAGTCAAGGAACTCGACCTTGTCCTCATGCCGCATCAGATCGTCGCGCTAATCGGCCCAAACGGCTCGGGTAAATCGACTTTCTTCAACGTCGTGACCGGCCTCGATCAGCCCGATGGCGGGAAAGTCCTCTTCATGGGCGAAGACGTCACCGGCCAGCCATCGCATGCCATCGTCGAGCAAGGCATCGCGCGAACGTTCCAGAACCTCCGCATCTTCAGCAATATGACCGTGCTCGAGAACGTTCTCGTCGGCACGCATGCGCGGACGACGACGGGTGCGCTTGGCGCCGTGCTTCGCGCGCCGGGGACTCGGCGTGAAGAGGCGGCGACGCGCGAATGGGCGATGGAGGTCCTGACGGTTTTCGGCAATCGGCTGCTGCCGCGCGTCAACCACGTTGCCAGCAGCCTTTCCTATGCCAATCGGCGGCGCGTCGAGATTGCCCGCGCCATCGCGTCGCGCCCAAAATTGCTCCTGCTCGACGAGCCGACTGCCGGCATGAACCCGATGGAGACGCTCGAGCTTGCCGCCCAGCTGCGCAGCCTCGCCGATATGGGGCTGAGCATTCTGCTCATCGAGCACAAGCTCAACGTCGTCAACGATCTCGCCGACAAGGTCATAGTCCTCGATCACGGCGAGAAGATTGCTGAAGGCACCGCAGAAGAGGTCCACAAGAACGATGAAGTCATCCGCGCCTACCTCGGACGGACGGCCACTGCTCGAGTTTAAGGACGTCGACACCTACTACGGTGAGTTGCACGTCCTCAAGAAGGTCAACTACGAGATCCGCGCCGGCGAGATCGTCTGCCTGCTCGGCGGCAACGCATCGGGCAAGTCGACGACGATGAAGACAGTGCTTGGGATCGTGCGCCCGACTCGCGGCATGGTGCGCTATGCCGGTGAAGACATCAGCAATATGCGCACCGCTGAGCGGGTCAAGCGTGGCATCGCGCCGGTGCCGGAGGCGCGTCGGCTGTTCCCCAAGATGACGGTTTTCGAGAATCTCGAGATGGGAGCGTTCACCCGCAACGATACGCACGGCATTGCCGAGGATATCGAGCGGATGTATGAGCTCTTTCCGCGCGTGAAGGAGCGCCGCAATCAGCTCGCAGGCACGCTGTCGGGAGGCGAACAGCAGATGGTGGCGATGGCGCGTGCCCTGATGGCACGCCCGGAGCTCCTGTGCATGGACGAGCCGTCGATGGGCCTGTCGCCCGCGCTCGTCGAGCAGGTCTTCGAAATCATTCAGATGATCAACAAGCTCGGCACCACGATCTTCGTCGTCGAGCAGAATGCCAACATGGCGCTGTCGATAGCGACGCGAGGTTATGTCCTGCAGACCGGCGAGGTCGTCCTCTCGGGACACGCCAAGGATCTGCTGGCAAACGAAATGTTGCGTGCGACGTATCTCGGTGAAATCAAGGCGGCTTAGCCGCCGCGATCGAGAGGGGCTTCAGCCGGCCTTTTTCAGGCGCTCCGCCGCCTCGATCGCAAAATAGGTCAGCACGCCGTCGGCTCCGGCGCGCTTGAAGCCGGTCAGGCTTTCAAGGATAACGCGGTCGTCGAGCCAGCCGCGCTCGATGGCGCCCTTCAGCATGGCATACTCGCCGCTCACTTGGTAGGCAAAGGTCGGCACGCCAAACCGGTCCTTCACGCGGCGGACGATGTCGAGATACGGCATGCCCGGCTTCACCATCACCATGTCGGCGCCCTCGGCGAGATCGAGCGCGACCTCGCGCAGTGCCTCGTCGCTATTGGCGTAGTCCATCTGATAGGTTCGCTTGTCCGAGCGGCCGAGCGACGATTTCGAGCCGAGCGCGTCGCGGAACGGGTCATAGAAGGCCGAGGCATATTTGACGGCGTAGGACATGATCCGGACATGGGTGAAGCCGGCCAGGTCGAGTGTGTCGCGGATCGCGCCGACCCGACCGTCCATCATATCCGAGGGCGCGACTATGTCGCAGCCGGCCTTGGCTTGGACGAGCGATTGGCGACAGAGTATGTCGACCGTTTCGTCATTGGCGACGACCCCATCCCGGACGACGCCGTCATGGCCATGTGCGGTAAACGGGTCGAGCGCGGCATCGCATAGCACGCCGAGCCCCGGGTGGGCGCGCTTGACGGCGGCGACGGCGCGGCACACGAGGTTTTCCGGGTTGACCGCTTCGTCGCCGTCCGGGCTCTTGAGCTCCGCGGGTACCACCGGGAAGATGGCGATCACCGGGATGCCGAGGGACGCGGCGCGACCCGCTTCCTCGATCAGCGCCGGGATCGTATGGCGCCAAGCGCCCGGCATCGAGGGGATTGCCTCGCGCCCGGACGGACCATCCTTGACGAAGACGGGCCAGATGAGATCGGCGGCGGTGAGGACGGTCTCGGAAACCAACCGGCGAGACCAGTCGTCGCGCCGATTGCGGCGGAGCCGGACGCGCGGAAAGGCGCCAAGGGAAGCGAGGGGTTTCGATGTCAATTCAGCACCACGGCTCGGTCAAAATCCGGACGCAGCGGCAATCATAGGCGGCAGCGGCGCCGGTTACAATCGGCGCCCGCTCAAGCGCGGCGACTCATTCACAGCGGATAGGAAGCCACCAGGATCATATCGACGGCCAGGCCATCCGATGCAAGCGGCAGTATCAGCTTCGCGACCATCCGCGTGCTTTGCTTTACGCTGCGACGCCGCTCGATCATCATCGGGCGCCGCGTGAGGCAGGCTTCGGCATATTCGCGGCGCACGATGTCGCGCGTCTCCGGCGGCAGCGTCGCAGTCGACTTTCCCGTCAGATCACGGTTGTAGTAGGCGGCAAGTACGCTGCCATAGAGACGGTAGCGGAATTCGCTCGCGTCATCGAGAACATCGATCAACATCAAGTTGCCGAGCCAGTCGCGGAGCTCGAATACGTCGAAGTCCAGCCGCGCCGGCATCAGCCGGCCATCACACTTGGCTTTCCACAGATCGAGAAGCCGCTGCAGGAGCGGGTGCTGAATCTGCAGCGGGGAGTCTTTTCCGATCGGTCGCATCGCAGCGATCATAATGCGGCGGCAGCGATGTGTCTTGCGGCGTCGAGGCGACCGTCGCGCTCGTGCGTTGTCGGCACGCGGGGCAGCGGTTATCATCGCGTACCGCGAGTGCGCACCTGCCCGACCGCGAGATCCGGAGACCATGCCAGACAGCAACCGAAGCGACACCGACGAGATTTTGCTCGAGCGGCACGGCGGCCTCGCCGTTGTCACCTTGAACCGGCCGAAGGCGCTCAACGCGCTGACGCTGGGCATGTACCGCCGACTCGATCCGCAGCTCGTCGCCTGGGCGACGGACCCTGCGATCCATGCGGTGCTGATCCGCGGCGCTGGCGAGCGCGCCTTCTGCTCAGGCGGCGATGTGCGCGCCGTCTACGAGGCGGGGCGGGGCAAGAGCGACGGGCTTACCGCTGATTTCTTTCGCGAGGAATATTGTCTTATCGAGCGCGTTTACCGCTTTCCGAAACCCTACATCGCATTGCTATCAGGCATCACCATGGGGGGCGGCGCGGGGGTCTCCATCCACGGCTCGCATCGCGTCGTCACGGAGCGGTTTCTCTTCGCCATGCCGGAAACGGCAATCGGTCTCTTTCCCGATATCGGCGCCACCACCTTCCTCAACCGTTGCCCCGGACGGATCGGCCGCTATCTCGGCCTGACCGGCGCCCGTATTAGGGCCGCCGACGCACTCTGCTGCGGGCTGGCGACCCACTACGTCCCGGAGACGCGTCTGGCGGCGCTGACCGATGGATTGGCGACGCTGAGCTGGCGCGACGGCGAAGAACGCGGCCAAGTCGACCGGCTGCTCGCCCAATTCGCGGCACCCGTCGGCCCCGCGCCGCTCGCGGATCTCAGGCCGGCAATCGATCGCTGTTTCGCCGCCGACACCATCGAGGGAATCGTCGCGGCACTCGAAGCCGAGGCCGACGATTGGGCGCGGGAGGCGCTTGCCAGCCTTGCCAAGGCCTCACCGACGAGCCTCAAGATCACTCTTCATCAACTGCAGATTGGCGCGCGCCTCGATGTTGCCGAGGCGCTGCAGCTCGAATACCGCATGACACAGCACATCATGCAGCGGCACGATTTCTTCGAGGGCGTCCGCGCCATGCTCGTCGACAAGGACCAGGCGCCCAAATGGCAGCCCGCCAGCCTCGCCGCCGTCAACGATGCCGAAGTCGACTTCTATTTTCGGCCGATTGGCGAGCGTGAGCTGACATTCACCTGAAGGGAGGACGCTATGACCGCCATTGGCTTCATCGGCCTCGGCAATATGGGCGGCCCAATGGCCGCCAATTTGCTGAAAGCCGGTCATGACGTGACCGGGTTCGATCTCAGCGCAGAGGCCCTGGCGCGGCTGGTGGCCGGCGGCGGCAAGCGGGCTCTCAGTGCTGACGCGGCGGCGGCCGCCGGGGACGTCGTCATTACCATGCTGCCGGCCGGGCCACATGTCCGCACCGTCTATTTCGGCACCGGCGGAGTGCTGGCGAGCGCTCGCCAGGGCAGCTTGCTGATCGATTGCTCGACAATCGACGTCGAGACGGCGCGGGCTGTCGGCGCGGCGGCCGGCGAAGCCGGGTTCGGCATGCTCGATGCGCCGGTTTCGGGTGGCGTCGGCGGTGCCACGGCAGGAACCCTGACCTTCATGGTTGGCGGCACGGAGAGCGATTTCGCACGCGCCGAGCCGATTTTGCGATCGATGGGCAAGACCATCGTCCACGCCGGTATGGCAGGCAATGGGCAGGCGGCCAAGATCTGCAACAACATGATGCTCGGCATCTCGATGATCGCGGTATGCGAAGGATTCGCGCTTGCCGAGAAGCTCGGTCTCGATTGGCAGCGGCTCTTCGATATCAGCTCGAAATCATCGGGTCAGTGTTGGGCGATGACGAATTATTGCCCGGTCCCCGGTCCAGTGCCGACCTCGCCGGCTAATCGTGGCTACAAGGCCGGCTTCACTGCCGAGATGATGCTGAAGGACCTCAAGCTGGCGCAGCAGGCGGCGCAGGGGGCGGGCGCGGCGACGCCGCTCGGAGCCAATGCTGCGTCGCTCTTTGCGCTCATGGTGAACGCCGGCGATGGGGCAGCCGATTTTTCGGCGATCTTCCGCTTTCTTACGGCGAGAACCGACTGACCGACGGTTTCCCGCGGATTTAAGGGAAATCTTAACTGACGGCTGACTAACCTACTGGCGAGCAATGCCAGCTGCGAGGCGCGTCATGAAGGCCGAGTATCTCGAAACGATCGGGTTGATCGAACGTCTCCACCGTCATTTTCTCGAGATCGTCAAGCTCGAGCTCGACGGGTTGGGCATCCGCGACATCAACAACGTGCAGGGCCTCATCCTGTACAATATCGGCGACGCCCAGATGACGGTTGGCGAGCTAACTTTACGCGGTTGCTATCTCGGCTCGAACGTCTCCTACAACGTCAAGAAAATGGTTGAGAACGACTATCTCGTTCAGGAGCGCTCCGAGCACGACCGCCGCTCGATCCACGTTCGCCTCTCCGAGAAGGGCAAGAAGCTGCGCGACGAGTTGAGCAAGATGCATGAGCGCCATCTCGTCATGCTGAACGAGACCTCGCTCAAGGCGGAGGACCTTCAGGTCGCCGGCGTCGCGCTGAAGCGCCTGGAGCGCTTCTGGACGCGGGCGAGCGATCTTGTGCAGCGCCGGATGGCCTACACACCGGCCGCGTGACGCTGCAGCCGTTTGGCGGGGCTGTTGCCCAGCATGATTTGATTGCGAGACGGCGAGCCCATGGCTCGCCGTTCGGCATTCCGGCTATTGCGCGATCGCGTGTTGCCCCGGAAGTAGACAACTATCCGAGAGCGGTGTGATCGGCGTGAGATCACGGTGGTGCTTGTAGTCAGCTGAAGGCCGCGATGCCCGTTTGCGCGCGGCCAAGGATGAGCGCGTGGATGTCGTGCGTGCCCTCGTAGGTGTTGACCGCCTCGAGGTTCATGACGTGGCGGATGACGTGATACTCGTCGGAGATGCCGTTGCCGCCATGCATATCGCGCGCGACCCGCGCGATGTCGAGCGCCTTGCCGCAATTGTTGCGCTTCAAGAGCGAGATCATCTCGGGCATGGCGCGCCCCTCGTCCTTTAGACGGCCGAGGCGCAGGCACGCATGGAGGCCCAGGGTGATCTCGGTCTGCATGTCGACGAGCTTCTTCTGGATCAGCTGATTGGCGGCGAGGGGCCGACCGAACTGCTTGCGCTCGAGCGTGTAGCTCCGCGCCGCATGCCAGCAGAATTCGGCGGCGCCGAGCGCGCCCCAGGCAATGCCGTAGCGCGCGTTGTTGAGGCAGGAGAACGGGCCCTTGAGACCGCTGACCTTGGGCAGGATATTCTCGTCCGGCACGAAGACGTCATCCATGACGATCTCGCCGGTCACCGAAGCGCGTAACGAGAACTTGCCTTCGATCTTCGGCGCCGTTAGGCCCTTCATCTCCTTCTCGAGGATGAAGCCGCGAATGACGCCGTCCAGCTTCGCCCAGACGACGAAGACATCGGCAATCGGCGAATTGGTTATCCACATCTTGGCGCCGCTGAGCCGATAGCCGCCATCGACCTTGCGGGCGCGCGTCACCATGCTCGATGGATCGGAGCCATGATCGGGCTCGGTCAGGCCGAAGCAGCCAACCCACTCGCCGCTCGCCAGCTTCGGCAAGTATTTTTGGCGCTGCGCCTCGCTGCCGAAATCATAGATCGGGTACATCACCAGGCTCGACTGGACGCTCATCGCCGAGCGGTAACCGCTATCAATGCGCTCGACCTCGCGGGCGATCAACCCATAGGAAACATAGTTGACCCCGGCGCAGCCATAACCGTGAATCGTCGGGCCGAGCAGGCCGAGCGCGCCCATCTCGGTCATGATTTCGCGGTGGAAATGCTCGTGGCGATTGGCCTCGAGCACGCGCGGCATCAGCTTTTCCTGGCAAAAGTCGCGCGCGCTGTCGCGCAACATGCGCTCCTCCTCGCTCAGCTCGGCATCGAGCAGCAACGGGTCCTGCCATTCGAAAACGGGTTTCTCGGCCGATCGAGCCGGCATCGCGGCGGCTACTTGCGGGGTCATTGCATTCACTCCTTGGGCCATCTCGTCGCCGGTCGGCAATAGGAAACTCAGTTTCCGTCCCCGCCGGCGAAGCAATCATCTTGCTCCGGGACGAGGGCGGTCGTCTCGATCTCGATCTTGGCACCGTCCTCGACGAGCGCGACGACCTGGACCACCGCCATGGCTGGAAAATGTCGACCGAGGACATCGCGCCAGATCCGGCCGATCTCCGGCAGATGTGTAAGGTATTCGCGCTTGTCGGTGATGTACCAAGTCATGCGGGCAATATGCTCGGGCCGGGCATCGGCTGCCGCGAGCACGGCAACCGTGTTGTGCAGGGCCTGCTCAAGCTGACCGACGAAATCGTCCGTCGCCAGAACCTGCGCTTCGGTCCAGCCGATCTGACCGGCGACAAAGACGAGACGGCCGCGCCCGGTCATGCCGTTGGCGTAACCCTTGGGTTGGGGCCAGCCATGCGGATTGACCGACCGCAATGCCGCGGCGGGACGCAGTTCGACGCGGGGCGGTCGGGCGGCGTGCGGCATGGCGGCGGCGGTTCCGATGGTGATGGCGGGGCCGGAAGTTTAAGGTCCAAAG
>WNGL01009892.1_pt1 | contig 11018 bp, 9 predicted proteins | sample 5400591 | NCBI WGS metagenome assembly WNGL01 (sample SAMN13153377, study PRJNA577476) | soil metagenome | isolation source: 80 cm soil or saprolite under Garry oak tree replicate 1 | place: USA:California | collected 2016-06-15
CCGGCGTGCACGCGGCATGACAGCTTCGCGCGTCGGTCCCGGTGACGGTTCGGGGCCGCGCCCATGGCGCTCGCCGCGCCCGCCACCGTACGGGCACGCTCTCGCGCGGAGCTGGCGTGCCCGGGCGTGCGCCGGCGTCTACGTTTCTGGACCCGCTCGACCGTCCGGTGCCGGTTGCGACTCGGGCGGCGGCGCAGGAGGACCGGGGGCCATGCCCGAGGCCCCACCGGAGCGTTCGCCGAAGCCGTCAAGCCCGAACGTCCACCCTCGCAGCTGAGCAGCCACCCCGGAAGCCCCCGGCCGCTCACCGACCAGCATCGATCCTAGCGCGGCGCCCCCGGCGGCGGCGCGTCCGCTTCCGCGCTCGAGGGCGGCGCGCGGAAGATCCAGACCGAGGCCGGGTCGAGCCCGATGAAGCACGGGCCCTCGGCCGGCGCGCGGTCCGCCCACAGCCGGAGCCGCGCCACCCCCGCGCGGAACAGGCAGTCCCAGCGCTCGCCCAGGTAGAGCGCCGCCTCGAGCCGCGCGGCGATCGCGCCGGGCGCCGGGCCCTCGAGGAGCCGCGTGCGCTCGACCCGGACGAGCGCCACGGCGGGCGCGCCCGGCTCGACCTCCTCGCGGAGCGTCCCCGCCACCTCGAACCCCTCGCCTCGCACGCGCGCAACGCCGCCGTCCCGCGCGGCGAGCACCCCCTCGAGGCGGTTGTTCGTGCCCATGAACTCGGCCACGAAGCGGGAGGCGGGCCGCTCGTAGATCTCCTGCGGCCCGGCCTGCTGGGCGACCACGCCGCGCTCGAGGAGGACGATCCGGCTCGCCACCGCGAGCGCCTCCGACTGGTCGTGGGTCACCATCACCGCCGCCATCCCGAGCCGGTGGATGAGCTCGCGGAGCCAGGCGCGCGCCTCGTCGCGGAGCTTCGCGTCGAGGTTCGAGAGCGGCTCGTCGAGGAGGAGGAGGCGCGGGTCGTAGACCAGGGCGCGCGCGAGGGCGACGCGCTGCTGCTGGCCGCCGGAGAGCTCGTGCGGGTAGCGCGCGCCGAGCGCCCCGAGCCCGAGCTGCCCGAGCGCCCGGTCCACCCGCGCGCGGAGCTCGGCCGCCGGGACCCTCCGCAGCCGGAGCCCATAGGCGACGTTGTCGAAGACGGTGCGGTGCGGCCAGAGCGCGTAGGACTGGAACACGAGCCCGATCCGCCGGTGCTCGGCGGGGACCGCCACGCGCGCCGCGCCGTCGAAGAGCACGTCGCCCCCGAGCACGATGCGGCCCTGGTCCGGGTGGTCGAGGCCCGCGATCTGCCGGAGCAGCGTGGTCTTCCCGCTGCCGGACGGCCCGAGGAGCGCGACGATCTCGCCCGGCTCCATCACGAACGAGACGCCGCGCAGCACGGCGTTCGCGCCGAGCCGCTTGTGCACGTCCTCCACCACGAGCCGCGCAGACGGATCAGCCATCGAGCCTCACCCCGAGCCGGAGCGCCGCGCCGAGGCCGGCCGCGACGAGCAGGACGTTCACGACGCTGAGCGCGGCGACGGTGTCGACCGCGCCGGTCCCCCACATCGACACGATGAGCGAGCCGATCACCTCGGTGCCGGGGCCGAGCAGGTAGACGCCGGTCGAGTACTCGCGGACGAAGGTGAGGAGGATCATGAGCCAGCTGCCGAGGAGCCCGAACCGCACGAGCGGCAGGGTCACGTCGCGCAGGGTCCGGGCCGGGCTCGCGCCCGCGACGCGCGCGGCCTCCTCGAGCTCCGGTCCGACCTGGAGGAGCGCGGCGGAGATGAAGCGCATCCCGTACGCGAACCAGACCACGGAGTACGCGAGCCAGACCGACACCAGGGTCGAGCGGATCGGCGCGAGCGGCTTCACGAAGAGGAACACCCACAGGAAGGCGAGGCCCGCCACGAGCCCGGGCATCCCGCGCGGCACGAGCACGAGGTACTCGAGCCAGCGCGCCCAGCCGCTGCGCCAGCGGTGGCCCGCGAGCCCGACCGCCGCGTAGAGGGCGACCGCCACCGCGCCGCCGACGACGCCGATGAGGACCGTGTTGCCGATGCCGCGCACGAGGTTCGGGTAGTCGAGGAGGTCCCGGAAGTTGTCGAGGGTGAGCACCTCGCGCAGCCGGATCCCCTCGCCCCAGGAGGTCACGACGGAGCGGAGGAAGACCCCGGCGAGCGGCAGCGCCACCGCGACCGCGACGTACGCGAGGACCGCGACGAGCGCGGGGAACCGCCAGCGGCCGAGCGGGAGCGCGGCGTGGCGCTGTCCCTTCCCGGTCATGGTGACGAACCGGCCCGCCGAGCCGAGGAGCCGGCGCTGGAGCCACACGAGCGGGAAGGCGATCCCGACGATGACGACCGCGACCACCGCCATGAGCTGGTAGCTCGGGACGCCGAGCTTGTTCGTGAGCTTGTAGAGGTAGGTGGAGAGCACCACGAGCCCCTCGGGGTCGCCGAGCACGAGGGGGAGCCCGAAGAGCTCGAAGCCGAGGAAGAACACGAGCACGCCGCCGTACAGCACCGCCGGCCGCACGAGCGGGAGCGTCACCTCGAAGGCGACGCGGATCGGCCCCGCGCCCGCGACGCGCGCCGCGTCCTCGAGGTCGGAGCCCACCGAGCGCAGGGCCGAGGCGGCGTAGAGATAGACGTGCGGCGCGTGGCCGAGCCCTGCGACCACGATGAGGCTCGGGAGCGAGTACACGTCCCAGGGGAGCCAGCCGAGCGCCTCCCGCACCGGGATCGAGAGGAAGCCGACCGGCCCGGCCGCGACCACGTACCCGAAGGCGAGCACGACCGGCGACACGAGCATCGGGACGAGGAGCCATGGCTCGACCGCGCGGCGGCCGGGGAGGTCCGTCCGGACGACGAGGAGCGCGAGGGCGGTCCCGACCGGCACGGCGATCGCGGTCATCCCCGCCGCGACCACGACCGTGACCCAGAGGGCGCGGTGGAAGTCGGGATCGGCGAGGACGAACCGGAAGGCGTCGAGCGAGAGCTTGGCGTTGGGCTGGAAGAACGGCGCGTCGAGGAAGGCCTGGTAGAAGACGATCCCGAGCGGCACGAGCACGACGACGCTCGTGCCCAGCACCGCGCCGGCGCGGAGGAGGAGGAGCCGCCCGCCCGACCCCGCTGCGCGGGGCGAGGGAAGTCCGGGGACGAGGGCCATCCGCTACTTCGCCGGGTGGACCGTCTCCTGCCAGCGCTTCAGGAACGCGAGCCGCTTCGGCTGGTCGAGCGCGGCGAGCAGCGGCGGACCGACCGGGATGGGCCGCAGCTTGTCGCCGAGCTGCGACTGGAGCTGACCTGCGGTGAACTCGCCCGTCACCCCGGCGCGGATCGCGAAGAGGTCCGACTTGCGGGCGATGACCTCCTGGCCCGCCTGGGAGAGGAGGAAGTCGAGGAACACCTTCGCGGCGTTCGGGTGCCGCCCCTGCTTCGGGAGGATCGCGATCCGGCTCATCACGAGGGTGTAGTCCTTCGGCAGGACGAACCCCACGTTCGGGTCCTTCTTCGCCTTCGCGAGGACGTACGAGCCGATCATGTTGAAGCCGACGAGGTGCTCGCCGGAGGTGATCTTCTCGAGCATCGCGCCGGTCGAGGTGTAGACCTTGACCTGCGCGATCCCGTACGCGCCGAGCGTGCCGGAGAAGCCGGAGTCCGCGGCCGCGTCCTGGGTGATGAGCAGGAACCCGAGCCCGCTCCGCTCCGGGTCGTACGAGCAGAGCTTCCCCTTCCACCGGTCCGGCTGGGCGCGGATCGCCTTCGCAAGGTCCGTGTGCGACTGCGGCATCTCCTCCGGCTTGAGGAGCCGCTTGTTGTAGGCGAACCCGATGGGCTCGAAGGTCGTCCCCCAGGCCTGGTTCCGCCAGACGGCCCACGACGGCAGCTGCGAGGTCGCGGGCGCGGCGTAGTCGGCGGCGTACCCGTCGTTCGCGAGCTTGATCTGGAGGTCCATCGAGGAGCTCCAGAGGAGGTCGGCGCTGCCGCCCGCGGCCGCCTCGGAGACGAAGCGGTTGTAGACCTCGGTCGAGTTCATGTCGTCGTACTCGACCTCGATCCCGGGGAAGCGCGCGCGGAACTCCCGGAGGAGCGGCTGGGCGGCGACGCTGTCCGTCGTCGAGTAGACGACGACCTTCCCCTCCTTCCTCGCGGCGGCGACGACGGCGGGGTCGGTCTCGGGCGCGTCGGCGGCGAAGGCCGGCCCTTGGGCGAGCAGGGCGAGCAGCAGGGCGGGCAGGCGGGCGCGGATCATGTCGACCTCCGGTGAAGCCGCGCGGAGCGCGCGAACGCGCCCATCATCGCCTCGCCGCGCACGCGATGCGACGCTCCGTAGGGGGCCCATCCGGGGCGCCCTCCCCGGCGGGCCTCAGGAGGCGACGACCGCCTTCACCTCGAACACGGGCTGCGCCTGGATCGCCTTCTTCACCTTGCACTGGTCGGCGACCCGGACGAGCGCTTCGAGGTACTTCTCGGGGAAGCCCGGCGGGACGACGACGTCGAGCTCGACGCGCACGAGCACGCCGGTCTCCGGGTCGAAGTGGTTCCGCTGGGCGATCCGGAGGCCCTCCGTCGGCAGCTCGCGCTTGTGGCAGAAGCCCGCCACGTAGATGCCGGCGCAGGTGCCGATGGACGCGAGGAACAGGTCGAACGGCGCGGGCGCGGAGTCCTCGCCGCCGCCGGCCGCAGGCTGATCCGTCCGGATGACGTGGTTGCCGATGCGGGTGTCCACCCGTTTCCCGCCGGGCAGGGTCACGCTCATCTCGGTCGTCGTCGCCATGGTGTCGTCGCTCCTCCGGGCGTGAGAGCCACCCGCTGCGCCAGGGATTCCGGCCCGCGCGGGCACATGCTAGCTTCCGGGCTCCGCATGAGACCAAAGGAAAAGGGCAAGCCCGTCTCGCGCGCGGCGCTGGCGGGCGAGGCCGATCCCCGTCTGGTGGCGCTCTCCGTGTCGATCCAGGACGACGGCGCGCTCTACGCGCAGGACATCCGCGGCAGCCAGGCCCACGTCACGATGCTGGGGGCGCGGGGGATCGTCCCGAAGGCGGCCGCGCGGCGGATCGTGTCGGCGCTCGACCGCGTGCGCGAGGAGTTCGCCGCCGGCAAGATCCGGCTCGACCCCGCGCTCGAGGACGTCCACACGCACGTGGAGCGGCGCCTCGGCGAGCTCGTCGGCAAGGACGCCGGCTACCTCCACGCCGGACGGAGCCGCAACGACCAGGTCGCCCTCGACGAGCGGCTCTTCATCGTCGAGGCGTGCGCGCGGCTCGGCGCCGCGCTCGCTCGGCTCCAGGTGGCCCTCGTGCGCCGCGGCCGCGAGCACGAGCGGACCATCCTCCCCGGCTACACCCACCTCCAGCGCGCGCAGCCGGTGTCGCTCGCCCACCACCTCCTCGCGCACGTCGAGGCCCTCGGCCGCGACCGGGAGCGGCTCGGCGAGGTGCGCCGCCGCGCGGCGATCTCGCCCCTCGGTTCGGGGGCCCTCGCCGGGACGACGCTCCCGCTCGACCGTGAGGCGGTGGCGCGCGCGCTCGGGCTCGACGGCGTCACCGCGAACTCGCTCGACGCGGTCTCCGACCGGGACAGCGCGCTCGAGCTCCTCTTCGTCTGCGCCCTCGCGGCGGTGCACCTCTCGCGCCTGGGCGAGGAGATCGTGCTCTGGACCACGAAGGAGTTCGGCTTCATGACGCTCGCCGACTCGTTCGCGACCGGCAGCTCGCTCATGCCGCAGAAGAAGAACCCCGACGTGGGCGAGCTCGCCCGCGGCCGGGCCGGGCGCGCCATCGGCGACCTCGTCGCGCTGCTCGCGACCGTGAAGAGCCTGCCGCTCTCGTACAACCGGGATCTCCAGGAGGACAAGCGGCCGCTCCTCGGGGCCGCCGACGCGGTGGTGCTCACCGCCGACGCCGTCGCCGGCGCGATCGAGACCGCCACCTTCCACGCGGCGCGGATGGAGGAGGCGCTCGGGACGGGAGAGGCGCTCGCCACCGACGCCGCCGAGTACCTGGTCGAGCGCGGGGTGCCGTTCCGCGAGGCGCACGAGGCGGTCGGCAAGGCCGCGGGCTTCTCGACCGCGCAGGCGCGCCCGCTCGCGAACCTCACCGCGGCCGAGTGGCGCTCCTTCCACCCGCGCTTCGACCGCGACGTCCTCCGCTGCTTCGACGCGCGCCGCTCGCTCCGGCGCCGCGAGCTCCCGGGCGCGCCCGGGCCGCGGCAGGTGGCACGGCAGCTCTCGCGCTGGGAGAAGGCGCTCCGGGAGAAGCGGTGAGCGCCCGCCGGCTCGCCCTCGCCGCGCTCGCGGCGGCGTTCCTCGCCTGCGGCGTCCGCGCGCCGCCGCGGCCGCCCGAAGGGTCCCGCCGCGTGATGGTCGAGCCGACGCCGGCGGGGACGACCTCGTCCACGTTCACGCCCACGTTCGCGACGACGACCCGAGCCCCATGAACCACTTCCAGCGCAAGAAGGGCGTGCTCCACGCCGAGGACGTGCCGCTCGAGGCGCTCGCCGAGCGCCACGGGACGCCGCTCTACGTCTACTCGGCCGCGACCCTGACCCGGCACTGGCGGGTGCTGCACCGCTCGCTCACCGGCGTCCGTCACGTCGTCTGCTACGCGGTGAAGGCCAACTCGAACCTCGCGGTGCTGAGCCTCTTCGCGCGGCTCGGCTCGGGCTTCGACATCGTCTCGGGCGGCGAGCTCTACCGGGTGCTCCACGCCGGCGGCGACGCGCGCAAGGTGGTCTTCTCCGGGGTCGGCAAGACCGACGAGGAGATCGCCTTCGCCCTCGAGGCGGGCGTGCGGGTGCTGAACGTCGAGAGCGCGGGCGAGCTCGGGCGGATCTCGGTGGTCGCGCGCCGGCTCGGGCGGCGCGCCCCCGTGGCGCTGCGCGTGAACCCGGACGTCGATCCGAAGACGCACCCGTACATCTCGACCGGGCTCCGCGAGAACAAGTTCGGGGTGTCGGTGGACGACGCGCGCCGGCTCTACCGGCTCGCGGCGAAGGACCCCGCCCTCGAGGTGCGCGGGATCGCGTGCCACATCGGCTCGCAGATCACGCACCTCCGGCCCTTCCTCGACGCCGTCGCGCGGGTGCTCGCCCTCGCGCGCGACCTCGAGAAGGACGGGATCTCCCTCGCCCACGTGGACGTGGGCGGCGGGCTCGGCATCACCTACGAGGACGAGGCGCCGCCGCACCCCGACGTCTACGGGGCGGCGATCCGCAAGGCGCTCGGGAAGTTTCCGGGCGAGGTGCTCCTCGAGCCGGGGCGGGTGCTCGTCGGCAACGCCGGCGTCCTCGCCACCCGCGTCGTCGGGGTGAAGCGGAGCGGCCGGAAGACCTTCGTCGTGGTGGACGCGGCGATGAACGACCTCGTCCGGCCGAGCTACTACGGCGCCTACCACGCGATCGAGCCGGCGGCCGCGCCGCGGCCCGACGCCCGCGAGATCGTCTGCGACGTGGTCGGCCCGATCTGCGAGTCGTCCGACTTCCTCGCGAAGAAGCGCCGCCTGCCCGAGCCCCGCCCGGGCGACCTCCTCGTGGTCCGCTCGGCGGGGGCCTACGGCTTCGCCATGTCCTCGAACTACAACACGCGCCCCCGCGCGGCCGAGCTGCTCGTCGACGGCGCGAAGGTCCACGTCGCCCGCCGGCGGGAGACCTGGGCCGACCTCGTCCGGGGCGAGCGCCCCCTCCCCAGCCCCGCTTCGCGGGGCGGTGGAAGTCCGGGGACAAGCCCCCTCCCCGCCACGGCGCGGGTCCGCCCCTCCGCTCCCAAGTCCCGCTCCGCGGGGCGAAGGTAGGGGACTGGCCTCCCCGACTCCGCGCGGATCGGGTAGCATCGACCGCCTTTCCGTCACAGGAGACGCCGTACATGCCGCGACTCGAAGGATCGATGGTGGCCGTCGTCACGCCGATGAAGGACGGCGGGGTCGACCTCCGCGCCCTCCGCGAGCTCGTCGAGTGGCACGTCGCCGAGGGCACGGACGGCATCGTGCCCTGCGGCACGACCGGCGAGGGCGCGACCCTCACCGCGGCGGAGCGCGCCGAGGTGGTGAAGGCGGTGGTCGAGACCGCGCGCGGCCGCGTCACGGTCATCGCCGGCGCCGGCTCGAACGCGACGCACGAGGCGATCGAGTCGGTGAAGATGGCGAAGGAGCTCCGCGCCGACGCCGCCCTCGTCGTGACGCCCTACTACAACAAACCGACGCCCGAGGGGCTCTACCGCCACTACCTCGCGATCTGGGAGGCGACGCGCTTCCCGGTCGTCGCCTACAACGTCCCGAGCCGGACCGCGGTGGACCTCATGCCGGAGACGGTCGCGCGGCTCGCGAAGGCGGGCGCGATCGTCGGCATCAAGGAGGCGACCGCGAACATGGACCGGCAGGTCCAGCTCGTGGAGCAGGTGGGGAAGGACGCGATCGCCTATCTGTCCGGCGACGACTTCACCGCCCTCCCGTACATCGCCTGCGGCGGGCACGGCGTCATCTCCGTGGTCGGCAACATCGCCCCCCGCGCGATGAAGGAGCTCGTCGTGGCGGCGCGGCGCGGCGACTTCGCGAAGGCGCTCGAGAAGCAGGTCGCGATGGCCGACCTCAACCGGACGATGTTCGTCGAGACGAACCCCGGTCCGGTGAAGGCGGCGGTCGCGCTCCTCGGGAAGGCGTCGGGCGACCTGCGCCTGCCGCTCGCGCCCGTGTCCGACGCGAGCCTCTTGAAGGTCCGCGAGGCGATGATCCGGTTCGGGCTCCTCAAGCTCGCCTAGGACTCCGCCCCACCCGAGGAAGGCATGATCCAGATCGTCGTCACCGGCGCGGCCGGCCGCATGGGCACGCAGATCGCGCGGCTCGTCCGCGCCACCGAGGGGCTCTCGCTCGCCGGCGCGGTGGAGCGCCCCGGCGTCGCGACGGGACAGGACGTGGGCACCGTCGCCGGCCTGGGCGCGATCGGGGTCCCGGTCGTGGACGACCTCGCGAAGGCGCTCGCCGGGGCCGACGTCGTCGTCGACTTCACGAGCCCGGAGGCCTCCGCCCGCAACGCCGAGGCGTGCGCCGGGCGCGGCGTCGCGCTCGTCGTCGGGTCCACCGGGTTCTCGCCCGAGGCGAAGGCGCGCGTCGCCGCCGCCGCGAAGCGAATCCCCGTCGTCCTCTCGCCCAACATGAGCGTCGGCGTGAACGTGCTCTTCGACCTCGTCCGGCAGGCCGCGAAGGTGCTCGGCGACGCCTACGACGTCGAGATCGTCGAGCTCCACCACAAGAAGAAGAAGGACGCCCCCTCCGGCACCGCGGTCCGGCTCGGCGAGGTCGCCGCGGAGGCGCTCGGCCGCGACCCGCGGGACGCCTTCGCGTTCTCGCGCCACGGGCTCGTCGGCGAGCGGCCGCCCCGGCAGATCGGCCTGCAGACGGTCCGCGGCGGCGACGTGGTCGGCGAGCACACGGTCTACTTCTTCGGCGAGGGCGAGCGGCTCGAGCTCACCCACCGCGCCACCTCCCGCGACCAGTTCGCGCAGGGCGCGGTGCGCGCCGCGGCCTGGATCGTGGGCAAGCCGCCCGGGCTCTACGACATGGCCGACGTGCTCGGGCTCGGGGCGCGCCGGTGAGGATCTGCCGCTTTCGCCACGCCGGGCGGGACCGCTACGGCGCCGTGGAGGGTCCGCTCGTGCGGCCGCTCTCGGCCGCGCCGTGGGCCGGCGGGCTCCCGGACGGGAGGCCCATCGCGCTCTCCGAGGTGCAGCTCCTCGCGCCGGTCGAGCCGACGAAGGTCGTCTGCGTGGGCCGGAACTACCGCGCGCACGCGAAGGAGCTCGGCAACGAGGTCCCGACGACGCCGCTCCTCTTCCTCAAGCCCTCCACCGCCGTGATCGGGCCGCAGGACGCGATCCGCTGCCCGGAGCAGTCGAAGGAGGTCCACCACGAGGCGGAGCTCGCGGTCGTGATCGGCCGGACCCTGTCGCGCGCGACCGCCGCGGAGGCGCGGCTGGCGGTCTTCGGCTACGCCTGCCTGAACGACGTCACCGCGCGCGACATCCAGCGCGAGGAGAAGCAGTTCACCCGCGCGAAGGGGTTCGACACCTTCTGCCCGGTCGGCCCGGTCGTCGAGACCGCGCTCGACCCGCTCGACCTCTCGGTCGTCTGCCGCGTGAACGGCGCGGAGAGGCAGCGCGGCCACACGCGCGACATGGTCTTCGACCCGTTCGCGCTTCTCTCCTTCATCTCGGGGGTGATGACGCTCCTCCCGGGCGACGTGGTCGCGACCGGCACGCCCGAGGGCGTCGGCGCGATCCAGCGCGGCGACTGGGTCGAGGTCGAGATCTCCGGGATCGGCGTGCTCCGGAACCCGGTGGTCTGAGCGGCCCGCGCCGCGCGGCAGCTACTTCAGGACGCCCGCCGACCAGACCAGCGGCAGGAGCTCCTCGCGGGTGAAGACGAGGACGTCGGACCGCTGCCCCAGGCCCTGCGGCACGATCCCGGCGACGCTCCCCGGCGCGAGGGCGCTCGTCCCGAGGCTGAAGCTGGCGAGCCTTCCGCCGGACGCGTTTCCGGCGAGGACGTAGATCGCCCCGACCGCGCTCGGGAGGACGAGGTCCGGTTCGGCGCGGAGCGTGACGTTGCCCATCGCCGCGGCGACGGGCAGCCGCACGTTCCCGTTCCACTCCGCGCCCGGCGCATAGACGTTGGACGGGAGCAGGGTCGTGAGGTAGCTCGTGTCCCAGACGAGGTCGAGGACCGCGCTCGCCCCGAACACCGCCACGCCGTCGGCGGAGCGGCCGAGCGCGACGGGGTTCGTGCTGCCGGTGACGTAGGCCGGGAGCGCGCCCAGGAGGACGAACCGGCCCGGCCCGCTGCGGTCGATCTTCAGCCGGACGGGGCGCCACTGGGGCGGAGATCCGAGGCCGAGGTAGTGGCTCTCGAGGAACACGCCCTCGTCCTGCCCGTCGTGGTCGAGATCGACCTCCTGGAAGTCCGCGCCCTGCGTCGACGTGAGGGTCGTGGTGATCACCTGGGGCCCGGTGGCGTCCCGGATGAACGCGTCGAGCTCGTA
>WNGL01009893.1_pt1 | contig 11018 bp, 7 predicted proteins | sample 5400591 | NCBI WGS metagenome assembly WNGL01 (sample SAMN13153377, study PRJNA577476) | soil metagenome | isolation source: 80 cm soil or saprolite under Garry oak tree replicate 1 | place: USA:California | collected 2016-06-15
GCCTGCGTCCTGGCCGTCATCGAGCACGGCACCCGCCGCATCCGGATCTTCGGAGCCACCGAACATCCGGTCCAGTCCTGGGTAGTGCAGCAGGCCCGGAACCTGCTGATGGACCTGGAAGACGCGGGGACGGGCGTGAAGGTCGTACTGCATGACCGGGACGCCAGCTTCACCGCCGCGTTCGACGCGGTCTTCCGGGCCGCTGGCGCCAGGGTGGTCCGCTGCGCTGTTCAGGCGCCCCGGATGAACTCGATCATGGAACGCTGGGTCGGCAGCTGCCGGCGTGAGCTGCTGGACCGGACCTTGATCTGGAACCAGCGCCACCTGATGACCGTCCTGCGCGAGTACGAGGACTTCTACAACACGCACCGGCCGCACCGCGCCCTGAGCCAGGCCGCGCCGCTCCGCCCGCTGCCAGATGGCGTCACCGACCTGGACCACTTCCGTGTCCGGCGGCGCGACCGCGCCGGAGGCGTGATTCATGAATATCGCCTGGTGGCATAGGTTTTCGGCACGCACAACTACAACCATCACCGTCCGCACCGAGGCCGATCCCTTCACCCGCCGATGCACGACCCGGGCGAAGCCATCGACATGACGGCTCGGATCAACTGCCAAACCGCGGTCAGCGGGCTGATCAACGAGTACCACAGAGCCGCCTGACGATCATGGGAACCCCAGCCCAGCAAGAGCGTGCGCGTTTTGGCACCCCACACGCGTAGAACGCGTCCTCCTCCCCGAACCAGCCCGTCGCGATGTAAGGGCGCGCCTGTGAATAGAAGCCATGGCAGCGGCAGTCAGCGCTGCCGGTACCGCATGATCAACTTAACCAGCCACCAGACGCAGAACCCGAGCACAGCCACGTCGAGGCCGCTGGAGGCTGCGTGGGACAGGCTACGGCCGCTGATAAGGTCCACGACGAACGCCAAAGTCCCTACGAAGAGCCAGTACGGCGTGGCGAGAACCGCCTTCGCCCATCGCGGCCCTTTGGAAAGGCCTTCTGCCTGGCGCAGTTGGTCGGCCTGGCGGTTGTCGCGACGGGCATCCAGTATCCCCGCCGCCACCGCCCTCGCCTGGCGCATCTCGTCAGCGAAGTCCTCCTGCCCTTCGTGGGACTCCGCTTCGTAGAGCTGTGCTGCCTCGTTTGCGGCCGCCAGTGCCCGGCCAAGATCCCTGCCCGCCCGTACGCGTGCGTCGCCGAACCTGATCAGGCACCATGCCAGGTCGAGGCGGTGGGCCTCAGGCTGCTTATCGGTCAGCTGACGAAACATCCCAAGCGCCTCATCGGTGGAAGCCAGCGCCCCGCGGTGGCGTCCCAGATCGGCCTGAAGGCTGCCAAGGTTCCCCAGGGCCTTCGCCAGGCCGGCCAGGTGGGCACCCGGGTCGGCCGCCGCAAGTGGCCTGCGGAACGCGACTCCCTCCTCCGCCCGGGCCACCGCCTCCCTCTTGCGCCGTTGCCGTGCGCTCAGCCTGTCCGTCAGCATCGGCTGCCCCGTCCGGTATTCCAGTCGTAATGATTATGACAAAAGTAACCTCCGGCAACGGGCATGTGGATGGCCAGCCGTGACCCATCAATCATGCACAACTCGCGACATACCATATGTTTAAGAATATTCCTTCTTATCCGACTTACGAAGGCGGTCGTTGAGCTGACCCGCTTCGGGCTTGGTGATGACGCCATGCGGCAGGGCGATTCCCAGCGCGGCAGCTAGCTGGTGCTGGCTGATATCAACAAGGCTTTCCACCAGCGTTGTGTAGGCGGTTACCTGAGTGCGGGAGGCCGTCCGGGCGATGATCAGGTGCAAGGCCCCGATCACCAGGCCAGGCCACCACCATGCGCTCAGCATGAGGTAGAGCAGCCCCCATCCGGTTAGCAATGCCGCGTGCTGGATGCCGTCGATCGCCGCCTGGACTGCGGAGCGCTGGGAATCTGGCAGCAGAAGCCACAACCGCGGCCAGAGCAGGCCGATCCGCAGGCCGTGGTACTCGGCCTGGATCCGCTGATCGAGCAGCCGCAACTGCCGACCGGTGAAGGACACTGGGCGCTGCTTGCGCTCCAGCAGCCAGATCCGCTGGACCAGCCACGCCAGGGCCTGGGCCGCTCCGGCCCCGGCAATGGCCAGCAGGAGGACGGCCAACGCCAGTGCGATCGTGGATGCCGTGTCGAGATGGAGGCCGACCAGCCGCGATCGAGTGACGTGCACGAGCTGCGGGAGGTCCAGGGCGTGGGCGTGCCCTAGGACCGCCGCGCACCAGGCGGCGGCGGACAGCAGCAGGCCTGGAATGACAAGCGCGGTGAACCACCGCTCGGCGAACCGCTTACCGAGCTCGGCGAGGAAGCTGTCGATCACGACTGAGCAAACCGCATCGGGCACCGGTGCAGCTCACAGTGCGGCGGGCGACCCCGCTCGTCACGTCCGGCACGGCGGGAGCACCAGTCGGCAGGGCAGACGTACTCGCCCGTCACGTTGGTGTCGTAGGTGCCGAACAGCAGGAAGCCGTTATCGCCGCGGTCACCCGAGGGCAGGCTGGAACCGGTCAGGAGCCCAACGACAGCGAGGGCCGTGCCGCCCTCATCCAGAACAGTCAGCGCGTCGTCCAGTGCGGACGTCCAGCCTCCAGCCTGCGCAGAGCGCCGTAGCCCGGGGAGTTCCGCGCACAGCCACTGCCGCGCCTGTGCCTCGTTCACCCACACACTCCTGTCGGCTTCGGCGCCGCTATTGCCATACAGCCGATACCGCGGTGATATATATTCTCACGGATTTTACGGGGGATGTGATGAGCGCCCAAGCCGATGGTGCCGCGCAACTGGTGGATCAATATGAGCGCGATGGATCTCCTGCTGTGCTTGACGCGGCGATTGAGCTTTACCGGCAGGTGGCGGAACCGGATGCTGAAGCACTGGACGGGCTGGGCCGGGCGCTGCTTGACCGCGCAGGGCTGGGGTTCCGGGTGGCCGACGCCGACGCTGCCTACAATGCGTTCGCCGCCGCCCTGGATCGTGGGCTGGGCCGGATCCGCGGCCTGACGCACCTGGGGAACGCGGCGGTCAGCCGGTGGGGCCTGACCGGTGACGAAGCCGATTACCGACGTGGCGTAACGCATTACCGCGATGCCCTGGCACTGGATCCGGAGCACAAGCCGGCGCTAGCTGGCCTGGGACGCGCGCTAGCCCAGTACCGTTCCGCTGGCAGTGGCGGCCCAGAAGACGCCGAGGAAGCCTTGCAGCTGTCCCGTCAGGCGCTTGCCCCCGGCGACCCTGACCGCCTCCTCAGCTATGCCTTCGCTGTCCTGGCCGTAGCGCGGGAGCGCGGTGACCCGGAACTGGCGGAAATGGCAGGCCATGCGGTAGCCGACGCGATGGCGGCACCACCCGAGGCCGGCCCGAGGCGATGGCGGCGCTCCGTGCAGGCCATCTCGCTGCTGGGGGCAGTGGCGACGGTGACCGGAAGTCCGGAACAGTTGCGCACCGCCATGACGATGGGCCAAGACGCAATGCGGGAGATTCCGCGCGACTTGTCCCATCGCCACTTCCTGCAGGCAATGCTCGCAATGCTGTACCTGGCCGACGATCAGCGCGATCGCGGCATCGACCTGCTGCTGGAGGCGGTCGGCGGGCTCCCCGCGGCCCACCCGCAGCGGGCACAGGCGACTGGCGTGCTGCGAAGGCTGCTGCTGGAGCGTTTCGACGACACGCGCAACCGCACTGACATCGACTGGGTCATCCGGTCCCTGGAGGCGGAGCTCGCGACCGCTCCCAGCACAGAACTTAACCGGGAACTGCTCATCGCGCGGCAGTCGCGGGTCATGGCGACAGGCGACTTGACGCAGCTTCCGGGAACGACCCCTGACGCTGATCCGTTCTCACTGGTCAGCGCGCTTATGGTCGCCAGCCTTCGGGGAACCGGCGAACTGTCAGCGCTGATCGGGGCAGCCGAGTCGGCGCTCTCCAGCCTGGGCACAGATGCGGTCGCACGGCTCCCATTGGTGTCCGCCCTTGGCAGCAGCTACCTAGCCCGTTTCCAGACTGCTGGTGCCATGGCTGATCTCGAACGAGCGATTGAGCTGGCGCGAGCCGCCACCGGGCTCGCCGCGCCGGGGGAAATAGTGCACGCCCTTCAGCAGGCTGACCTGGCCCGTGCCCTTACGCTCCGTGCCGACGCGACGGGCTCGGCTGCCGACTATGACACCGCGGTCGACGTCATGGCCGAGGCACTGCGCGGCTCGCCCACCGATGCCCAGGAGCGGCACCTGCTGCAGGACGCCTACGCCTTCGTCCTGCACAGCCGCTTCCGGAGCCGCCAGGACCCGGCGGACCTGGATGAGGCCATCACGGCTTACCAGACCGCGATAGGCCTGACACCGCCGGAGCACGCGCTGCGCCTGGTGTACGAGGCGGGACTGGGCAGCGCGCTGCAGTCCCGCTTCGAGTCGCGCGGTGATCCCGCCGATAACCAGGCTGCGGTTACCGCGCTCACGGCGGCGGTGACGGCGCTCCCGCCGGAACACCGCAGCCACGGTGAGTACTACCGGGTCCTCGGCCGGGCCCTAGTTCTGAACTACGGGCGGACTGGTGACCCGACGATCCTGGAGCAGGGAATCAGCGAATTGCGGAAGGCCGCCGCGTCGAGTCCGCCCGCCGGGATCCCCTGTGTGCTCACGGAGCTGGCGAACGCGCTGAAACTGCGGGCCGAGCTGTCCAGTTCCCGCGCTGACCTTGAGGACGCGGTCGAAGCCGGCCGACAGGCCCTGGCCGCGGCGGCAGGACCTGGCAGGCTCACGGCCGCCCTCGGCCTAGCGGACGTGCTGCGCAGCCGCAGCGGGCGAACCGGAAACCTCCCGGACACCGACGAGGCCGTCAGGACGATCGAGGGCTTCCCGCCCGACAGCGGAACCCGGGATCTCGTGCTGGCCGTGGTCCTGCAGCAAAGGTTCACGCTGACCGGCGAACGCGCCGACATTAACAAGGCGGTCAGCCTGAGCCGCAGTGCCACGTCCCCGAAGTGGCTTGCTGAGCAGACGCTGGCCGGATCGCTGTGGCTCCGCTCCCGGCACTTCGACGACCTCGACGACCTCGACGAAGCCATCGCGGTCCAAGAAAGGATGCTGGCCACCGGATACCCGGACCTCGCCGGGTACCGGGAGATCATCGAAAACCTGCACACCAAGGCCGGCTTGCTCCTGGACCGGTTCGACGCCCGCGGCCGCATCACTGACCTGGACGAGGCTATCGCCACCGAGCAGGCCGCGCTGGCCGCCCTGCCTCCCGGACATTCGTTCCGCGTGCCGCTCGCCAGCGGCCTCTCTGTCCTGTACGCCCGCCGGTACCTGGAGACCAGGCAGGGTAGCGACCTGGGGGCAGTGCTGGCCCGCAACGGTGAGGCACTGCGAGATGCCGACAAGGCGTTGTTGCCAGGCCTGCACAACGTGCACGGGAGCGCCCTGCGGAGCAGGTTCGTTACCACACGAAAGCGGGCGGACCTCGACGCTGCCGTCAAGGCTCTTCAGATCTCGGTCAAAACAACCCCGGAGGGGAATCCGCTCCTGGGAACCAGGGCGCTCGCGCTGGCCGAGGCGCTGCACGCGCGCCACCAGTTCACTGGGCAGCGGCGTGACGTGAAGGCCGCGCTAGCGGCGCTACGACTCGCCGTCGATGCCCCCGCAGGCAGCCCCTCGAGTCGCCTTTCGGCCGCCGAGATGTACGGTCATGCCTGCATCCGGACCGGCCGTCCGGGAGAGGCACTGCGCGCATACCGGCTGGCGGTCCAGGAACTGCTGCCTGTGACGGTGTGGCGAGGACTCGGACGACGGTCCCAGGAGAGCCTGCTGAAAGAGGCCGTCGGGCTGGGCGCGGAGGCGGCGGCCGTCGCGCTGGCATGCGATGAGCCTGGCCTAGCCGTCCAGTTGCTGGATCAGGCCCGCGGCGTCTTGTGGTCCCAGCTTCTGGACCTGCGCACCGACCGGGCAAGACTGCACGCAGCACACCCGGAACTGTCCGACGAGTTCGCCCGCGTGTGCACTCTCCTCGAACACGATCAGGACCTTATCCCCCTGACGCCACAGCCGGGCATCGACTGGCGGCGCCAGGCGGCCGACCGATTTGCCGAGCTCCTCAGCCAGATCCGTGCGAAGCCCGGATTCGAGACCTTCCTGCGGCCACCCGACCTTGGCACCCTGCTGGACGCCGCCGACGGGGGCCTTGTGGCGATCATCAACTTCGATGATTTGCGCTGCGACGCGATCCTGGTCACATCGCGAGGTGTCCGCGTGCTCCCGCTCAGCTGGCTGACAAGCAAAGAGGTCTCCCAGCGGGCCGCTGCCTACCAGGACGCGATGTCGGCGGCAGGAGCCGGCATTTCCGAGCGGATCAACGCCGGCCAGACGCTGCACGCCACCCTCGAATGGCTGTGGGACCTAATCGTCCGCCCAGTCCTGGACGCGGCCGGCCTGCGCGGGAAGGGCCAGCCCGAGGCAAGCCGCCCCGGACGCGTCTGGTGGTACGGCACGGGACCATTGTCTACCCTGCCGCTGCACGCCGCCGGCCACCACCGCAGGCGCGGCGAGTGGACCGGCGACCACATCATCTCTTCGTACGTGACCACCCTGCGGCGGCTGGCCGACCTCCGATCGGCCCAGCCCAGCGGGGGTGCGGCGCTCGCAGTGGGGCTTTCAGTCACGCCGCGCGGCAATGACGGCGGTTACCCGGACCTGCCCGCCGTGCCTGACGAACTCCGGGAGGTCCGGCGGATCACGGCGGCGACCATCCTGGACGGCGCATCAGCTACCAGGGCCGCAGTCCTCGACGCGATCCCCCGGTACTACCGGGTGCACTTCGCCTGCCACGGTCGCCAGGACCCGCAGGCACCCTCGCTGAGCCACCTGGCGCTGTACGACGCCGACCTGACCGTGCTCGACTTGGCCCGCTCCATCAGCACCGAGGGGGACCTGGCATTCTTGTCAGCCTGCCAGACCGCCCACGGCGACACCGCACTGGCGGACGAGGCGATCCACCTGGCCGCAGCCTTCCAGGCAAGCGGCTACCGGCACGTTATCGGCACACTGTGGAACGTCCCCGACGTAACTGCCCCGGAGGTGGCCGCAGCGGTCTATGAACGGCTCCGGACTGACCCAGACAACGTCGCGCTCGCCCTCTACGAGGCGACACGCCAGCTCAAGCAATCAGCGGATCCCCTTTCCTGGGCACCCTACGTCCATCTTGGCCCGTGAGGCGCACGGAATATTAGCTGATGTCGCTCCCGCGCCGGGCCACGGCCACCGCAGTCGACGACCATTATGTTCTGCTGCCGGACGGCGATGCCCATCCGCTCGCAGAGCGCGAGGATCGCCTCCTAGTCGTCCTGACCTTCACCCAATATGACCTGAGCGGCCAACGGCAGAGGCTCGTTGCCCTTGGCGGCCAGCTCAATGTCGCCGGCGCCGTCGGTCTCAATGATCGAGACGCCCAGGCGGTCCAGGTCACGGCCTGTTGCCGCGGCGACCTTCTGCACGATAACCCTGTCAGACGCCCCCTCGACGGCGATCACGTGCCGGGCCGTGAGCGGCTCCAGCTTGTCTCGGACCCACCAGTGAGCCTGCATGCGTTTCTGGCCGACCAGGAAGCCCGGCTGGGGCTGTACCAGGATGCCGCCAGCCTTGACAGTGACGACGTCATCCGGGCGGAATGCCCCGACGATGTCCGGGGAGTGGGTGGCGATGATCTTCTGGTTGTCGCCGCGCTGCAGCAGCCGTGCGAGGCTCCGTTGGCTGGTCGGGTGCAGGTGTATTTCCGGCTCGTCGACGGCCACGATATTGGCTGACTCGCTGACCAGGTCGTACAGGGCGATAGCGAACAGGGCCCGCATGCCGTCCGACTGCTCGGTGAGATTCCGGGTCTGCCCGTTCTGGCTAACCTGGAGCCGGACGTCGTTCAGCACGTCGTCGGTTGCTGCTGAGCCCGGGACGAACAGCAAGTCTTCCGCCGCGATGGTTTCCGGTAGAGCACGGGACAGCTGGCCCGCGAGCCGGCCACGCAAGTCCCCCAGCACCGCCGAGCCGGTGAGCAGCTGCTGCAGCTGCCCGACCAGGGCGTCGAATGATGTCTTCTCATCGCCGAGGTCGATGGCCCGCAGGATGTCATCGATCGCCGAGTTCCGGTCGTCGCGAAGGTCACGCGCGCTGGCAATGGCGCCGATCATCTTCCAGCCCAGGCCGCTGACCTGATCCCGGGACAGCTGCCGCCCCGTGCCACTGCCCGGACCGGTGCGGCGGACATCGAGGGTCTCCGCATGGTCGATCGCGGCTTCCAGCCTGATCGTCAGTGACAGGTCAGCGGATGCGGGATCAGCTGTGATCTCGTCGGCGAACAGGGCTTTCTCCTCGTTGGTGAAGTCACCGAAGACGGCCTCCAAGACCAACGGCTGCTCGGAATCCCGGAAGTCCGCAATGCTCAGCCGCGAATACAGCTGTGCCGTACTGGCGCCTAGGAGCAGATCCAGGCATCGCATCAGCGATGACTTCCCGACATCGTTGGGACCCACGAGCACGAGGTGCTGGCGCAGCTCGATCGAGGCATCTTGCAAACGGGCGTGATTCTCGATCAGCGCAGACCGGAGCGAGTGCGGACAAGCGCATCAACGACGAGTTCGTCGGGTGAGGAGGACAGCTATGTCTGCACGTATGTCTGCACGCGGGCAGCCATCCGGAGCACCGGGAACGAGACAGCGCGCGTACCTGACCTGATTGAGGCGACCCGGAAACTGGCGGCGCCTCGGCCTGGCCGCCAGCGCGGCTCCGGCGACAACAGCCGACCGGGCGACCAATCTGCGGACCATTCCCGGCCCTCCTGGCTCGGTTACGCCGACCAGCGGGCCCTCCAGGGCCTGCCCTGCGCAGCGCATCACCCGGCAGCGGCTGGCCTCGGCTGTCGCTCGCCGCACCCGGTCGGCGGGGTAGCTAGCATCGTGATCGAACTTTTCAATCACGACAAGTCCGCGGTCAACGGCCGGGCTCCCCAGGCGGCACAGGCGATCACCGAGCTGAGCTGCCGTGGGCGGCCGTGTCTGGGGCGCGGCGGATGCGGAGGCCCGGTACTGGGCGAGGAGTTCATCAGGGACGTGACCGCGGGCTTTGACCTCGGGGCCGCGTGCTCTGGCCCAGATGCGCAGCTCCGCGACGCCGTTCGCCGGGGTCCTGCGCCCGCTCTGGCCCTGCCCCGGGCGGTGCCGGAGCCGGAGCCGACGGCATCGCGGATGGCCTCGGGGCGGGTTCCGGAGGATTGACGCCGGGATCAGTTGTCGCTGCGGCGGATGAGTCTTCTGCGCGTAGCCGATCACGATGACCATGCCGATCAGGGCGGGCCGGCGGCCAGGCGGTCCGCGTGCCGCTGCAGACGGCGCCCGGCCGACGACCGGCCCCAGGTAACCGGGGTCCGGCTACGGATGCCGGCTGCTGGTTGCATGGCGGGGCCGCAGCCATTCGAACAGCAGGCTTGCACAAATCTCTCCACACCAGATGGCTCGTTCTGGTGCAGTGAAAAGTGGGCCGACATCCGTCGCAGGCCAGCCCCGATCCGTTAATCTGTGCAGCTTGAAGGCAGCCAGGGCCGCTCTCATGGAATTAGGCATCCGTCTCACCGTCGCCGCAACCTCCATGCCTTATCGTTGACCCCATTCTCATGCCCGCGGGCTCGCCGCAGTCGGCGCCTGCCCGCGGAACACGATGCTGATTACCGGGTGGAGCTCGATCGCATTCGGCGCGATCCCGCGCTGGCCGTGTGCAGAATCGAAGAAGCCCAGGCCTTGCAGGGTGACCGGTTCCGCCACTTGGACGAATCGTGTTGCACGTGCTGGCGCAGATGCCGGGGCTGCCGCCGCCTGCATACCGAATCGGCTGTCGAACACCTGCCGGGCGGAGACTATTTGCTGGGCGAAGAAACTGCCCTGCGCCAGCGCGTCCGGATCCGGGATCTTTGCGATCATGGTGTTGCCCTGGTCGTCGGCTATGACCAGATGGTAATCGCCGTTCGTTTGACGGTTGAAGCCGATCAGGGTGGCATCCAGTTGCCACACAGTCTCTTCTGCGCCCTGGGACCGTCCATCCGGGGGGAGGACGGCGGGAACGGCAAGCGCGCGCAGGCTGGCTATTGTCGTCGCGGTTGGGGCCTGCCCGACGAGCTTCCGGGCGTCCGGGTCGGCACCCGTTTTTACCCGCCACCTTCGACGTACCGGCGCCTGAGGAAGTCGTTCCGACTCCTCGGCCGCTGCCCGTGCTCTCTCTTCGTCGTCCTGCTCGCGGAACACGATGCTGATGACCGGATGAAGCTCGATCCCATTCGGCGCAACGTCGCGCTGGCCGTGTGGAAAATCGAAGAAGCCCAGGCCCTGGAGGGTAACCGGTACCCAACCCTGGGAATCGCCTACTGGCCTATATGCCGGGGCTGCCGGCGCCTGGATACCGAATCGGCTGTTGAACGCCTGCCGGGCGGCAGCTATCTGCTGGGCGAAGAAACTGCCCGGCGCCAACGCGGCTGGATCCGGGAGATGAGCGATCATGGTGTTGCCCTGATCGTCGGCTATGCCCAGATGGTAATCGCCGCTTGATTGGAGGCTGTAGTTGGTCAGGTTGGCATCCAGTTGCCACACAGTCTCTTCTGCGCCCGCGGATCGTCCCTGTGGGGGGAGAACAGCGGGAACGGCAAGCGAGCAGAGGTTGGCAATTGTCGTCCTGGTCGGGGCTTGCCCGACGAGCTTCTGTGCGTCCGGGTCGGCACCCGTTTTCACCCGCCACCTTCGACGCACCGCCGCCTCAGGAACTTCAGCCCCTGTGCGTGCCGAGAATCTCGTCCACGGCCCTGACCTGCAAAGTTGCCTTCTCACTCGTTCGGCCTTGATGATCACCAGTCATGTGCCTGCGGTTCGTCTTTCTCCTGACCACGCGGGCGGTCTCCTGGCTGCGGCTGTCTCGGCGTGAGGAGACCTGGAAGACCGCGGAAATCCTGATCCTGCGCCATCAGCTCGCCG
>WNGL01016364.1_pt1 | contig 11017 bp, 7 predicted proteins | sample 5400591 | NCBI WGS metagenome assembly WNGL01 (sample SAMN13153377, study PRJNA577476) | soil metagenome | isolation source: 80 cm soil or saprolite under Garry oak tree replicate 1 | place: USA:California | collected 2016-06-15
ATCCTTTACCTGTTGATTGGGACCTCGGTCTGGTCATACCTGAGCGTAACCTTTGACGGAGTGACCGACATCATCAACATGGAGCGGTGGGAAGGCACAATTGAGTACACGTTCATGGCACCTATCTCGCGTTTCACACACCTGATAGGCAGTTGTTGGTACGCGGTGGTGCATGGACTGTTGTTCACCTTCATACAGCTGGTCGTCGTGGGAGCCTTCTTCCATCTTGATCTGAGCCATGCTAACTACCTGACGGCTGTTTTCATGTTGTTGATAGGCAGCGTTTCATTTATCGGCTTTGGCATCGGCGCCGCAATACTGCCATTGCTCTACACGGAGAAGGGTATGCAGATGTCCTTCATCGTGCGGGCAATCTTGTTACTGATATCCGGCGTCTATTATCCCATATCAGTTCTGCCGATATGGATGCGGCCTTTAGCGAGTGTTTCTCCAGCGACCTATGTCCTGTATGGTTTACGGGCGGGGCTTATGAATGGTCAAGTGATCTGGTCGGCAGAGATCTGGAGTTATACCTGGCCATTGATTCTCACGGCCATCATAAGCGTTCCGCTCGGGGTCTACGTTTTCAGCATAGCTGAACGGTACGCGAAGAAAACCGGTAGATTGAAGAGAAACGGATAATCACGGTGTAAACAATGAAAAATCCTACTCCTTTCTCTGTGTAGAGCGAGAAGTATGACGGTCTGGTCTACATCGTAGTTCTCCTAATAAATAAAGAAGAATGGAGCAATTACCATGACAATACTTCTGCACAACCTTTTGGCACGGGCTCCAAAGATGAATGACGCGGATGCCGTCACCAAATTGCTTGTAGCGTGCAACATCGTTGACGACGGTGTGTCTCACTACACAGAGGAGGATTTACTAGCTACCTGGCAGAAGCCCGGCTTCAACCTGGCAATTGATGCCAGAGTGATTGTCAGCAATAAAGGGCAGCTTGTTGGCTACGTCGGTATAGACGACTACAAACACGTGTGTATCAACATGAAAGCATGTGTACATCCAAACTTTCGTGGACGGGGTATAGGAACGCTCCTGCTGCGTTTGGCGGAAGTGCGAGCGCGCCAGCACCTTGCATGTGCGCCTTCTGAGGCACGTGTCGTAGTGCACAACACAGTGGGCCATACCAATCAAACGGCAAAAAACCTGCTTGAGTATGAAGGTTACTCGCTTGTAAGCCATTTCTGGCGCATAGCCATCGAGACGAACGAAGCACCGCTTCAATCCTCCGATGCATCAGATGCTTCCCGGCAAGAGGTCAAACTCAAGCTGGCTCTCGATGTTCACTATCAATGCGCTACCGGCACCACACGGGTATACGAGCCGTCCGGGTTGTATATCGTCCGCCAGTACGATGTCTACGAGAAGGAACTGCAGGCAGGCGAGGACCTCTATAAAGGAGAAGAATTGGGCACTGAGTTGATTAGCGTGTAAGGGCATCGAGTTGTAGGGTTACTGCCCTGTTTATTGTGTCGAATTGCTGGTTCGGGGCGCAGCCCCGAACCAGCAATTCGACACAAAAGAAAAATGAGAGAACATCATGATAGATACACTTCTAGCAGGCTTTACTGTACGCGCTCCAGGGATGGACGATTTGGAGGCCGTAAGCGCAGTGATCACTGCCTGTGACATCGCAGATTGCGGGAAGACTGACATCTCGTTAGAGGAGATACGTACTGTTTGGCAATCGCCTCATTTTCAGTTAGAAACTGATGCTTATGTGGTTGCTACGCCTGAAGGTCGGATTGTTGGCTATGGAGATGTGGAGGATAGGGAACATGTGCGCCTCTACTCGTTTGTGCGTGTACATCCAGAATATTGGGGGCGAGGCATTGGGACGCATTTACTTCGCCTAACAGAAGCACGCGCTCGTCAGCATATTCTCCAGGCTCGTCCAGGTACACGTATCAGTTTGAACAACTGGATTGTTGGAGAGAACGAAGCTGCCCGGCGGCTTCTGCAGCAAGAGGGCTACACGCAGATTCGCCATTCCTGGCGCATGGAGATCGAGCTTGGAGTAGCCCCACTCGTGCCGGAATGGCCTGAAGGCATTACTATCCGCACATTCGTGCCAGGGCAGGACGAATTTGCTGTGTACGCGGCTGATCAAGAAGCCTTTCAAGATCACTGGGGACATATGCCTATAGACTTTGAGTTGTGGGAACATTGGGCGCTCAAACGTGAAGGCTTTGATCCAAGCTTGTGGTTTCTGGCGGTTGCCGGAGAAGAGATTGCCGGTCTATCTTTGTGCAAGTACGAAAAGGACCTGGGATGGGTAGACACACTGGCTGTGCTCCGTCCGTGGCGTCGCAAAGGCCTGGGCATGGCGCTGCTGCGGCACTCCTTTGCTGAGTTCTATCGCCGGGGTACACATAAGATTGGCCTGGGCGTCGATGCGCAGAACCTGACCGGTGCAACAAGGCTATATGAGCGTGCTGGGATGCATGTAGCCCGGCAGTACGATGCCTATGAGAAGGAACTGCGGGCCGGCGTGGAACTGAGCACCCAGTCGCTTACTGTATAAATAAGAAGGAAGTGAAGTGAAGTGATGAGCACAGAAGTTTATCGAACCCTCATCCCTTCATCCCCGCGGATCGATATTAAAGGCCTATATCTGTTACCTTATTTTTTGCTTTGTCGTCGTGTATCATGTAAGTAACAATGTAAGAAAAAATATCATGTAGAGCAGTAGGGGAAGGTGATGACTCCCCATGAATAAATTCAAGGGGCTTCTACGGACTTACACCGATAGGATGTCATCCCATCCTGTTGAAGCGTTTCCGTTCTCACTAGAAGGTGGTATGCGCTGTCTAGCTCAAGCAAACGGCACACTATGCAAATCACGCTAGTGTTTTTACCTGGCGAAACGATTTACGCCAGAAGCAAAGCGGCATGGGAAGCGGGTTTCTCGCCTGTGGGCGCGGGCCTTTCATCCCCATGTCTAGAAGCCAGGGGCCTTCAAGCCCGGAGAGGTAATTATGTTCGTCCTGGGAATAATGACTTTAAGTATAGCAAATAGTGGGCAGACCCGCTTCATTTTGCTGTTACTGGTACTGTTAGCGGTTGTGCTTATCCTGGTGGGAGGTATTATTGCTCTGCTAACGCTACTGAGACAGCGTAAGACGTACAGCTCTCGTAGCGACTCTGTCCGCCTGGAGAGCGAGAGAACCTGAAATGCCACAGAGGTCGGTAGCACCTCTCCTCATCGGTACTTTTATCTTGCGAGTAAATAGTGGGGCAGGCAGTGTCGTGCTTGGTCTCTTCCTCGCACAGCTTACAACTCACACAGGCTACGTCATTACGAGTCTTCATATTGGATTACTCGCCGTCGCATTTTTCGCCACTGAACTCTCGCTTGCTCCCCTCATGGGGGCTCTCAGTGATCGGTGGGGACGGCGCTATTTTCTCATTATTGGGCCTGTCCTCGGCGTAATGCAAGTAACGCTTATTCTTTTTACTCCTCTCCAGAACCCATTGCCGTACTTATTGTGTGTGCAGGCGCTGGCGGGAATTTCTGCAGCCATGCAGGTGCCTGCCGTCCTTGGCTATCTGGCAGATTACACGGCACACGAGCCATCACTGCGGATGCGCGTCATGAGTCTATTTGAACTTGCCACCAGTGGTGGAATTGCGGTGGGTGTTGTACTGGGTGGAATTGCCTGGGACTATCTCGGCCGGTTTGCCTTTGCCTTACTCGCATTATTCTACCTGGCCGCGGCAACCTGTATGATATTAGCTCCCAAGGCGAGGCAAATAATTGAGCGTAGCAACTTCCGTACAACAGGTAGGCGTTACTGGCGTATCATACGCACACCCCGCCTGTTCATCTTTATTCCGGCCTGGATATGTATCAGCGCACTGGCCGGTATCTGGCTCAGTTCTCAGATTTCGTTCATTCTCTCAAAGCCACATCATGATCCGAATCAATTATTGATGGGAAGTATGGCTGGCCCTGGTAGTGGTCACCGTTTAAGCCTTATTCTCGGAGGCTATGTACTTTTCTTCGGGCTGTGTTTACTTTTCTGGGCTTTCTTTCTCAATCGCGCTCCCCGCTTGAGGCTCATGCTGATCTCAATAGCAGGTGTTTACATCGCCTGTATAGCCCTGGCAGGTATTAACCATCGTGGTATCGGGAACGACACGTTATTATTTGTATGGATGCCGCTTCTGCTGGTTGGCGTCTTTGCCGAAAGTAGTTTTGCGCCTGCCGCCCTGGCCTATCTCGCCGATATCTCGGAGGAGGCCGCCAAAGATCGTGGGCTCTTGATGGGGCTCTACTCGATATTCTTAGGGTTGGGCCAGTTAATAGGCAATGGCCTGGGTGGAGTGTTTGCGCGCATCTGGGGTTTTGACGGCCTGATCTACCTGACGGCGCTGCTAGCTTTTATAGCCCTCATTTTCCTGCTTATACTCTTCAGAAGGGAGAAAACGGCTTTCCGTGTAAGTGAAAGAACTGGGTGAAGATACTCTCTTCCTTACCTTGTGCGTATCGCTCGTTCAATTTCACGCTTCACATCTCGCTCAGCGATAGCTTCACGCTTATCATAAAGCTTCTTACCGCGACCGAGACCCAATTCGATCTTCGCCCGTCCCCCTTTGAGGTAAAGCTTGAGGGGGATCAGGGTCAGCCCCTTGGTTTCCACCCTGCCGACGAATTGATTGATCTCTCGCCGGTGGAGCAGCAATTTGCGGCTGCGCATAGGTTCATGGTTGTAGCGATTGCCGTGTTCATAGACGGCGATATGGGAGTTCTCTAACCACAGTTCACCGTTGCGTGCTATGGCATATGAGCCGCGCAGGTTTACTTTGCCATCGCGAATAGATTTAATCTCGGTACCTTTTAAAGCAATACCAGCCTCAATAGTGCGTTCGATATAGTAGTCATGATAGGCCTGCCGGTTCACTGTGATGATTTTGACAGGTGCGTTGTTTGAGGAGGTTTTGGGTTGCTCTTTTTTATTTTGTTTTGCCATAAGGCTGTGACTCCTTGCAATCAAGGACGTTTATATGCAAGTCTGACATCCACTCATAACTCGCCGCCTTCGGCGGCGAAAACAGAAAAAAAGAATTTTCGGGGGACACCCCCGCGCGCCCGGCAGAGGGCCGCGGCCCTCTGCACTCCCGCTTTATGAGTGAATCTCAGGCTAGTCCTTGACACCTGAGTGGCAGAGGACTACTAGTAGTATAGAGTTGCTTAATAATACAACAATGCGGGGGAGGCGTCGAGAGGCAAAGGGTCTGAGATCCACTCATAACTCGCCGCCTTCGGCGACGAAAACAGAAAAAAGAATTTTCGGGGGACACCCCCGCGCGCCCGGCAGAGGGCCGCGGCCCTCTGCACTCCCGCTTTATGAAAAGAGAGGCTTGGATATGTTCTACCATCTAGGCAAGCTAGCCACCCGCTTTCGCTGGTTGATTGTGGGCATGTGGATGGTTGCCATTGCGGTCAGTCTACCATTTGCGCCGCAGGCTGGCTCGGTGCTGCATCCCGGGGGGTTTGTCAGCCCTGATGCTGAATCGGAACGGGCAATTAATTTGCTGGTTCAGAAACTACACCTCAACCTGACAGTTGTGGAGGTATTCTTCACCAGCCAGAAATATAGCGCGGATAGCCCGCAGTTTATACAAGAGACACAACAGGCTCTGGCAAAAGTGCGCAGCTGGTCACAGGTCTCCGGCATAGTAAGCTTCACCGACAATCCACGGCAGATTGCGGTAGATCGGCATGCCGCATATGTCAATGTCATGTTCAAGCCCGACCCCGATACCGCGGCTAAGCTTCTGCCTGAGTTGGAGCATCTCTTGCGGCCAGTTCCCGATTTGAAAACAAGTATTGGCGGTGGGCCGGTCTTTTACGAAGATATTCAAGCGGTAAGCGAACGTGACCTGCGCCGTGCCGAGTTCCTGGCTATTCCATTCGCTATTATTGCCCTATTGCTGGTGTTCCGATCGGTGGTTGCCTCGATTTTGCCAGCATTAGTAGGCGGAGGAGCCGTTGTTGTATCGCTGGCGTTGATCTTTGGGCTGGGACATATCACAACCCTCTCCATTTTTGTGCTTAACATCACCACCTTGTTTGGCCTCGGCCTCGGTGTAGACTACTCGCTATTTATAGTCAGCCGCTTCCGCGAAGAGTTAGCTCGCGGTCGTAGCGTTGACGAGGCTGTGGCTATCTCGATTGCGACGGCAGGGCGAGCCGTAACATTTTCAGGCCTGACCGTCACGATAGGCCTGATCGGTCTCATCTTCTTCCGTATCAGCATGCTGCGTTCGGTGGGAATGGGCGGCGTACTGGTTGTCATGCTGGCAGTCTTAGCGGCGATTACCCTTCTACCCGCCACTCTGGCCATCATCGGTACCAGGATCAACGCTTTCCCCGTACGGCTGCCGAGGTTGTGGAGAAGAAATGGGAATGCAGAAGTACTCCTAGTGGGTACCCGGCCCGGGGAACAGGTAACGCGGTCACCGGCAGAAGACCATGGATTCTGGTATAGACTATCTCAGGTAGTTATGCACTATCCTTTACGGATATTTGTACCTGTATTCATCCTACTGGTTGTCCTGGGCCTGCCATTCCTGAATGTACGCTTTTCGGCTCCTGATGCATCCATTCTTCCTCCTGACGTCCCGTCACGTGCGGCATACGACCTGTTAGCTAAACGCTTCAATGACCGTGAAACAACGCCCATTTTGCTAGCGGTGCAGACTCGTGGCAGCGTCTTGACTGCTGATAATATACGTAAACTCTATGACTATGTTCAGCGCATCAAAGCTGATCCTCGTGTGGCGCGGGTTGACAGTATAGTCAGTGCCGATCCACGTTTTACCCTGGCCCAATATGAATTGCTCTATACCCATCCACAACTGATCGCTGATCCCTACCTGTCAGCCTTCCTCAAAGCGTCGGTAGCAGGCGATACCACGATGATCTTCGTCATTAGTAAATATGGGATGCTCGACCAGCATTCGCAGGCCCTTGTACAGACCATTCGTAACACGACTCCCGGCGGTGGTATGACAACCCTGGTTGATGGGAGTACGGCTGGCGACATGGACTACGTCACCTCGCTCTACACCGACTTTCCCATCGCTGTCTTGATCGTGGCTATAACCACCTATGTCGTGCTCCTAATGCTGTTTCGTTCTCTGGTACTACCCTTGAAAGCCATCCTGATGAATACACTCTCCATTCTGGCGAGCTATGGAGCGCTGGTAGTGATCTTCCAGGGAGGCTTTTTGCATCAGGTATTAAACTTCACTCCGCTAGGTTTTGTAGAGGCTTCTGGTCCCATACTCCTGTTCTGCTCACTGTTTGGCCTCTCTATGGATTACGAGGTTTTCCTGCTTTCGCGTGTGCAAGAGGCTTTCTGGCAGACCGGCAATAACACCCGTGCCGTAGCCCTGGGCTTGCAGCGAAGCGGAGGTATCATCACGCAAGCCGCTATTATTGTCATTGTGGTCAGTTCCTGTTTTGCCACAGCCGATATGATTCTGGTCAAGGCCCTTGGCCTGGGGATGGCCCTGGCGGTCGTGATCGACGCCACGCTGGTGCGCGGCTTGCTGGTCCCTTCCACCATGCGCCTCCTGGGAAATCTGAACTGGTGGCTACCCTTTGCCGGTGTGCAACGCCACCCGCCTGCTCTTGCCGATTATATGAAGGCCAGCAAACAAGAAGCTGATGAGCAGCAAGATAGGGCTGTCCAGACAATGACCGATGCAGGTATCGGAGATAAGCGATGAAAAGAGATTTAGCGCGCAATGCAGCGCAGGCTTGCCTGTTTATATTACTATTACTTTCGCTCATACTATCCTCCTGTAGTGTTCCGGGCATCGTCGCGACAGACGCGCAATTGCCGGCAGTAAAAACTACACCTCAAACAATCTCGCTGCCGCCTGTGCGTTTTCCGCAGGACGAAGCTGCACACCGCGACCTGACCGAATGGTGGTACTATACAGGACATGCAATAACACCTGGCAGCCATCCCCGCCACTACGGTTTTGAACTGGTCATCTTCCAGGCCCTGCGCAGCGATCTTCCACCTGTCTATGCAGCTCACTTTGCTATTAGCGATGTCACACGCGGTGAGTTCCATTTTGACCAGCGCCGCCTGACCGAGCCAGGTGCAGTCATACCGAACGGCACATCGACGAGCGGTATCAATGTTTCCGTTGGCGACTGGTCAATACATGGCTTGAATGGGCTGGATCACCTGGCAGCAGAGATGCCAAACTACGCTATGAATATTACCTTGCAAGGTCTCAAGCCTCCAACTCTACACAATGGGAACGGCCTGATCACCTATGGCCTGGCGGGTTTCTCTTACTACTATTCACGTACCCGCATGGCTCTAACAGGAACGGTGGTCGACCACAAGCAACCGTTGCAGGTCACCGGTGAAGCCTGGATGGACCACCAGTGGGGCAACTTTCTAACCCTCGGCGGCGGCGGTTGGGACTGGTTCAGCATCCAATTGAATAACGACACCGAAATGATGATATACCTCATCCGCGATGCCACAGGCAAAACCGTCTCAACCTATATTGGCTACATTGACCCCGATGCCGCTGACCACCTGCTGCCTGCAAGTTCACTGCATGCCGGTGTGCTCGGCCACTGGAAAAGTCCAGCCACGGGTGCAAACTATCCTTCCGGCTGGCACCTTGAGATTCACGACCCGCAATTACAGGCATCATTGACTCTCACGCCTGAATTGATTAATCAGGAGCTTGTTGCGTATCAATCGACGGGTAATAGCTACTGGGAGGGTGCTGTGTACATCCAGGGTCAGAGTGGAGGGAGTATAGTAAAGGGCGAGGGCTATGTTGAGTTGACGGGGTATGCGCATGGATAAAACTAAGCATCGGAATTTCTCGACGAGAAAATAACTATGCTCAATTATTATAACGTCGAGAAATTTCAATGGCAACAAAGATTCAGTCAATTTTCAATGACGCTGCTTCTTCACATTGACTCTGCTATGCGCAAGTATGGTATACTCTTCAAGGGAGACAAAAGTACCTTCGGGCTATTTGAATGTAATGATTTGCAGCAACATTGCTATACATGTTGCACTACAATGTGCATCTATGTATTGTTCGGATGATTTTTTCTATGTTATACTAGAGAGGTTCATGAGAAGAACTAGCAGTTTTAACTGTATGCTTGCTTCAGAAAAGCATATAAACAGGAGAACAAGTTGTGCTTTCTCCTAAAAACGCCGGAGTGTCCATGGGGTCATGTCTGGAGGATAGGGAACGGGGAAATTAGATGGACGCAAAAACACACACACCAACGCTAAAAGAATCTACTATTGTCGAGCGTGTTGCACGCATCGTCTCTAGTGTACGTGGAACAAAGCCCGATTATACCCATTTAGCTGCCGAATTAGAGCCAGCTATACCTTTTGATGTCTTTGGGGTCGTCTTATTGCGCCACGACCGTCAAGCTGTACGTGTCACGGTCTGCCAAAAGGAAAATGGTTTCTGGTTAGCGCAGCGCCATCAGCACCCACTTGAAGGATCGATGGCAGAGCAAGTATTGCGTTCTCCTAAGACAGTAGTGGAAAACTACCCTGATGGAGTAACTGGCCCGCCCGCAACATGTGGAGATGCACTCAGTGGATGGCATCAGCTACGGGCAACACTCATAGCGCCTCTCATTGTTGGAGAGCGGGTGTTAGGAACACTCGAGCTAGGGAGTACAATCCTTGATGCCTATACGGATAAGACACTGCAACGCCTCATCGAGGCAGTTGTGCGCGTGCTGGCGGCTGCCATTGAAAGCGCGCAGGTTGGTGGTAGCGCCGAGATACAGGATCGTCAACGCCAGGCACTGAAAGATGTTTCAAGTGCCTTGACCTCTAAGATGGACCTCTCTTCTATCCTCAATCAAATTGTGGATGGTATCGCGCAGGCCTTGAACGTTTCTTCTGCCATTGTCATATTCGATCAACGTGGGGGTAGACTCCGCCTGGAGGCGCAGTCAGGCTTAGAGCCGGCGAAGCTGCGGGCGATTGTTGGCAGAAGAGAGGCCCTTACTGATCAGTCAATTATCGGCTATACTTTGCGCCGGCATCAGCCCTGCGTCTCTCATAACATCAGTACAGATGAACGTTTTCCTGGAAGTCGCAGCTTTACGGCAGAACTGGGTATACACTCTATTTTTAGCTATCCTCTTGTGACGGGTACGACAGTCTATGGCGCACTCATCTTATGTTCGCCAGAACCCGGAGGATTCACGCCCCTCAAGGCGGATATCCTTTCCCTTTTTGCCAGCCAGGCCACTGTCGCTATTCACAATGGTATGCTCATCGAATCGACGCATCAACGTAGCCGCTTTCAACATGCCATTGAACAATTAGAACGAGCATATGAGCAAAACCTCGATGAGCAAGAGTTGCTAGTACGTGTGCGGCAGGAGTCTGAGCGTACCTTCGGTGTCAGTTTTAGTAGTCTTTTACATTTCATCAGCGATCAACTCCTGACCCGCAATGAACGCGACTTGCATGCCATATTTGCGGGACAACAAGAAGATCATGAAGAAGAGGCCATATCCTTTCTTTCAGAGACTGATCCCGCTGTTGCCGTGAACGGCCAGCAGATTCCCTATTCTCAGGGACTGCCCTTGAATGGGCATGATGAAGAAGAACGAACCATCCATCCCCTGGTAGTACTCACACAAACCGCCGAGGCGGCATTAGCTCGTGCTGAAGTGTTGAGCGAACTAAGCCGGTTGTTTACGCAGTTAAAGCAATCGTCAGTACATATAAAAGATGCATTGTTCGTTGTTGATCTCCATGGGCTTTGCATCTATATGAGCCCTGCCGCAGAGGCCTTTTCTGGCATTCACAGGGGAACTGTCTCAGAGAGTACGCTAGAAGATATTTTCACAGAATTATTGCCGCGCATACGCAATGCTGACGAAGTCCATGCCTACCTGCACGATTTCATCCTGGGAAACGTGTACCGGCAGGACTTACACTGCGTACTTGCGGTA
>WNGL01020562.1_pt1 | contig 11017 bp, 9 predicted proteins | sample 5400591 | NCBI WGS metagenome assembly WNGL01 (sample SAMN13153377, study PRJNA577476) | soil metagenome | isolation source: 80 cm soil or saprolite under Garry oak tree replicate 1 | place: USA:California | collected 2016-06-15
CACGTGATTGCGGGGGTCTAGGGGCGCGTGGTATAAGTCAGAATCCATTGTTTGGACCGGGAAGGGGTGAGTATCAGTGACGAAGGTTATTGTCGAGCCCGACGAGAGCTTCGAGAACGCGCTCAAGCGCTTCAAGAAGCAGTGCGAGAAGGCCGGGCTCATGTCGGAGCTCCGGAAGCGCCAGCACTACGAGAAGCCCAGCGTCAAGCGCAAGCGCAAGACCCTGGCCGCTCGCAAGAAGGCCAAGAAACGGGAGCGGTTCTTCGACTAGTCGCGGCCGGGTGGGGAGCGGAGTGGCGCAGGGTCAGGGACCTCCTGGCCCAGCACACCCGCTCCTCGATGGGGCACGAGCGGGCCCAAGCCCTCGAGCCCCAGGCAGACCTCGAGGCCGTTCGCCACGCGCTCATCGAGACCCGCCAGGCCCGCCAGGCGCTCGCCGTGGCCGGGCCTCCTCCCTGGAATATCATCCCCGATGTCCGCAGTCTCCTCGAGCATGCCCGCGTCCCGGGATCGGTCGCCGAGGCCGCTGAGCTGGCCAGCCTGCCGCCCCTCCTGGAGGCGGCGGCCCGGCTCGGCGCCTATGGGCGCTCCGTCTCGGCCGAGGCTCCCGATCTCGCTCGGGCCCTGACCGGGCTGCCCACCCTCGGCCCTCTCGCCGATCTTCTCCGCCGATCGCTCGATCCCGATGGCGGCGTGCGTGACGAGGCGAGCGCCGCGCTCAAGCGCCTCAGGCAAAAGGGCCGCGAGCTCCGCGCCCAGGTGATCAAGCGACTCGAGTCCTATTTCCAGGGCGCGGCGGCCGAGCACATCTTCCAGGAGCGCTACGTCACCGTCCGTCACGGCCGCTATGTCCTGCCCATCCGGTCGGAGGCCAAGGCCCGCTTCAAGGGGATCGTCCACGACCGGTCGCAGAGCGGAGCCACTCTCTTCGTCGAGCCCGAAGGCGTCGTGGAGGCCAACAACGACCTGGTGCAGGTGGCGCGCGAGGAGGAGGCAGAGATCCTTCGCGTGCTCGCCGCCCTGACCGACGCCGTGAGAGAGCAGCTCCCCGAGCTCGAGCGGCTCGTGGAAGACCTGGGGCGACTCGACTGCATCTTCGCCCGGGCGGAGCTGGCCGATCGGATGGAGGCGACGGAGCCCGTCGTGAGCGACGAGCACGCGGCGCGGGCTTTCGGCGCCCGCAATCCCCTGCTCCTCGCCCAGCAATGGGAAGCGCCCGAGCGGCCGGTCGTTCCGATGGACATCGAGGTCGGCGAGCCCGCGCCGCTCCTCGTGATCACGGGGCCCAATGCCGGCGGCAAGACCGTCGCCCTCAAGACCCTCGGGCTTCTCTGTCTCATGGCGCAGTCCGGCCTGCACGTGCCCGCCCGCGAGGGCGCGCGGCTGCCCCTGCTGCGCGCCATCTTCGCCATCATCGGCGACGATCAGAGCGTGGCCGAGAACCTCTCGACCTTCTCCGCCTTCGTCAAGCAGCTCAAGGAAGTCCTCGAGCAGGTGGACGACCGCTCTCTGGTTCTGCTGGACGAGCTCGGCGCCGGCACCGATCCCGACGAGGGCGCGGCTCTCGCTCAGGCGGCGCTGGAGGCCCTCGCCGAGCGCGGGGCGCTCTGCGTCGCCTCCACGCACCTCGAGCCGTTGAAGGGCTTTGCCTCGAGCCATCCCAAGGCGCGCAACGCCTCCGTGGAATTCGACGCCGAGCGGCTCGCGCCGACGTTCCGACTCGTTTACGATAGGCCCGGCCAGAGCTATGCGCTCCAGATCGGGGCGCGGCTCGGGCTGCCGTCCGAGCTGATCGCGCGGGCCGAGGGTCACCGCTCGACCCAGCGCCGCCAGCTCGAGGCGCTCCTGCAGCGTCTGGAGGAACGGGATCGAGAGGAGGCGGCGCGCGAGGCCCAGCTCGAGCGGCGCGAGGTCGAGAGCGCGACCCGGCTCGCGCGGGCGGAGAGCCAGCTCGAGGCGGTTCGCAAGCAGGCAGCGGAGCTGGCCGCCCGGAGCAAGAGCGAAGCGCAGCGTATGCTGAGCGAGGTCCGGCGCACCGTCAATGCCGAATGGGACAAGCTCAAGAAGGAGAGCCGGACGCGTGAGGGGCTCGAGCAGAGCCGCAAGCGGCTGGTCGAGACGGCGAGGGGGCTGGAGAGGGCCGCGGAGCCGGAGCCTCCGGGAACGCGGCCCGCGACGGCCGGGGATCGAGTGGAAGTGCCGCATCTGGGGCTCAAGGGAGATGTGCTGGATGTCGATGGAGGCACGGCGACGGTGCAGGCGGGCGCGGTGACGATCAAGGTGCCGGCCCAGGCTCTTCGCGTTGTCGGCCGAAGCGGGACCACCCCTCACCCTGCCCTCTCCCCTGAGGGGAGAGGGATGAAGAGGGAGGGAGCCTCTGCTTCTAACCCTCTCCCCCATCGGCGGAGAGGGCCGCAGTTCGAGGTGAGCGGCGAAGCCGCGAGACGAGGGCTGAGTAAATTCGAGGGGGCGGGGTCCAGAAGCATCCCGCCGGAGATCCACCTCATCGGGCGCACCACCGACGAGGCCCGCGACCTGCTCGAGAAATACCTGGACGACGCCTTCCTGGCCGGCCTCGCCCAGGTGCGCATCATCCACGGCAAGGGCACGGGCGCCCTCCGCCGCGCCGTGGAAGAGCTGCTCGTCTCCCACCCGCTCGTGACGAGCCATCGCGCGGGCGAGGGCCACGAAGGCGGCGCGGGCGCCACCGTGGCCATGCTGGGACAGAGCTGATGGCGGGCGGCTTCTCCACGCCCATCCTCGACGAGATCCGCTCGCGGGTGGACATCGTCGAGCTCGTCGGCCGCTTCGTGAACCTGAAAAAGGCCGGCGAGCACTGGAAGGGCCTCTGCCCCTTCCACACCGAGAAGACCCCCTCCTTCACCGTCAATCCCAAGCGGGGCATCTTCCACTGCTTCGGCTGCGGCGTCGGGGGCGATGCCTTCAGCTTTCTCATGCGCCAGGACCGTCTGGCTTTCCCCGAAGCCGTGCGCATCCTGGCCGAGCGCTCCGGCGTCGAGCTGCCCAAGGAGCGCAGTCCGGAGGTCGAGGGCAAGCTCGAGTCGCTCCGTCGCGCCATGTCGCTGGCCGCGCAGTTCTACATCGACGCGCTCTGGGCGGAGGACGGCGCCAAGGCGCGCGGCTACCTCGAGCGGCGCGGCGTCGATCTCGAGGTCGCGCGCCGCTTCGGCCTCGGCTGGGCGCCCGAGGGCTGGAACGCGCTCCTTGGCCACATGGGAAGGCAGGGCGTGGGCGAGGAGCTGCTCGTGTCGGCAGGCCTCGCCGTCCGTCGCGAGAACGCCCCCGGCTTCTATGACCGCTTCCGCGGCCGCGTGCTCTTTCCCATCAGGGACCAGCAGGGGCGGGTCGTGGCCTTCGGCGGGCGGGGTCTGGGATCAGAGGAGCCGAAGTATCTGAACTCTCCGGAGACGCCGCTGTACGTCAAGGGCCAGATGCTCTACGCCCTCGACGTGGCGCGCGAAGGAATGAAGCAGAAGAATCGCGCGGTGGTCGTCGAGGGCTATCTCGACTGTCTCATGGCGCATCAGCACGGCTTCACCGAGACGGTAGCCGCCCTCGGCACCGCTTTCACGGCCGCCCAGCTCTCTCTCCTTCGCCGCTACGCCGAGGAGGTCGTCAGCGTCTTCGACGCCGATGCCGCGGGCATCAAGGCCACGAGCCGCCTCGAGGAGATGCTCTCGGACGTCATGGACATCCGCAACCTCGGCTGGTCGGTCTCCCGCACGGGCTCCTTCGAGAAAGCGGAGTATTTCCCGATCAAGGTCGCGGTGCTGCCCGAGGGCCATGACCCTGATAGCCTGCTGCGCGCCGAGGGGGCGCCCGGATTCAAGGCACGGCTGGAGGCGGCGCGGAGCATCCTCGACTTCGTCCTCGAGCGGACGCTGGGCGAGGAAGACCTGGGCACGGCGCGCGGGCGCTCCGCGGCTCACGCCCGCGTGGCCCTCCTCCTCTCCAAGGTCCCCAACGCGGAAGAGGCGACCGCCCTCGCCCGCGAGGCGGCTCGGCGGCTCGGCGTGGACGCCACCCAGCTCTGGATCGAGGCCCAGCAGCTCCAGGGGGCGCGTGGGAGAAACCGGCTCGATCGCCCCGCCGACACCCAGGCGACCTCGTCAGGAGGGGCCAAGGCCTGGCCGCCGCCCACCCTGCCCGAGCGCGACCTCATGCTCCTCCTCCTGCATATGGAGGAGGCGCGTGCGACACTTCTGCCGTATCTTGATGAGGAGGATCTGGCCCATCCGGGGCTTCGGGCGCTCCTGGGCGCCCTCCGCCAAGCCCCGGCAGGGGTCGCCCCCGAGGCCCTGATGGCCGAGCTTCCGGGGGAGGCCGAGCGCGGTTTATTGGCCGCCCTCCTCATGGAGCAGGCGTCAGAGGCCGATCTACATAATCAGGTGACTGAGTGGCAGAAGCGGTACGATATCCGGCGTCGGAAAAAGCAGATCCGGGAGCTGAGCCTGGCCATCACCCAGGCCCAGGCCAAGGGCGATCCGGTGATCGCCATCCTCGAGAGCGAGTTGCGGAAGCTGCAAGACCAGGCCCGCGCCGTTCGGGGCATGGTCACCGAGCGATGAACTAGCACCCCATCAGGAGAGCCGACAAGCATGGCGGACGAGCCAAAACTGCAGGAGCTGGACAAGCTGATCGCGAAGGGCAAGGAGAAGGGCTACCTGACCTACGACGAGGTCAACGACGCCCTGCCGTCGGACATCGTCTCCCTCGATCAGCTCGACGACATCATGATGCTCTTCGGCTCCATGGACATCGAGGTGGTGGACTCGGCCAAGGCGCACCGGCTCCCCAGCGAGCCCGCGGGCCAGGCCGCCGATCCCGAGCCCGACGACGACGAGCCCGTCGAGCCCCGCCGCATCGACCTGACGCCGGGCCCCGTGGGGCGCACGGAAGACCCCGTCCGGCTCTACCTGCGCGAGATGGGGCGCGTCTCCCTCCTCACGCGCGAGGGCGAGATCACGCTGGCCAAGCGCATCGAGGAGGGCAAGGACGAGGCGACCCGCGCCATCCTCTCGACCACCCTGGCCGTCGAGAAGATCCGCATCGTCCGCGACGACCTCCGCAAGGACCTCGTCCCCATCAAGGACCTGGTGGACTATCCCGAAGAGGAGTTCACCGAGGAGAAGGAAGCCGACCTCCGGCGCTCGGTGATGCGCGAGCTTGGAACAGTCGACCGGCTCCTGCGCGAGCGCGAGAAATGCCTCGACCAGGCGCGCAAGATGCGAGCCCGCGCGGGGGGACGGCACAAGCGCAAGGGCGACCCGCCGTGGAAGAAGCACGAGGCGGCCGCCCACCTGCGACAAGCCAAGGCGCTGCAAACCCTCCGCACCCTCAGCCTCCAGCCTTCCCTCCTCGATCAGTGGGGCCAAGACCTCAAGAAGCTCGTGAGCAAGATCCAGATCGCCGAGCGCGAGATCACCCTGTGGTCCGACGGCAAGCGCCCGGCCCCCGCCGAGGTCGATGCCTTCCTCGATTCGCTGAGCGAGGACCGCGAGGACGGCGATCGCGACCTGTACCAGAAGGCCGCGGGCAAGTACCCCTCGATCAAGGACCGGCTGGTGTGGGTCGCCCAGCAGAAGATCCGTCGCGCGGAGGAGCTGGCCCAGACGCGGGCCGACGACCTCAAGCGCATCGTGAAGGACATCCGCTCGGGCGAGGCCAAGGCCGCCCGGGCCAAGAAGGAGATGGTCGAAGCCAACCTGCGGCTCGTCATCTCCATCGCCAAGAAGTACACGAACCGCGGGCTCCAGTTCCTCGACCTGATCCAGGAAGGCAACATCGGCCTCATGAAGGCCGTGGACAAGTTCGAGTATCGGCGCGGCTACAAGTTCTCCACGTACGCGACGTGGTGGATCCGTCAGGCCATCACCCGCGCCATCGCCGACCAGGCCCGCACCATCCGCATCCCCGTCCACATGATCGAGACCATCAACAAGCTCATCCGGACCTCTCGCCAGCTCGTCCAGGAGCTGGGGCGCGAGCCCACGCCGGAGGAGATCGCGATCAAGATGGACGTGCTCGTGGACAAGGTGCGCAAGGTCCTCAAGATCGCCCAGGAGCCCATCTCCCTCGAGACACCTATCGGCGAGGAGGAGGACAGCCACCTGGGCGACTTCATCGAGGACAAGCAGGTGGGCTCGCCCGTGGAGAGCATGATCGGGCTGTCCCTGCGCGAGCAGACCAACCGGGTTTTGAACTCGCTCACGCCACGTGAAGAGAAGGTGCTCCGCCTCCGCTTCGGGCTCTCCGACGGGTGCGAGCACACGCTGGAAGAAGTGGGCCAGGACTTTGCCGTCACCCGCGAGCGCATCCGGCAGATCGAGGCCAAGGCGCTCCGCAAGCTCCGCCACCCTTCACGCTCCAAGAAGCTCCGGAGCTTTCTGGAGTCGTGACCAGTTCTCTATGATCATGCGCCTCGGGCCCATAGCTCAATTGGCAGAGCCCCCGGCTCATAACCGGTTCGGTCTTGGTTCGAGTCCAAGTGGGCCCACCAATTCAGCTGCAAGTTCGTTGGTCGCTCGGCGGGTCTCCCCCTTTTATCCCTCTCCCCTCCGGGGAGAGGGCAGGGTGAGGGGTGGTCTCAGATGAGGCGTGGATAGTGGACGCTCAGCTCAAGACCCTCATCGACCTCCAAGGCGTCGACACGCGCATCGCCGCCCTCGACGCCGAGGCCGCCCGGCTCCCCAAAGAGATCGCGGCCATCCACGCCGCCATCAACGCCGTGAAGCAGGAAGTCGACGCCGCCAAGGCCGACATCGACGTCACCCGGAAAGACCAGCGCGCCAAGGAGAAAGACCTCGAAGTCGCCCAGGCCAAGCGCTCCAAGACCGAGGCCCGTCTCTACGAGGTCAAGACCAACAAGGAGTACTCCGCGGTCCTCGTCGAGATCGAGGAGATCAAGCAGGAGAAGGGCAAGATCGAGGAGGACATCCTGGTCCTCATGGAGAGCCAGGAGCGCCTGGCCGGCGAGATCAAGGACGCCGAGACGCGGCTGAAGGGCCGCGAGACCCAGGGCAAGCAGGACGAAGGCGCGCTCCAGGAAAAGCTGCGCGGCGTCGAGGCCGAGCTGGCCGGCGTCCGCTCCGAGCGCCAGGAGCTGGCCCGCCAGCTCCCCGCCCCCGTGCTGGCCGACTACGACAAGCTGCTGCGCGCGCGCGGCGGGCTCGCCATCGTGCAGGTCGTCAAGCCCAACCTCTGCGGCGGCTGCCGCATGACCGTGACGCCCCAGCGCCTCCAGGAGCTGCGCGCGCAGACCGCGCTCTTAGAGATTTTCGGCCGCCGCTTTTGGATCCCTCTCCCCTCTGGGGAGAGGGCAGGGTGAGGGGCCGTGACTAGCACCTCCCCGGTCCAGATCTACACCGACGGCGCCTGCAGCGGCAATCCCGGCCCCGGCGGCTGGGCTGCCATCCTCATCGACGACGGCAACGAGATCGAGCTGTCCGGCGGCGAATCCCACACGACCAACCAGCGCATGGAGCTGACCGGCCCCATCGAGGGCCTCCGCGCTCTCACCGGCCGCCGCGCCGTGGCCATCCACAGCGACAGCGCGTATGTTGTGAACTGCTTCCGCGACAAGTGGTATCTCCGCTGGCGCGCCAACGGCTGGCGCAACGCGCAGAAGAAGCCCGTCGAGAACCGCGATCTCTGGGAGGCGTTGCTGGAGCTGGTCGAGCGGCACGATGTCACGTGGCACAAGGTGGCCGGCCACAGCGGCCATCCTTTAAATGACCGCGCGGATGCCCTCGCTCGCGCCGCCATCCCGGCGCGCTGACTCCTGTATCTCCTCGCGGACGTTGACGACTCCCGAGGCCAAGACTAGCCTAGGCGCATGAGCGATACCCCCGCGCAGATCCGCCGCTGGACCCGGCTCGAGTACGGGCGGCTGATCGAGAAACACGTCTTCCGCCCCGACGAGCGTCTCGAATTGCTCGGTGGCGAGCTCATCGTCCACGAGCCGCACGGTGATCCTCACACGCTGGCCGTCGAGCTCGTGAATGAGGCGCTCGTGGCCGCCTTCGGGCCGGAGTGGCGCGTCCGCGTCCAGCTCCCCGTTGCCCTGGACGAGGAATCGGAACCCGAGCCCGACGTGTCCGTGGCGGCTGGGCGCGCGTGTGATCGGAGAGAGCCCAAACCGTCGCGGCTCGCCCTCATCGTCGAGATCGCCGACTCGAGCCTTGCCCTCGACCGCGAGCACAAAGGCAGCCTCTACGCGAGGGCGGACGTTCCTGACTACTGGATCGTCAACCTCGTGGATCGCGTCCTCGAGGTCTACCGCGAGCCCGCCGCGGACGCCACCGCACCATTCGGCTGGGCGTACCACGTGGTGCGGAGGCTTCACGCAGAGGAGAGCATCGCGCCCTTCGCCGCGCCCACCGCCAACATCACTGTCGCCGACCTGCTGCCCTAGCCGCGGCCAAGGGCCGCGCCCTACCCGTGACGCTCTCGAGCCTTCACCGCGAGTTCTTGCGCCACTGTGAGGTCCAGAAGCGGCTGGCGGCCCAGACCGTCACGGCCTACCGTAGTGACTTCTTGGGTGTCTCCTTCGGTCGACATTGACCGCTTCGAGAGGCAGGGTTAGTCTTCGGGCGATGGACGGGAACGCTGCACGCACCAAACGATGGAGACGACTCGAGTACGAGCGCCTCGTCGATCTCGGCGCCTTTCCGCCCGGTGACCGGCTCGAATTGGTCGCGGGCGAGTTGCTGGTTCGCGAGCCGCAAGGCTCTCCTCATGCCACCGCGATCCGTTCGGCCCAAGAGGCTCTGCGCGCGGCCCTCGGCCCGGGCTGGGAGATCCGAACCCAGATGCCCGTCGCGCTGGACGACGAGTCCGAGCCCGAGCCCGACGTGACGGTGGTGCCCGGCAGTTTTCGCGATTACAGCCGCGCCCATCCCTCTCGACCCGCGCTCCTGATCGAGGTTGCCGAGTCGAGGCTCGCCTTCGACCGCGAGGAGAAGGGGAGCCTCTACGCGCGTGCCGGCGTCCCAGATTACTGGATCGTGAACCTCCTCGACCGCGTCCTCGAAGTCTACCGCGAGGCAAGTCAGGACATTCGCGCCCGGCATGGGTGGAGCTACCGCGCGGCGCTGAGCCTCGGCCCGAAAGAACACATTGCTCCGCTCGCCGTTCCGTCCGCGCGTATTCTCGTCGCCGACCTGCTCCCCTAGCGTGTTCCTTCTCCCCTCAGGGGAGAGGGCCAGGGTGAGGGGTGGTCCTCGCAAGTGCTATACTTCGCTTCTCTTCCCCACGCTCTTTGATTCGCGCCAGAGAAGGCTGGATGGTCGCCGGCGTGAGGCAACTCACGCGGGAGGAAAGTCCGGGCTCCGCAGGGCAGGGTGCTGGCTAACGGCCAGGGGGGGCAACCCCACGGACCAGTGCCACAGAAAGCAAACCGCCGTCTCGGAAACGGGGCGGTAAGGGTGAAACGGTGAGGTAAGAGCTCACCAGCGGCGTGGGTGACCACGCCGGCTCGGTAAACCCCACTCGGAGCAAGGCCAAATAGGAGAGCAATCCCGGTCTCACGATCGGGTGAAGCGCGGCCCGCGTGGCGCTCTCGGGTAAGGCCGCTGGAGGCGCCGGGCAACCGGCGTCGTAGAGAAATGACCGTCTCCCTGGGCATCCCCCAGGTGACAGGACCCGGCTTACAGGCCTTCTCTGGCGTGATTATTTCTTTTCAACTACTGAGACGCTACTTTCCGAGCCCCCAAAAGATGGTACAGAACCTGAGTACATAATCCGGCAGGTTAGGTCAATTGGGGGGCGGCTCACAGAAATCCCAAGCCCATTTCTTTGTGAGCGGCGCCGTTCCAGTTATGAGTTGTCGCCTTTCGGGACCAACGTCAACTGCTCGAACGGTCGGGGCTCGGGAGCGCCTCGCCCTCGTCGAAGCCCTCGCGGTCACTTCGGGCCGTTGAAATGCGCGGAGATGGAGCCCCCGGGAGAGCCCGAAGGTCTCTACGAAGTGGAGTTCCTCGGGCTTGTGAAGGCGGCCTAACTGAGCTTCAAGCGCGTCTTGTCTATGCCGCTAAGGAGTGCGTTCGCAAACACGAGGGCCTTGTCGAACAATTCGCCCACCTGCTGACCAGACATCGCTTTTTGCTTTCTCCCGGATAACTCCCTGACCAGGATGTCCCAGTCAACCGCGAGGCGCTCAAAGTAGGAACCATCCAGGTGGGCCCACCCGCATTGGCGGCCAATGGACGTCAACATGTCCGACCCCGACCCGGCTTCCTGCTTGGGTTTTCGTCTGTTCAGCTGGCTGATCGCCGCCCAAATGCTTTCTCGTAGAGTGACGAGCGCGGGGGTTGGCCCGGTCCCGAGAGAAGCATGCGCCTCTTCGAGAAGGTCCAACGCTGGCCGTTCGCCGACGCTTCTCTGATCGAGTCGAAGTCGGCGCATCGAGGCGCGCGCCTCTTCGAGTAACGGGGCGCGATGAAGAATACGTTTGATCTTTATTTCGGCGTTCTGCATCTGTGGGGTCTGGATCACCCCGGATGTTACAAACACCACGGTGTTGCTCGAGCTGGTGGCTGCGTACGACGTCGCACTGAAAGAAACGGACGGGGTGAAAGACGTCGCAACCTTGCCTGCAAACTCGTTGAACGACCGCCACCCCTTGATCTGGTGTGACCACTCCTCGGGCGTCAGGCTAGTCGCCGGTACTTGCTCGACATACTCACGCACAGCTGGTGCGAGTTCGCCAACTAGGTGCGCAGACTTCTGGAGATCTTGGGCCAGCTTCTCTACGAGACTAGCTTTCGCGGGAGCCTCTGATAGAAGGCCTAGCAACTCCTTCTTCTGGCTCTCCTCCTCGGCCATCTTTAGAGATCGCCCCCCGCTGAGATGCTACCGCCACACCCTGCCTATCCTCAACTGACGTCCTCGATCTCCGCGGCGGCGGTGCCGATGAACCGGAGGATGCCCTCCCACGCGAACCGCCAAGCGCCCACGGTCAAAATACTCGACTCCAGCCGGGACGGAAGGTCGTGAT
>WNGL01009896.1_pt1 | contig 11016 bp, 9 predicted proteins | sample 5400591 | NCBI WGS metagenome assembly WNGL01 (sample SAMN13153377, study PRJNA577476) | soil metagenome | isolation source: 80 cm soil or saprolite under Garry oak tree replicate 1 | place: USA:California | collected 2016-06-15
GCACGAGTCGTTGCGGCCGAAGCTCGTCGTGCTCGACGTGCCGGGCGAGGTGGACGTGGAGGTCGTCCTCGATCTCCTGCAGGCGCTCGCGGACGAGGGGACGATCCTCTGGGAGTGGGCGGATCCCAGGCCGAGCTGACGGATCGCCGAGCCCGACGTGCTGGCGGGCCGGGCGATCGCGTCCTCACTCGCTGAGGGCGCTACCGGGCCCTCGGCTTCGGCGCCTTGGGCGTGCGCGCCTCGGCGCGCCGCGCGGCGCGCGCGGCCTTCTCCGCGCGCTTTCTCGCGAGGAAACCGCGGGGTGCCTCCGGCTCGGGCGGCGGCGGAGGCGGCGGGAGCGACGGCATCGCCGCGGGGTGCGTCGGTAGCGCGGGGAGCGCGCCCGGGAGCGGGGTGGCGGCGGGGGGGACGCCACCGGCCTTGCGGACCGGCTCGGCGCGGGCGGCGCTGCGCGGCCTCCGCCCGTCGCGCCGCGACGTCGGATCGAGCGTCCAGTGGAAGAGCCGCTTCACGACGAGGGTGGCGTACGCGCCGGGCGGCAAGGTGAACGCCACGTTCACGCGCATGCGCCCCTCGTTCAGCTCGTCCGGCCTCGCCTCCCCGAGCGCGAGCCGGCCGGGGTACGAGAGCAGCGGCCGCTCCTCGGGATCGAAGTGGATCTCGGGCGTCCCCGGGATCGCGAGGTCCGCGAGCGACATGTCCTCGCGGCCGAGCACCGAGAGCGCGGCGCGCTCGACGGCGGGGTCCTCGAACCGGGTGGTCGGGGCGAGGAGCGGGAAGGTCTTCCCGCGCAGCGTGCGCGCCTGGGCCGGATCGAGCTCCCGCGGGAAGAGCAGCGTGCCCGCCTGGTAGCGGATGGCGGCGAGATGGGAGATCCCGACCACCTCGCGGAGGTACTGCTTCACCCCCTCGTTCCAGAGCCAGCTCTGGTACGCGAACACCTGGAGGGCGCGCCAGCGCGGCTCGGTGCGGAGGATCGCGCCGCGGTGATCCGTCGGGTGCGCGCGCAGCCACTTCACGAGCGCCTGGTACCGCTCGGCGCCCGGGAACGGGTTGTGCCGGTCCCACTCGCCCCAGTGCTCCTTCCAGTAGCCCTTCACGCGGGCGTCGCCCGAGTGGTCGAGCTCGGAGGGGCGGGCGAGGATGTTCCGCAGCGCGACCTCGAACTCGCCGCGCATGAGGTCCTTCACGATGAAGCCCTGCCCGTGCTTGAGCGAGCCGAAGCGCTGCGAGTCGAAGTAGTTCACGACCCCGAGCCGCCGCACCTCCGCGACCGCGCCCGGGACGCGCGCGACGTCCTCCTCCGAGAGATCTCGGACCGTGACCGCGAACCGGTTCGACGTCGTGTTCGCAGCGGAGAGCGGCGTGCGGGTCCGGCCGAGGAGCTTCAGCCGGAGGTCGGGCTCCTGCACCTCGATGTCCCGCCCCTCGATCGCGACGAGCTGGGTGGTGCGCCCCTGCTTGTCCTTGAGCCCGCAGTAGCTCACCGCGGCGCGCGGGATCTTGAATCGGACGCAGAGCCGGTCGACCGCCTCGAAGGTCGAGAGCTTCTGCTTGTCCATCAGGTAGACCCAGTGCTTGCCGCGCGGGTCGTCGTCGAACCGCCACGACTCGGCGACCTCGAAGTCCTCGGGCCGCTGCTTGAGCCTCATTCGTCCACCTCGGCCGCAGCGAGGTGCGGGGCCGCTGGAGGGCTGGCGTCCGGCCAGACCCGAGTGTATGCACGTGGAGCCCGCACGGGAGACGCCATGGGACTGGGTTTCGGTGAGCTGCTCGTCATCCTCTTCATCGTCCTGCTCTTCTTCGGGGCGAACCGGCTCCCCGCCATGGGCGCGGGGCTCGGGAAGGCCATCAAGGGTTTCAAGGACGCGATACGCTCCGAGCCTCCCGCGGACAAGCCCCGTCCGCCGCCCGGTGCGTCCACGAAGTAGCCGCCGGTCAGGCGCGCTGCCGGTAGAACAGGGTGATCGTCAGGCAGTGAAACTCGTCGTCGGACGACTGCGTCACGATCCGGTCGACGATCTCGATCTCGGCGTTGGAGCGGATCCAGCGGGTGATCGTCTCGCCGAGCTCCTCCCGCTCCCTCGCCTTCGTGGCGGAGAAGACCTTCACGCCTGTGAACTGCATCGCGCTCTCCCGTTCGTCACTCACGCCGTCCCGTCCCTCTCCTGGCGCGACCCCGAAAAAGGTTGCCAGACGGGGGGGGTGGTGTCAAACGCACGTCCGCGCCAACCCCCGATACCGCCTCGCGGTTTTCGGCGGTCTTCCCCGGCGGAGCGGCTGGCCCTGCTTCCCACGGCTCCCTAGCTTCGAGCGGCGGGGGTGGAGCGCCGATGAAGGAACCGAAGAAGGGCTTCGCGATCGAGTTCATCAACCGGATCCGGACGATGGAGACGGCGGACCTGAACGCGCTCATCGTCCGCGAGGCGGGCGAGGAGCTCGCGCAGTTCTTCCTGTCGTACTCCGCGAAGCTCATCTCCCGGGATCCCGCGCGCGCGGTCGAGAACACCTCGAGCCTCATGCTGATGGGCTATCTCATCCGCGCGGCAGAGGAGCGGGACGAGCGCGCGCGGACGCTGATCGCGTAGGGTGTGGAGTCGTGCGGGCCGGGCGTGCTAATCACGAGCCCTGGCCCGGGGGTCCGCGATGCTCATCGACCTGCACGTCCACACGAACCACACGCGGGGCGGCACGCTCGCGCCGCGCGACGTGCTCCGCCGCGCCCGTGAGGCCGGCCTCGACGGCGTCGCCTTCACCGACCTGAACACGCTCGACGGCCTCGACGAGGTCCGCACCGCGGGCCGCGAGGAGGGCGTGCTCGCCCTCTGCGGCGTCGAGATCGCGACGGACCACGGCCACTATCTCTGCTTCTTCCCGGATCCCGCGAAGGTGCCCGCGCCGCCTCAGGTGTTCGGCTCGGCGACGCCGTGGCCCGCTCGCGAGGTCCTCGCCCGGGTGCGCGAGATGGGCGGCGCGGTGGTCGCCGCGCACCCGTACGACAAGAGCGTGGAGCGGCCGAGCGGAGACTTCATCTTCACGCTCGACGGCCTCTCCGCGATCGAGGGGTTGAACACGCGCCGGAAGGGGCCCGCGAACGACCTCGCCGTCGAGGCCGCGGACCACATGAATCTCCCGTGCACGGGCGGGTCGGGCGCGCTCGACCAGGTCGGCGAGGTCGGGAAGGCCGCGACCCTCTTCCGCGACCCCGTCGCGAGCGAGGCCGATCTCGTCCGGCAGCTCCGCGCGGGCACGGTCTGGTGCGTCGCGCTCGGCGTCACGCCGGGCGCGGCCGAGGCGAGCCGTGATCGCGGCGAGGGGCGCGGGGGTTCCGATCGGAGGGACCGGGGCGAGGGCAGCGGTCGGCGGCGCGCGCCCGGGGGCCGTGGTCGCGGCGGGAGATGACCGGGCGCTACATCGGGCTCGACGCCGGCGCGGAGACCGTGAAGGTCGTGGAGCTGGCCGGCGAGCCCGGCCGGCTCGCCTGGACGCGGCGGGCCCGACTCGATCACCAGAAGGATCCCGCCGCCGCGCTCCGCGGCCTCCTCGAGGGCTGGGGCTTCGCCGGCGCCGACGGCGCCTCCGCGACGGGCCGGCTCGGCCGGGCCCTCGCCCTCGAGCGGATCCCGGGCAAGCAGGCGCGCGTCGCGGGCCACCGCTTCCTGCACGGCGACGGCCACGCCGCCGCCGTGATCGACATCGGCGCGCACGGGTTCAGCGTGCTTCTGCTCGAGGCGGATGGGCGCGACGTCTACCGCGAGAACCCGCGGTGCTCGCAGGGGACCGGCAACTTCCTGCGGCAGCTCGTCGAGCGGTTCGGGCTCGACCCGAGGGAGGCCGACGCGATCGCGCGCGGGCAAGCGGCAGCGCCGCTCTCCGGCCGCTGCCCCGTCATCCTCAAGACGGACATGACCCACCTCGCCAACAAGGGCGAGGATCGCGGGCGGATCCTCGCCGGCCTGTTCGACGCCATCTGCGAGAACGTCCAGGTGCTCGTGAAGGCGAGCGGCCCGCGCGAGGTGACGCTCGCCGGAGGCGTCGGCCAGGCGGCGCGGGTGCGCGATCACTTCCGCGCCTTCCTCGCGCGCCGCGGGATGACGCTGCGCGACGAGGGGGAGGACGCGCTCTTTCTCGACGCGCTCGGCTGCGCAGCGCTTGCCGCGGAGCGCCCGGCGGCGCCGCCGGCGCTCGGGGCGCTCTTCCGGCCCGCGTCGCACGCCGCGCTCGACCGGCTTCCGCCGCTCTCTTCCGCGCTCGGCCGGGTGCGCCGCCTCCCGGCGCCGCCGCCTGTGTCCGGGACCGGGCCGGTCCTGCTCGGCCTGGACGTCGGCTCGACCGGCGCGAAGCTCGTCGCGCTCGACGCCGCGCGCGGCCGGACCGCGTGGGAGGGTTACCGCCGGACCTCGGGCGATCCGGTCGGGGCGGCGCAAGGGCTCGTGCGCGCCTTCGCGGAGGGGCCCGCGGGCGGGCGACCGGTCGCGGGCGCCGGCGTCACCGGCTCCGGGCGGGAGATCGTCGGGTCGCTCCTCGCGACCTGCTGGGGCGCCGACCGCGTTCACGTCCTGAACGAGATCGCCGCGCACGCCGAAGGCGCGCGCGCGTTCGACCCGCGGGTGGACACCATCTTCGAGATCGGCGGGCAGGACGCGAAGTACATCCGGCTCGAGGGGGGCCGGGTCGTGGACGCCGCGATGAACGAGGCGTGCAGCGCCGGGACCGGCTCCTTCATCGAGGAGCAGGGGCGCCGGCTCGGCGGGCTCGACGCCGCGGCCCTCGGGCGCGAGGCGATCGCGGCGGACGGCTGCGTGGCGCTCGGACAGCACTGCGCCGTGTTCATGGCGGAGATCCTCGACGAGGCCGCCGCGGCCGGCGCGGACCGACGCCACGTCGTCGCGGGGCTCTACGAGTCGGTCGTCCAGAACTACCTGAACCGGGTGAAGGGGCCGCGCTCGGTGGGCGAGGTCGTCTTCTGCCAGGGGATGCCCTTCAGCGCCGACGCGCTCGCCGCGGCGGTGGCGCGTCAGACCGGCGCGGAGGTGATCGTGCCGCCCTCGCCCGGCACCGTCGGAGCGCTCGGGATCGCGCTGCTCGCGCGCGAGGCCCTGGGCCCGGGCCGGGCCCCGCTCGATCCGGCGCGGTTCCTCCGCGCGCAGGTGGAGCGCAAGGAGGTCTTCGTCTGCAGCTCGACCCGAGGGTGCGGGGGCGCGGGGAACTCCTGCCGGATCGACCGGCTCCGGACCGTGGTGGAGGGCCGGCGCCAGTCGTTCACCTGGGGCGGCGCGTGCGCGCTGCACGACCAGGGAACGCGTGGCCGAAAGCTTCCGGACGGCGCGCCGGACCCGTTCCGCGCGCGGGCGGAGGCGGTCGAGGCGCTGATCGAGCGGCTGCGCGCCCCGGGAGCGGGGGCTCCGGCGGCGGCCCGCCGCGTCGCGATCGCCGAGGCGTTCCAGCTGAAGACGCTCTTCCCGTACTTCGCGACGCTGCTCCGCGGGCTCGGGCTCGAGCTCGAGGTCGTGCGGCCCTTCGCGCGCGACGCGCTCCGGCGCGGGATCGAGGCGGCGAACGTCCCGTTCTGCGCCCCGATGCAGCAGTACCACGGGATCGTGCAGGAGCTGGCCGCGACCGGCGCGCCCTACGTGTTCCTGCCGATGCTCCGCGAGCTGCCGCCCGTGCGCGACGAGAAGCACACCTGGCTCTGCCCGATCGTCCAGGGCGCGCCCGACGTCCTGCGCCACGACCTCGCGGGTGCGCTCGGCCCCCGCATGCTCTCCCCGGTGCTGCGGACCGGCGAGGGGTTCCTCGAGAGCGAGCGGTTCCTCGAGGGGATCCGCGCGCTCGCCTCGGACGTGGACGTCACCGATCCCGCCCGCGTCGCGGCGGCGCACCGGGCGGCGCGCGAGGCGCAGCGCGCCTTCGACCGGCGACTTCTCGAGCTCGGGCGCGACGCGCTCGCGCGCTGCCGCGCCGAGGGGCTCCTCCCCGTGGTCGTGCTCGGCCGCGCCTACACGCTCCACGACGAGGTCCTGAGCTCGAACCTCCCCGCGCTCCTGCGCGAGCAGGGGGCGGTGGCGATCCCGGTCGACTGCTTCCCGGTCCCCGACGAGGCGCCGCTCGTGGAGGGCGCGTTCTGGTCGTACACCCAGCGGATCCTGCGGGCGGCGCACGAGGTCCGCCGCACGCCGGGCGTCTACTCGATCTTCGCCTCGAACTACGGGTGCGGGCCCGACAGCTTCACGCTCCACCATTACGCGCGGCTCATGCAGGGGAAGCCGTTCGCGGTCGTCGAGACCGACGGGCACGCGGGCGACGCGGGGACGAAGACCCGGGTCGAGGCGTTCCTGCACTGCGTCCGCGAGGACCTCCGGTCCGGCGCGAGCGCCGCGGCGGCCCCGACGCCGCTCCTCGCCCTGCGCGCCTCGACGCTCCCCGAGGTCGCGGCGCTCGGCAGCCGCCTGCTCGTGCCGCCGATGGGGCCGGAGAAGGACGCCATCGTCGCGGCCTTCCGCGGATACGGCCTCGACGTCGAGGCGCTGCCGGAGGCGACCGCCGAGACGATCCGGATCGGCCGGCGGCACACGAGCGGCAAGGAGTGCTTGCCGATGACGATCACCGCCGGCGCGCTCCTCGAGCGGATCGCGGCCGAGCCCCGGCGCGCGTTCACCTTCTTCATGCCGGGGTCGAACGGGCCGTGCCGGTTCGGGATGTACCGGCAGCTCCACCAGATGGTGCTCGAGCGGCTGGGGGAGGGGGCGCGCGTCGGGATCTTCTCGCCGCCCGACCACGACTACTTCCAGGGCGTCCCCGCCGGCCTCGGCGCGATCGTGCTCGGCGCGATGGCCGGCTACGGCCTGCTCGAGGACGCGCGCCGCGACGTGCGCCCCGTGGAGCGGAGGCCCGGCGCTGCGGACGACCTCTACGCGCGCTGGGCCGCGCGGCTCTTCGAGACGGTGGAGCGCGCGGCGGCCGGGGACCTCTCGCCCGGGCGCGCGATGCTCGAGGCGGCCACGGGACGGGTGTACGGGATCCGCGACGTCGTCGCGGGCTGCGCGCGCGAGCTCCGCGCGGTGAAGGACCCTCGGCCGCACCCGACCGTGCTCCTCGTCGGGGAGATCTACGTCCGCTCCGACCCGGCGGCGAACGGGCGCGCCGCGGACGAGCTGGAGCGGCGCGGGGTGCGGGTCCGGATCGAGCCCGTGATCGAGTACATGCAGTATGCGGACCTCGTGCAGGTGCGGCGCGGACTCCGCAGGGGGCTCCGCGGCGCGCTCTCGACCCGGGTGCGGCGCCGGATCGTGGACGCGGTGCAGGGCGCGGCCGCCGCCGCGATGGGCTGGCCGCCTCACCCGCCCGTCGCCGAGCTCGCCCGCCTCGGCTCGGAGTACCTGCGCTGGGACCTCGAGCACGAGGCGGTGATCGCGCTCGGGCTCGCCGCGCGAGGCTGGCGCGCAGGCGAGCTCGACGGGCTCCTCGCGGTCGGGCCCCTCGAGTGCATGCCGAACAAGCTCGTCGAGGCCCAGCTCGTCCACCTCGGGCGGCGCGAGGGGCTGCCCTCCCTCACCCTCTCGCTCAACGGGGACCCGATCGACCCGGAGGTCCTGGACCAGTTCGCCTTCGAGGTGAAGGAGGGCTTCCGCCGCCGGGCCGCGGGCGCCTGAGGGGAGCGGGTGAGCTCAGCGCGCGCTGGACTGGCCGCGCGTCTGGTCCACCATCCGGTCGTACTCACCGTGGATGAGCGGCGACGCGACGAGGAAGTCCGCCGTCGCGCGGTTGCACGCGACCGGGATGTTGTAGAGCACCGCGATGCGCAGGAGCGCGCGGACGTCGGGCTCGTGCGGGTGGGCCTCGAGCGGATCCCAGAAGAACACGAGCACGTCGAGCTCGCCATCGGCGATCATCGCGCCGATCTGCTGGTCGCCGCCCATCGGGCCGCTCTTGAGCCGCGTGAGCGGGAGGTCCCAGCGCGCCTGCACGAGGGCGCCGGTCGTCCCCGTCGCGTACAGCTCGTGCTCGTGCAGGACGGCGCGGTTGTAGCCCACCCACTCGAGCAGGTCCTCCTTGCGGCTGTCGTGCGCGATGAGCGCGAAGCGCTTCCGCGACGACATCCGTACCCGATCGTTGCTGCGAACCATGCGTCCTCCGTTCGTCGAGCGAGGTGATCTAGTGGCGCCGCGCCCGCGACGCGAGGCCGAGTCGGTGACGTCGTGGTGAATTCCGGAGCGCGATTCGCGTGCAGCCGTTGCGCGCACGCCGTGCAGCGCGGCTTCACCTCTCCCAGCGCTGCAGCCGCTCGTCCTGGAAGAAGGCCCGCCGCTTCCCGCCGGGCCACGTCCACTCCTCGGTGGCCGCGGGCCGATCGATCCGGCGCCGCTCGGGGAGGCCCCACGCCATCTCCACCGCGCGCGGCGACATCCCCTCGACGAGCTCCTTCTTCCCGATCGCGTCCCGCTGCTCCTGCGGCAGCGCGGCGAAGAGCGACGACGGATCTTCGGTCGCGAGGATTCGCTCGAGCTCGGTGCGGATCTCGTCGAAGGTGACGGCCGTCTGGGAGAGCACGAGGACCTGCGTCCGCTTGTCCCGGTCCAGCTCGAGCAGGGCCCACGGGTGGTAGCGCGGCGTGACCAGCACACGCTTCGCGATCGTCCAGCCGGTCGCGAACTCCACCTCGCGGATCCGGAGCGCCGTTCCGGGAAGCAGGACCCGCTCGGCAGGCGGCGGAGGGACCACGGTACCGTCCGGCCGCTCGACGAGGTCGAGGTCCGCGAGCGGCGCACTCGACAGGAGGACCTTCGAGTGATCCTCCCAGAACGGGGCCGCGTACACCGCGACCCGAAGCCAACGGACCTTGCCGTCGAGCTCGGACCGGACGCGCTCGCGCTCGGCGTCGGGGATCACCGCCCGCGGGGTGCAGGCGGCGAGGAAGCAGAAGGCCAGCACCGCATGGAGGGCGCGCATGCGCCTTCCATTGCCAGAGGTCCCCCCGCCGCACAAGCGGCCCGGCGGGCTCGCCCTCGGCCGGAGGGTCACTTCCGCTCGGCGTTCTTCCCCTCCTCGATGAGCTCCCGCACGCGCTGGCCGCCCTTGTGGCCCAACTCCGCGTAGCCCTTCGAGCCCAGCTGCTCCTTGCGGGCCTCGCCGCCGAGGCGGCCAGCCTCGCGAACCGTCATCGAACTCGTGGGGCGCTGCCCCTTTTCCCTGTCCGGCACGTGCAGCTCCTCTCGCGGGTGGTGTGGCGAATCTGGGAGCCCCCCGGAGGAGTGGCAAGGGGAGGCGGCAAGGAAGCGTTCCGGGTAAAACAAGGAGGGTGGCGATCCCGATCGGAGAGAACGCACGGCACGTCCTCGAGCGCCGCTATCTGCTGAGGGACGAGGGTGGGGTGGTCGTCGAGACGCCGGAGGCTCTCTTCCGCCGGGTGGCACGGGCGGTCGCGCAGGCCGAGCCGGCCGAGCGGCGTGGCGCGGCGGCGGAGGCGTTCGAGGCGCGCATGGCGGCGCTCGAGTTCCTGCCCAACTCGCCCACGCTGATGAACGCCGGCCGCCCCCGCGGCCAGCTCGCGGCCTGCTTCGTCCTGCCGGTCGACGACGACCTCGCCGGCATCTTCGACGCGCTGAAGTGGGCGGCGCTCATCCACCAGTCCGGCGGCGGCACCGGCTTCGCCTTCTCGCGGCTCCGCCCGCGCGGCGACGTCGTGAAGACGACGCACGGCGTGGCGAGCGGCCCGGTCTCGTTCATGCGGGTCTACGACGCCGCCACCGAGATCATCAAGCAGGGCGGGGTGCGCCGCGGGGCGAACATGGCGGTGCTCGCGGCGGAGCACCCGGACGTCGAGGAGTTCGTCGACGCGAAGCGGACGGCGGGGCTCGAGAACTTCAACCTCTCCGTGGCGGCGCCGTCGGCGCTCTTCCGGGCCGCCGCGGAGAGCGCGCCGTGGACGCTCCGGCATCCGCGGACCGGCGAGGCGATGCGGACCGTCGACGCGCGGGCGCTGCTCGACCGGATCGCGGGCGCGGCGTGGGCGTCCGGCGAGCCCGGGCTCGTGTTCCTCGATCGCGTCGAGCTCGACAACCCGACGCCGGACGCGGGTCGCTTCGAGGCGGTGAACCCGTGCGGAGAGCAGCCGCTCCTGTCCTTCGAGGCGTGCACGCTCGGCTCGGTGAACCTCTCGCGCTTCGAGCGGGGCGGGCGGGTCGACTGGGACCGGCTCGGCGCGTGCGTGCGCGAGGCGGTCCGGTTTCTCGACGACGTCCTCGACGTCAACGCCTGGCCGCTCCCGCAGATCGCGGAGATCTCGCGCCGCAACCGGAAGATCGGCGTCGGGGTGATGGGGTGGGCCGACCTCCTGGTGCGGCTCGGGATCCCCTACGACGCGCCGGAGGCGCTCGCCGCCGCGGATGAGGTGATGGCGTTCGTGGCCCGGGAGGCACGCGTGGCGAGCGAGGCGATCGCGGTCGAGCGCGGGCCGTTCCCGGGCTTCGCGACGAGCGCGCTCGCGCGGAAGGGCCTCCCGCCGCGCCGCAACGCGACCGTCACGACCATCGCACCGACCGGCACGCTCGCGATCATCGCCGGCTGCTCGTCGGGGATCGAGCCGCTCTTCGCGCTCGCCTACCTGCGCCGTGCGCTCGACGCGTCGGAGCTCCGGGAGGAGCACCCCCTGCTCGGCGGGGCGCTCCGCGCCGCCGGCGCCGAGGAGGCGCTCGCGACCGTGCGCGCGATGGGGCGCGCCCGCGGGATCCGCGGCGTGCCCGAGCCGATCGGGCGGCTCTTCGCCACCGCATACGACGTCGCGCCGGAGGCGCACGTCCGGATGCAGGCCGCCTTCCAGCACCACGTCGAGAACGGCGTCTCGAAGACCGTCAACCTCCCGCGGCACGCGACGGTGGAGGACGTCGCCGGCGCGTTCCGGCTCGCGTTCGAGCTCGGCTGCAAGGGGATCACCGTCTACCGCGACGGGTCGCGCGAGCAGCAGGTCCTCACCTCCGGCGCGACCCGGAACGGCGAGGAGTGCCCGCAGTGCTCGGA
>WNGL01041069.1_pt1 | contig 11016 bp, 10 predicted proteins | sample 5400591 | NCBI WGS metagenome assembly WNGL01 (sample SAMN13153377, study PRJNA577476) | soil metagenome | isolation source: 80 cm soil or saprolite under Garry oak tree replicate 1 | place: USA:California | collected 2016-06-15
CGACGAACGCGCGGATACCGCGCTGGGTGTCGAGCTGACCGCTCGGCGTTTGTGGCGCGAAGCGCTCATACTCGTGGTCGTGCCCGGCGATGGCGATCTCCGCGCCATAGTCGTACAACGCCTGCCAGAGGGGTTGAACGTCGCTGTCGCTGCCGTGATTGGCCCCCGAGCTGAACCGGGGGTAGTGCATGTAGGCGATCGTGCACGTCTTGGTGCTCGCGGCGAGGTCAGCGCGCAACCACAGCTCCTGCGGCGAGCCCGCGCTCATGTCGATGACGGTGTTGAGCACCACGATGTGCCAGGCGCCGAGATCGTAGCTGTAGTAGTACTTGGCGCTGTCGCCGACGATGGTCCCGTGTTCGCGGTAGAAGTACCGGTAATAGTCTTCGGCCGTCGATGACGTGACGTCGTGGTATTCGTGGTTGCCCGCGGCCGGATGCATCTGCGCCTGGTACTGGCCCCACGACGGACCCCAGCAATTGACGTAGTCCTGGTAGTAGCCGTCCGGATAGGCGTTATCACCCGCGGTGAAGAACGCGCCACCGATGCGGCCGAGCAGCGCCGCGGTGCTGTCGTCGGTGTCGTCGCCGCACTCGCCGATGTCACCCGCGCCGGTCAGCGTCACTGTACCGGACGCGGTCGTCACCGTGATCTGGGAACTGCCTTGTTTGGTTTCGCTCGTTGCCGTGATCGTCGCCGATCCAGCCGAGACGCCGGTAACGAGCCCACTGCCGTTGACCGTGGCAACCGCGGGAGTGCCGCTGGACCACGTGATCACGCGGCCGGAGAGCACATTCCCGTTCGCGTCATACGTCGTCGCAGTAAGCTGCACCGTGCCTGTGACTTGCAGGCTCGAGGAGCTCGGACTGACGGACACTGACGCCACGGGCGCCGGGGGTGGTGGCGGCGGCGGCGGTGGCGGCGGCGGTGGCGGCGGCGGCGGCGGTGGCGGCGGCGGCGGCGGCGGCGGCGGCGGTGGCGGCGGCGGCGGCGGTGGTGGTGGCGGCGGCGGCGGCGGCGGCGGCGGCGGCGGCGGTGGCGGCGGCGGTGGCGGCGGTGGCGCCGGTGACGGCGGTGGCGGCGGCGGCGGCGGCGGCGGTGGTGGCGGTGGCGGTGGCGGCGGAGCCGTCACGGTCACAGTCGACTTGCCGCTTTTTCCTGCGGTCGTTGCGGTGATGTTGGCCGATCCGGCGGCAACGCCGGTAACCGTGCCACTGTTGTCGACGGTGGCAATCGCTGCCGCATCACTTTGCCAGCCGATCGTCGCGGAGACCGTGTGGCCGCTCAAATCCATAGCGAGCGCACTCAAGGACACCTTCTGACCGACTTGAACGCTGGCTGCGTCCGGAGTCACGACGACGACGGCGACAGGGGAGGTACGGGGTTTTAGCGGTAATTCGCACGAAACGACAGCAAGCAGCACAAGGGCGAGGAGGCAACGCGACGGTGTTTTCAGCCGAGCCAGTCGATTCGCGAGCTTGTGCAGGAACGCCATGGTGTCGCCTCCGCTCCTCCGGGGGATTGTTCCAAAGCGACCGGGCCGCCAACGTGACCCGTGTCGAGGTCCGCTGGCGGCCCGGCTGGCATGGCGGCGCACCGCTGTAGCCCCGTGGCTCTGCGTCACCGCCTTTCGACGGCTTTGCTCTGAGCAGCGTGCTCGGGCACCGTGTGCGCACCGTCGGCGCCCGACGGGTTGGACTTTAGCGGGCGGTTCGCCGAGCTTCAGTGACCTGCGTCATAGTCTTTTGTGTCGGAGGTTAATGGGCGTATCGCGAAGCGGCGCTTATTGTTAGGACGGCTGCGCGGCGGGCGGGCTCAGCTTTCATTCATGCGGACGTCTCCGGATGAATCGGGCTGCATCCGCGCCTTCAACCGCGCCCAGAATTCCATCCGCTCTGCGACAGTTTTTTCGTAGCCCGACTCCGACGGCTGGTACCATTTGGCGCCCCGCAGCACTTCCGGCAGGTATTCCTGCGGGACATAGGCATGCTCGTACACGTGCGCGTACTTGTAACCCTCGCCGTAGCCCAGCTCTTTCATTAGCGGCGTAGGCGCCTGCCGAATGTGCAACGGCACAGCCTCGGCAGGATGCTCCTCGGCGGCCGCCTGCGCATTTCCGAATGCCGTGCATACGCGATTGGACTTTGGCGCGGTGGCGAGATATACGGTGGCCTCGGCGAGCGCGAGCTCTCCCTCGGGACTGCCGAGGAAGTGGTAGGCGTCCTTCGCCGCGATCGTGACACTCAATGCACGCGGATCCGCCAGCCCGATGTCTTCGACTGCCATGCGCACGAGCCGGCGCGCGAGGTACAACGGATCCTCACCACCGGCCAGCATCCGCGCCAGCCAATACAGCGCGCCGTCGGCATCCGAGCCGCGCACCGCCTTGTGCAGTGCCGAAATGAGATTGAAGTGTTGCTCGCCGGCCTTGTCGTAAACCGGTAACGGCTTTTCGAGCACCTGGCGAATGACATCAGGGGACGCGGGACGAGGGACGGGGGACGCGTTGATGTGCTTGAGCACTGCTTCCAGCGTATTCAACGCCCGGCGGGCGTCACCCTGCGCGTGTTGAACGAGCAGCGCGATTGCCTCATCGGTGAGCACCCGTCCCTCATCCCCCGTCCCGCTTCCCCCAAGCGCTCTCTCGATCACCGTCCGTATGTGGTCATCATTCAGCGGTTCCAGGACGAAGACGCGACAGCGCGACACGAGAGCGCTGGTCAGCTCAAAACTCGGGTTCTCCGTGGTGGCGCCGATGAGCGTGATGACGCCGTTCTCGACCCACGGCAGAAACGCGTCCTGTTGCGCTTTGTTGAAGCGGTGGATCTCGTCGCAGAAGAGAATCGTGCCCTGCCCCTGATACTTGAGCCGCTCTTCCGCTTCCTTGATGATTTCGCGCACCCGCCCGACGCCCTCGGTCACGGCGGAAAACGGCTCGAAGTGCCGGTCGGTGTAGTTTGCGATGATCCTCGCGAGGGTGGTCTTGCCGGATCCGGGCGGTCCCCAGAAAATGCACGACCCGACGTCGCCGCGGCGGATGAGATCGCCGAGCGCCTTTCCCGGGCCGAGCAGGTGCTCTTGGCCCAGGAACTGCTCGAGCGTCTTCGGCCGCATTCTGGCCGCTAACGGCTCTGGTGAGCCTTGAAATAACGTCGGCTCGGTCACGACACTCGATCCATCAACGTCTTCGTCACGAAGAATACCGCCGCTCCCGCGAAGAATGCAGCCGGAAGCTTCCATCCCCTCTTGCCCTGGAACTCCGGCACGAGGTTCGACGCCGCAACATAGATCGTCACGCCGGCCGATAGCGCCAGGCCATGTTGGACGAGAAAGCCCATCTGCTCGGTAAGCACGACGCCGAGCAGTGTTGCGACGCCGAGCAGCGCCGCCGCGCCCACCGCCCGTCCACCGGTGCGCCCACCCGCCAACATCAGGCTGGAGATCGTGACGCCTTCCGGGAGCTTGTGCAGGAAGATCGCCACGAACACCATGATACCGAGCTCGGCGCGCACCAGGAACGCGCTCGCGATCGCGACCCCGTCGAAGAACGTGTGGAGCAAGAGTCCTACCAGCGCCGATGTCCCAGCGATCGAGCTGACCGGATGCGTTTCTTCGCCGAAATGGAAATGCGGCGTCACCGTGTGTTGGGTGAGGTGCACCGCCAGATATCCGAGCAACACCAGCGCGGGCGCGGCAGCCCCGCTGCGGGATAGCGCGGCCGGCAACAGCTCCACGATCGCGACGGACAGCATGAAGCCCGCGCCGAAGGCGACAAGCAGCTCGATGACGCGCAGCTCGCGGACGGCGCGACGGGTGACGGCCAGCCCGCCGAGGACGTTCCCGGCGGCGGCCACCAGCGCATAGAGCAGTGCCTTAGACACGCGAGAGAAGGTACTCTTTCGTATTGCGCTGCGGGTCTTCCAGGACTTCCTCGAGCAGCCGCGCGAGCGTCTCACCAACATCGGGACCGGGCCGTACGCCGGCAGCAATCAGCTCATCACCCTTCACCGCCAGGTCCTTGAGCTCGAGCGGCGGTTTTTTGGCGCGAATCGCGGCAACCGCCTTCGGCAGCGCGGAGACGGGAGGCAGCAGAGTCAATAAATCATCCGCATGCTCGCCAACCGTCGACAGCCAGCGGCGAATGGCCGCGGCATCCTTCGCATCCGGATATCGATCCCGCCACGTGCCGATCGCTCGTCCCCGCTCGATGTCCCTGTTGGCACACTTCAGGCGCGTGAGGAGCGACGCGGGATCTTTAGCCAGGAACGCAGTGACGAGCACCGGATCTCGAGGCAGCTTGTCCACTGTGCCCAGGTCGTCACTTCCTGCGCCCATTTCCGGTAGCCAGATCCGCATTGCACCAACGTCCCGCCACAACGTCACAAGCCTCGACATCTTCTTGGCGGTCTTGAGTCCTTTGAACCATTCATCCCGCACCCGCTCCGCGGAGAGCTGACCAAGCCCCTGCGCGTTGGCCTTCGCGGCCTCGAGCGTACGGGCGTGGATCCGAAACTCGAATCGCGCGCTGAACCGCAGGGCGCGCAGAATCCGCAAATAGTCCTCCTGAAACCGCCAGTTGGCATCGCCGACGGAGCGAATCAGCTTCTTGTCGAGATCCTGCTCCCCCTGAAATGGATCGCGCCACTCGTGCCGGATCGGATGATACGCGATCGCGTTGATCGTAAAATCGCGCCGCGCCAGGTCGTCCATCAGCGACACGCCGAACTCGACAACGGCGTGCCGGCCGTCGGTGTGAATGTCCTTGCGAAAGGTCGTGACCTCGTGCGGCTGATTGGTGCTGTCCAGCACCGCGACCGTGCCATGTTCGATGCCCACCGGGAAGAGTACTGACCCCCCATTGACGTTGAGAATCTCACCGGTGATGTGTCGCGCGAGACGGGAACAGAGGAAGACAATCGGGCCGGCAACGTCGTCGGCACTCGCGACGCGTCGCAGCGGAATCGTCTGCTCGATCTGTGCGCGACCGCCGCCCGCGTATGGTTTCGCCGACATCTCCGTGTCCACCCATCCGGGAGCGACGCAGTTCACCGTGATCTTGGGAGCAAGCTCCACCGCGAGCGATTTCGTAATCGAAATGACCGCCCCTTTGGTCGCCGCGTAATCAGTGTGAAACGCCTCCCCGCGCTGACCCGCGGTCGAGGCCACGAGCACGATGGTGCTCCCCTCCGACAGGTGTGGAATCGCGGCCCGGCAGACGTACATCACGGCGTCGAGGTTCGCCCGCCGCGTGGACTCCCACTGCTCGTCCGTCATCTTGGCAACGGGCACGTCATCGGGAGGCCACACGCCGTGATTGACGACGAGAAGATCGAGCCCACCCAGCGCGCGGAGCGCTTCCGCCACAGCCTTGGCGGCGCCGGTGGCCGTGCCGAGATCGCCGCGCACCGCAGCGGTGATATGGGACTCCGCGGCCGGTTTGCGCGTGCGGTAGCCGACGGCGACTTTCGCACCCGCCCGCGCGAGCAACACCGCCGTCGCGCGCCCGATGCCCCTGCTGCCACCCGTCACGAACGCGCGCTTTCCGGCGAGGTCGATCATCCTTTGAGCCGGTCCTCCACCAGATCGCAAATCACGTGCTGAATGGCGAGGTGCAGCTCCTGAATGCGCGCCGTGTCGGTGGCGGGCACAATCAGCGCAACATCGGCGAGGTCTTTCACCTGTCCTCCGGTTTTTCCCAACAGCGCCACCACTCCCACACCCCGAGCCTTGGCGGACTGTGCCGCGCGGATCACATTGGGACTTTCGCCCGACGTCGAGTGCAGCACGAGCAGATCGCCCGGCTCGGCCAGCGCGTCGACCTGGCGCGCGAACACCTCGTCGAAGCCCATGTCATTGGCGCATGCCGTCAGTAAGGAGGTGTCCGTGGTCAATGCGACCGCGCGCATCGCCGGCCGGTTGGTCTGATAGCGGACGACATACTCGGTCGCGATGTGCTGCGCGTCCGCGGCACTGCCGCCATTGCCGGCAAAGAAGAGCGTACCGCCACCACGTAACGTCGTCTCGTACCGTTCCGCGATCGCCGCGATCGCATCCGCCTGCTCTGCGGCGACACGGCCGGCGAGTGCTGCCAGGCCATCGAGCGCCTCGCGAATTCTCCCGACGCTCACCGCACAGCCTCGACGAACGCCTCCAGCTGGTGACCTCCATCGTCCCTGGCGCCCGGCTCCAGCTCCAGCACCGTGCCGATCACAACGAAATCAGCGCCGGCCCGGCGCGCGGCGCGCGCCTGCGCCGGCGTGCGAATCCCGCCACCGACGAACAGGGGCCGCTGGGGCACCGCCGCGCGGCAGGCCCGAATGATCTCGGTCGAGACGGGCCGGTCGGCGCCGCTGCCCGCGTCGAGGTAGATCGCCTGCATGCCGATCAAGCTGGCCGCGGTCGCGTGCGCGGCGGCGAGCTCGGGCTTGTCCGCGGGGAGCGGACGCGTCTGACTCACGGACTCCACGCTCGTCACGCGGCCGCCGTCGATCAGGATGTACGCCGTGGACAATGTCGGGACAGGATGTTGCCGCAGAAACGGCACGGCGCGGACGTGCTCCTCGATCAGGTACTGGGGATTGCGCCCGGAGACGAGCGACAGAAACAGCACGAGATCGACCTGATCCGTGAGCTGCATCGCGGAGCCCGGAAACAGCGCGACGGGCACACCGGGCGCGCTGTCCCGCAACGCGCGGGCGACTTCGTGCGTCTGCGCAGCGCCGTCGAACGACGAGCCGATCAGGAAACCGCGCACGCCCGCCGCTTTCGCCGCCCGGCCGATGCGCGCGGCCGCCGCGCCGTCGGTCCGGACGGGATCCACGAGGACGAGCAATCCCTGACCATCAAGTCTCATGGATGGATTCCTCCTCCGCCTGGGCTTCGAATGCGTACGTCGCGAACGCGTCGGCCGCGAGCAGGTCGAGCGCCAGCTCACGACCGCCTCCTCCCTTTCCCGCGGATCGGGCGGCAACCCTGGCCAGCAACTCATCGCCGAGCTGTGCCAGATGGGCGGGCAGGCGGAGCGGTGTAGCGTGGACTGCGTCACGCAATCGCTGCCGCAGCGCGTCCGGCGGCGCCGGCCGGCGCGCATCGAGCCAGGCCAGGGTCTGCTCCCGCGTCATCGCGCGAAATCTCGCACGATCTCGGCCGTGCGGGCCCGCGCCTCGCCGAGCTTGCCGGGATCGCCCACGCCGGCCGACGCGAAATGCGGGCGGCCCCCACCCTTGCCCCCGGTCGTGGCGGCGATCGCATTCGCGATGTCGCCGGCCTTGATGCCTTTGGAGACCAGATCATCCGTGACGGCCACGTGGATCCCCGCCCGCTGCCCTTTCGTGAACAGCACGGAGATAGCGCCTTTGTGCTGCGCGCGGAAGCCGTCCATGAGAACCGCGATCTGATTGCGATCCTCCAGATCGGATTCCGAAATGTGCAATTCGACGTCACCGATTCGCTCGACCCTTCCCTGGTCCCCCGTCCCCCGTCCCCTCAATAACTCATCGATGCGCTTCTCGAGCTTGCGGTTTTCCTCGAGCATCGCTTCGACGCGCCGGGCCAGGTGCTCGGGCTGTGTCTTCAGTAATCCCGCCGCTTCCGCAAGCCGCTGCTGCAGCTCCAGGGCGTAACGGTAGGCCGCCGGCCCCGTGAGCGCCTCAATCCGACGCACACCAGCCGCCGCTCCCGTTTCATGCGTGAAGCGAAAGAGCGCGATCTGTCCGGTTGCGGCGACATGCGTGCCGCCGCACAGCTCGAGCGACACACCGGGCACATCCACCACGCGCACGACCTCGCCGTACTTCTCGCCGAACAGCGCCATGGCTCCCGCGGCGACGGCGTCCTTATAGGCCATCTGCCGGGTCTCGATGGGCAGGTTTTCCCAGACGTGGGTATTCACCTCGGCCTCGATCGCCGCCAGCTGATCCCCCTTGATGGGACCGTGATGACTGAAGTCGAACCGTAGCCGCTCGGGCGCGACGACCGATCCGGCCTGGCGCACGTGCGTGCCGAGGATTTTGCGCAACGCCGCGTGCACGAGGTGGGTCGCGGTGTGATTGCGCTCGATGTTGCGCCGCCGCGTTTCATTGACCTGGGCAATGGCCACCGTCGGCTCGAACGGCTCGCCGAACGTACCGACGACCGCGCTCTTACCATCTACTTTCTCGACATCTTCGACCGTGAGCTCCCATCCGTCGCCTTTCACCACACCCGTGTCACTGACCTGACCGCCGGATTCGGCGTAGAATGGATTCTCCTCGAGAATCAGCTCGAGTTGATCACCGGTTTGGCGAAAGGCAATTGGCTCGGTCTCGGCTTTGGTTGCCTCGTATCCAATCCATTTCTGCCGACCCTTTGCCTTAACGTTCACCCATCCACCCAACTTGCGTGTCGTAGAGTTTGAAGGCGTCTTCACCGGAGATGACCGGCTGATGCCGCAGCTCCTCCATCCGAATGAGGCCACCCTCGATCGTCTCGAGAAACCGCTCCTCTTCCGCGCGCGTCACGCGCTCGATGTGCGGCTCCTTCGAGACGAGCTCGGGATAGACGTCGCCCATCACCGTGCTCACCGCGCGGGTCAGCGGTGCGAGAGTCGGCTCGCGGCGCCCCAGCAGCCAGGCGTGGCGTACCGCGCGGCGGAGGATGCGCCGCAACACGTAACCGCGACCCTCGTTGGACGGATAGACGCCGTCGGCCAGAAGGAAGGTGACGGCGCGGGCGTGGTCGGCCAGCACCCGGTAGGGCGCGCCCGCGGGACCGCGGTCGTATGGCCGGCCGACGACCTCGACCGCCTGCGAGATGATGGACTGAAAGAGGTCGGTGTCGAAATTCGAGGCGACATCCTGCATGACCGCAGAGATCCGCTCCAGGCCGGCACCGGTGTCTACGGACGGAGCAGGGAGCACGGAGCGCGTACCGTCCGGCTGTTGATCGTACTGCATGAAGACGAGGTTCCAGATCTCCAGGAGCTGGCGGCTGTCCGCGATCCCCGTGACCTGGCGCCAGAGCTGGCGCGCTTCATGGTCTGAATGGTGCACTGTCACATACAGGCGGTCCGGATCGATGCCGAGCCACTGGCTGCTCGTCACCCATTCCCAGGCGTATGCGATCGCTTCCTTCTTGAAGTAGTCGCCGAACGAGAAGTTGCCGAGCATCTCGAAGAAGGTGTGATGACGGGCGGTGTGGCCGACCTGCTCGAGGTCGTTATGCTTGCCACCCGCCCGGACGCACTTCTGGCAGGTGACCGCACGCGAATAGTCACGTCGCTCCAGACCCTGAAACACGCGCTTGAATTGCACCATGCCGGCATTGGTGAACAGCAGCGTGGGGTCATCCGAGGGGACCAGGCTCGAGCTTGGGACTTCCTGGTGCGAGCGCGCCTTGAAGAAGTCAAGGAATCTGCGGCGAATATCGGCGGACTTCATCCCGAAAATATAGCGTGCCAAGCGGTGCAACTGAAAGGAAGGATTTGAGTTAAGGGCCCTTCAGGAGGCCAGCTCCTCCACCACCTCTCGCACTCCCGCACCCCCAAACCCCCGCCTCACCAAAAAAGCCACCAGCCTCCGCTTCCTCACGGCGGGCGGAAGACCCGCGAGCTGCTTGGCCCGTTTCGCGGCGAGCGCGCGCACGGCCAACGCCGGATCGACGCCTTCGGACGCAAGCGCGCCGCGCACCGCCTCCTCCGCCACGCGACGAGCCACGCCCTGGGCAAGCAGGTCCCCGATGAGCCGCGCGGGACCGCGTCCCCGGTGCGCCTTCGTGGCCGCGTAGTCGCGGGCGAACTGGGTATCGTCGAGCAGGCCAGCCGCGCTCAGCCGATCGAGCGCCCCATCGACGGCCGCCGCGGGATGCTGCTTCTGCAGCAAGCGGCGTCGCAAATCGAAGCGCGCATGCGCCCGGCGCGCCAGCGCGCGCAACGCGGCGCGATGCGCCGCCTCGAGATCGGCGAGCTCCTGCAGGCGCGCGAACACGAGCGGATCGATCGCGCGACCGACGACGAGATCGAGTCCCACGAGCGATTCGACCGGGAGGGACGCGAAACGCCCCCGATCCACCTCGACCAGCCTATAGTCTGGCCGGCGTGGATCGGGGGCGAGTCCGGTGAGAATCACTCTTCGCTCGAGGGCGTATCCTCGTCGGCACCTGGGGGACCACCCGTCTCCACGCTATGAACGCCGAGGTGCTCCTTCACGCGTGCCTCGACTTCGGCCGACATCTCGGGGTGGTCCTTCAGATACAACTTCGCGTTTTCACGCCCTTGTCCGATTCGCTCCTTGCCGTACGAGTACCACGCGCCTGACTTCTCGATGATGCCGGCCTCCGCCGCGATGTCCACCAGCAACGACTCGTGGCTGATGCCTTCGTCGAACATGATGTCGAACTCCGCCTGGCGGAACGGCGGCGCCACCTTGTTCTTGACCACCTTCACGCGCACGTGGTTGCCGATGACCACCTCGCGCTCCTTCACCGGCCCGATGCGCCGCATGTCGAGCCGCACCGAGGCGTAAAACTTCAGGGCCCGGCCGCCGCTCGTCGTCTCGGGATTTCCGAACATGATCCCGATCTTCTCGCGCAGCTGATTGATGAAGATCACGGACGTGCGGGAGCGGTTGATCGCGCCCGCCAGCTTCCGGAGCGCCTGGCTCATGAGCCGAGCCTGAAGCCCCGGCAGCGAGTCGCCCATCTCCCCTTCGATTTCCATCTTGGGCACGAGGGCCGCGACGGAATCGATCACTACCACATCCACCGCCCCCGAGCGCACCAGGATCTCGCAGATCTCGAGCCCCTGCTCACCCGTGTCGGGCTGGGAGACCAGCAGATCCTCGATATCGACGCCCAGCTTCTTGGCGTACTCGACATCGAGGGCATGCTCGGCATCGATGTAGGCGGCGGCACCGCCCTCGCGTTGCGCGTGCGCGACGACGTGGAGTGCGAGGGTCGTTTTGCCGCTCGACTCGGGGCCGAAGATCTCCGTCACCCGGCCGCGCGGAATGCCGCCGATCCCGATCGCCGCGTCGAGATTGA
>WNGL01047011.1_pt1 | contig 11016 bp, 11 predicted proteins | sample 5400591 | NCBI WGS metagenome assembly WNGL01 (sample SAMN13153377, study PRJNA577476) | soil metagenome | isolation source: 80 cm soil or saprolite under Garry oak tree replicate 1 | place: USA:California | collected 2016-06-15
CGTGATGGAGGCGCAAGCTGGCACGCCGTACCGGCTCTCCCGCGACAAGAAAATATTCAGAACTGGTTCGTGGGCGCGCGTGGCGATGTTTTTGCTTACTCGTACAACTTGAACACCGGCAATAGTGGATCGGCCACTGCTGTCGCGAGTACTGCCGTTGCTGTGACGCCGGTGCGCGCGCCTTCTGTTACTCCACAATCAGGATTGCCTGCTCCCATTGGAAATGTGTCTTCTGCGCCTGCATCGGCCCTGATGCTTCCTGCTTCAAGTGTGTCAATCGAGCGCTACGACCCTGCTGCGGATGCCTGGAGCGCGGTAACCAGTCCCCCGTCGAACGGCACGCTGCTGGCGTTGACGCCGGGAGAGAAGAATGGAGATGTATTGTGGTTTATGGGACAGAATCAAGGGCAGAAAGAATTGTACCTGTACCTGACTTAACGCGCATTGAAGCGAAAGGCGTGGGATGTATGAATGAGTTGTACACAAACTGTAAAACCACCACGCTTCTAACGTGCTACATAAAGGACTTTGTACACGTAACAAGACTATCAAGGGAGCAAGGGGCTGGCATGTTCTTCTTTTCGGTGATTATTCCTGGTATACTACAGGAGACGTATGGGGAAACCCGGACAGGAGAGAAGAAAGCATATGCCGGTATGACTGCCGAAAAACCTTTGGATGTGCGGGGACAGGGTATCGAGATAGCATCCTTTAGAGATAACGCCGACGCCTTGAGCGTGCTCTATGAGCAATTCCGACGCCCGATTCACTCCTATATTTACCGCCTGCTCGGTAACCTGGAGGACGCGGACGATGTGACGCAGGAGGTGTTTGTGCGCGCCTGTATCGCCTGGGATGGCCTGTATGAGCGCGATCGTCTCAAGGCATGGTTGTATCGTATTGCCACGAATTTATGCGTCGATTTGCTGCGGCGGCGCAAGCGTATTTCCTGGTGGCCGCTGACCTATCGTAACCCCGCGGGTGAGCGTTTTGAAGAAGGTGTCAGCGATGATGGTTCTTACCTCTTGCCGGATGGTGGGGGCATTCCTGAGATCGCTGAAAGGGAGCATATTCGCCATGCCCTGGCGCAGATGCCGGAGGAGTACGCAGTGGCGCTCGTATTGAGTGCTGCCCAGGGTATCCCCTACCAGGAAATAGCTACCATCGTTGGCATATCGCCAAACGCGGCGGCCACGCGTATTTCGCGCGCCAAGCGCATGTTCGTAGAACATTACCAGCGTCTCAGTAGAGAAGGTGTTGAAAAACTGGAGCACAAACGATGAACAACAACACCTATACAAATCATTTTCCAATGCCAGGTGACGAACATCTGCCTCCTCTTCCGGAAAAGGGAGAAGTAGGCTCGCGTGTCTGTGACGTTGTAAAAATGTATCTGGGGGTGCTGGATGATCTTACAACTGTCCAGCTGGAGATCATTCTTGAGCATCTGCGTATCTGTGCCGGTTGTGCTGCCGCACAGCTTTTGATGCAGAGCGCGACGAGTATTGTTGGCGGCCTTCCGGGTTCAACACCATCACCTCGCGTCGATGAGGCGGTGATGACGGCTATCGCTGCGCGTGGTAAGGTTCAACCAGCAGGGAGCGACGCAGGCGTTCCTGCTCGCAGCGGACACGCGCAATCACAGGCTTCCCCACTCATCCCCACACCGCTCTCGCCTCCACGTGAAGCGCGGGCGACCCTGAGATTGCCTGCCCCTACGAGGCGCACACGCTTTGGGCTGCGTTGGGGAGCGCTGGCTTCGGTGGCGATGGCTGCAGTAGTGATACTTTCTTTCCTGGCGACGGCGCGCTTTATGTTTGGTTTTGGAGCGGCGCCCCAGGCGTTTATACTGCCTGCTGCGCTCTCGTGGAATGGCTACGTGATTTACCATAGCGAGACCAGGATCGATGCTCAGGGGGCGCGCTATCACGTCAGCACGTATTATGATCCGGGTAGTGGAAGTATGCATGTAGAGACCGTTATGCCTGGAAGTATGGATGTTGTTGTGGTTGGCGATGGTCATACTATGCTCGGCATGGATATGATGCATCATGTTGCGCAGTGGGAGGCCAACGCGTGGAGCACCGATGAGTCGATGTTTAACCTGGCCGCAATTCGCAGCGATATGAAGACGAGCCGTGCCGCTTTTATTGATAAGGATGTGTTTCGCGGCCAGGCTGTCTATCGTCTCCGTTGTAGCAATGGGCTGGTTTTGCTGCTGAATATGCGCTATGAGCCGGTGAATGTGCTGCGCGGCGCGGTCGGCCCTGGCACAGGCGAGCCGCTGTACGATTCGCTCGTCATGATGCCATCTTCGCATGTACCGTCTGAGACGTGGGATATGCGGGTACCCGATGGGTTTACTATGGGAAGCCTGCCCGAAAGGCCTTAGGGGCGTCCTCTCTCCGATTCATTCGTCTTTGCTAGCCTGGTCTTCACCAAAAGGTAAAATTATATCAGGAGAACATTACAGATGGCAGAACAACATATTCCCGTAATTGTTGGCGCAGCAAGGACGGCAACCGGTAAATTTCTTGGTGGACTGGCCAGTTTCACGGCTCCCCAGTTGGGGGCTATCGTGATAAAAGAGGCTGTGCGGCGTTCTGGCATTGCGCCGGATGCCATTGACGAAGTTATTATGGGCAATGTCGTGTCCGCGGGTATCGGACAGGCACCCGCCCGCCAGGCGGCCATACAGTCAGGACTCCCGGATGATATCCCGGCGTTTACCGTGAACAAAGTTTGCGGCTCGGGTTTGAAGGCGGTGATGCTGGCAGCGCAGTCGATTCGCGCGGGCGATGAGCAGGCATTTGTGGCCGGCGGTATGGAGAGCATGAGCAATACCCCCTATTTGATGGCGAAAGCCCGTACGGGCTACCGCATGGGCAACGGGGAGATTATAGACGCTGTCGTGCATGATGGCCTCTGGTGCGCCTTTGAGGATATGCACATGGGCAACGAGGCAGAGATTATCGCCGGAAATTTTGGCGTCACGCGCCAGGAGCAGGACCAGTTCGCATTGCAGAGTCATTTGCGAGCGGCGGCAGCCACGGCTGCCGGTCGTTTCAAAGAAGAGATCGTCCCGGTTGAAGTGAAGCAGAAGAGCGGTGTGCTGGTGGTTGATAAGGATGAGCCTATTCGTAGCGATTCGACGCTCGAGGCGCTGGCAAAACTCAAACCCGCATTTTTGTCAGAGGGTGGAACGGTCACGGCTGGGAACGCTCCGGGCCTGAGCGATGGGGCATCGGCTACCGTGGTCGTCGACCAGGATTTTGCCAGGGCGAATGGTTTAACGTCGCTGGCGCGTATTACCGGCTATGCCTCGGCGGCGATCACGCCGCGCTATATCTTCGCGGCCCCCACGCGCGCGGTAAAGCGGCTTTTGCAGCGCACCGGCATCAAGATTGGGGATTTTGACCTGATTGAGGTGAACGAGGCGTTCGCAGCACAGGCGCTGGCGAATGGCAAAGAACTCGATTGGGATTGGTCGCGGGTGAATGTCAACGGCGGAGCGATTGCCCTGGGCCATCCCATCGGTTCAAGTGGCTCTCGCGTCCTGATTACATTGATCCATGCATTGCGACGGCGCGGCGGCGGGCGCGGTCTGGCAACACTATGCCTCGGAGGCGGCGGAGCAGTGGCAATGTCGGTTGAGGTGTATTAATGAACACATTCCTGCCACGAGTTGACAAATTGTACATTTTATTGTACAATTTTTGTGAAAGGAGGCTACCGACAATGCCAGAGAACATCTATTCCATTTCAGAAATCCGTGAGCAAATAACTCGCTTACCAGAACAGTTTGAGCAGGAGCCAGCAGAAGCAGTGACCGTCACGCGGCACGGTAAGCCTGTAATGGCTATTCTTCCATGGGAGTTGTACGAATCCATCATGGAAACCCTCGAGATTATGGGTGATGCTGAGTTAATGGCCGCATTCCGCCAGGGCGTCAAAGATATGGAAGAAGGCAGAATCCAGCCTCTAGATGACGTTTTGGAGGAGTTAGGTTGGGAATGAAACGTTGGATAGTTGACCTTACACAAAATGCAAAGATGCAGTTAGCGGCTATCAAAGATCGACGGGTACAGGATGGATTAAGATCCAGTTTAAAACGCCTTGAGTATGAGCCGGAATTGCAAGGGAAACCTTTGATTGACGAGCTTGCTAGCTATCGTAGTGTGCGAGCCGTTGGTCAAAGGTTTCGCATTATTGCAGGGATGGAGATAAAAAAGACGTGTACCAGTTAGCGAAGAAACTCATACGCTTAGGGTTGCTTGATCTAGAATAGAACTGGCTTTCGATAACTAACATCTTTCAAGCTGAAGATCCTGAAATTCCTCCCATTTGAGTATGATACAATACTGAATAACCTTGTAATCTACATACAAATGAAACTCAATGGAGAGGAGTAATCGACCATGCTGGAGCAGAGATCGCCAGAAACGAATGTTGTTCAACAAGGGACACTTTTTGATAAAGCGACGTTGGAGCAGTTGAAGGATGAGCGGCGGCAGTGGGAAGAGACGACCGTGAGCAAGTCGCAGCAGCGTCTGCCTGAACGAGATAATTTAATTACCACTTCTAGCGTGCCCATCAATCGCGTGTATACTCCGCACCGCGGAGGACACCAACAAGCGTTTCAAGTACCTGCTCACACAGGGTCAAACGGGCCTCTCCACCGCTTTCGATATGCCGACACTCTACGGCTACGACACGGACCACGAGCTTGCCGCGGGCGAGTTTGGTAAATGCGGCGTGGCCATCTCCTCGCTGGCCGACATGGAGGTGCTGTTCGATGGTTTGCCGCTGGATAAGATTACAACCTCGATGACCATCAATAGCCCCGCGGCGGTGATCTGGGCCATGTATATCGTCAACGCGGAGAAGCGCGGCTTTCCGATGGCTTTGCTCGGCGGCACGCTGCAGAACGATATCCTCAAGGAGTACAGCGCCCAGAAGGAGTTCCTTTTCCCGCCTGAGCCGTCGATGCGCCTGGTGACGGATACTATCGAGTTCGGCACGCGCCATATGCCACGCTGGAATACAATTAGCATCAGCGGTTATCATATTCGCGAGGCAGGGGCAACGGCGGTGCAGGAACTGGCATTCACTATCGCCGATGGACTGGCCTACGTAGATGCCGCCTTGCAGCGTGGTTTGAAGATCGATGAATTCGCGCCGCGCCTCTCCTTCTTCTTCGATGTGCATAATGATTTCTTCGAGGAGATAGCCAAATTCCGCGCCGGGCGACGCTTATGGGCGAGATTGATGCGCGAACGCTACGGGGCGAAGGACCCGCGCTCGTGGTTGATGCGTTGTCACGCACAGACTGCCGGTGTGTCGCTGACGGCGCAGCAGCCGGATAACAATATCATGCGCACCACTATTCAGGCGCTGGCGGCTGTGCTTGGGGGGACAAACTCGCTGCACACCAACTCGCTCGACGAGGCCCTGGCTCTGCCGACCGAAAAGGCCGTGTTGATTGCCCTGCGTACACAACAGGTGATCGCTCACGAGAGCGGAGTGGTCAATACCGTTGATCCGCTGGGAGGCTCGTATTTTATCGAGGCGTTGACGGACGAGACCGAGCGGGCGGCGGCAGAATACCTGAACCGCATCGATGCCCTTGGCGGTGTATTGGCCTGTATCCTGAATGGGTTCTTCCAGCGCGAGATTGCGGAATCGGCCTATCGCTACCAGCAGGAGATCGACCAGCACAGACGGACGATTGTCGGTGTTAACGACTATGTCGTGGAAGAAGTTATCAAAGTGCCGACCTTGTACATTGACCGGGTTGGCGAGCGGGCCCACCTTGAGCGGCTGAATCGCGTGCGGCGCGAGCGTGACAATGCGGCGGTAACACGATCCCTGGAGCATTTGCGTCGCGTTGCCGAAGGAACAGAGAATACGATGCCATCGATTATCGAGGCGGTCAAAGCCTATGCGACGCTGGGCGAGATCATGGATGTATTCCGCGCTGTTTTCGGAGATTATATGGAGCCTGCAGTGTTTTAACATAGATTGAAGAATATTGTGAAAGAAGGCATATTTAAAAAGAAGATATGGGCCGAAGATGAACTGGCGCAGGCGCGCCAGTTATTGGATATTTGTAACACGTACGAGGGCCTTTATCTAAAATTAGATGTCGAGATGTTGCGCTCGCGTTTGGGCAAAGAGACGAATGATTTTCTCTATTATGAGGGCGGGAAGCTGGTTGGCTTGCTGGCAATGGATGAATTTGGCGATGAAGAACGAGAATTGACCGGCATGGTCCATCCCGACCACCGCCGCGAGGGTATTTTTAGCGCCTTGTTCGCGGCGGCAAAAGCAGAGGCTAAAGCGCGCGGAATTGAGCGCTTGATTCTGGTTTGCGAACGCTTTTCCCATGCGGGCCAGGGCTTTGTGGCGGCCACCGGCGCTGCATACGATTTTTCAGAACATAAGATGGTGTTAGAAGATTTCAAAGTAGGGACCCGATCGATCTCGTCCCCGACAGATCACATCACCCTGCGCAAGGCTGGGAGTGAAGATGTTGAGACCCTGGCGCTGATCTCCGCGGCCAGCTTTGGTCACTCCGTGGAGGGAACAAAGCGCCATATCCTGGAAAATATGCAGATGCCGCGGGTGCAGTATTACCTGGGAATGCTGGGGAATGCAGATCCTTTCCTTGCCGATGTAACGGGGGGCGAACGAAACGAGGAGGCTGTCGGGTGTCTGAACCTGTTTGAGGCTGAGATGGAGTATGGCATCTACGCGTTTGCTGTTCTTCCGCGGTATCGAGGGCGCGGTTTCGGCAGGCAGATGCTGGAGCAGATTATTAAAAAAGTGCATGCCAGGAATGCAGACCCTTTCCTTGCCGATGTATCGAGGGGCGAACGAAGCCTGGGTATCGCGCTCGAGGTGGAGACTCAGAATGAGATTGCAATCGGGTTGTATCGTTCCTGTGGCTTTGTAGAGGTTACAACCTACGATTATTATAACGTTGATCTAGAGATGTAGGAATTGTATAGATGCGATGGTTGGAATTGACGGTGCGGACCCATCCCGAGGCGGTGGAGTCGGTGAGCGAGCTTTTGAGCCGCTACACGCCAGGAGGTGTCGCCATTGAAGAATCGATAGAGCTTGTTGACGAGGGACAGGAGTACCGGGTGTTGACGGGCGAGCCTGTTCAGGTGCACGCGTACCTTCCTCTTGATGGAAAGGAGGAAGAGGCCCGTCAAAAGGTTGCAGAAGGTCTGTGGCATCTGGCGAGCCTGGGAGAACATTTTGTTGGCGATCTGCGGGCACGCGAGGTCAACGAGGAGGACTGGGCTAACGCCTGGAAAGATTATTTTCATGTCACGCACATTGGGAAACGCCTCGTTATCCGTCCCTCGTGGCGGGAGTATGCGCCGCGGCCTGAAGAGGTTGTGCTGGAACTCGATCCAGGCATGGCCTTTGGCACAGGCCTGCACCCTACGACGCGCCTGTGCCTTGAGCAGGTTGAACAGCGCGCGAAGGCTGGAATGCGCGTACTGGACGTTGGCACGGGTTCGGGCATACTGGCGTTAGCTGCCGCGAAATTGGGCGCGGCCAGGGTCATTTGCATCGATAACAGCAGCGTCGCAGTGGAGAGCGCCACGGCGAACGCGGCGGCCAATAAGCTGAGCGACAAGATTACGGTTGTGCTCGGGATACTTGACGAGGCCGGAGCGGCGCCCCTGGCTGGACAGTATGATATGGTGCTGGTAAATATCATCGCGCACGTCATCGGTGGCATGGCACAACAACTCGCCCGGACGCTCGTTCCCGGCGGATTGCTGATCGCCAGCGGCATTATTGAAGCGCGTCGTCCCGACGCGGAACCTGCCCTGCTGGCCGCGGGCCTGGAATTGATCGACCAGACGATGATCGACGATTGGATTGCGCTGATAATGCGCAAACCGGAGTGAACCGAAGGAATGCACCGCTTTTTTATCCCACGGGAATTATTGGCCCCTATGATTGCGCCCCAATACATTGCTCTGCCCGATAAACTGGCGCACCAGGTGAGGGATGTGCTCCATTTGGGAGTCGGCGAGCAATTGCTATTGCTCGATAACAGCGGCGATGAGTTTCTGGCAGCTATCGCGAAGAGCGCTCGTACTGGTGTCGCAGTGCAGGTGCTTGAACGGCGAAGAGGACAGCGTGAATCGCCAGTGCGCGTTGTGCTCTGCCAGGGCCTGCTGAAATCGGCCCGGTTTGAATGGATATTGGAGAAGGGAACCGAATTGGGCGTTTCCGTTTTTGTGCCCATTCACTGCCGTCGCTCGATGGCGGGCTTAGAGGAGGCAGGGCCAGCCAGAATAGAGCGCTGGCAGCGTATTATTCAGGAGGCAGCAGAGCAGTGTGGTCGCGCGCTGCTGCCCGAACTTTTATCTATTCGCCCGCTGAAGCAGGCTCTCGACGCTATACCGCGAGGGGCGCTGGCTTTTATGCCGTGGGAAGAAGAGCATGGCAACAGTCTGCGTGAGGGCCTTGAAACATGGGCAAGTGGGTTGAAAGCTCAAGCCCATGTATTACAACCAGAGCCTGTTACGGTTATGTTGTTTATCGGCCCTGAGGGCGGGTTGATGGCTGAGGAGGTTGCGCTGGCGCAGCGGCACGGCGTGCAGCCCGTGACATTGGGGCCGCGCATATTACGGGCTGAGACGGCGGCGCTGGCGGCAGTGGCGAACGTGATGTACGCGCTCGGAGGGTGATTTCACATTTGGATGAGCTTTTTGGAATTGACCAGCGGGACGCTTCGTGCTATTATAGCCCAAATTAACCAATCCTCTTTTTTCAAGAACTAATGTAGGCTTTGCTATGGATGATGTTGTACCCAGCGCACTACAACGCCTGCGGGCCGCGGATATCATCCGCATGGCGGGACTGGCAGTAGCATCGATGGGACAGGAGTATTGCCGTATAGGCGCGGTGCACGGGACAATGCGTCGAGGAGCAAGACTACACAAAGAGTAGATGCAACAGAACAGGCGCCAGCAGAACAACATCGTTATAGCGCCGAGATCGAGATTCAAAGCTCCAGTACGTGGTTTGCCGCCTGTTCTTGTAGTCCCAATGCTTCAATAATTTGCCGGCATACTGCTGCCCTGCTCTACCAATGGCTTGCGCATCCACTGTCTTTTGCCAGCGTGTCCTCAACCAGCGCTTCCGGCAGAACAGCCACCTCGACACGTCAGGCGCTGGACCAATCGACGGTAGGACAGAAAAATCCACTGCAATCTGTAGGCCGATCCGGGCAAATAGCCCATATTGTGAAATTGCGCGGCCCAACGCCATCTGCAAATCTGCTGGAGATACTCTCCCAAAACGGGCTGAGTGAACTGCGGGGGATTGCTCGTGAATATGATATTGTGACGACGGGCCTGGCTAAGCAGCAATTGGCAGAAGCTATAGCAGGAGCGCTGCGCCAACCAGAAGCGGTGCGCAGGGTCGCTGGCGCGCTGGAGAAACCGCAGCGCCAATTGTTAGCAACGCTTACCCTTGTCGGAGGTTCGATGAACGACGAGGACCTGCGCAGCCTCTTTGAGCGTTTCTCCTTTGGGCAACCCGATAAATTACAAGGTATGCTGCTGTCTTTACAGGGCAAAGGGCTGCTTTTTCGCACAAGTCTCAATAGTTCTCCACAGCAGCGTATCGGACTGAGCGGTTTATTATTTGATATGGGTTGGTTCATACCGGCAGAAGTGCAGGCAGCACTGCGCGTGTCTGTGCCGGTTACGCCTTTCGATGTGCAACAGGGGATTGATGGAGGAGACGGAAATACCGGGCACATCAATTTACACCACATCGAGGCATATAGTCTGCTGGCCGACCTGTTGCTGGTGGGCCGCGCGCTGGATGGCTACCGGCTTGAGCATGATGATGAGAAAGATGAGCGGAGCGGCAGTATGCGCAGCTCAAACACGCTGGCTTCTTTGCGCGCTCCGGGCGCGCTTGCTCAAGATGGAACGGCGGTAATAGCCGCTCCTGGTGGCTTACCTTCGGCGTCACTTTTGGAGCGGTTACAATCAACTGTTCCTAGATCGACCCAGTTTCTGCGCTTTGCTGTGCGATTATTGAGACTCGCAGACATTCTGCATAGAGACGACACGGGGACACCCTTTCTGCGCCTGCTCCCTAACGCGGCCAAATTGTTGTTAGCTCCGACGAGCGCCGAAGTGGCTCGCGATCTCTTTGAGCTGTGGTTGACTCATCCCGGCTACGAGGAATTATTTGATCTCCAGGAAGAGGGGCTACGCTTGCGCTGTCGCACCACGCCATTGAACAACCTGCTTCTCCGTCCGGGAGAACTGGAGGCTGAGAATGGCGAGGCCCGGCAAATACTGGTAGCGCTGGTGGCACAGGCTCCTTTGAACCAATGGATCAGTTTTACTTCTTTTGCTCGCTTCATCTATCGACTAAACCCTTCGTTCTTGCAGAGGCGACAACGCTTATTTCCTTCGCCCCATTGGTGGCTGGAGCAAGAAGAGGGACGACCATTGCAGCCTTCACAGATGGGCGATTGGATGCGCGCCGAGGGCCATTATCTGGCGCGGCTGTTACGAGGGCCTTTACACTGGTGGGGAATGAGCGACCTGGCGCTGGCGGATGATGGCCGCCTGCTGGCTTTTCGGCTGACGCCAATGGCGGGCTTGTTATTGAATGGAGTAGAGGCTGGCGAGCAAGTGACTGACGATGATCGGCGGCAAAAAGCGCCGCTGCTGCAAGTGTTGGAAACGGGCGAAATGTTGATCGAGTGCCGCTCTGCCGCGTGGCCGTTGATTGAGCTGGTAGAAGAGTTCGCGGAAGTAGCTGGTGTGCGAGGCGACCGGCTTCGTTACAGGCTGGCCCCGAAATCCATCGCTGAAGCGTTTAGTCGTGGGCAGCAACCGGGCAATTTACTCACACTACTGCGGCAAATCACGGAAGACGAGGACGCTGGAGGGGTAGAGGAGACAGGCAGCAGTCATCTATCGCGGTTGCTCACTCAGCTTGAGCGCTGGACGGCAA
>WNGL01009898.1_pt1 | contig 11015 bp, 9 predicted proteins | sample 5400591 | NCBI WGS metagenome assembly WNGL01 (sample SAMN13153377, study PRJNA577476) | soil metagenome | isolation source: 80 cm soil or saprolite under Garry oak tree replicate 1 | place: USA:California | collected 2016-06-15
GGCCGCGTCGGCCCACGCGCGGTCGACGTCGCCGTGCGTGAACTGGTAGCGGAGCGCCGTGACGTTGGTCCCCACGTCCTCGTGGACGAGCGGCGCGCCCGGAGCCAGGGCGGCCGCCGGGGAGAACACGGCCGGCAGCTCGTCGTACTGGACCTCGATCAGCGCGAGCGCCTCTTCGGCGAGGGCGGACGTCTCGGCGGCGACCGCGGCGACCTCGTCGCGGATGCACCGGACCTTGCCGCGCTTGAGCGCGAGATGATCCTTGACGAAGCCGAACGGATGCTGCTCGACGTCGGTTCCGGTGATGACGCTGACGACGCCGGGCAGGGCGCGCGCGCGCGACGTGTCGATGCGAACGATGCGGGCGTGCGGCAGCGCGGCCCGCAGGATCCGGCCGTGCAGCATCCGAGGCAGCTCGAGGTCGTGGAGGAAGCGCGTCCGCCCGGTGACCTTCTCGGCGCCGTCCTTCTTCGGGGTCGGCCGGCCGATGACGCTCAGATCACTCACGCGCGGTGGCGCCTCACGCGAGCGAGCCGACCCGCAGCCGTTCGTAGAGCAGGCTGGTCCACTCGGCCAGCGCGGCCGAGCGCCACACCTCGAAGAAGGGCGAGCCGAGCATCTCCATGAAGCCGGCGTCGTCGAGCACGGCCCGGATGCGGTCCTTCCGGTAGACGGCTGGGAACTCCGTGTACCGGTAGAGCGGCGTGAAGTCCTTCGCGTAGAACACGATCACCGGAATCGACTGGAAGGTCTGGCCGTCCCGCTCGTTCAGGAACTGCGCCATCAGGTCGGCGTTCGGCGAATCCGGCTCCGGCCGCGGGCCGCGGCCGTTCGTCTTGCCGTCGCGCGTGAAGATGCGAAGGTCGAGGCCGACCGTGTCGGCCAGCTTCGCCAGCACGGGAATGTCGCGCCGGCAGTCCGACGACCACTCCTCCGAGATGGCCAGGACTCGGGCGGGCCCGCCGGGCTGGCTCACGAGCCATGTCCACGCGGCCTCGTGGGCCGGCGACAGCCGTGCCGCGTCGTAGGCCGTGCAAAGGTAGCCGCTGAAGTCCTTGCGCGGTCCGCGCGAGCCCTCGCGAGCCAGGTTCTCGGGCGTGGCCGCGAACCGCACGTACTGCTCGAACGTCATTCCCTTCGCGAACCGCTCGGCGTTCACCATTTCACGGGCTCCTTGTGCTCTCCGAAGACGTTCTTCATCGCCTGGGCGATCTCGCCCAGCGTGGCATACGCCTTGACGGCCTCCATGATGGCCGGCATGAGATTGGTCGAGCCGCGTGCTTCGTCGCCCAGCCGGCGAAGCGCCGAGGCCACCACGCCGCCGTCGCGCTCGCGGCGAACGCGCGCGAGCTTCGTCACCTGCGCCTCGGCCACCTTGGGATCGAAGCGGTACAGCTCGACCTCCTGATCGGCGTCGGCGGCCTTGTCGCCGACGTGGCAGTTCACGGCGACCTTGGCGATCTCGCCCGTCGTCAAGCGTTGCTCGAAGAGATAGGCCTGGCGCGCGACCTCGGCCTGGATGGTGCCCGATTTCACCGCCTCCACGATGCCACCCATGCGCTCGACGTGGGCCATCTCCTCGCGGATCTTCTTCTCCATCTCGTCGGTGAGCGCTTCGAGGTAGTAGGAGCCGGCCAGCGGATCGACGGTGTCGGCCGCGCCGGACTCCTCGGCGCAGATCTGCATCGTGCGGAGCGCGATGAGCTGAGCCTTCGCCGACGGGATCGTGTAGGCCTCGTCGTACGTGGGCAGCGCCATCGTCTGGGCTCCCGCGAGCGCCGCGGCCAGGGCGATGTAGGCCCCACGCACGATGTTGTTCTCGGGCTCCTGCACGGTGAACGCGGAGCCGCCGCCCCCGATGAGGCTCCGGAACATCCAGGACTTGGGATTGGTCGCGCCGAACCGCTCGCGCATCATCCGCGCGTACAGCCGGCGGCCGGCGCGGAACTTGCCGACCTCCTCGAAGATCTTCCCCCAGCACGTGAAGTTGAAGGAGATCCGCGGCGCGAAGTCGTCGACTGCCATGCCGCGAGCCTGCATCAACTCGACGTAGGCGGCGGCGATGGCCAGGCCGTAGGCCATTTCCTGGGCCGTGGTGCAGCCGGCCTCGCGGATGTGATAGCCGCACACCGAGACCGGGTTCGAGCGCGGATAGTGCCGGGCCGAGAACTCGATGAGGTCGGCGACGAGGCGCAGCGACGGCTCCACCGGATAGACCCAGGTGCCGCGGGCGACGAACTCCTTGAGGATGTCGTTCTGGGGCGTGGTCACCACGCGATCGGGCGCCGCGCCCTGCTTCTCCGCCACGGCGTAGTACATGGCCGTGATGGGGGCCGCCATGCCGTTGATGGTGAGCGACACGCTGACGCGATCGAGTGGGATGCCGGCGAACGCGTCTTCCATGTCGGCCAGCGAGTCGACCGCCATCCCGACCATCCCGACTTCACCCTCGGCGCGCGGGTGATCGGAATCGAGCCCGAGTTGTGTCGGCAGGTCGAAGGCGACGTTCAGCGCATCCTGTCCATGCGCCATCAAGTATTTGAATCGGCCGTTCGTCTCTTCGGGCGTGCCGAAGCCGATGTACTGGCGCATCGTCCACACGCGCTCGCGGTACATGTGGCGATGGATGCCGCGCGTGAAGGGATACTCGCCGGGCCGGCCGATGTCGCGCTCGAAGTCGGCGCTCACGTCTTCCGGCCCGTACACCGGCTTCACGGGGATGCCCGCGTGCAGTCGCACGTCCTTCATCGGTTGGTCTCCTTGAACGCTCTCACCACGTCGGGAAGCGGCGTGCCCATCGGGAAGACCCGGCTCACGCCGATGGCCAGCAGCGGCGCGACGTCGCGAGGCGGAATGATCCCGCCCACGACCACCTTGATCTCGTCCGCACCCTGCGCGCGCAGTCCTTCCAGCACGCGTCGCGAGAGGGGCACGTGAGCTCCCGAGAGGATGCTGAGGCCGATGACGTCCACGTCCTCCTGAATCGCCTCCTGCACGATCTCCTCGGGCGTGCGCTTGAGCCCGGTGTAGACGACCTCCACGCCGGCATCGCGCAGCGCCTGGGCCACGACCTTGGCGCCGCGGTCGTGGCCGTCGAGCCCCGGCTTGGCGATGAGAATCTTCACGCCGCGATCTCGAGCGTCACCAGACGCGCCGTCACTTTCGTGCCGGCGACGATCAGGCGCGCGAGGGAGATCGGCAGTTCGAACCGTCGCGGTCCGGCGCTGCCCGGATTCAGGTAGAGCACACCGTCCTTCTCGTCCATCCGGGGCTGGTGGCTGTGGCCGCTGATCACCGCCGCGAAACCGGCCACCCGTGGCTCGAGGTCCAGCTCGTGAAGGTCGTGCAGCAGATAGAGGCTCACGTCGCCGATCAGGACGACGTCGGTGAGCGGCAGGGCCTCCGCCCACGGGCCGCGATCGTTGTTCCCGCGCACCGCGCTCACCGGCGCGATCGTCTCGAGGCGGGCCAGCACGTCGGCGGAGCCGATGTCCCCGGCGTGAACGATGCGATCGACGCCGCGGAGCGCCGCGAGCGCCTCGGGCCGCACGAGGCCGTGAGTGTCCGAGATGACGCCGATCTCCCAGCGCTTCATGAGTCGGGTGTGAACGCGGGCAGCCAGCGCGGCTGGCCCTTGGCGTCGTCGGTCACCCGAAGCGGCGTCAAGCGCACGCGCTGGCCGATCCGGAGACGCGCAGGGTCCGCGGCCACGAGGATCGAGAACACGCGGTGCCCATCCACCTTGACGATCGCGAAGACGCGCGGGCCATCGAAGCCGGTGGGGAGCCCGGTCTCCTGGACCGTGAAGCCGTGGATGACGCCCTCACCCGAGAGCTCCGTCCAGGTGAAGGCATCGCTCCCGCACTCGGGACAGAAGACCCGCGGCGGCCACGCCGTCCTGCCACACCCTCCGCAGCGCGTCGTCGAGAGCGTGCCCGCACCGAGCCGCGCATAGAACTCGTGGAGCCGGTTGTGCTCGGCCGACTCCAGCGGAAACGGATCGATCGCCCGGAAATAGCTCACGGCGTGCCGTCCTCGCGCTCGCGCTTGAGACGGCGCAGGAGCTGCCGGACCTTCGCGGTCTCGAAGCGCTCCCGCGTCTCACCCGCGTAGTCGAAGAACCCCCGACCGGTCTTGGGGCCGAGCTCGTTCCGCGCCATCTTCTCGTCGATCAGCCGGGGCGTGCGATAGCGCTCGTCGCCGGTCGCCTGAGTCATGAACGCGCTCGCCCGGTAGAGGATGTCGACGCCGCCCCAGTCGATGAACTCGAACACGCCGACGCCGGCGTACCGAAACCCCAATCCAGCGCGGATCGCTCGATCGACCTCCTCGGGCGTGGCCACGCCCTCCTCGACGAGACGAACCGCCTCGTTCATGAGGACCACCTGGAGACGCGACACGATGAAGCCGGGGGCGTCGCCGCAGCGCACCGGCGTCTTGCCCAGATGCGTGAGGAACGTGATCGTGCGATCGACGACGGCAGCCGACGTGGCCGCTCCGGGCACGACCTCGACCAGCGGGATGACGTGGGCCGGATTCAACCAGTGCACGACGAGGAACCGCTCGGGCCCCGGGACGGCGTCGGCCAGGTGCCCGGGCGAGATCGTGGACGACGTGGAGGCCACAATCGCATCGTCGGGGACGCGGCCCGCGAGCCGCGAGAAGACCTCGCGCTTGAGCTCCACGGACTCCGGCAGCGCCTCCTGGACGAAGCCGCAGCTCTCGACGCCGGCGAGATCGGTGCGGTCCTCGATGCGCTCGAGGGCCGGCGCGACCTCGGCCGACTTGATGACGTCTTCCTCGGCCATGAGTCGCAGGTCGCGCGCGATCTCGCGACGAGCGTCGGCGAGCGCGGCCCGCGCGTCGGGGCGGGGCTTGAGATCGACGAGGAGAGCGCGGCAGCCACCGAGCGCACAGGTCAGCGCGATCTGACGTCCCATCCTCCCCGGCCCGATCACCGCAACGGCTTCGATCATCGAGAGACCATCGTGCGGCAACGCCGGCGCTCGATCGGCGCGATCCGAGGCATCGCGCCCATCCTACGCATCGCGCCCATAGATCATCACGACGTGCTCCCCCATTCCGCTGTTGTTGTGGCTGAGGGCGACGGCGGCGCCGGGAACCTGACGGGGGCCAGCCTCGTCGCGAAGCTGAGCGAAGATCTCCGCGGCCTGGGCGACGCCGGTGGCGCCGAGCGGGTGCCCGCAGCCGATGAGGCCGCCTCGCGGATTGACCACGACGTCGCCACCGTAATCGCTGCGTCCGGCCGCCACGAACGCTCCGGCCTCGCCCTTCTTGCAGAAGCCCAGCTCCTCGTAGGCGATCAGCTCGGCGATGGAGAAGCAGTCGTGAACCTCGGCGACGTCGATATCGCTGGCCGCGACCCCGGCCATCCGGTAGGCCGATTCAGCCGCGCGCTTGAGCGCGGGCCAGTGCGCGTAATCCTCGTGGAGCGAGGTGAGCTGGAAACCGTCGAGCGCCTGCCCCGTACCACGAATGAAGACCGGCGTGTCGGTGATCGTGCGCGCCCGTTCCTCGCTGGCCAGGATCACGGCAGCGGCACCGTCGGTGATCGGCGAGCACATGAACAGACGGAGTGGGCTCGAGATCATCCGCGAGCAGAGCACCTGATCGAGCGTCGCGCCCTTGCCGAAGTGGGCGTTGGGATTCTTGGCCGCGTGATTGTGGTTCTTGACGCCGACGAGGCCGAGCTGCTCCTCGGTCGTGCCGTATTCCGCCATGTGGCGCTGGGCGGCCAGCGCGAAGCACGGCGGCGCCGTGAGGCCGAACGCGGCTTCCCATTCACGATCCACGCCGGCGCCCATGTTAAGGATGGCTTCGGCGCCTTCGGGCTGATTCAGCTTCTCGACGCCGAGCACCATCACCAGGTCGGCGAGCCCGGCCGCGATGAACGCGTACGCGTAGCGGATGCCGACCGTCCCCGACGCGCACATGTGCTCGGTGCGAGCCGACAGCGCCGACGGCTTGATGCCCAGCGCCTCGGCGGCCAGCGACGAGATGTGGCTCTGGAACGCCGTGCGCTCGGGCATGACGGAGCCCACCACCAGGCCTTCGACGTCCTTCGGGCTGACGCCGGGCACGGAATCGAAGCACGCCTTGCCCGCTTCCCAGATCAGGTCGCGATAGCCCGCCTTGCGGACCCCGAACTTCGACACTCCCGCGCCGACCAGGGCGACCTTCCTCATGGCATCTCTCCTCGGAGGCGTCGCGCCGCCGTCGTGTGCCCGTGCTCCTCCGCGATTGCCAGCGGCGTGCGACCGTCCTCGGCGCGCACTCCGGCCCGCGCGCCCCGGACCAGCAGCATCTCGATGATGGCGACGTCGCCGCGGGCGGCGGCGAGGTGCAGTGGCCGATAGCCGCCGGACGCCGGGATCTCGACGTCGGCGCCCCGCGCGAGCAGCGCAGTGATGATCCTCACATTCGCTCGCCCGGCCAGCGCCGCGTGCAGCGGAGTGTTCGCAAGACGGTTGCGAGAGGGCGCGCGCGGGTCCGCTCCCGCGGCGAGCAGGCGCTCCACCGCCTCGCCCTGGCCGAAGTAGGCGGCCAGGTGCAACGCAGTCCAGCCATCTCCACTCACCGCCTCGACGAGCGGGGGCCGCGCCCTCACGAGCTGGCGGATGCGGGCGGCGTCGCCGACTGCCGCCGCCTCGAAGACGTCGAGCTCGGGACGCGCGGCGAGCAGCGCCGCCAGGGCGTCGGTATTGCCCTCGTACATCGCGGCCAGGATGGCGGACGACTCGCTCATCCGACGCGCCTCATGACAACACCTCGCCGCGGCGATAGTCGAGCTCGCGCCCGATGACGAGGCGAAGGATCTCCGAGGTGCCGCCGCCGGGCAGCAAGAAGCGCGCATCACGGAAGTACCGCTGGACCGGATACTCCATGGCCAGGCCGTACGAGGCGAAGATGCGCGCCGCTTCGTCCGTCACCTTGACCGCCATCTCGGAGGCGAAGAGCTTCGTCATCGCCGCCTCGCGTGTGATCGCGCGGCCGGCGTCGAGGCCGGCGGCCGCCTGATACGTCATGAGCGTGGCCGCGTGAAGCGACGTCAGCATGTCGGCCAGCTTGAAGGCGATGGCCTGGTGCTCGACGATGGGTTTGCCGAACGCCTGGCGCTCGCGGCCGTACACCAGCGCCGCGTCGTAGGCGGCGCGCGCCAGGCCCACGGCGAGCGCCGCCGTCATCACGCGGATCTCGGAGAGGATCGTGCCCACTTTCTCGACGCCGCCCGTCTCGCCGCCGAGCAGGTGCTCGGCCGGTACCTCGACGCCGTCGAGGAGGATCTCGCCCGTCTCCGACGCCCGCACCGCCATCTTCTCGATCTTCTTGCCGAGCGTGATGCCACGCATCGTCGTGCGGTCGAGCAGGAAGAGCGCGATGTTCTTCATTCCGCGCTCGGGCGACGTCTTGGCCGCGACGGTGAGGACGTCGGCCACGGGCGCGTTGGTGACCCACGTCTTGGCGCCCCGCAACACCCAGCCGTCACCATGCCGCTCGGCGCGTGTCGTGATGTTGGCGACGTCCGAGCCGGCATTGGGCTCCGTCAGCGCGAACGTCGCCACGAGATCACCGCGCAGCGCGGGCGCCAGGTAACGCTCGTGCAGGCGCTCGCCGCCGTACTTGTAGATGAAGTACGTCCCCATGAGGGACTGCATGGCCGCGGCCGCCGCCACCGACATCGAGCCGCGGGCGAGCTCTTCGGCGAAGAGGCAGTACGTCACCATGTCGCTCGCCGCCCCGCCGTACTTCTCGGGGTAGCGCAGGCCGAAGTACCCGAGCTCGCCGATCCGCTTGAAGAGCCCCGCGGGAAACTCCGCACGCTCGTCGAGGGCGTCGGCGACCGGCACCACCTCGGCGTCCACGAAGCGCGCGACCGTCTTCCTGAACTCTTCCTGCTCGGCCGTGAACCGGATCATCGCGTCTTCATCGCCTGACGCAGGCGTTCAGTGGCGGTCTCGTCGACCTGCAGGTCGATCCCCGTGCCGGTGATGACGACGCCGTAGTCGCTCCGGGCCGCATCGATCCCGATGAAATCGTCCAGCACGTCGTCCAGCACGCGGGCCGGATCCCGGGCGAGCGGATCGCCATAGCCGCCGGCGCCCGACTGCTGGAACGAGATGACGTCGCCGTAGGCGAACTCCCTCGACTCTTTGCTATGAACGATCTGCTCCCCGGGACCCGGATTGATCAGCGTCCGGGCGAGGATGCCCGGCTTGCCGCCGAAGAGTCCGTAGGGCGGGAACTTCTGCCGCTCCGACAGGTTGGTCAGCTTGCCGTCGTCGGCCAGGAAGCGCATGTCCCGCCGGATCCCACAGCCGCCCCGAAACGTCCCCGGTCCGGCGGAGTCGCGGATCAGCTCGAAGCGTTCCACGACGATCGGCTGATTGGCCTCCTGCGCCTCGACCGGAATGTTCGACGCATTGAACGCCGACGACATGGCCTCGCAGCCGTCCTTCGTCGCGCGACCGCCCGTGCCCGACAGCACCAGCTCGTAGGCGACGAAGCTTCGATTTCGCGCGCGGTCCAGGCCGCCGAACGTCGGGTTGGCGAAGTGCGACGAGGCGGCGGCCACGCGCTCGGGAATCGCAGGCGCCAGCGCCCCCAGCACCGCCTCGAACGTCCGGTAACAGATGATCGCTCGCGGACCACCGCCCGCCGGTGGCCGCGGGTTAAGGAACGAGCCCTCGGGCGCGCTCACGGTGATCGGCCTGAGCGCGCCTTCGTTCATCGGGCCGAAGGGATCGGCGAGACACTTGACGGCGGCATACGAGTACGAGCGCGTATAGTTGATGTACGAGTTCATCCCCGAGGCCGTCTGCGGGCTCGACCCGGCGTAATCGATGGTCATCCGATCGCCGTCCACCGACACGGTGACGGCCACGCGCAGCGGATCGGTCCCGGGGCCATAGTCGTCGAAGAAGTCCTCGAAGCGGTACACGCCGGACGGCACCTGACGGATCGCGGTGCGCATGCTCGCCTCGGTACGCGCGATGATCTCGTCCATGGCCGCGCCGACGACGTCTCGACCGTAGCGCTCGACCAGCTCGACGAGCCGCAGCTCGCCGACGCGCAGGGCGCTTCGCTGAGCCCTCAGGTCGCCCAGTACCTTGTCGGGCGTGCGCGTGTTGGCGGCGATGATACCGACGACCGCCTCGTCCTCCTCGTACTCGCGCCAGACCTTGGTGGGTGGGATGCGCAGTCCTTCCTGGAAGTAATCGAAGATCCCGACGACACCCTGACTGCCCGGACGCTGGCCGCCGACGTCGGTGTGATGCAGGATGTTGACGGCGAAGCCGATCAACGCGCCGTCGTGGAAGGCCGGCTGCGTGATGAAGAAATCGGGGAAGTGACCCGAGCCGAGCAGCGGATCGTTGAGCAGGATCGCGTCACCGGGGCGCAGGCTCTCCACCGGGTGCGCGGCCAGCGCATTCTTCACCGCGAACGACATGGCGCCCATGTGACCGGGCGAGTACGGGCCCTGAGCCACCATGCGCCCCGCCGGATCGAACACCGCCACCGAGAAGTCCTGGCCCTCGCGCGCCTGCTCCGAATAAGCGGTCTTGTGAACAGTGGTGCCGATCTCGACGGCGATCGACTGGAGCGCGCCCCAGATGACGCCGAGCGTGATGGGATCAGGCGCGCTCACGGTCTCACACTCACGATGAGGCTGGCGTAGTCATCCACCGTCGCCGTCACGCCCGGGGGCAACACCGTCGTGGACTCCCGCTCCTCCACGATGGCCGGGCCGCGGAGGCAATGGCCGGGCGCGAGCCGATAGCGATCGTATACGGGCGTGTCGATCCAGCCGTCGGTCTCGGGAAACCACGCTCGGCGGCCCGGTTTCCGTGCGCTCGACTCTCCGGCTTCCTCGCCGGTGTGCCGGGCTCGCCCGGTTTCCGAGGCACGGCGAAGCCGAACGGGGCTCGTCTGGCCCGTGGCCGACAGTTTCCACGTCACGATCTCGACGGGCTCGGACGGATTCGCGTAGCCGTACCGGCCGGCATAGATCTCGTCGAACGACCGCCGCACGTCGGCGAGCGCTGCGGCGTCGAGGACGCCCGCCGGCACCGGCACCGTCAGCTCGTAGCCCTGCCCCACGTAACGGGCGTCGGCCGAGCGCGCGATGACGACGTCACCTTCTACGACAGACTCGCGCACGACCTCGGCGGCCTGTCGCGTCATGTCGTCGTACATGGCGCTCACGAACGCGACGTCGACAGCGTCGACGCGGCGGACATAGGTTCGCGCGACGTCGAAGCGGACCTCGGCGGCGAGCAGACCGATGGCGGCGGTGACGCCGGCGGCCGCGGGCAAGATCACCCGAGGGATGCCGAGCGCCTGGGCCAGACGGCAGCCGTGCACGGGGCCGGAGCCGCCGAAGGCGACGAGCGTGAGCGCCCGCGGATCGCGTCCGCGCTCGATCGAGACCACGCGCGTGGCCAGCTCCATGTTCGTGGTCACGATCTGGTGAATGCCCCAGGCGGCTTCTTCGACCGACAGTCCCAGCGGACGCGCGACGCGGTCGGTGATGGCGCGCGCGGCGCCGACGCCGTCGAGCGTCATCGTGCCGCCGGCAAAATAGTCGGCATTGAGATAGCCGAGGGCGAGGTTGGCGTCGGTCACCGTCGGCTCGAGGCCGCCACGGCCGTAGCAGACCGGGCCGGGCATGGAGGACGCGCTCTCGGGGCCGACCGCGATGACCCCGAGACTGGCGCGAGCGATCGAGCCCCCGCCTGCGCCGATCTCGACCAGATCGATCGCCTGGATGTTCATCGGCAACCCGCTGCCCGGCGCATTGTTCACGCGATGGAGCTCGAAGGCGGTCGTCGTTCCGGGTCGCCCGTTCTCGACGAGGGCCAGCTTGGCCGTCGTGCCACCCATGTCGAACGCGATGAGGTCGCGATGACCGGTCAGCTCGCCGTAGGCGGCGGCCATCAACGCGCCGGCCGCCGGCCCCGACTCGATCATGCGTACGGGATAGCGCTCCATGGCCT
>WNGL01009899.1_pt1 | contig 11014 bp, 11 predicted proteins | sample 5400591 | NCBI WGS metagenome assembly WNGL01 (sample SAMN13153377, study PRJNA577476) | soil metagenome | isolation source: 80 cm soil or saprolite under Garry oak tree replicate 1 | place: USA:California | collected 2016-06-15
AGCAAGGTGTTCGCGATCTTCTACAAGGGGAAATTCGTCGCGAAGCTCCCCGGGGAGCGCGTCGACGAAATCGTCGCTTCGGGCAAAGGCGACCGCTTCGATCCGGGCCACGGGAGGCCCTCGAAGGAATGGGTGGCCGTGTCCGAGGAAAGTCCGCCCTGGACCGGCCTTGCCGAGGAAGCGTACCGATTCGTGAAGGGAGGGAAAAGATGACCACTCTGCGTCACCAGATTTGCATCGAAGCGCCGATCGAAGCCGTATGGAAGGCCGTCTCGGTCCTCACGGAGGTCCAGCATTACAACCCCACGGTCGCTTCGGCGCGCTTCCTTTCGGACCGGCGCGAAGGAGTCGGCGCGATGCGCCGCTGCGAGCTGAAGCCGAAGGGCTGGGTCGAGGAGCGCGTCTGGGAATGGAGTCCGCCACATGTCATCGGCCTGGAAGTCGCGGCGAGCGAGTGGCCGATCGCCTTCATGAAGTGGAGAACCGCGCTCGAGAAGGACGGCGACGCCACGCGGATGAGCCAGGACCTCAGCTACAAGGTCAAGTTCGGGCCGCTGGGCGCGTTGATGGACCTCCTCGTGATGCGCCGCATGCTGAACAAGGGGATTGGCGAGGCCTTCGAGGCGCTGAAGCGCTATGTCGAGAGCTCACGGACTTAGTTGGCCGCGTTTGGCGGCGTAGAACTTTGAGGACTGTGCATCTGAACTGAAAGCCCCATGTGTCATGGCGCATGAATACTTAGGCCAATTGTCCTCGCTGCTGAAGTCGGCTACCTCGGGGCGGTTTAAGGACGTCAAATTGGAGTGCAAACATTTTTTCAGTGGTGCCGCGATTTATGCTAACGGAAGAATTTGCATGTCGTTAACTACCGTGGGCTTCGCTCTAAAACTTCCGGAAGAATCGCGAAACGCTTTGATGAAAGAGCGAGGGGCAAAACCACTTCGCTATTTCCCCAAAGCTCCCGTCAAGAAAGACTACGTGATTTTGCCAAAGGCGATGTTGAAGGACATGAAGACACTAAGACGCTGGATGACGGTAAGCGTCAAGTACGTTCTCTCGCTTCCGGCCCCCGTTGGAGGACGTAAATGAATCGCCGCATCGTCCGCCGGTTCCGCTTCACGCGCCCGAAGGAGGCTCTTGCGGGCGCCGGGGGTCGAAATTGATTTCCTGAAGATTGCGCATCGCCTTGCGCCACAGCTCCTCGAAGCCGTGGGCGAGATTGCGCGCGAGCTCGGCGTCGCGAATCAGGAGCGACGCGAACCGCCCTCCGGGGACGAAGGGATGATCGAGCGGCAGCACGACGACCTCGGCGTCCACGACGTGGAACGGGTGCCCGAGCTCGCCCGAGTAGCGCACGCCGGTGAGGTGGCGGATCTCGGCCCGGTGATCGCGCAGAAAGTCGACGAGGCGTTGCGCGTTCTGGTAGGAAAAACCGAAAACGACCTGGTGGCGCACTTTCTTCTCGGCGGCATTGCGCGCGATTCGCGGCAGGATCGGGAACCCGCCGGCGGCGGCGTCCTCGATGGACTGGAGGTCGCCGCGCTCCATGTAGGACAGAATGCGCTCGCGCGCGGTGGCGAGGTGCACGAGGTGGCGCTTGACGTGGCTCTCGGCGCCGAACGCGAGATCGACGAAGGTCTGCTTGCCGCGCACGCGCCCGGGAAGCGACATCAGCAGCTCGCGAAGATCCGGCGCGTGAGTTGCGAAGCGCTCCGCCCGCTCGCGCGCGATCTCGATCACGCGGTCCGCCACCGCGTCGGGCGGGAAGGCCGCGAAGAGCTTGGGGCGCGTCGGTTGGACCCGGGCGAGGCCCAGCGCCGCGAGCTTCTCCATAGCCAGGTAGATTTTTGAGGTGGGCACGCCGCCTTCGCGGCACAGCGCCGCCGCGTCGGCCACGCCGAAAACCATGAGCGCGATCAGTGCTTTTCGCTCGTAGAGCGTGAGCCCGACTTCTTCCAGCACCGCGTAATCTGGCAGCCGCGTCAAAAGGGTTTTCTACTCCAAGCAGTAGTTGAAAAGTGTCGGCGATGGAACCTACGATGTCAACCGTCGCATTCAATTCGAAGGAGACACCGATGAGCAAAGCAAGCGCAAAGCAGGTCATGCCGATCATCACTGTGGAATCGGCGGACAAGGCCCGGAATTTCTTCGTGGACACGCTCGGCTTCGATCACGTCATGGGCGTGCTGGGAAAGGACGGCCAGCTCGACTTCGTCACCGTCGTCCTGAATGGCGCGCGGCTCATGTTTGCGCGCCCCCACGACAAGCTGCCGCTGACAAAATCAGGCAGCGGGAAGCAGCCGGTGGAGATCTACCTGGAAGTCGCCGACGTCGCGGGCTACCACGAGAAACTCAAGAAGAAGGGTGTGAAGATCACGGACGCGCTGACCACTCAGTGGTGGGGCGACAGGACCTTCAAGGTCATGGACCCATTCGGCTACGAGGTGTGGTTCTATCAAACCGTCGGCGAGCCCCGGCCGCCGGAGGGGGCGAAGATCGTATGAAGCAGGACGGGAGGATATCCAGCGGACTGTAAGGACTAAGGAGGATAAATCATGACAAAACACATGTTGGCGGTGGCGGCGTACCTGGTCGCGACATTCGCTACGCAGGCGCTGTCCCACTTCGTCGTGAACGTCGAACACTATGCCGCCGTGACTTTTATGCGTGCCGAGCCCATTTTTGCATTAGGCGTCGCCTCGATGGTCATTCAGGGGACGATCTTTTCCTATCTCTATTCGCGAATGTCCGCGCAACGCCGCTCCATCGGCCATGCAGTAGGATTTTCATGGCTCGTCGGCGGCGCGCTCGTCAGTTATATCGCGTTGGCCGAGCCGGCGAAGTATCCCGTTCCGAACGTCGCTTCCTGGATGACAGTCGAGTTGCTTGCAGCCCTCGTGCAGTTCACCGCCTTCGGGATCCTTCTTGGATTTGTGTACCGCAGGCAGCCATCGGCGGCGATGGCTTAGCCCTGCTCGCCTGGTGAGCCTACGTCAGTGGCTTACGACGAGAAGCTGGCCGACCGGGTGCGGAGCGCGCTGGCGCGGCACAGGCGAATCACCGAAAAGAAGATGTTTGGTGGCCTCGCGTTCATGTTGAAAGGGCGCATGTGCTGCGGGGTCCTGAACGACGACTTGGTTGTGCGCGTCGGGCCGGAGCACCATGCTGCGGCCCTCACCCGGCCGTATGCGCGGCCGATGGACTTCACCGGCCGCCCAATCTCCGGATTCGTCTACGTCGCCCCGGGCGGGGTGAAGGGCGATGCGGCTCTAGCGAAATGGCTACGCCAGGCCGCTGAGCACGCTTCGTCGCTGCCCGCTCGTAAGGTCACATCAGAGAAGCGAAGAAAGGACAGACGGACGCGTGCGTAGGCCCCGACGCGCGCCCGTGTACGCCAATGAGGTCACGCCAGCGTAGAATTCCGGCCTGAATCGTCGCATTCAGCTCCGGATGAACGCCCCCGACAAGACCGCTCACGCGGTAAGCTACGCCGACGTCGCCGCCGCCGCGGAGCGTCTCGCTGGTCACGCCCATCGCACGCCGGTCATGACTTCACACACGGTCGACGAGCGCACCGGCGCGCAGGTGTTCTTCAAGTGCGAGAACTTCCAGCGCATGGGCGCGTTCAAGTTCCGCGGCGCCTACAACGCAATGTCGCGCCTGGCTCCCGATGAACGCAAGCGAGGCGTCCTCGCCTACTCCTCCGGCAACCACGCGCAGGCGGTGGCGCTCGCAGGAAAGCTCCTCGGCGTTCGCGTCACCATCGTGATGCCGGCGGACGCGCCGGCGGTGAAGCTCGAGGCGACCCGTGGATATGGCGCCGAGGTCGTGCTCTACGACAAGCACAAGGAAGTACGCGAGGAGGTCGCCGAGCGGGTCGCGCGTGAACGCGGGCTCGCGATGATCCCGCCTTTCGATCATCCCCACGTGATCGCGGGGCAGGGCACGGCGGCGAAAGAGCTGATCGACGAAGTGGGGCCGCTCGACTATCTGTTCGTGCCGGTGAGCGGCGGCGGGCTGATCTCGGGCTGCGCGGTGGCGGCCTCGCATCTCGCGCCCGGCTGCAAGGTGATCGGCGTCGAACCCGAGGCGGGCGACGACGCCACGCGCTCGTTCAGGACGAAGGCCCTGCAAACTTGCCACAACCCGGACACCATCGCCGACGGCGCTCGCACCCACTCGCTCGGGCAGCTCACCTTTCCGCTGGTGTTGCGCTATGTGCACGATATGGTCACGGTGAGCGACGCGGAGCTCGTTCGGGCGATGTTCTACCTGTGGGAGCGGATGAAAATCGTAGTCGAGCCGACGGGCGCGCTTGGCGCGGCCGGCCTCTTCGAGCGCGGACTGCCGGTGGCCGGCAAGCGCGTCGGCGTCGTTCTCTCGGGCGGCAACGTCGATGTGAAGCTGCTGAGACAGTTCGCGTGAATCCGCGCGAGTGTGGGCGTGCAAGCGCCGAGTTCCGCTTCTACGAGGAGCTGAACGACTTCCTCGCACCGGGACGGCGCAAGACGACATTCCCCGTCCCCATCGACCGCGGCCGGTCGGTGAAGGACGCGATCGAGTCGGTCGGGATCCCCCACACCGAGGTGGATCTCGTGCTGGTCGACGGCGCATCCGTCGCCTTCGGGCACGTGCTGCGCGGCGGGGAGCGCGTCGCGGTCTATCCGGTGTTCGAGCGCCTCGACATCGCGCCTGTCGTGCGCCTGCGGCCGTCGCCGCTTCGCGAAATGCGCTTCGTTCTCGACTGCCATCTCGGGAAGCTCGCGCGGCATCTGCGGATGGCGGGCTTCGACAGCCTGTGGGAAAACGACTACGGCGACGAGGAGATCGTCGCGCTCTCGGTAACGCAGAAACGCGTGGTTCTCACCCGCGACAAGGGCCTCCTGAAGCGCCGCGCGGTCGAGCGCGGCCACTTCGTGCGCGAGACCGAGTCCGAGAAGCAGTTCTGCGAAGTGGTGCGCGCCTTCCAGCTGGAACGCTCAGTGAAGCCCTTCAGCCGCTGCCGCGTGTGCAACGCGGCGCTGCGCGAGGTTCCGAAGGAATCTGTGCGCGGGCGCGTCCCGGATACGGTGTGGAGGGAGCTCAACGACTTCACCGAATGCCCGCAGTGCGGGCGGATATTCTGGCGGGGCACACACTACGAGCGCTTGAGCCGGGTGCTGGAGGCGACGGCTCCGCCGGTCGCGATCGGGTCTCCTTGAGCTACCGACGCTCGGTCCAGCGGGCCGGCATGCGCATGCCAGCTGCCGCTCACTACCACCACCATCCCCATTTCGATATCACTTCCACCGCGGAAGCGCCGCGCTTGACTTGCCGCGCCCGGCGGCGGCATGATTACCGAACGCCCGGCATCAACACAGAACGCTTAAAACGAACGGGCGAATTGAATTCCCTATCGTTCGCGGGAAAATCGTTGACCAACCCGCGGTTGAGCGAATGTAAGGGATTTAAATAGCTTCACCCAACGTGGAGGTAACCATGAATCGACGCTTCTTCGGCGGTTTGCTGGGCGCAATCTTCTCGACCGCGCTTTGCGCGGGCACCCTCGTCAACAACTCGGACGGACTCCCGCAGGCCACTGGCGTCGCCGACGGCTATGCGCTGGTGATCTTCTCCCAGCCGCCGCTCGCCGACTGGCCCAACGCCGCGCGGTACAAGAACGGCAAGCTCGACTTCACGGCGGGGGCCAATGGCCAGTACCAGGCATCGCTCGCCCACGCGCGCAACGACTTCCGACAGTGGCTCAGGTCCACCGGTTTGCTTGCGCAAGTGATCCGCGAGTACGACACGGTGCTGAATGGCGTCGCGGTGCAGCTCAACGGCGCGAGCCTGGACTCGCTTAAAGCGGGCCCCGGAGTCTCGCTGGTCGAGCCCAGCCTCACCTACGCGCCCACCATGAACCGCTCGGTCGGCGTGATCAGCGCACCCGCCGCTTGGGCGGCGGTCGGAGGAGTCGCGCACGCAGGCGCGGGCATCAAGATCGGCGTCCTCGACACCGGCATCGACCAGACCCATCCGTTCCTCACCGACAACACACTCACGCCGCCGGCGGGGTTCCCCAAGTTCGATCCTGGCAACCAGCAATTCACCAGCAAGAAGGTGATCGTCGCGCGCGTCTACTTCACCGGGAAGCCGGGGTCATTCACGGCGCGAGCGCTCCAGGACCACGGCTCGCACGTCTCCGGCACCATCGCGGGCGTAAACGGGACGACCGCTCCGGCGAACGGCAAGTTCCCGACCGTGACCAGCCTCTCGGGCGTCGCGCCCAAGGCGTTCCTCGGCAACTACAATGTGTTCCCCGGGCAAACCGCTAACGCGACCTCGCACGACATCGCGCAGGCGATCGAGGACGCCGTCAAGGACGGCATGGACGTGATCAACATGAGCCTCGGCGGCGGCATTAACGGCTTCCAGGACCAGCTCACCGTCGCCAGCAACCGCGCCGCCAATGCGGGAGTGGTGGTCGCGATCGCAGCCGGCAACTCGGGGCCCGGTGTGAACACGGTCGAGAGTCCCGGCCAGGCCGCCGACGCGATCACGGCCTGCGCCTCGACGAACAATCACTTCTTCGGGATCCCGGTAATCGTCGCCGCGACCACGTTCGGCGCGGCCGTCGGCGACTTCAATGCCTTCGACCCGGCGGTGACCGCGCAGCTCGCGAACTGGAACGGCACCGCCGCCGCCGCGGCCGCGGGTGCGGCGACCCAGGCTTGCACGCCGATCCCGGCTGGGACGCACACAGGGAAGATCGTCGTCATCGACCGCGGCGTCTGCACCTTCTCGACCAAGATCCGCAATGCGCGCAACGCCGGCGCCTCCGGCGTCCTGGTAGTGAACAACGCGCCGGGTGATCCCGCCGCGATGGGGCAGGACGGGACTGCAGACCAGCCCGCCACGTCGGCAGTGATGCTGGCGCAGAACGATCGCGGCGCCATCCGCAGCGCGGCCGCTACCAACGCAAGCGCGACCGCGAACGGCACATCGTTCGCCGAGGTCCTGACGAACAACCAGAATTTCCTCGCCGGCTTCTCCAGCCGCGGTCCGACCAACCTGCTCGATATCAAGCCCGACGTCTGCGCCCCTGGGGTGAACGTCTTGTCGTCCGTCCTGGGTAACCGCTTTGCCATGTTCCAAGGCACGAGCATGGCGACCCCGCACGTGGCTGGCTCGTCCGCGCTGCTGGTGCAGCTGCACCCTGATTGGACGCCGGCGATGGTCAAGAGCGCGCTCGTCGACACCGCGACCCGAGCCACCAACCTTGGCACGACCAACCCGCAGAACATCGGCGGCGGTGTGATCAATCTGGCGGCGGCGACCACGACCCAGGCGGTCCTCGAGCCGGCGACGTTGTCGTTCCGCAAGATCGAGCCCGAGTCGGGGCAGTCGAAGACCATCTCGGTGACGTTGACGAACGTGAGCGGCACGACCCAGACCTACACGGCGACCGCCGCGGTGACGGTGGGGGCGAGCACCGGGGTGGCGGCCTCGGTATCGCCGGCTTCGGTGACGCTGGGCGCCGGCGAATCCGCGACGCTGAACGTGACCGTCAACGCGGACAAGGCTGCGGCGAGCGGCCAGTACTGGGGCCGCCTCACCGTGACGCCCGCCACCGGCGCCGCGGTCGCGGCGCCGCTCTGGGTCGCGATCCGCACGTTCACCGACGCGGGACCGCTGCAGTAAGAAGCTAAGCCGCGAACACTTCCACAGCGGGCCCGGAGCGTCTAGCTCCGGGCCTTTGTTCGCGACCAGATCTGCCAGCGCTCCTTTCCCGCGAAGATCGGGATCGAGTCTGTCACCGGGGCATCGGTAGTCTTGTCGAAATGCTTCCCGAGCAGGGCTTCCAGTTCCCCGATCTTCAGCCCGAAGGGCGGGCCGCGCTCGCCGTCTTCGAAGAAGAAAAATCCGGCGATCCTGCCCTGCGGCCGGAGCAACTCGATTACGCGTTGCACATAGCGCGGCCGCAGCGGGCGCGGCAGCGAGCACAGGAAGGCGCGCTCGTACACGAGGTCGAACGGCCGGTCGAAATCGAATTCAAAGAAATCTTCGAGACGAACGAGGTGCGCGATCGGTCCTAGGGTCCGTTGCGCACGTTCCACCGCCGCGGGCGCGAAGTCGATCGCGAGCGTCTTGAACCCCGCTTCGGCGAAGGCGCGCACTTCGTAACCTGCGCCGCAGCCCGGAATCAGAATCCGTTGTCCGCGCGCTTCCGTTCGGAGAAACTGTTCCAGCGCGGACGGGACGCGGCCCGCGTCCCACGGCGTGAAGCTTTCGCGGAAGCGCTTTTCCCAGAATTCGGGCTTCGCCGCGTCCTCCTTAGGCATGCGTTCAGCCTTTGACGCAGACCACTTGCTTGAGGGTGTGCACCACGTCGACGAGATCGGTCTGATTGGCCATCACCTCGTCGATGTCCTTGTAGGCGCCCGGGATCTCGTCGAGCACACCCTTATCCTTGCGGCATTCGACGCCTTGGGTCTGAACGATGAGGTCGGCGCGCGAGAAGCGGCGCTTCGCCTCGTTTCGGCTCATGCGGCGTCCGGCCCCGTGGGCGCAGGAGAAGAGCGACTCGGCGTTGCCCTTGCCGCGTACGATGAAGGAGCGCGCGCCCATGCTGCCCGGGATGATGCCGAGCTCGCCTTCGCGCGCGCTGATCGCACCCTTTCGCGTGACGTAGACGCGCTCTCCAAAGTGTTCCTCCTGCTGCACGTAGTTATGATGGCAATTGATCGCTTCGCCTGTCTCCTCGAATTCCGGCAGCTCGCGGCGCAGCGTGCCCAGAATCAGGTCCATCATCTCGTGCCGGTTGGCAGTAGCGTAGTCCTGCGCCCAGCCGACCGCCTCGACGTAGTCGTCGAAGAGATCCGATCCCGCGTCGAACCAGGCGAGATCGCGATCGGGAAGGTGCACGTCGCGCTTCTGCATCGCCTCGCGCGCCTGGGCGATGAAATACTGGCCGATGCAGTTGCCGATTCCGCGGCTGCCCGAATGCAGCATCACCCAAAGGCGTTCGCTTTCGTCGAGGCAAAGCTCGATGAAATGGTTGCCGCCGCCGAGTGAGCCCATTTGCCGCACCCACTTCTTTTCGTGGTCGCGCTGCATCTTGGCGATCTTCGGATGCTTGCGCACCACTCCCTCGAGGCGCCGCTTCAGAGGCGCACAGGCCTCGCGCCGCGCGTCGGACTCGCCGTGCTCGTCGAACCCGACGGGCACGGCACGCTCGATGGCGGCGCGCACGCGAGCGAGGCTGTCGGGAAGCTGATCCGAGGCGAGCGAAAGCCGCACCGCGTTCATACCGCAGCCGATATCCACGCCTACCGCCGCGGGGATGATCGCGCGCCGGGTGGGAATCACCGAGCCTACGGTCGCGCCGATGCCGGCGTGCACGTCGGGCATCGCCGCGACGTGGCCGAACACGATCGGAAGCTGCGACAGGTTCGCGAGCTGCGCACGCGCGCGAGCTTCGAGCTCGTCGGTGTAGACCTTGACCGGGACGCGGCCGCCTTCGATGATTTGCCGGATGGGCATGGACGACATTCTACCGGCGCGCAACCGGCCGGATCGGAGCACGGTAACATCTTGTTGCAAATGGTTGTCTTGCGAAATGGGGGAGTTACATTTCTGTGCTGTAATCGGCGCGCGGCTCGCGGGGCGGGTGCGGGCTGCACGCGGGCGGTCCAAATGAAAATTGAGAGCCATCTGATGACCGAGAAACGCCGCTCGCTGCGCGGCGTGTGGGTTGTCATCCTCGTGCTGCTGCTCGCGGCCGCGGGGGCGGTGGTCTTTTTCCTCGTGCCGAGCGACGCGCAGCAACGCCCCGTGGGTCGGCGCGGTATCGATCCCACGCGCCCGACTCCCGTCGTTGCCGCAGCGGCGCGGACCGGCGACGTCAACATCTACCTGAGCGGCCTCGGTACCGTGACTCCGCTCAAGACGGTGACCGTGCGGAGCCGGGTGGACGGAGAGCTCGTCAGGGTTCTGTTCAAGGAGGGGCAGCTGGTGAAGGAGGGAGACCTCCTCGCCGAGATCGACCCGCGTCCCTACCAGGCGCAGCTCGTGCAGTTCGAGGGCCAGATGGCGCGCGACCAGGCGCTGCTCGCCAACGCCCGCATCGACGTGGAGCGCTATCGCACGCTGTACGCCCAGGACTCGATCGCCAAGCAGCAGGTCGACACGCAGGAGGCGCTGGTCCGCCAATACGAAGGCACGGTCAAATTCGACCAGGGGCAGATCGACAACGCCAGGCTGCAGCTCACCTATTCGCGCATCACCGCGCCGATCAGCGGGCGCCTGGGCTTGCGCCTGGTCGATCCGGGCAACATCGTGCGCTCGGGCGACGCGAACGGCCTCGTGGTCATCACGCAGCTGCAGCCGATCACCGCCATCTTCACCATCACGCAAGACAACTTGCCGAGCGTGATGCAGCGGCTGCGCTCGGGCGAGCGCCTCCCGGTCGAGGCCTACGACCGCGAGCAGAAGAAGAAGCTCGCCTCGGGCGTGCTCGCGAGCGTCGACAACCAGATCGATCCCTCGACTGGAACGGTCAAGCTGAAGGCGCAATTTCCAAACGAGGACGGTGGTCTTTTCCCCAACCAGTTCGTGAACGTGCGCATGCTGCTCGACACCCGGCGCGACGCCACGCTCGTCCCTTCGGCGGCCGTCGTGCGCGGCGGCCAAGGGACTTTCGTCTACGTCATCAACGAGGACCGGACGGTCGCACTGCGCAAGGTGAGCGTCGGCATGGCCGAAGGCGACAGCGTTTCGATCGAATCCGGCCTTGCGCCTGGCGAGCGGGTGGTCGTCGAGGGCAGCGACCGCCTGCGCGACGGCGCGAAAGTGGAGATTCCCGACGGCGCGGCCAGCGCCGCGCCCGGCAACAGCGGCAAGGCGCCGGGGAAAGGCGAGGGCAAGCGGCGCCGCAAAGAGGGCGCATGAATCCCTCGCGGCTGTTCATCCTGCGGCCGGTGGCGACCTCGCTCTTGATGGTCGCGATCCTGCTCGCCGGCGCGATCGCCTACCG
>WNGL01009902.1_pt1 | contig 11014 bp, 10 predicted proteins | sample 5400591 | NCBI WGS metagenome assembly WNGL01 (sample SAMN13153377, study PRJNA577476) | soil metagenome | isolation source: 80 cm soil or saprolite under Garry oak tree replicate 1 | place: USA:California | collected 2016-06-15
GCCTTGGATGTTTGCGCGACCATCGTCGGCCCAGACTTGAATTCCACGTCTGGAGCTACACCTAATTCCGGCAGGATCTGCTCGGCAATCTCCCGAAAGACCGGCGCCGCCACGTCCCCACCGTGATACGATCCTAACGGTTCGTCGATCACGACAATGATTACCACCGCCGGATTCTTGACCGGCGCGAAGCCGACAAATGATCCGATGAACTTCGTGGCCGAGTAAGCGTGGGTCCTGGGGTCAACCTTTTGCGCAGTACCCGTCTTGCCCGCGGCGGTATAACCATCGAGTTGCGCCTTCTTTGCAGTCCCGTGCAAAGTCACACCTTCAAACATACTGCGTAGGGCCTCGGTTGTTTCGGGCTTTAGCGCCGGCCGCGTTTCCGGCTTTGCCTGAAACAGAACAGTTCCATCAGGCGCCCGCAGCTCGCGCAGAAGATGGGGCTTGACCAGCGTTCCGCCATTCGCCAGAACGCTATAGGCCGTTGCCATCTGCAGCGGCGTCACGCCAACTTCCTGTCCGATTGCGAGCGATCCAATCGACGACGGCTGCCAGCGGCTGAGCGGGCGCAGAATGCCAGGAGATTCCCCCGCCAGATCGATCCCGGTGCGCGACCCAAATCCGAGCCGCTTCATGTACTCGTACATCGATTCGTTGCCGACCAGGAGGCCGAGCTTGATCGCGCCGACGTTACTCGATTTCGCCAGAGCGTCAGCGACGGTAAGCACGCCATACGGATGACCATCGTGAATCAGCCGGCCGGCGACCGTGATTTGTCCCATTTGGCAATCGATCTTGTCGTCTGGTTTGACCAACCCCTTTTCAATTGCCGCCGAGTAAGCCACTATTTTGAACGTCGAACCTGGCTCGTAGATATTTTGCAGCGCTCCGTTCGCGCGCGCTTCGGCGGAATTCGCGGCCGGCTGATTGGGATCGAACGTCGGCGCGTTGGCCAGCGCCAGGATTTCTCCCGTTCGTGGATCCATAACGATCGCAGCGCCTGATTTCGCGTGCGCGCGATCTACGGCGGCGGACAACGCCTGCTCTGTTCGATATTGAATCGCCTGGTCGATCGTAAGCACGACCGTCTGGCCCGGATGCGACTGCACCTCATAGCTTTCAAACGCGCGCCGGTCGCGATCTCTCTCGAGAAAGACTTTGCCCGCCTCGCCGCGAATCTTTTCGTTGTAGTATTGCTCGACGCCGCTTAGCCCAATCTCATCAGTACCAACAAAACCAAGTACGTGGGCCGCGAGTGAGTCGTTCGGGTAGTAGCGCTTCGGCTCTTTGCGCGAGTAAATTCCGTCGAGATTCAACTGATCGAGCTTGCTTGCGAACTGAATATCCAAACGACGAACGATCCAGATAAATTTCTTGTTTGTCTCTTTCGCTTCACTAAGTCGGCCGGCGAGTTCCGTCCGATCCTGACCAGTGACCGCGGCAATTCGTCTGGCAGTGTTGTCGGTATTTAGGATTTCGCGAGGGTCGGCAAAGAAGGATTCCGTGTCGATGCTACGGGCAAGTTCCCGGCCCTGTCGATCCAATAATTGACCGCGGCTGGGGCTGGTTTCGATGGCGCCAACTTGTTGGCTGCGCGCGCGGGAAGCAAGTTCTTCGTGCTGATTAACCTGAAGCTGAACGAGTCTGGCCCCGATCGCCAACATCCAAATCACCAGGCCGATGGCGATGAACAGCGCCCGCCGCTGCAGATTGCTGACCCGTGGCGCGTCGATTACAGTAGAACGACGGGGCATCGATTACTCCAAACACTGCGGTCAAGAACGCGATAGCGCACAAAGCTATTTTGGCTGTTTACGATCGAGCTGAGCCTTTGTTCCCGGCTGCGCTGAAGTTCGAGTACTTCCTGGTTGCGACTCGGACAATCGACCCGATGATTGCAGAGCCTTGTTCGTCGAATTGTTAAGGGACCCTTTCAGCGGATCGATTTGCGCTGCTTGCAGCGGCTGCATTCCAAGTCTTCGCGCCGCACGCTCCAGACGCAACGGACTCGCTGCCGCTTCGCGTTCCAGCAACAAACGGTGCTGCTCTTCGGTTAGTTCATCGCGCACAGTCCGCATTTTTTCGGTCTGATAGCCCAATCTCAGCGCCGCAAAATGCTGCCCCCCCGCGTAGACGAAACCGCACGCGATCACCAGGCCGCATGCCAAAAGCAAACCAAGACGCTTCAGCGCATCCCGATCACGTTCACGCAGCACGGCTGCATTGCGCTGCTTTGAGGGAACTCGTCTAACCATGTTGCCTTCCTCTGAAATTGTTTTAGAGCTTCCGACAAGCTCGCAGCTTCGCGCTGCGTGCTCGCGGGTTGACTGCGACTTCTTCGTCGCTGGGCGTGATTGGCCGTCGCGTCAAGACTTCGACTGTTTTGCGCGCGCCGCAGATACATCTCGGCACACGTGGCGGACACTGACAACGGCCGGAGAGCTTGCCTAGCGTTCGCTTGACGATACGATCTTCAAGCGAGTGAAAACTGATTACTACAAGACGACCGTGTGGCTCTAAAAGGTCAACCGCATCAGTCACGAAACGATCAAGGTTTTCGAGTTCGCGGTTGACCGCTATGCGCAACGCCTGAAACGTGCGCGTGGCTGGGTGGATCCTCCGTTGCTTGCCTGGACCGGTTGTCCGCTCAACTAGACTAGCGAGTTGACTGGTGGTGGTTACCGGTTCGCCGCGTTCTCGCTGCCGCACGATCGCCCGAGCAATGCGACGCGAGTGGCGCTCTTCGCCATACTCAAAAATGATTCGCGCAATCTCTACTTCAGAAAGACGACCGAGCATCTCTGCAGCCGTCTCGTCGCCGCCCGACTTATCCATGCGCATATCCAGCGGCGCGTCGTGCCGGAAACTGAACCCGCGCGAGGGCGAATCCAATTGCCATGACGAGACGCCCAAGTCGGCGAGAATACCGCGTGCTTGTTTGATTTTCGCTATCGCGAGGACCCGCGTAAGTTCGCGAAAATCAGCATGCACAGCGCGAAAGCGCTGGCCGTACAGCGCCAATCGCTCTCTCGCCAACTCGAGCGCTTCGTCGTCGCGATCGATTGCGAGCACTTGCGCGTCGGAAGATGCTTGCAGAATTGCTTCGCTATGCCCGCCCAGGCCTACCGTGCAATCGACAAACAATCCGCCGCGCTCAGCCGCGAGCAACTCGATCGTCTCTCGAAGTAGCACGGGGCGATGGGGCGCGCCCCTGCCCCCCAAAGGCACCGCCATTACCACCGCCCCGTGATCTCGTTCAAAGAGCTTTCTCTAAATTCCCAAGCGTGCGATTGCCGCTTCGTCTTCCTCGGTGTAAGGATCGGACAGCAAGCGCTGCTGAAACTTGTCCAGCTCCCAAACTTCCAAATAGGTCAAATAACCGAGCACCGCTACGTCGCCAATAACCGCGGCGCTCTTTCTCAGCAGCGGATGAATCAGCACGCGTCCCTGCGCATCCATCGACGACTGCTGTCCGTAATAGTTCGTCCTGTCAAGGAACTTACGCCGCGCGGGATCCATCGAAGGCAGCAGCGAGAGCCGCTGTTCGATCGCTTCCCATTCCGGCATCGGATAAATGCGCACGCATTCGCCCGTCAGACTGGTAAGATACAGCGCGGAACCGTACTTCTCTTCGACGTAACGACGAAACAGGGTCGGCACTTTGAGCCGGCCCTTCGAATCGATTCGCGCCGTGTAGTTGCCACGCAGCATTGAATCCGTTTCGAGCGAAGAAGGGAGAGGCCACCATCGATTTTCTCTTTAGCGCATCGATTGGAAACTTTATGGCCACCATGCTCCACTTCACTCCACCGGCGCATAGTACGCCCGTCTTTCTGGCCTGTCAAGAGTTTTGTTGGATTTTTCTTTAGCGAATGGAGCGCCGGCGCGGCTGGTGCGGCGCTCAGTTGCTTGAATCCGCAGATTACGCCGATTAGGATACAAGAAAACCCATCTGCGAAATCTGCGGACACACTCACAGCGCGGGTGGATCCTCAGTCATTCGAATTCTCGAATCGAATTAGGCTTCGTTCGGTTGCTGGCGAGAGCGAATGAGATTATCGATGGCTTTGGTGGTTTCGGCGCGCTGCCGCTCCTGGAATTCACTCACCCAGCTCGCGACGGTATTGACCATATCGCTGGCGGTCTTACGCGGGGCCTTTACATTGGCCGGCTTTCGGTGAGCACGTTCGGAGCGCTTTACAATTTTTACTGCTTTTTTCTGTGACATATTCGGGTTATCTATCGCAGCCTTTCAAGAACCGGCTGCTCTCTCTTTTTCTAAGCCTCGTCTGATTCAGGCCCTCGAGTTATTTCGCAAGTTAGATCAACGAAATCGCTGCTTGAAAGTTCCGTTTCTACCGTGCCTGCTTGGGGGAAAGCTGATTGACCTGTTTCAGGAAAGCGATGTCTTAGACGCGGCTGGATCGGTTTTGGTTGCAGAAAAGCTTAACAGAATCAGTCTAGCTGTGGCAACCTCCCCCTCAGGGTCGGGTTTCTGCCGGCGCGTTCTCGCGAGCTTTCGCCAGCATGTCGGCTTGCCAAAGTTTCTTCTGCGCGCGATACGCCAGGACAGGCCAAGGCCACGACACCTCCCAGAGCGATCCAGGGCAACGAGCCTTTCAAGCCGCGCGTCCCGAACCTGACCATCAAAGCGTTGATAATGATTAGACCGATACGCATTTCGGTGGGACCAAATATGGAAAAGCTGATTCTGAATTCTTCGGTCGCCGCCAGCATCAAAAAGGTGTGAAACATGAAAGTGCTGAACACGCACTGCACCAGCAGCATGCTGAAGAGCGCCCGCTGCGGCAACAGGAACGAGTAGCCAAGCAGAATTGAGCACAGAAACCCATAGTCGAAAAGATGATCCATGTAGAAGCCCCACTTGCTCAGTCCCGTGTTTCTGAACTTGCCCAGCTTGCCATCGAAATGATCGGTGAAGTAATGAAGCACAATCATCAAGTTCGCCATCCATAACCAGCGCAGATCTCGCGCCGCCAAATATCCAAACACCACGATCAGAATCGACCACACCGGGGTCAGTAGCGTCAGATGATACGTCTCCAGCCAACGCGGCACACGCGGCAGCACAAACCTCGCCAATCGCCGTTCAAGAGGTACCAGCAAACCTGAATTCGTCTTCCCCGCCCCGGCAAATCCCTGTTGGCCGTACACACGCACGGACCAATCTCCCGGTTCAGTCTTGACTAATGAGCCAGCCATCATTTCCCTTTGCATTTCGTTCACCTCAGCTTCATTGAACAATCTCAGGGCGAGTGAGCAATCATCGCGCCACAGCGGTGCAGACTGCGATCAGTGGTTTCGATCAGTTCTTAGCGCGAAGAAAAAGCTGACAGTTGATAGGTTAGTCCGACTCAGAAGTCTAGATTAGATGAACACCACCGACTGCGAACTGGGGATATCGAAGCGTTTGCGGCAAGCTCGGCAGGCGAGCACGTCGTCTATGCGCACCATGTAGTCGCGTGATTTTTCGAATCGAGCGCGATCCTGTTCGTTAGCTCCGCGCATCAGCGACTGTTTCTTGGTGCGGCGAAGCCAGCGCACTTCGTACTCGGCGCGCTCGCGACAATGCGGACATGAGAACGTCGCGCGCTTTACTTCCTGCTTCTCGTTGAAAAAATCTCGTTCATTCATAGTTGGAGCACCGACATCCTGGTTGGCGGTTCGCGGGCATCATGCCCGCTCTTACCGCTCGCTACTGCCAGCGGTTCTGTACCGATTCTCGTTCATCTATTGGCTTCTAATTCGGCATCGCCGTTCGCGGCGGCTGCGGTTTTGGCCTTTTCCTGATATAGCAAACGCTCCACAGCAGAAACGAGACGCGTCGCATCGATGGGTTTTGGTTCGTAGGCGTCGGCGCCTTGCGACAGCGCAAGCGTAGGCTGACCGGTGCCCCACTCGGCGATAGTCAGCACGAAAGTCTCGCTGAGCTTCGGCGTGGCGCGCACGCGTCCCACGAATTCTGCCCCGCAGTCCGGTTGGGCAAGATCGACTACGACAAGATCAAAGGGCGATTCGAGTAATGTAGCATACCCGGTTCGGCGATCGCCCGCGTTGGTCACCGAAAATCCGCGCTCTTCAAGAGCGCCGCGGATCACGCGTGAAGGCGCTTCGTCACTTACTATCAAGATTCGCTGTGATCGAAACATCCGGTAACGAATACTCTGGTTTCCACCCTGCCTCTTCGGGTTACCACCGATGACCCGATACCTGCGATATTTAAACGGCGCGACAAGTCCCTCGTCTGAGCGATCATTCCCGCTCGCACAAATCGCGCAGGTATTGAAAACTATAAATCCCAGTTTCGTGCCCGTCGCTCCAGCGGAAATTCAGCGCATAGCGGCCGACGACTGTGACATCCTTAATCTCGACCTCATCTGAAATCGCTTCCGGTTTCAGTGTCCGCTCTCCCGTCCATTCGTTGACGCACTGGGCGCAGGGGCACGCCTGCCGCAGGGCCACCGCATCATAGTTGCACACGCGGCCATCCGCCCACGTGATCCGCATCTGAGAATTGCTCTCCTGCGAAATCTCTCGTGGCTCGATCTCATCACGTCCGCGTCTCCCTGTTAAACTATCCATCTTAGCGCTGCGCTCGTCTAACTCGCCTGCACATCTTAAACCTCAGCGTAAGATCTCACAATGACCGAGCGCTTAGCGAGATTACATAACAAAGGCCGGCCCTGGAAGGCCGGCCTAGGCGAATACTAACGCCAGGTTCGCCGTATCACCACTTAGGGGTGACGCCGAGGTTGTAGAAGATAAACGAATAGATGTCCGCAGTCTGCTCCAGTTGCTTCGTAGTGCTGCTGGCGCCGTGGCCTGATTTGGTGTCGATGCGAATCAGGATGGGATTGTCACCAGCCTGGGCTGCTTGTAGCGCTGCGGCATATTTGAATGAGTGCGCGGGCACCACCCGATCGTCATGATCCGCCGTCGTCACCAGAATCGCCGGATATTTCGTTCCCGGCTTGATGTTGTGAACGGGCGAGTAGGCATAGAGCGCTTTGAACTCAGCTTCGTTGGCGTCGCTCCGGCCATAATCCGCCGCCCAATTCCAGCCGATCGTGAAAGTGTGATAGCGCAGCATATCCATCACACCGGCATGCTGATGCACCGCCCTGAAAAGATCGGGCCGTTGATTGGCAACGGCGCCCACCAACAGGCCGCCATTCGAAGCGCCATCAATCGCCAGTTTGGCAGGTGAAGTGTATTTCTCCGTAATCAGATACCCAGCCGCCGCGATGAAGTCATCAAACACATTCTGCTTCTTCAACTTGGTTCCGGCTTCGTGCCACTTCTCGCCGTATTCGCCGCCGCCCCGCATGTTCGCGGAAGCGTAAACGACTCCCTGCTCCAGCAACGCCAGGCGTAACGAACTAAACGATGGATTCGTGGTGATGTTGAAGCCGCCGTAACCATACAGCAACGTCGGATTATTTCCATCCAGCTTAATTCCCTTTTTGTAAGTCAAAAACATCGGCACGCGGGTGCCGTCTTTGCTGTTGTAGAAGACCTGCTTCACTTCGTAATCATAAGGGTGGAAGTCAGGAACCTCCACCGTGCGAAATACGAACGAATTCTTGCTGGCGATATCGTATTGAAAAATGGTCGGAGGATAGTTGAATGACGTGAAACTATAGAAAACGAACTTGTCGTCGTTACGCCCGCCGAAGCCATTCGCGGTACCCAGACCCGGTAGCTTGATTTCATTCTCGAGCTTGCCTTCGAGACTGTAGACGTAGGCGCGCGTGGTTACGTCCTTCAAATAAGTCGCGAAGAGTTTGCCACCGGCTGTGCCCGAACTCTCCAGAGGTTCGGGACGTTCCGGCAAAACGTCCTTCCAGGTCTTCGTCGCCGGATCGTAAAGCATAACCTTTCCGTTGGGCGCGCCGTGATTTGTGCGGATTAAGAACTTACTACCGAGGTCATCGAGCACGCCGTAGCTATCATTCGTGATCTCAGAAACAATCGGCGTGAATGTCTTATCCGCTTTTGATAGGTCGCGGAAGAAGAGTGCATTTCCATCCTTGCCCTTGCCTCGCTCGGAAACCGAAAGAATCGCGAAGCGCTGATCTTCAGTAACACCGACACCCTGAAAGCGTTGCGAATGTTCTTTGTCCTCGTAAATGAGTTGATCTTCGGATTGAGGCGTATCGAGCTTATGATAATAGACAGTCTGAAATTCATTCTTCGAGTACAGCTCTTTGCCCTTCTCAGGCTCCGGATAACGACTGTAGAAAAACCCTTCATCGCCGAGCCACGAACCGCCGCCGTTCTTGATCCACTGCAAATGATCGCTCAGCGGCTTCTTGCTCACGACATCCAGGACGTAGAGGTCGTTCCAGTCTGAACCTCCCTGCGAAATTCCGTAGAGCACATATTTCCCTTTGGGCGACCATGAGAAGGCCCCCAAACGCGAAGTCCCATCCGCGGAAAACTTATTCGGATCGAGCAACAGTTCCGGCGCGCCATCAAGGCCCTTCGATATGTAATAGACGTTTTGATTCTGGAGACCATCGTTCTTTGAGAAGACGAACCACTCACCACGCCGGCTGGGCGACGTGTACTTCGGATAGTTCAGTAGCTTAGTCAAACGATCTTTGAGTTGATTGCGATAAGGGATTTTGTCGAGATATGCGAAAGTGACTTTGTTCTCAGCTTCGACCCAGGCGGCGACTTCGGGCGAATCGTTGTTCTCGAGCCAGCGATAAGGATCGGGAACCTTTGTGCCGAAGTAGTCGTCAACCACGTCGACTTTCTTCGTTGCCGGATAGGTGAGCCGCCCGCCACTGCCATCACCGTCGCCACTCTTTTGGGCACTTACATGGCGAAGCGGTGGCGAAAACAACATCGCCAGAAACACAACTGTGGCCAGCGATCGAAAAGCAAATTTGATCTTTCTCATTTTGGATTGGTCCTCCGGGAAATCTTTCGGAAACTGCCTTGTCGGCGGAGATACTCTAGTCGAGCGAAAGGAAAAATTCCACTCAGAAAGAGTAAAGGGAGCGCAAGTATTAGTCGATTGTCTCCCTCTCCCTTTGGGAGAGGACCGGGAGAGGTTTTACCTACTGCCGATTTTTCAATTCTTTCCTCTCCGCGAAAGGGCTTCCTTAGAACAAGAAAGAAGTCATTTTCTTAACTCTTCTCAGCCAGGCCCTCACCCCAGCCCTCTCCCATGGAAGAGGGAGCTACCGGAATGAATTGCAAAATTGCCTGAGCGGCGCGCCGGGAAGCACCGGGTTCGCCCAATTTATCGGCGACTGCGTGCAGTTCCTCGCGCATCGATTGGTTGCCAGTGGGATCAAGCAAAACGAGTAATTCTCGGGCCAAAGCTTCGGCATTCAGGTTATCCTGGATTAGCTCTGTCGCCAGTCGTCGTCCGGCGATTAGATTCACCAGGCCATAATGTTCGGCAGTAATCAAACGCCCAAGTATGTGCCAATTCAGAAATGATTCTTTGTAAACAATCACCAGCGGCGTCTCGAGCAAAGCAGCCTCTAGAGTCGCGGTCCCGCTGGCAACCGCTGCGGCGTCAGCAGCCGTCAAAGCTTCGCGCGTTTCGTGATGAACTACGGGCAAAGAGTTTTTAAACGACGAATCATACGCCCCGCAAAGTATTTCGTCAGCTTCTTTGGGATCACGATTCGGAGCGACGACAACGACAAATTGCACTTCGGGGCGTTGTTTCGAAATCACCAAAGCTGCGTCGAGCATCGGCGGCAGAATTCGAATTAATTCTTTGTGCCGGCTACCCGGCAGCAGCGCGATAATCGGTCGCGACGCATCGAGATCGTGGCGACCACAGAACTCTTCGCGATTGTCGCGCGTGCGAACTTCGCCAACCAGCGGATGCCCCACGTACTCAACGTGGGTCATGCCACGGTTGGCGTACCAGTCTTTCTCGAACGGCAGAAGCGACAGGAGCAGGTCGACATCGCGTCTCATGTTTCGCACGCGATATGAACGCCAAGCCCACAACTGTGGACTGACGTAATAAACGACCTTGATCCCTCGACGATGCAGCCACCGCGCGAGACGCAAATTGAAGTCGGGCCAATCAACCAGAATCGCCGCATCGGGTTTTCGTTCCGTCGCTGTGTATTTCAATTCTCCAAAGGCGCTCCAGAATTTCGGCAAAGCCCGCGCGATCTCCCAAAGCCCAAGGATCGAAAGTTCATCTGCGCGAATCACCGAATCGACGCCGGCCGCGCGCATCTGCCGTCCCGTCGCCCCGAAAAACTCAAACTGAGTCTCCGGGGCGATCGCGCGCAACGCGTCGACAAGGGCAGCGGCATGCGCATCGCCCGAGGCTTCACCGGCGACGATCATTAAGCAAAGACGCTTGGTCGAGTCAGGACTCATTGTAACTTTCACCACGAGCAGCAAAAGAGGAGAATCTTATATTGTTTCTAAGCTATTGACCCTCACCCAGCCCTCTCTCAAAGGGAGAGGGTTCTCGTCTCACCTCGTTATCGCACCTTCTGATATCAATGCTAAAATGCCGCCATGATGTTGAATATGCTTTGCCGTGCCCGATTTTTCCTCTCGCTCACCATCTTGTTGACTTGTGCCATCGGTTCTGTAGCACAATCGGGCCGCCGCTCGACTGGCGGGTCGACGACGACGGCACCCTCAGTTTCTGGCCCGAAGGCCGTTGAGAAGAAGCCGGAAAAACCTCCATCGATTCAATTGTTAGTGGGCGTTGCAGACCCCGACGCTTTCACGAACATCCCTTATTACTTGTCAGACACGGTCCTCGATAATTGCTTGCGGCGCTTAGGCGATGCCTCGGATGTAATGGCCACTTCGGCGGGACGCGGCATGAATCGGGCCGACGCAATCCGGCACGCCAAAGAGGAGAAAAACAGATACGTTGTGTGGCTGCAAATCGGAAGCGACCTCACAGATTCAAGCAAGCAATCAAAGAATGGTCCGGATCAGTTGTACGTGAATTACACGATATTCGAACCGGAGACGGCCAAGATCA
>WNGL01009905.1_pt1 | contig 11013 bp, 12 predicted proteins | sample 5400591 | NCBI WGS metagenome assembly WNGL01 (sample SAMN13153377, study PRJNA577476) | soil metagenome | isolation source: 80 cm soil or saprolite under Garry oak tree replicate 1 | place: USA:California | collected 2016-06-15
ACACCGGGTGGCTCAACCCGCACAACTACGTGAACACGGACAGCATTTACAACGCTGAGATCGGCACGTACCTGGGCTCTCGCTATGTGCAGAGCCCGCGCTCGACCATCGTTGCCGATGGTTCGGCGAGCACCAAGGTTTACCGCTCCTACTTCCTAGGCGCGGAAGCCCTTGTCGAGGCGCAGATTGCGCGCGAGAAGACCGTGATCGGCCCGCAGACCGACCACCTTCGTCGGTTCTTCCCGATGGGCTGGCTGTACCACGGCGGTTGGGCGATCTTCCGTCAGGAAGCCATCCAGGTCGCACGTACTGCCTCTAGTATCGCGGCTCTGTAATTCCACTGCCCGAGAGGGGCTGTCTTTTTTGGGCAGCCCCTCTTTGGTGTGCGACAAAGGAATCGTCTTGGCTTGCAGCTCTTCCTGCGCAACGCAGGATCATAAAACTTTCGGCGCCTGCATGCGCGCTAAGCATGTTCAGGTCGCGGACATCCGCGCGCACAACCACAACCAGCGCATCTACAAAGAGGCCGACGCCTACGTAGATGCACGCAGGGCCGGCCTTCAACCCGAAACCGTCTTCAAGAAAGACGTGGATCAGGCATGGCGCGAGACCGAGCGCACTGGCGCCCTATTCCGCGCCGATCAGATTGCCGAACCAGTCTACGAGGGGTAACAACCGATGCCGTCCTGCGGAGATCTGATAAGCGAAGCAGCCGCACAGTTGCACGGCTGGGGCAGTACGCAGGACCGAGTTACCCCGCTGACCTCGAATATCGGTCCCACCAATACGACCTTCCAGGTTGACTTTGCCTTCGGCCAGTCGGTCGGCATTTCTCCCGGCGTTGTCGAGATCGACTCCGAGCTGTTGTACGTCATCAGCGTTGACTCGACCAACGGGACGGTCACACTGGCTAGCGGCTTCGGACGAGGCTATAACGGCACCACTGCGGCTTCGCATACGGCCGGCGCAAAGGTCATCAGCCGGCCCAAGTTCCCGCGTATCTGGCTCTTCAAGCAGATCAACGAAATCATCGAAGCGGTTTACCCGCAGCTCTTCGCGGTTGGCACCTACACCGGATCGGTGTCCTGGCCCACTGACCGCTACAACCTGGGCAGCACTATCGGTACGCCGATGAAGGTTATCGATGCCGAATGGCAAGACCCAATCGGCAACTGGCGTTCGTGCCAGTCGTATCGCCTTGACCCCTGGGATGGCACCTTCGTTCTCGGCGGGTCGGGCATTCAGCCCGGCCGGCCGCTAAGAGTCCTCTTCTCGGCTCAGCCTCGTGCGTTTACCGCAGAGACTGACGACCTCATTACGCAGACCGGCCTAACGGCTGGCGCTGCCGATGTACTCACGCTCGGCGTGGTAGCCAAGCAGGTTCCCGGTCTCGACATCTCCCGGGCACAGCTTAGCTCGGTCGAGCAGTCGGACCGCAGTCGAGTCGTTCCGCCCAGCGCTGGCGTGAATGCCGCGAAGTACCTCATGGCCGAGTACCAGGAACGCCTGGCAACCGAGGCTGCATCGCTACGGAAAAGATACCGCTCAAGAGTAGTCAGGACGTTCTAACGTGTCTCGTCGCCATTACGCCAACAATGCGCCGCAGCGCACGCTTGCCAGCTCGATCACGAACAGTGCGACCTCATGTGCCGTGTCCGGCACCTTCGCCGGCTGGCCCGTCAGTTTTCCATTCCACGCGACGCTTGACCTGGGAACGCTCTCCGAAGAGATCGTCCTCGTCACGAACATCGTCGGCACCACGGCGACGATCACCCGTGCGCAGGATGGCACCGTTGCCACGGCGCACGCCGCCGGCGCAACGCTCGACCTGACGGTGGTCGCCCTCGATTTTGACGAGGCGAACAACCACGTCAATCTCAACGCTGGCGTGCATGGCCGCTCAGGCAACCTCGTCGGCGATTCGGATACTCAGACGCTGAGCAATAAGACGCTCAGCGCTCCCGTCCTGGATGGCAACGTTACGAGTAGTGACGGAACCGTGAACGTCACTGGCAACGTGACAGCTACTGGCGACCTTAGCGGCGTCAATGCCGTGGCCACCGGAACACTTACGGTTGGCGGCAAACTGTACGGCACTGCCCCCGTTATCCGCGTTTACACGGCCGGCGCTACCTGGACCAAACCCGCCAACCTGAAAGCCGCACGCGTCCGCGTTGTCGGCGCGGGCGGTGGAGCTGGCGGCTGCACTGGCGCTGGTACCGGCCGCTCCGCTTCGGGCGGTGGCGGCGGTGGCGGATACAGCGAAGACTTCATCCCAGTCGCGAGCCTCGGTGCTACCGAAGCCGTGACTGTCGGCGCTGCCGGTACTGGCGGAACCGACGGAACCACTGATGGCGGCACTGGCGGCACTTCATCCTTCGGCGCACACGGCTCCGCTACGGGCGGAGCTGGCGGCAAGGCTGGCGGCACGTCGAGCACAGCCAATGCGGCTGTGCTCGGTGGCGCTGGTGGCGTCGGGTCGGGCGGCTTAGTCAATGCCACCGGCCAGGCGGGCAGCGGCGGCCTTGTCATTGGCGCCCCACCCTCCATCTCGGGTAACGGCGGTGCTTCTGTCCTAGGTGGCGGCGCACTTGGCCGCACGGCCGTTGCCGCTGGCCTCGCGGGAGGCAACTACGGCGCGGGCGGTGGTGGCGCTCTCGCCTCTACCGCTAACCAGACGGGCGGCGCGGGCGCTGTCGGCGCCGTGATTGTCGAAGAGTTCTACTACTGAGGGGTTCGCAATGGCGTTCACGCTTCCCCTCACACTGCCGGCTGCCCATAAGACAGCCGCTGGCGTGGTCTCCGTTCCCGACGTGGATATGGGCGGCTATGACTTCATGGTGGGTGGTCATGGCTTTCGCCAGGCCACTGACCAGCAGTTCGCCTATGCACGCGCAACCGAGCCGACTACTAGTCGGCGTTTCGATGATTCAGCCGAGCCGGGTGAGCAGAGTCTTAGTCCGCTCCCGTGGATAAAGTCGCAGGCCAGCTTCCACGCTGGCGCCGGCCAGCAGAACCTAGAGCAAGGCTTCACGGCCTTTCAGTACCAGCAGGAGCAGATCGAGCATATTCGCTTCGATACCTGCCTCGGCGTCGATGTCTGGACGCCGGGCAAGGTCAGTCGCCTGCCTGATACCACGTTCTTCAACTTCGGCTTCGACTCAAAGGCGGTCATTACCGCCACCCTGGGCGGGATTGACTACGCCATCATAGGTGGCACTGGCGGTCTCTATCAGGCCAAATGGGCAGCAGGCCCAGATGCCGCACCTACGGTCACGCGGATTTCCCTGGCAAACAGTACGTACGTCAGCGACGCCAACTGCACGGTGACATCGCTAGCCACTGACGGGGCCAACTACTTCGGCATCGTTCAGATGGCGACCGTGGGTTACAACCCCAGCATTCTAACCTACGTCTTCGCTGGGCAAGTGGACTCCACGGCCACGCCGGAAGCTATTTACCGCATTCCGAACCTCATTGCCGGTCCCACACTACACAACCTATGCCCGAACCCGTCCTTCGAGACGAACACCACGGGCTGGCATTCGTGTAACTGGGGCGCCTTGCCGGTCTTCGCAGAAGATCCGGTGAGCGGCGCAACAATTGCCCGGGACACGTCGCAGCACTACGTCGGCAGCGCATCGCTGCGCGTCCAGGAACCAACGACTCCCGTTGTCGTTGATCTCCCTAATAGCAAGCTTGGCGATGGCGCTCTGTTTGAGTTTACCAGCGTCATTGGAACAACCTATACGTTCTCCGCATACGCCTATGCGCCGAGCGTAGGGTTTGGCGTTCCCGTAGGCGCTCGCAAAAAGGATTCGGCAGGCGGCACCCTGGCGCGGGGCTCGGCAACATCCGCCCTGGATGTGTGGCAGCGTGTCGAATTGACATTCACCGCCACTAGCACATTGACCTACCTTGGTGTCGGCGCTGATGTAACGCCGCCTGGTGGCGGGACTTACTATGTCGATGCCGTAATGGTCCAGGCTGGCTCGTGGACCTTTGGCGCATACTTTGACGGGGCCACCGCAGGCTCATCTAGCTACACTTATTCATGGGATGGAACAGCTAACAACTCGACATCAACCGCAACGCCAGCTACGGCAGTCAACCAGACCCCCAGTATTATCGGGTGGCAAAAGGCCCGGCTAGTGGGGCTACTCGGACGCTCGCTGTACGAGCTGGACTCGAATGCGGCAGTGCACTCCGACCTACCGGACCCGCGCTATACGCACCCGTCCGCGCTATGGACATGGAATGCCGTCTCGGAATCTCCGAATGGCATCTTGGCGGCAGGCACCGCTGGCGCCCAGTCGTCCATCCTGCTCTTTACTCTGGACGCAACGGGAGGCACGCCGTTCCTTTCGGGCGGCGCATCTATCGCCAGCCTGCCGGGCGGTGAGGCTATCCAGTGCATGCTCGACGTGCTGGGCACCTATCTAGCCATTGGCACCGATAGCGGCATGCGCGTTGGCACATTCGACACGTACACCGGAGCCCTCAAGTTGGGTCCGCTCTCGGTCTCAACAACTAGCCCCGCCTATGCCATGGCGTCTCGCGACCGCTTTGTGTTCGGTAGCTACAGCAATCAGCAGGCAGACGGCAAGACGGGCCTGGTCCGATTGGACCTGTCCCTGCCGACCGACGTGGCCGGGCGCCTGGCGTACGCGCCAGACCTTCGCCCGCCGACAACCGCCCCGACTGGCCTAGGAGCGGTAACCGGGGTCGGCATGCTGCCGACCTCGAACCGCCTGCTCTTCGTCACGCCGGAAGGCTTGCACGTTGAGGGCGGCAGTGCCGGCTCTGACGGCGATGCCTGGATTCGCACCAGTCGAATCCGGTACGACACGGCCGAGATGAAGCTGTTCAAGCTGGGCCGGCTGCACGGCGCCTTTGACGTGGCGAACATTCAGGTCACTGGCATTACGCCGTTTGGCGATAGCCAGAACCTGGGCACCTTCGGGTTTGTCGCCACCGACCCTGGCGAGTTCCGCCTACCGGGCGGCACCCATGAATGGTTGCAGTTGCAGTTCGACCTTCAAGGGTCGGCGTGCATCTTCAACAGCTACCAGGTAAAGGCGTTCCCCGCTCCGCAGCGGCAGCACATCATTGTGCTCACGGCTAACTGCTTCTCGAATGAGACGGACCGCTTCGGGCTCGACGTGACAGATCCAGAGCAGCCGCGCCAGCGGTTGCAAAACATACTCGACCTTGAGTCGATCGGTAGCGAGACGCGCCTCGTGGAGTTCACTAACTTCGGGGCAGTCGCACAACTGGTCATCATCGACCAGATTCAGTTCCAGTCGTTCAGTCGGCCGAACGTCGAAGACGACTTTGGCGGTTATATCACCTTCCGGTTGAGAGCGACGGAGTAATCATGGCTGTCTATCTCTACTCGCCGCCGACCTGGCGGAACGTTGTCGTGCTCGCAGGCGCCCTGCGCTGCGGCATTCCTACCAGTACGTGCGTTTACCGCCAGGGCGGCGTGTGGCATAACATCCTTTCGCCCGGCATGGATGTCTTCGACACGGCCCTGGACGTATGGGTGAACCCGTCGAATGCGGGAGACAGGCTGACGCTTTTCTTTACTCGGCCGACAGTTGTCCCGGACGATCTCTTTGCCGGCCTTGCAGCGCTGGTGCCTTCTGATGAGTCCTGGTCACCAGGAACGCTAACCCTGCTCTAAGGACCGCAAATATGACTGACACCTTCCTTCAAGTGACCGGATTTGATCCGCTACAGATCAATGACACTGCGGCTAATAACACCGTCGTCGGAGTTGCCGCCGTCAATGGCCGCACCGGAACAGTCATCCTGACGGCCGGAGACGTTGGGGCAGCACTCCCCGATGCTCAGGGCACCAACGTCAAGAATCACGGCGCAGTCGGCGATGGAATCACCGATGACACCGCCGCAATTCAGGCCGTGCTCGACGGCCTTTCTCCTGGCGCCACCGCCATATTCCCGCCCGGCGACTATCTGGTCAGTTCGCTCAGCGTGCTGAATAAGAACAAGTTCACCATCCGGGGCAGAGCTGCCCGGATTATCACCACGACAACCACGGTGGGCTACTTTACCTTCACGGGCTGTACGGACTTCACGGTCCGAGGGTTACGGATGGAAGCGCAGACTTCGGCAATCCGCCGTTCTGCCGTCAACGGAATGCTGACGTTTACGAACTGCAACCGATTCAGGGTGCTGGATAACCAGCTCATGTTCGGCGAAGGTACGGGCACCTTCACCCAGAACAGTACGGACGCCACGTTCTGTAGCAACTACGTTGACACGACGCTTGCTGATGGGATGCACACTAAGGGTGGCTCCAAGCGAATCAGCTATATCGGTAACGTCATCAACACGCCAGGAGACGACGGTATTGCCGTCGTGTCCTATCAGGCCAGTGGGCTATGCGATACGGTATCCGTTGCTGGCAACGTCATCTATCAGAGCAATGCCCGAGGTATCGCGGTTGTCGGTGGGCAGGGCGTTACCATCTCTGGCAACACGATCAACAAGACCAAGGCTGGCGGCATTTATGTCGCCTACGAATCCGCCTTCACCACTTACGGCGTTACTGACGTAACGATCTCCGGGAACACGGTCCTCTACGCCAATACGTACAACCCATCCACGAACCAGCACGGCATTCACGTTCACAGTAGCAGCGCATCATTTCCCGTGTCGGGTGTGTCTGTCACGGGGAACACAGTCGAAGGCTCGAACTGGAACGGCATTGTCATTGGTGACGTTACGGCGGGAACGTCCGACGTTTCGGTTATTGGCAACGTGGTCCGCAATAGCGGCAACACGGGTCTGGCTGTCAATGTCGTCAATAATGGCGTCGTCAACAGCAACCTTGTCGAGTACTCCAACGCCTATGGCATCTGGTTGTCAAACGCAACGGGTGCGTGGGTTGTCTCTGGCAACAGCGTCATCAACCCGAACATCGGCACCCCGACCGGATACGGCTACTGGCTGAACACTGCGGCAATCACGCAGGGCATCGCGATGGGCAACGCGATGACCGACAGTGGCGTGAATACTACGCACACGTTCACCACTGCCGGCGCCTGGACGCTCTCTGGAAATGCTGGCGGCGCGGCAAGCGGCGACGTTGGCACTTCGCAATACGCCTTCCGAGCGACTGACAGTTCTCCGGTGAACAACTCGACAACGCTGGTCGCAGACGACACGCTGAAATTCAATGTGCTCGCCGGACAGACATACTCGGCGCGGTTCATCCTGAACGTCGTCGGGGTGGATACCACCGCCGACATCAAGATCGGCTGTTCGACGCCCACCAGTAGCACTGGCACGATCAACCTCGTCACGGGCGTGGTTACCACCGCAACCGGTGGCAGCGGCTCTGAGACGCCTTCCGAAATCGGCATCAACGGCAGCTTCGCCTGTGCAACCTTCGTCAGCACCAACACCGTTGTTGTGGATGTCATCGTAAGTTGCGTCAATAGCGGTGTCGCCAACCTGCAATTCGCCCAGAACACTGCCACCGTCAGTGATCTCAAGCTAGGCGCGTTCTCGCGCATGACCGCAACGAGGATTGCCTAATGTCTTCTGCTGTGCTTTATCCACTCCTGGCTAGTGGCGGCTCTGCCACTGTGATTACATCCGGCCTAGGGGCCGTTGCCCTCAGGGCACTCAAGCGCGTTGCTGAGGCTGCCGTCCGCGACGGAACCGCTGACATCCGGAATGACGTTACCGATCTCAAGGTCAAGTTCGCCAGCGAAACTGGCGGCAACTCGAACGGCCTCCGGCAGGCAGTGAACGAGCTGGCCGGCGAGGTCAGTGACATCCGAGTGGATGTCGCGCACTTGAAGGGCGTTGCCGAGGGCCAAGCCGCCAAGGCGGCTGCCTAATGGCCGAGTTTATTTACGACGCCTCATTCGGCCATGCGCAGATGACGCCAGCGGCTCTCAAGCCGACTGGCTCTATTGGCGTCATCCTGTACGCCGGGTGCGCAGACTCGCGCAAGAACACAACCGGGGACGAGGTTCGTGCCCTGCTCGACGCAGGGTTTCAGGTCGGGCTTGTGATCGAGAACTTCGCCACCGACGCCATAGGCGGCGCCTCGGTCGGCGATGCGCAAGGCAGTGCCATCCTGGCGGCTGCCAAGGATCTCGGTTACGCCGCCGGTTCATGCGTCCTCTTCGGTGGCTACGACACCGACTCGCATGAGGCCGACTGGCCGAAGCTTCTGGCCTACATGGAGGCATTCGCGAAGCACGTCCCTGTGCCCGGATTCTATGGTGACTCTGACGCCATCGACTTCATCCACGCCAGGCATCCGGATTGGATCTTCTGGCAGTCGGATTCCCGGTCGTTCTCGCCGCTCAACCCGACACCGAACGCCCACCTACTGCAACTCTTCAACGATTCCCGCGCTCATGGACTCCCGGTCGATGTTGACCTAGTAGAGCGCCCCCTACCACTTATGGGAGCAGACTTGGCACTCACGACCGACGACATCCAGAAGGTGGCTCACGCCTCCGCGCTGGACCTACTCGATGCCTGCGACATCAACAGCGTGTCGATCCGCAACGTGCTGCGCAATCTGGTCGCGGCGGCTGACGGCCTGGCGAAGCAGGTAACCGCCCTCAAGGCAGAGGTTGACGGCCTCTCGGCGACGGCTCCTGCCGTGACTGGCGCCGTCCTGCACGTCGCAGGCGACCTGACCCTCTCGCAGTAATTGCCTGTTCCTGCCTCAAGGGTTCAGCACAGACGCACGAAAAGACCCCGGGGGTACTTCGGTACCCGCCGGGGCTCTTCTACGTTTCTACGTGAACTAGTAATCCGCCCAGTCGGCGTAGCGCCGGTTGCCCATCTGAATAGACCTGTAGCCGCAGGAGCAGATCCCCTGGATGATCTGATCCGGGCCGTAGGTCTGATCTGCCGACCGAGCAACCCAATCCTGGAAGGGTTGCTTGCACTTCGGGCAGATCCCCTTGCGCTCGTACCGGAGCACCCGGTACGCGTCCACGGTGAACCACTTGCCGAGCGTGGTCACTCCCCCGACGAGTGCAACCACGATGTAGCCGGCAACCACCAGGCCGACCAGGATGCCGATTCCCGGTGTAACGTAACGGGCTAGAACGTCCCAGAATCCGTTCATGGTGGTATCCTCCCTACGATGGCTGGTTCCTGATCCTACGCTCAAGGGCGCGGACATCCTGAGGTCGGCGCGTCGGAACCTCCGACTCTCGGCCCTTGGCTACGATCTTCATCAGCGGTCCGGCGTGCTGGGCGTCCAGGTCCACTTCCCAGGTGTGATCGTCGTACCTGATGGTGTAGGTACGCACATCCTCGCCCGGATTACCGCATACGTCACACTTGGTGACGATTTCCTTTGCCATGTCAAGCCCCCGTAGCTGACGCTCGCCGTTGTTCGGACTTCGCCAGTGCCGACAAGAACGGCTTGTCCTTCAAGATGGCATCCCTGATGGCTCGCTCTTGGTTGAGACCAAGATAGTGCTCGGTTTGGGTAACGGAGGCATGATTCAGGAATTCCTTCACGACCATCAAGGCATGATCCCGACCCTCTCCGGCGCTTCTCAGCGCCTCGAAGAGCGCTCGCGCCGAGCTGCGTCGCAAAGTATGGAACCCCTCCCCTAGGGTCGGATAGCCCATCTTGCGCAGTGGTCTTTGGACCATGCGCCACGGGTTCGTGTGGACTTGCTTCGGCCTCGGCACGATGCCATAGGTTGCCTTTTCCTTCGGCAAGGTGTTGCGGTACGAGGGCACGAGTAGCCAGTCACCCTCCAACTGGTCTCGGCTTTCGAGCCCCATCAGCTCGGCATAGATGTTCAGCCACTTGGCTAGCTCCCAGTGCAGCTCCATCGTGATCGGCTTGTCGTCCAGCTTGTGCACCTTGCGGATCTCGGTCTGGATCACGCCGGAGGCGAGACTAGCATCGAAGATCGTCAGATGCCGGATGTCGTTTCCACGCAGTCCGGTGTTCATGCCGATAGACAGGGCAATCCGTTCGACCGGATTGCCGGTGTGGTCGAGCAGGGTCAACAGCTCGCCGGCATTCAGGTAGAGGCGAGTCTTCGGAGCGTCCGGCCGGGCTCGGTTGATCCCGTCCATGGGGCTGCGGTCGATCCACCGCATCATGAGCCCGTACTCGAAGAACACCTTGAGCACCGAGCGGTAGCGGTTGAAACTGACCGCTCCGATGTTGCGGCGGATGCCGTTCGGTCCGTAGCAGTACTCGTCCATGTCGCCGGGTGTGATCGTGTGCAGATATGGGTTCGGCTCCCTGGCCGTGCCTACCGCCTTGCGGAACCGGGCGAGTGCATACCGAGCCGTGCGCTGCGACGCATCGCTCTGGCCCTCGTTCTTGATCCGTTCCAGGTAGCGAGCGATGGCATCAGCCAGCCGGAGGTTGTTCCTGACTTGCGGCATCAGATAGCCCTCAGTTCAGCTCGGCGGGCCATGAGTAGGTGGCCCAGCCAGTTCAGCCCTTCGCCTTGCACGACACCCCAGAATCGGTCACCCCAGAAGTTGCCCTCTTGGAGAAGCTCGTCGTCGGTGCCTATGAGCCTGCCCTAACGGCGAGTTCGGCGCGAACTTGAGCGCAAGCCCGTTGCGCATGACACCGATCTTGACGACCTCCCAGTCAGGGCGCAGGGTCGCCGCGCGGCCCAGGTACTTCGCCCGGTTGGGCGTTGGTGCTCCGGCTACAGTCAGCCGGTCTGTCCGCAGCAGCGACTTGTGCGCTTGGAAGTAGTGCTCGGCGGTCGGGTACAGGATGCCGTCCGAGCCCCGGATGGGCGACGGATGGAAGTTGCTCAGAAACTCGTACCGCCCGGCGAATCGGTCGATCATACTTGGGTCTCCTAGCTTGCGTGTGAAGCTAGGATGACAGTATCTTGCGACTTGCGCAAGTGTGCTTGGCGAGTTCCCTGCTAACCAAGTACATCCGCAAGCAAGAGTTTGCCCCATTGAGCTACGCCCGCACGTGTTTTGCAGGGAGTCTACACACCCTGAGAAACGGGC
>WNGL01009908.1_pt1 | contig 11012 bp, 9 predicted proteins | sample 5400591 | NCBI WGS metagenome assembly WNGL01 (sample SAMN13153377, study PRJNA577476) | soil metagenome | isolation source: 80 cm soil or saprolite under Garry oak tree replicate 1 | place: USA:California | collected 2016-06-15
CGGGCACGGTACCCCTTCATGATCTGTTGGCTTCAAGAACCACAAGATCATCGGTATCGTGTCCGCCTTGTCAAATCTACTCAGAGCGATCACACAACGTACTCACGCATAGACTCTCCGACTTTGCCGTGCCCGTGGCAGGTTCTCCCGGGTGGGATATCTCCCTGCGATGGGATTCGCATCAACGGGTTTAAGTGACGGCAAGGGACATCACGCGGCAGCGTCAGGGATTACCGGGTGCAGAGCAGCCATCAGGCCTGGCATGATCCGACCGTTACGCTGCCCGATGCTGGCCGCGTTTGCCTAGTTCCGTTGCACGTCACCTGAACTCCATGCGTGCACGATCCGCCAACTGACGCGCCTCGCCGCCTGCCCGACAGAGAGGGCAGAGGGGTCCCGGCAGCAGCCGTCATCTGACGATGGATAGTGTCGGAACCGCGGCACGCGGTCCGTAGGCGGCCAAGTAAGGAGGGTACCGATTCATGGCGGTATCGACCCGCTCCGTCCTTCGGGGACTGGGCGAGTTCCTGGCGGTGATGGAGCAGCGGCTGGCGGCTTTGCCCGTCGAGGACCTGCGGGCGGCCCTCGTCGCCCACGCCGAACGGCTGCCTGTCAGAGACCGCGAGGCGTTCCTCGCGATCTTCCCTGCTCCCTCCGCAATGGTTTCGCAGGTGCCGGGTCCACGTGCGGTCCGCTCCCCCGATGGCACGAGGTTGCTGGCCGATATCGACGCCTTCGTCGATCGGGTCCGCTCCGGAGCTTTCTTCGAGGGTTGGGGATGGGACGACGATCTGCACGAGGAGCGGGCGTGGGGTGACGAGTCGTGGGTCGGTGAGATGGACGACCTGTTCGCCGTGGCCGCCGACGCGTTCCTGGCCGGTGACCTCGCCCTGGCCAGGGATGCCTACGGCCGGCTGCTGGACGCCTTCGAACTCGACCAGGAGGTCGGCACGTTCTGCGGGGCCTCGAGCCCGTCGGACATGGTCGCCACCGATGTCCCCGAAGCCGTCGCCCGCTGTCTGCGGGCCGTCTACGAGACCACCCCGCCGTCCGATCGCGCCGAGCAGCTCCACGACCGGTACGCCGACCTGGACCATCTCGCCCCCGCCACCAGCCTGCACACGATCGCTGACACCCGGCGTAGTGGCTTGCCTGATCTGGACGACTTCCTTCCAGCCTGGATCGAGGTTCTCACCGAGCACACGAACGGGTACCAGGCTCGCGACCGCCAGCGTCTGCTCACCGAGGCCACCGTGTGGCACGCGGGTACCGATGGCCTGGCCACCGTGGCTCGCCGGCCCGGAGACCATCAGCCCACCGCGTACCTGGACTGGATCGACGCACTCACCGGCGACGGTCGTCTCGGCGATGCCGCTGCCGCCGCCCGCGAGGCGATGACCGTCACGGGTCTGCCCGCCGAGCGCAGTGCCGAGGTCGCCGACCGGTTGGGGGAGATCACCGCCCGCCTCGGCGACCCGCAGACCGCGCTTGACGCCCGCCGCACGGCGTGGTACGCCGACCGGACCCGCGGCCGGCTGCTGGCGCTGGTCGTCGCGGCCGATGCCGCCGGCCAGCGTGCCGAGACGCTGGAGGCCGAGGCCGACCTGGTCGAGGCGGACCCTGACCGGCTCGGCTGCGAACTGTTGCTGCTCGCCGATCGCATCGACGACGCCGCCGCCGCCCTGGTAAAATCTGATCCTCTCGGCTGGTCCAGTCTTGAACATCCTGGCCCGGTCGTGTGGCCGTTCCTGCTGGCCGCCGCGGTCGTGCCGGTCGTTCCCGCCAAAGAAACCCAGCTCGGCCGGCAGTTCGCCGCCATCGACACCGCCGACCGCTGGCACGGATACTCCAGTCTCAACCAGCACGACGGCGACGATGACGCCGACCGGCCATCCGCGGCGCCGCCTCGCCTGTCTTCCCTGTTGGCAGGCCACATCGCCGACGGCCCGGGCAGCCCGCAGCAGCGCCGGCAATGGTTCGACGCCGCACGCAGCGTCGCCGACCGGCGCATCGACGCGGTTGTCGGCAACAAGCATCGTGGCGCCTACCAGCGGGTCGCCGTCCTCGCGGTCGCCTACGCCGAGGCTCTGGCCCTCGCCGCAGATCAGGCGGCCGGGGCTGCGTTCATCACCGCCACCCGCAGCCGCTATCCCCGCCACGTCGCCTTCCGCGACGAACTCGACCGGGCTAGCGCCGCTTCGCCGCTGTTGCCAGCACCTCCCCCGCGCAGGCGATAACCTCCCGTGAATCCAGCCAACCGCGCCAAACTGGAACGGCAGGTCGCCGTAGTCGCCGCTACTGCATTGTCAGCCCGACAGGTCGTCACCCCGGTCGAGGTCCTGATCGTCGTCGGCTGGCTGAACGCCGCCGATGTCGAGGCATGGCGCCGAGGCCGCGTGCGGTACCTGGAACGAGTGGCCACCGCCAACCTTGCCAAGCTCAGCACCGCCCTGCGGCTGCTGCGCGATTGGGCTCACCGCAACCACCTCACCCCGAGCGAGACCGTCTACGTTGCCTGGACCCGGGATCGCCACCCGCTTCGTTTCACCAAGACCGGTGACGTCAACATCGAACGCGCCTACCGCACCCACTGGGTCTCGCCAGCGCTGGCCGACGCGAAGCGTGCAAGGCAGCGTGAACGGGTACGGTCACAGACGTGACCGGAACGGGCGAAGAGCTGTACGCCGACCTGGGAGACGAACTCCGGCGACTGCTGGCTGACCCGCCCATCGTCGAGAAGAAGCTACTCGAACTCGACGTCGCCTGGCCAGGCCTGTCGGGCGCGCAGGCACGGATGGCCGCGCAACTACGCGCATTCGTAATCACATGGGATCCACTCGAACGGCTGGCGACGCGGCCCGACGGTTTCGCGACCGTCAACGTCGACCCTACCGGGTCGGAACTGGTCGTGTACGTCCCGGTGTGGTCTTTGGTCGAAGCGGCCCGCGCACGGCACAGCACGGTCTCGGCCGTCCTCGCCGCGATGGCCGGCTCCGCCATCGTCAAGGCGGCGGTGATGCCCCCCGAGTCCATCACGCCATCGCGCAGCGCTCAGCGTACGGGCCGGGCTAGCGACGCCGACGACCTACTCGCCGACCGCGCGGCCGGCGAAGCGTTGGGAACCCCAACCATCAGCCTGGTCTCACCGGGCTGGGAGGACATCGGGCTCGGCGCCATCACCGACATCGCCCAGCACACGTTCGGTCCGGTTGACCTGGACCGGTCCCCCGTGGCGTTGCCGCCATTGGCCCAGCGACTCGCTGGCTGCCCCGGATGCGCCGGCCGGAGCTTCGGCTTCCCCGCCGGCCTGGCCGAGGCTCAGGCCACGATGTGCCCAACTCACCGCGCCAAGGCCGAGACGGTCACCCGCACCCGCCTGGCCATGGCCAACGCCAGCAACCCCGACGGGTGGGGCGCGATCACCGACGCCTCCAGCCGGATAGGCCGCCCCCACCTGCCCAACGGCCTGGCGACCAAGTTCGCCGACACCGGGCAAGGCATGTACGTCGTCGCGGAACCGGCAGAGCTGGCCAGGCGCGCCCGCCTCGTCATCGAGGCAACCAGCTGGTTCCCCGGCCGCGCAACCGACTTCGCGATCGCCTTGGGAGAGGAGCCCGACCTGGCCGGCTTCCTGCCCGACTGGTTGGTCAACCTGGTCCTCGACCTCGGCCGCGCCGGCCTGGGCGCCGAAGCGGCGGCCGTCGGCGACGCCCTGGCCACAATCGATCCCGAGCTGCGAAGCACGCTCGACGGCGACGTCGCGGTGGCGCTGGCCCAGGCCGGCCTGGCCGACCAGGCCCGGTCCAAAGTAGCGGACAACCTGGTCCAGTGGCCGGACGACTTCTGGATCCGGATACACGCCGGTGACGCGCTGCTCGTCCTCGGCGACCGGGAAGAAGCCGCCGCGCACTTCCACGCCGCCGTGGACCTGGCCGAGGCGACCGACGACTTCGAGGCTCGGTCCGACGCGATCGAACGGCTCCGCCGGCTCGAACGACTCGAGCGGCCCGAACGGCCGGGTTCGAAACCCGGGCCCGGCGCTCGCCCCACCAACCGCAACAGCAAAGCAGGCCGCACACGATCCCGACGCAAACGCGGACGGTAGGCGCAACCTCGGCAATCGCGGTGCGGTTGGCCAGCAGCTGGGCGCTGTTCCAGCCCTTGCGGTAGCCGCCGCTGGCGGTAGAGCCAGACCAGCAGTGGATCGCCGAGAACTGTGCTGCGGTGGGCTTAGTTAGCCACCTGACGGAAGGAGTTCTCCAAGAGGCGCGAATTGCTACAGGTACGGCAAGGTTGTTGCACGGGGTGTACCGATCTGAGTGGCCAGGAAGTCCGCCGCCGCGGCGGCGGCCACGGCCACCTCGGCGACAGCCGCGGCAATCTGCGGTGCCGACAGGTTCCGAACGTTATCCATGTCGATGTTGGAGAAGCCGGGTCCGGTGGCGGCGATCGTGCTGGCCCGCCCGGCGCTGGCCCACATCTCGGCGGAAAAAGGAGTTCCGTCCATCTTGGCGGCACGCGCCCAGCACGGCCAGCGGTCATTCCCGGAACTGAAGAACGTAGTGGAAGTTGCCTTTCCCGACCGTACGGGTCAAGGTAGCCATGATCGCAGCCGCGTTGTCGCGTGGTCCCTGGGCGTAGAGAGGCTGACCGTCACGCCCGAAGGTGATCGCACTGGGAGGCGTCCATGGCCCCAGATGCCCGGCGACCAGATCGAAATCGGTGGCAGGTTCGAAGCCAAGGCCCCGGGCGTACTCGACGGCACCGAACACCAGGTGCTGAACGAGATCCAGCCCGACTGGTAGCGGCGGCTCACCGTGGGCGTCGAAGTAGTCAGCGACAAACGCCTCCAGGGCGCTGGCCGCCATCGACCGCGGGCCGACGGTGTTCTTCACGCCCAGGCAGTGGGTGTCCACCAGGTAGCCGCAGACCTCGACCCGATTGCGGCGCTCCTCCCGCGCTACGAGCACACTGACCAGACCACCGCACAGTTCGGAATGGTCGAAGTCGACCTCGGGCCATTCGGGATGGGCGGTCACGGTCAACCCGCCGCTCCACCGCGGGCTCACCCAGCACCCGATCAACCGGTGTAGGTCGACGGCAGCCTGCTCGGCGGCGATGACCCGCACCAATGCCGTCACCCGCGTGGCCGGCACCCCCACGGCACGGGCGATCTGCTTCGGGGTGCACCCCTGTGCCCGCAACGCGCGGACCCGCTGGGTCAGCTCATCGTCGGCGCTCATCCGTGTGATCCATTCACGACTCATGCTCCAGTGCAGCTACTGTCGCCCAGGCCGCCAACGACGCGTTGACCGCGTCACGGTCGAACCGGGCTGGGTCGAAGGCATCCGCCGACGGCAGGCACAGCCCCCGCGGCGTCTCGACGTGGTCAGGGTGATCGGCGTCCGCGAGGATCTCCAACATGACGGTGTAGCCCCGCATGCCACCACAGTCCTCGGGCGGGCGGGCTCGACGCCCGGCCACGCAGCGGGGATACGCCGTACCGGGCTGAGCCGCCACGACATCCTCGACGACGATGTCGTGGCGCCAGTCGTCGCCGAAGTCGTAGACGTAGACGTAGCGAATCTGGTCACCGACACCTGGTGCGACCGCGTCGAGGGTGACCGCCGCCGCGTCGGCGTGGCCCAGCTCCGAGTCGGGCTGCCCGTACTCGCCGGCTGGGGTCTCAAACACCCAAAGGTGGCAGCCGTACCAGCCGAACGCCGTCTGGATCACCTGGTGCAGCCGCGCCAACGTGATCTGGGACGGCACCTCCAGCCGGCGCCAGATCGGCGGTTTGGCACCGCGCAGGGTTACCTTCAGCCGGTGTACACCCGACCCAGCCACTCGCGTTGCAGCCAATCGAACAGCACCAGTCTGCCTCGACGCTGGGATCCGCACGGGCGCGGCGTTGCCGCTGGGCAGCAGCGCCATCCGCTGCCGCAGCAACGGGAGGAAGTCGCGGACATCGCTGACCTGGTCAGCGGCGACCGGGCAGGGCTGGCATTCCAACGCGCGTTCCAGCACCGAGCGGGCATGGCCTGGCGGGTACTCGAAGAACTCCAAGCCGTGCCTATCGGCCACCTGCCGGTAGTCGCGACGGGTCTGCTCCGGAGTTCCGCTCACCCAGCAGTCCTTGGCCCCGCCCCCGAGGTTGTGGTCGATGAGCACCGCCAGCCCGTGCGGCTTGCGCCCCGGGTAGGCGAACGTGGCCACGACGGTCTCCTGGCCACCGGCCGGGTCGAGGTATCCGTAGCACGCACCCACTACCGGAGCACCGATACCCTCAACCCACGTCGGGTCCTGAAGACCCCCGGCGGCCAGCCGACCGGCTGCGGCGCACGCCGCCGTAAGCACCGGTGGTGCGGCTACGACGGCCAGTGCCCGCAGTGCCGCCAACGCCTCCCGCGTGCCACACGCCTCGATCCGCGACATCAGCTCGACCAACGACCGCGACACCGCATCGTCAGCCTGGGCAGTGTCGGGCGTTGTCGAACCCAGCTCTCCGAGAAACTCGCACGCGAGCAACTCCGCGCGCGACGGGTCGCAGCCGCGTCGCAGCACGGTGTGAAACCGTTGGAGCAGCCCTGACAGGTACAGCTGCGGGGTCGGCATCATCCCGTCGACAACCAGGCGGCGCAGGAACCCCACGGCCGTATCGGTTCTGGCGTCGATCTCTGCCAACTCGCGAGCCGGCACGTCCCGGGCAGCCAGCAGATCGTGGACCCCGGCGAGCATGTGCCACTCGACCAGTTCGCAGCCGCCGGTACCGGCATCGTCGTCTCCGGTGACCGGCCCGCAGATCACACCGGATCCGTTCATCGTGTTCCGGGGACCCCGGGAAGGCCGGGGCCTCATCCGGCGCCACCGATCGAGGCGTCGATGCCGGCCAGCGCCTGGTTGGCTGCGTTGACGTCGAATCTCGCCGGGTCGAACTCGGCCGCTGTGGCCAGGCCCAGCCACTCCAGCATGCTCTCGTGCTCGGCGTTCGACTCGTCGGCCAGGACCTCGCGGAGCTGTTCGTAGCCGAACACCCCACCGCAGTCCTCTGGTGGGCAGGCACCTCCACCGGCAACGCACACCGGATATCGGGTATCGGGTATCGGGCTCGGCGCCCCCGAACCGCTCCAAGACGAGTTCGTGCTCCCAGCCGTCTCCGAAGTCGTAGGTGTAGCCGATCCGGTCTCCCTCCCTCGTGAGCAGCTTAGCCAACGTGGTGGCTCGTTCGTCGCGGAAGCCCAGCTCGCGATCGGGCAGGCTGTATCGGGTGTCGCCGTGGGTGAAGCAGTGCATGTGATACCCCTGCCACCCCATCGCCGCTTGGATCGCCGTGTGCAACCGGCCCAGCCGGATATCCGCTGGGACCAGCAGTCGCCGCCAGACCACCGGCTCAGCGGTCTCCAACAGCGTGGTCTTCACCTGCAGGACCGGGGCGCCTGGTTCGGGCTCGCCCAACGCGCGACGCATCCCTCGACGCCCCAGCGGAGTCAGTGCCACGCTCATCGCCTCCTGCTGACCGTCGATGCGGACCGCGCCGAACCGCGCCAGCACCCCCATGGCGCCATGAACATCCCGGTCGTTACACCGCCGCCACGTGTCCCGCTGGGAATCGGGTGCGTCGGCGATTCGGTAGCCGCGACTGACGGCCTCCCAGGCCCACGTGCATGCTTCCGTGAGGCTGACCGGACCGTCGTGTGCGTAGATCCCCGCGAGCACCGCCCGGATCCCCTCGGCGAAGTGGCTGCGCACCATCGACTCGCCCCACCCCGGCGGGCAGACCGCCGGGCCAAGCGCCCCGAACGTCTCGAACATCCGCTCCCACAGCGGCAGGGGTCGCTCCAGCAGCTTGGCGTTCGTCTGCACCGTCGCCAGCCTGCCGCCGGTCACCCGCACCAGCCGCGCCGCCCGGGCCCATTCGAGCACCGTGTTCAGCTCGGGCAGCTCCTCGCTGCTCTTCGTCCGGTACACCTGACCGCCGGTCTGGGGATCGATCACATCCCCGGTGTCCAGCAGCTCCACCAGCTCGCGGGCGTGCGCCAACGTCAGCCGTCCGGTCTGGGTCAGCTTGCGCCCGGCACCGACCCAGCGGGTGAGCGTGACCACCCGGGTCGTCCACTCCGAAACCGCCGCAGCGGCAAGCCCCTCTTCCGACGCTGACGCGGTCACCGGCCCTCCTCCTCATCGAGTCTGGCAAGGCGACGGTTAATCTCGGCCAGATCAAAGGGCTCCGGGTCCTGGGGATCCTCCTCCGAGGGGTGCTCCACCGTGGGGGTCGCCGGCTTGGCGGTGATGCCGGCGAGTTGGGCTTGGAGATCTTTGCGTTGGGTGGTGATCTCGGCGAAGCTGCCGCGGAGCTGGTCACGCCATTGCTGGTCGATGTCCTCATCGGCGATTGGCTGGTACTCGCGGAGTTCTTTGACGACGTTGGCCTGCTGCCGTTCCAGGTCTTTGATCTTGTTGCGCAGGAGGATGATGCGGGCGGCGGTGCCGTCGTCGGCCTCGGGCTCGTCGTTTACGGCCAGCAGGAGCGCTCCACGGTTGGGGCCGAAGATGCGGCGGGTGAAGAATCCTCGGACGGCGTCGAGGAGCTTGTCTTCGCGAACCCACAGGCTCTTGGGATGGCTGGCGTACCAGTCCTTCCCGGCGTGGTGGGCGGGCACGGGTTCGCACGCGTAGTAGCTGTACCCGTCGCCGACGCGGCGGGTCTTGCCGTACAGCCGGCGTCCGCACAGGTCGCAGATGACGTGGGAGCGAAGCCGGTAGGTGCGGGTGGTGGCCGGGTGCCGGTTGGGGCGGTCGCTGGTGCGGGAGCCGCGGTTGGACTTGCCGATCGGCGTGCCGGCCAGGAACTGGGTCTTGGTGGTCAGCGGTTCGTGGGTGGGCTTGCTGGACCAGATCCACTCGGCCGGGGCGTTGACCTTCCCGGGCACGCCGCGGTCTTTGCGGGGGTTTTTGCGCCGGTTGTAGACCATGTGGCCGGTGTACTTGGGGTTGCACAGGACGTCACGGACCGAGCCTTTGGTCCAGGCGCCGATGGCCCGCCGGCCTCGGCCGAGGATCGGCTCCGGTGGCGGGTACCGGTCGGGGTCTTGGTTGAGCCGTTCGGCGATCTGGTCGTAGGACAGGTGCTCGACGACCCGCCAGGTGTAGATCGTGGTGACCACCGGCCCGCGGACCGGGTCACGCACGAGGCGTCGTTTGACCTTGCCCAGCGCCGCTTTGGCCGGTACCGGGTGCGGTTCGGTGATCACCTGGTAGCCGTAGGGCGGTTTGCCGATGTTGTAGCCCTGCTCGGTGTGTTCCATCAGCCCGCCCCAGGACTTCTCCAGCATGTCCAGCACGTACCACTCGGCGATGGCCTGTTTGACCCGGCGGGTCAGGATCGGGGTGGCCCGCATGCGGGCCAGGGTGCCAGAGGCGTTGGGCAGATCCGCCGCGGTGATTCCTTCGTCGGCGGCCAGCAGTGCTACACCGCAGTGCTCCAGGCTGGCCTCGATGGTGGTGCCGACCTGCGTGATGCGGGAGAGCCGGTCGACCGATTCGCAGACCACGGCGACGAACCGGCGGGCGGGTTGGCGTGCCTCGTCGAGCAGGTCGGCGATGCCGCCGTCGCGGGGTACGGGAACGTCGAACTGTTCGTGGGCGTCGCTGTGTCCGCGCTGGTCCAGGTCGAGCCGGCCGGACTCGACATCCCAGAAGAACGCCACGATCACGGAACGCCGCTGGAGCCACTGCCATATCTGCTGATTATCGTCGATGAGTTCGGCGAGCTGCTCTCCGGCCGGCCAGACTTCACCGATCTCTTCGTGCAGATCGGTCGGGTCGGACGCAGCCTCGGCATGCACCTGTTGCTGGCTACTCAGCGCCTGGAGGAGGGGCGCCTGCGCGGTCTGGACTCGCACCTGTCCTACCGCATCTGCCTGCGTACCGTCAGCGCCACGGAGAGTCGGACGGTCATCGGAACACCGGACGCCTACCGGTTGCCGTCCATTCCTGGCTCAGCGTATTTGAAGGTCGACGAGTCGATCTACCAGCGATTCCGGGTGGCGCACGTCTCGGCGCCCTATGTCTCGGCGCACGACCGTGAGCTGGCCGGCAATGTCGCGGCCACCGTGTGCCGATCGGCATCCGGCGGCGCGCTGAGAATGAGTCCCTTGTGGAGAAACCAGCTGCACTACCTCAGCAAGGACCGACGGAGCTCGCAGTGATGGTCGACCGGCTGAAGATGGTCGGCCGCCCGGTGCATCAGGTCTGGCTGCCTCCCCTGCCGGCGGTCATCGCGTTGGACAGCCTCGTCGGCGCCCCGATCGTCCAGCCCGGGCGCGGGCTCGTGGCACACGTGTGGCCACAGCACGGGCGGCTACGGATTCCGATCGGGATCGTCGACCTCCCGCTGCAGCAGCAACAACAGCCCCTGATCATGGACTTCGGCGGCCCACACGGTCACCTCGCCGTGGTAGGTGCGCCGCAAACCGGCCGGAGCACCGCGCTGCGCGCCATCATGATGGCCGGCATGCTGACCCACACCCCGGACGAGGCACAGTTCTACGGCATCGACTTCGGGGGTGGCAGCCTCCACCCGTACACCTCGGCGCCGCACGTCGGCACCGTGGCTGGACGCACCGACCATGCGCTGGTGCGGCGGACGCTGGCCGAAATCCGTTTGCTCATCGCGGTGCGGGAGACATTGTTCCGGGAACTGGCGGTCGATTCGATCGCCGACTTCCGGGCCCGACGCGACGCGGGGCGGTTGCCGGCCGGGGTGAGGCCGGGGTGCGCGCCGCCGATGTATTCCTGCTCATCGACAACTGGGGCGCGGTGCGCACAGAGCTAGAGGACGCCGACGCAGCGGTCACCGACATCGCCGCCCGGGGCTTAGCCTCGATTCGCGGGAAGCAGTTTGAGGTCCGTCGTCACTGTGGCGTGGGCCGGTGCGGTCCGAAATCCGCAGGTCAACGGCGATTGCGCTTCCGTGGAGGCCTCGACCTCATCTGATCTTTCGGAACCAGGTC
>WNGL01012758.1_pt1 | contig 11011 bp, 8 predicted proteins | sample 5400591 | NCBI WGS metagenome assembly WNGL01 (sample SAMN13153377, study PRJNA577476) | soil metagenome | isolation source: 80 cm soil or saprolite under Garry oak tree replicate 1 | place: USA:California | collected 2016-06-15
GCTGACAATGGTAAAAACCCGTTCGGTCAGGGCACTTTTAATGTCCTTTTTCATACATGCCCAGATGACACGTAGAGTATAGCCAGATGTTGCTAGCATGCTATGCACTTCCTTTCATCGCTGCTGACCCCATCACCCCACCAGGTTGACCATACACCTTGCGATGCTGCGCATCGCACATGCGGCTGATGGGTGGGCGTATATAGTAGGGTTGACCCTCGCGGTCAACCTTAATCTCGTAATGCCGTCCCTGTTAAATACAGGAATATTTCGTCAAGGTTGGGTTCGCGAATAACAATATCCCTGATCTCCCCTTCCTGCGTAAGGATGGTGATGATCTGCGGAGCGATATTATACATACCCTGCGTGGTAATCTTCAGGTGCGTACCATCCTGAGTCACCTCTTTGACCCCTTCGATGGCCCGTAATGCGTCGACAGCTTTGCTTGGCTTCACGGTCTCCAGCTCAATGACACTCCCCCCATAGGTTTGTTTGAGATGTGCTGGGGTGTCCTCAGCCACCAATTTGCCGTGATCAATAATTGCTAACCGCTCGCAGAGTGCCTGGGCTTCTTCAAGGTAGTTCGTGGTAATCAACACCGTCTTGCCCTCGTCGCGCAGCGAAAGAATATAGTCCCAGATCACCCGCCTGGCCTGGACATCCACACCCAGCGTTGGTTCGTCAAGATAGATCAGTTTGGGATCATGTAGTAACGCTCGTGCAAGAGCCAGGCGCCTCTTCATTCCACCAGAGAAGGTGCTGACGCGAGAGTCTTTGCGATCGAATAGTTGCACCAGTTCGAGTAGTATGGTGATGCGCTCTTTCTTTTCTTTACGGGGAATACCGAAGAGATCAGCATGAAAATCCATGTTTGTCCAGGTGGAGAGTTCTTCGTAGAGCGCGGTTTCCTGTGGCACGGAACCGAGTATCTGGCGCACCTGGCGAGCATTGCGTCGAACGTCATAACCCATAACTCGTACTTCGCCACTGGTGGGGACACTCAGACCGCTGATCATATTGATAGTGGTTGTTTTGCCTGAGCCGTTTGGTCCCAACAGCCCATAAATCTCGCCCTGTCGCACTGTCAGTGTCAAACGATCAACGGCCTGAAATTTGCCAAAGGACTTACACAGTTCTTTGATCTCTATGGCCGGGATAGAGTTTCCACCTGTCTGTGCTGTGCTTGTTGTCACTTGTGTAGCTTCTTTACTCATATATTCCTTCCTTATTGGTGCCTTCTTCATTCCCCGAATGCAGCTGCCTGGTCCGTTGAATATTCCTGCTCATTGTGCGGAAAGTTCGGGGGTAGCAGGCCGAAACGGTCGCCTGTGTGTGATGCAACAAAGGATACGTTGAAGATGATGCGCTGGAGTTTTGTTTGTAAATCGCGCAGTTCACCTTCAGAAAGACCCTGTGCCATGATCTTAGAAAACTCAATTACAGCCTCGGGCAAGAATCGCATGATGTCCCGCCCCTCATCAGTAAGATAGACCTTCACCAGGCGGCGGTCCTCGCGGTCATGTTTACGCTCAACCAGGCCGTTCTGTTCCAGCCGTTTCACAATGCCCGTCATCGTAGGCGCATCGATTGCACGCTGCTGACTCAACGTGCCAAGCGTCTGCCCATCTTGCTCATGTAGAAGAGACAGCACACCCCATTGAGGAGGTGTGATGACATACGGCTTATCATGCTCTATACAACACGCTTTCAACGCTTCATAGAAGGCATACGCGACACTGCGCTGAGCATAGAATAGCCAGTATCCAAGGTGGTCTTCTGACCGGAATGTCATAGCTTTTCTTCCATAAACTTATCATTAGTGTGCTAATATTTAGTATACTAATGATATTACAAGATAATAAGGGCTGTGTCAAGACTAATCTTCAGAATCTCTATTCTTTCACAGAAGAGAGGTGAATTCTGGCTGTTCTGCTACGAATCTGTCTTCATCTCAGAAGTCCGTTCACAATGCTATTCCAGCCCGGCAACTACTGCTCCGCCTCCTGGTCCGACCTCTTCAACCGTTCTACATAGCGCGCACGCAGCGACTCAGACATGGCGAGGCCTGTCCCACCATGGTGCAGCATAGTGATCTCCGCCATGATACAGAGAGCGATCTCTTCTGGCGTGCTCCCACCGAGGTCAAGACCGATAGGAGCGCGCACACGCAGCAGTTTTTCAGCGGGAACTCCCTCTTCGTGCAGGAGTTTAAAGACGGCCCAGACGCGGCGCTGGCTGCCGATCATACCGATATATGCGGCAGGAGAGTCGATGATGGCGCGCAGCCCCTGTACATCGTGCGCATGAGCGCGAGTGACAAGGACAATGTGGGTACGTGGGGTGATGGGATATTTGCGCAGCGTCTCTTCGATATCACCCACCAGCAAGCGTTTCGCATCAGGGAAGCGTTCGCGGCTGGCAAACGACGCGCGATCATCGGTCACGCTGACGGAGTAGCGCATCAGGTGGGCTATGGAGGCCAGAGGGGCGGCAATATGGCCAGCGCCCGCAATGAGGAGCACGGGAGGAGGCAAGAATGGCTCAACAAAGAGCTCTGCCCATGCATTTTCAGTGCCAGCTATTTTTTCGATGTGGGGTTTTCCGATTGAGATGGCGCGATGAGCGCTCTCGACAAGCACTTCCTTGCATTCCCGCTGACTGAAAGTAGACGTGCTGTAGAGTGCGGATGTATCAAGCACGTCGGAGTTGCAGGGATAGCTTTCAAGCTGCACGGTCAGGGAGGGAGGCGAAATTGTGGGAAGATCAAGGGTACCAACAGTGCCGCCATCCTCGTGGACAAGCATGTGCTGACCTACCAGGGAACGCCAGGGACCACCTGCGGCGACAATGGTGATCAAGACAATAGCGTGCTCACCCTCAAGCGCTTGTTGAATAGTGAGGGCGAATTCTATCATGCCCGGTTGACCCGGGAGCAAAGTATTGTACCAGGGCTGGATAAATACATCGAAAATGCCGCCGCAAACGCCCTGGCTCTCCATGGCTATCTCTTCGGTTAAATCCACCTGGACGGTGCTTGGGCGCAGTGTATCAATGACATTGAGGGCGCTGCGCCATACCTCGGCCTCGCCGCAACCGCCACCGACGGTGCCACTGATCCTTCCACCCCGATGGACAAGCATTTTCGCACCCACTTCACGCGGCACGGAGCCTTTGCGCCTGACAATAGTTGCCATGGCGATGGTCTCTCCACGCTCCAGTTCCTGTAGGAGTTCTTGAAAAAGTTCTCGCACGTATTGATTCCCTTAGATAGAAAGTTCCCTATGCTCCTCCACCCGGGTGGAGTCGCCCGTACATTTACACATGTATTATGTATTGTACAATATCAGGTTTTTCCTGGAGAGAAAAAGGTTTCCCACTGAGTGGGAGAGGATGAGAAAATGTGGAGTATGTTCCTGAAGAGTGGTATCATGTTGTAACAGCAAAGGTAATGAAGATAGCATATACCTTTTACTACAGTTTGGAGGTGAAGCATGACATTCAATATACGTCAAAAGATATTTGACAGAGATGGGATGCTACTTGAGAAGGTAGCAGAACAATACAAAGAACAATTATCTAAGTCGTTCTTTGAGTCACCTGAGGGGCAGGCGCTGCTAGATGAAGGTATAGAACCCGGCTGGTCTGACATGGTGGTCGATTTAGGCATGAACTATTTACGCGTCACACCAGCAACCATGTCGCCCGACAACCTGCAAGAAATACTGTTCAATCTCTTCCCGCGCAAAGTGTCCGCTGAAGAGGACGAAGCGCCCGATATCATTCGCGAGTTGCAGTACTTCTGGAAATTCTTGCAGCGTGAGTTCCACCTGGAGAATGCCGCTGCCTGTCTGAAAATACTGGATGACGAAGCAGCAAATGAGCTAAAAGAAGAAATGAGTAATCCCGCCAACTTTGGCATAGCCAAGTCGTTCTTCATGATGGGCAAAGATCAAGGCTTCGATATGAGCACTGAAGAGGGATTACAGTCGTGGATGGAAACATATAATGCTGGTCTCGCGGCAGGAACACAACCGCGTATCCCATTGCCCGGCGAACAAAGAAGAAGTGCCGGTAATATACGTGACAGGATAAAGATAGTAAGTCCGAGCCGGGCCAGAATGGCAAAAGCTAGTCGGAAGAAGAATCGCAAAAAGAAGTAGGAGCACATATCTTCTCGTGATGTGTTCATCCCTCCAACGACTTGTAATGCTCATTTTTGGCATAGAAGCAGGATCCAATGGACGATACAAGCAGGAATACCTCCCCGGGTGAAACGAGCAGCAGAGGCGGCTCAGGTCCGCTGGTGCGAGTCACTACAGACACGAACTTGAAAGATATCCGGACGGCGATAGATGCGAACATCTCTCCTGATGGCAAGCGCGTGGCCTTTGTGGTGTGGGAATGGGTACCAGACAGATCAAAACAACACGCGCGCATCTGGACAGTCAATACCGGTGTCAGAGATGACAAAGATGACAAAGATGACAAAGATGACAAAGATGACAAAGATGACAGAAGCGAGGCCCAACCATTTACCAGGGGTCCGCGCGCCGATACCTGCCCGCGCTGGTCTCCGGATAGCCAGCAACTGGCCTTTATCTCCAGGGGCGAAGGCGAGAAGGATAGACCACAATTGCATGTGATACCTGCCGAGGGTGGCGAAGCAAGGCAGGTGTGCAAGATGCCCAACGGCGTCAGTGACCTTTCGTGGTCACCTGATGGCAAACGTATCGCTTTTCTTTCCGTAGATGGAGAAGAACCTGCAAGTGATCCCTTCGTCTTCATACCAGGGCAGGGTCGACATCGCCGCTTGTGGACGGTGCGCGTAGATAGCGATAGACCTGAGCCTGTTACATCCGATGGACTGAGCATCTGGCAATACAGCTGGTCACCAGATGGGAAGCAGTTTGTTGTCTTCTTCGCGCATGGCCCCGGTCTGACGGACTGGTTTCGCGGGCAAATCGGCGTTGTGAAGGCACACGGCGGAAACATACGCCAGTTGGGCGAATTAACGCGCCAGGCAAGCACGTTGACGTGGTCGCCCGATGGATCGCGTATTGCTTATGTTTCTGGGGAGTGGAGCGATCCAGACAGAGGTGGCGGAGACATCTACGTGCTTTCACTCCATGATGGCGTGACGCATAATCTGACTCCGGGTATCAGCTGCAGCCCAGGCTGGTGCCAGTGGTTCCCTGATGGCAGAAAGCTGCTTTTTGTTGCCTGGGAGGGCGTGGCATATAAGCTTGGCATCGTGGACGAGACGGAGGGGACAATTACAACACTTATGAGTGATATCAATTTTGGCGAAACGTTCTGGCCGCACCTCTCGACTACAGCGAACCTACAAAAATTTGTTTTTACCAGCTCCGATAAGCACCCACCAGATGTGTGGATCGGGGAGTTTACCTTCGAAGGGGACGCGAAAACGACCGTTAACACCACCCCCGCGACTTCCACTAACGACACATCCTGTACACCCGTAGGGGCCGATTTATCGCGCCCAGCGCCGATTTATCGGCCCCCCGGGCAATCCCCTCATCACCAGGTCCATACCATCAGGAGCAGAAATCGCCTGACAGAGCTCAATCCACTGCTCCAGGATACCCTTGAATTGGCGCGCACAGAGCAGATTCGCTACGAAAGCGTCGACGGTTGGCAGATCGATGCCCTCTTTACATTACCGCTCAGGCAGAAGAGCGGCACACCTCCACCCTTGATTGTGAATGTACACGGGGGACCAACGGGCGCCTGGACTGATGACTGGGATGATTATCGCTCACAGATGCTAGCAGCAGCTGGTTTTGCCGTGCTGCGACCCAATGTGCGCGGCAGTATGGGACGCGGCGTGGTTTTTGCCGATGCTGTGGTAGGGGATATGGGCGGCAAGGACTTGCAAGATATCCTTTTCGGCGTAGATTACCTGGTTGAGCAGGGGCTGGTGGATGGAAAGAAAGTTGGCATCATGGGCTGGAGCTATGGCGGCTTTATGACGGCATGGGCGGTGACGCAGACCACGCGCTTCAAGGCAGCTGTTATGGGGGCTGGCATCTGCGACTTCCATGGCTACCACGCGCAATCCAACATTCCAGATTGGGATATGCGTTACTTGAGCAACAAGGTAATTAGCCCTTCAGAGCACCCCGAGATATATCGCGAGCGTTCCCCAATTACCTACGCCAGCCGGGTGCAGACGCCGACACTGATTGTCCATGGAGAGAAGGACGATGTCGTACCGCTCAACCAGGCACATGCATTTTACCGTGCGTTGTGTGAGCGAAACGTCCCCACCGAACTGGTGATCTATCCTCGTGAAGGGCACAGCTTGCGCGAACGTGAACATATACGTGATTACCAGGAGCGCCTGTTGCGCTGGTTCGAGAAGTATCTATAATTCTTCCTGTAAGTCAACGACCTCGATGATTGGCAGGTGTTTCCTCCTCTGGCTTTTTTGTCGCACTTGTCGCACTTGTCGCAGTTGTTACGCATGTAGCCAGTGTGCTTTTTTACCATGAAATGTCAAGCTTTAGCTATGTTCCTGGCATCGTTCCTCCAAGCCAGGGCAACCCTGTCTTCATCATCCTCCGCTTTCAAGGATTTCGCGGCGGGGAAACAACAAGGAACCGGCGTTTACCTTCGTGAATGAGCCACTTCCCCATGTTCCTTGCTGTAACCACGCGGCATGTTCGACAGGCGCCAGGCCAAGTTGACTCAGAATACTATTGCTGGCCGACGGAATGAATGGGGCCAGCAATAGTGCCAGTAAGCGTGTCGCTTCCGCCGCGGTAAAGAGCACCGTATCCAGGCGACGCTCCTGCCCGGCTTGACGCGCCAGGTGCCAGGGTTCGCTGCGTTCTATATATTGATTTGTGCGGCGCACAAAGCCCCAAATGATGCTTAAAGCGCCGCCGATATCCCAGCGCTCCAGTGCGGCCCCCGCTTGCAAACGTGTCTCCTCGGCGGCTTGCTGCAGCTCTTCTTCAAGTTCACCAATGGATCCGGCAGCAGGTACGGCGCCACCGCGATAGCGGTTTATCATACTGACGACACGGTTCAACAGATTCCCCAGTTCGTTGGCCAGTTCGTCGTTGTAGTGACGGATGAGGGCCGCACGCGAAAAATCACCATCCGAGGCAAACGACAGGTTACGCAGGAGGTAATAGCGTACGGCATCTGCGCCATAAGTATCTACCAGTTCCACCGGATTAATCGTGTTCCCGCTCGTCTTAGAGATGCGCTGCCCCTCCAAGGTGATAAAGCCATGCACTGCCACCTGGCGTGGCAGCGGTAACCCCGCTGAAAGCAACATGGCCGGCCAGTAGAGGCAGTGAAAGCGCGTGATGTCCTTGCCGATGACGTGGGCATCGGCTGGCCAGTAATGAGCGAATGTTGTCTCGTCAGTCGGAAAGCCAACAGCAGTCAGGTAGTTTGTCAAAGCATCGAACCACACATAAATGACCTGGGTCTCATCGCCTGGCACCGGAACTCCCCACGGTGTTACACCAGAACGCACAACGCGCGAGACGGCAAAGTCCCGCAGACCCTGGCGAATGATGCCCAGCACCTCCGCGCGCCTGCTGGCTGGCACGATAAAATCCGGGTGCTCGTTGATGTGCGCGAGCAAACGATCGCTATATGTCGAAAGAGCGAAAAAGTAGTTCTCCTCTTCCAACCACTCCGGTTCGATTGAGGGATGATCAGGACATCTCCCATCCACTAATTCTTCGCTGCTGTAGAAGTTATTACCGTTAGGACAGTACCAGCCGGAGTAGATGGATTTATAAATGTCGCCCCGCTGCTGCGCCCGGCGAAACATCTCCTGAGAAGCCTGGAAATGCTGCTGTTCTGTGGTACGAATCCAGCGATCAAACGAGATGTTCAGCCTGGACCAGACCAGGCGAAAGGCCTCGTCCATGCGGTTTGTCCAGCTAACGAGGTCCGTGTTGTTCTCCTGTGCCGCCTTCACCACGTGCTGGCTGTTCTCGTCCAGCCCCATGCTGAAGTAGGTATCGTGTCCCAACAAACGATGATAGCGCGCAATGACGTCCGCGGCCACTTTCTCTAGAGAGTGGCCGATGTGCGGTGATCCGTTGGGATAATCAATGGCAGTTGTAATGTAATAGCGCCTACCGGCGGGGTTTTCTTCAAGGTTGCTGTTCACGTGTTACCTCTCTTCGTAGTATGAATGTTGTTGCTAGAATCAACAAAAAGAAGGGGGCGCAGGTCTGTCGCCTGCGCCCCCTTTGTACAGCTAGTATGTAGCTACGCTACTGCTCATGTGAGCATTTCTGGTGTATTGAGAGAAGAGGACAGCGACACCCTGCTATATGCCATAGGCATAAAGCGAGCAAGCCAAAGCATAGCCACAATAATGGTGGAAGATTGATGCTTTTGCGTCACGGTTGTCGTCCTCTTGTTTCTTGAGATCTAATGAGTAATGAAAGTGTGTTGACGAACAGAAACGGTCTTAATAGAATATACATGCCAGTGTTGTGATTTGTCAAGTCTCAGACAGTGTGACGAAACTGTGAGTAATAGAGGTATCATTGTGACAGGCACGTAAACCGAATGCTTCATACTTTAAAAGGGAGGTTGTGAGACAAATACAAAATTACTTCCCAGAAAAGAAGGTGAAGTTATGCGCACACGTGATAGAGAAAAAGACCATACTACTACTGTTACGGTGATCCGTTGGTCTGCCACAGCACTCGGCACACTGTTTCTCCTGATTCTTGTGCCTGTGTTGCTCGTGGTGGTTTTTCTCATTGCTCTACGATACGTAAAACCATTTCGGGAGCGTGTCCGCCAGTTCAATAAGCAGACGCTCAATCCTGCCGTTCTCAAAATAGCTGGAAGTACTCGCAGCCGCTACGGTGTCATCCACCACGTGGGACGCCGTTCTGCTCGCTCGTACTCTACTCCAGTCGTATCAGATCCAACCGCCGATGGCTTTGTTATTCCGCTGCCCTACGGTAAGGATGTCGACTGGTTACGCAATGTGCAGGCAGCGGGCCAATGCACAATTACGTGGTATGGCAACGAATACAAAGTGCATGAGCCTGAATTGATCGACGCTTCGACGGCCTTTGCGATGGTTCCACCGCTGGTACAACGTACATGGCGCGTACTGGGGATGGGCAAACTGCAATTCTTGAGGGTGAAGCGTCTCTCCGAAAAACCATCTGAAACACCCGTAGAAGCGATGGCATGAAAGAAATTACCAGCATGGAGGCGGGACGCTTCGAGGTCATCCAGACACATGCTTCGAGGGTCCTGCTCTCTCCTACCCACGCTTATAAGTTAAAAAAGCCCAAAAATTTTGGTTTTTTTGACTACTCTACCCCTACTCTTCGTCGCCACTTCTGCATAGAAGAGGTGCGAGTGAATAGACGCCTTGCCCCACATATCTATCTTGGGGTAGCCCCCGTGTTGTCATTCCCAGATGGTCATAGCAGCTTTGGCCCAACCTTTCAGCCCGAGGATGTTCCAGCACCTTGCTCCGCACTCAACGGCGGGAAGGTCATTGATTATGCCGTAGTCATGATACGACTGCCCGATGAAGCACGGGCTTGCGCCGGTACTGCTACTCCTGCGATGCTTACCTCTGTGGCCCGCCATATTGCGGCATTTCATGCCTCTACCCATACAGATGAACACATCGCCGGCTTTGGCAGCCTTGAAGTCGTTCGGGGCAACTGGGAAGAGAACTTTGAACAAATGAAGCCCTACATTGGCCGCACCATTGATACTGACACGTACAAACTGATCGCCGGCTACATTCGTCGCTTCATGCACGACCGGGCAGCACTTTTCGGCAGTCGTATCAATGAGGGGCGCGTCCGCGACTGTCACGGCGACCTGCGCTTGCAGCACGTCTATATTCTCGATGAGTATAGAACTGGCGAGCAGAGCGAACTTCCTCAAATGGCGATCCTCGATGGTATCGAGTTCAACGAACGTTTTCGTTATAGCGACGTTGCCTGTGAGATCGCGTTTCTCACAATGGAACTGGATGTCCTGGACCGACCCGATCTGTCACGCGTCTTCGTCGAGAGCTACATTGCCGAAACCGGCGATCACGCGTTGCTTGAACTCTTACCGTTTTATTCCTGCTACCGTGCCTGTGTTCGTGGCAAGGTGCTCGGATTTCAGTTGGATGAGCTGGAAGTGCTGGAGGAACAGCGTAAGCTTGCCGGCGAACAAGCTGCGGACTTTTTCAAGCTTGCCGCCAGCTATCTCGGCGGCTCAACCAGCCCCACGCTGATGCTCGTCGGCGGACTGATGGGTACAGGCAAAACCACACTCGCGCTCACCCTTCGACGCCAATTGGGCTGGACGCTGTACGCTTCCGATACTGTGCGCAAAAGCCTGGCTCATATTGATCCCGCGCAACCCATAGCCGAGGCGTTTGGGCAGGGATTGTACAGCAAGGAATGGACGGCCCGCACCTATAACGCCTTGATTGACAAAGCCAGTTCCACGCTTGCCAGCGGACATTCTGTGCTGCTGGATGCCAGTTTCGTGCGCCGTGCCGATCGCCAGGCCGCCGCTCGTCTGGCCCAAACAGCAGTACCGAACGGCGTCAATGTCATCCTCCTCGAGTGTACCTGTCCCCGCGAGCTTGCCCTGCAGCGCCTGGCACAACGCTGGCAGAATCGTGTTGCGCACGAGCAACTTCACGACCTGGCAGGGGATGAAACAGCTTTACTGGCCTCAGATGGTCGTCCTGATCTTTACAATGCCCAGTGCACGGCATGGCAAGATTTCGATTCAACACAGGAAGCCGGGGTAACGCATATCGTGATTGACACGGCCCTTCCGCTGGCCGTCAATATCGAACAGGTGCTGGAGGAATTGCACATACCCCATTGTGCTTGCTGGTTATAAGCCTCGTTTGAGAATTCCAGCATAACTCCGAAATACCAAGGCCATAGATGTATACATCGTACCCGAATCGTTCTCGGTGAGGAGTATACCTTCAATACAAGATTTAGCTCATCAGCACGGGAGAGCC
>WNGL01009913.1_pt1 | contig 11010 bp, 10 predicted proteins | sample 5400591 | NCBI WGS metagenome assembly WNGL01 (sample SAMN13153377, study PRJNA577476) | soil metagenome | isolation source: 80 cm soil or saprolite under Garry oak tree replicate 1 | place: USA:California | collected 2016-06-15
GGTTTCCCGGACAGGTTTATTGCTGGTTGCGGACAAGACAGGGACGGGCCGCTCGAGATGGAGCGCGCAAGCTCTTATTAGGTCACGCTCAGCAGGCCAGGGATAGGCCGGGGGCGGCCGGCGAATCGTTCGCAGGCCAGCAGGTTCGCGGCAGCCGAATATCGGGTCAGGCCGCCCCCGGAGCTTGGGTGTTACCCGGCGGCCGGGCGCAGCTGGCGGTAGACCTCGCGGGCGACGTAGCGCTTGAGGCAGCGGATGATCTCCGCCTTGGATTTCCCTTCGGCGGTGCGGCGCTCGGCGTAGGCACGTGTGGCCGGGTCAGAGCCCAGGCGGGTGAACACGATCCGCCACAGGGCGTGGTTGGCCTGGCGGTCACCGCCGGGGTTAAGGCGGTGGCGGGTGACTTTCCCTGATGATGCGGGGATCGGGGCGGCACCGCACAGGTGCGCCCAGGCCGCCTCGCTGCGCAGCCGTTCTGGGTGGTCCCCGGCTGCGATGAGCAGCAGTGCCGCGGTGCGCGGGCCGGCCCCGTAGATGGCGAGCAGGCCGGGCGCGCGGGCGGTCACCAGCGGGATGATGAGCTCGTCCAGGCGGACGAGCTGGCCGTCCAGGAACTGAGCGCGCCGGCCCAGCTCACGCAGCGCGATACGGGTGGCGTGGCCGGCGACGTCGCCGGGGCGGGGACGCAGCGCCGCCAGCCCGGTTACCAGGGCAGCCGGCTTGTGCTTTGCGAACCGTGCCCGCAGGTCATCAGGGCCGGTCAGGACCAGTGCCCTAGCCTGGTTGATGGTCCGGGTGCGTTCTCCCGCGGCGCTGCGCCGGGCGACCATCAGGGTCCGGATCGCCTCCACGGCGCCGTCCCGGCCCTTGGGGGCTCCGCTAGCCCGGCCGGACTGCGCGGCCCGGGCAGCGCTGACCGCGTCCAGCGGGTCGGACTTGCCCTGCCGGCGCCGGTCCTGCCGGTCGGAGCGGTCCACCTCGACGACCCGGATGCCCGCCGCGGTGACATAACGGGCCAGCCCGGCGCCGTAACTGCCGGTTCCCTCGATGCCGACCAGGCACACGGTGCCGAACCCGGCCAGCCAGCCCAGCAGTCCGGCGTAGCCGGCCGCGGTGGCGGGGAACTCCCTGACGCCGAGCAGCCCGCCGACGGGATCGAGCGCGGCGGCGACATGGGTATCTGCGTGAGTGTCCACGCCGCCAGTAATCGCGGTGCGGCAGGTAACGGGGCGTGCTTCTCCTACGATGGTCACTGTCATCCCTTTCTCAGGTTGAGGGATGGCACGCACCCGCTGGCCGCCGGACCTGTGAACCCCGGCCTCTTGCACAGGACGGGCAGATCAGACCGGCACCGCCGGTGGGTGCCATTAAACCTGGGGCCCGGCCGACAGCCCGTCTCGCAGGACAGCCCGCACGGCGTCAGCCGAATCGGAGGTCAGGCCGGGACCCAGGCTCCCGACCCTACGCCCGTATCCAGGCAAAACCGGGGAAGCCGGGCCGGAAGCACTATCCACAGTCTCCCTGCCGATTATTTACGTTACTGACGAAACAGGATCGGGGCGCTCGAGGAGCGCAGATCATCTGATCACGAGCGGCGCTCCAGGTCAGCGCGCAGGCCTGGTGCGCCATAAGCCTTGTCCCCGGCGATCCTGGCCATTGGCGTCCCCGCGTCCAGCGCGAGGGCGATCATGGCCTCGGCCAGCTGCGGCTTGGTCGCGAACACCGCGCCTGCCTCACGGCACCGGCCCGGATCACTCACCTACGACCCGGGCATGTGAAGCTCTCGGTCGAACACCGCGGCCTGGCGGTTGTCCACTTTCCAGGCCATGCCTGGAGTACTGTCGGCGAGCCCGGTGGTCGCCGTGCCCTTCCGCACAATCGCCGGTCTCATCGACCACCCGAGTGTGCCCGGATCCCCAAGGTGCTCTACCCACAACCACGTAATCCCGCACGTCATTGCACGCCGCCGCGGCATCCCACCAGGTACTGGCTAGCAGGTGCTGCATCCGGTCCGGCGTCGCATCCCGGCACGCTCGACGATCGTCCAGCAGTTCTTGCGGGCAGGTCAGACAGCGACACCGCACCGGCGCTCCGCCCGCCCGAACCGGCCCATCAGCTCATCGAACTCCGCGCGGTCTGCGAAGACGTTAGCCATGATGGTGTGGCGTCCCCGATGGCATCAAGCGGCGTTGCCTGGGTTTGGAGGGCGGCGAGCCACTGTATCCTCGCTAGTGCGTGTGAGGCGAGTCATACTGATGGGGAGAAGCGTGGGGCACGATGAGCGCCGAGGAGCCAGTCGGTCCTCAGCCGGGCGGCGTGCCGCCGGCGCCTGTCGGCCTGCAGCTTAGCGGTCAGCAACGCGCGCTTCTTGAGGCGCTCCGTGAGATCGACCAGCGGCTCGGTGAGATGTATCTGGGTGCCCTTGCAGTTCTCCAACAGCCGTTCAATGGTGAACGTTTCACCCAATCTGCGCATACATTGCGGGAATTGATTAACCATCTTACAGGCAGTCTCAGGCTGAGCACCGACGCACTCAACGACCGCCTGGGGGACCGGATCCAGAGATCGGAGCGAGCCTGGGATAATGCCATTCAGAGAAGTGCATGCTTCGACGGAAAGACTTGGACGGGTATTATCGATCAGCCTCTTGCCCGTGCGCTAACTGCAATTAACGATTTCTTCAATTGGAAGAAGAACCATCGCCCTAGGCGGAACGAGGAGTTGACTCAGACTGTCCGCCGTCTCGACGCTTCTGGAAAGCGGCTGCCGGCAGAGCTCGAAGTTCTCGTAGTCACGCAGTGGGATAGAACTCGCGACTACTTCATCGGGGTATGCCACTATCGGATTCCTGTTGATGAAGCAGACTTCTTTGCATACCTTGACGCACTCGAGCGTTTTATCATCGATAGGCTTCGGCCGCGTACATTCGCGGATTTTGATGCTGTCGATGCTATCCTCGAGGAGGCGGATCGTGGCGATTAATCCGGAGCTTGTCGAGCGTGCGATCGCCGAGATCAGCAAGAGGCGGGCCAACTACGAATACTTCTTCGAACGCCTTTCATCACCCGAATGGATTACCCCTCTCAAACAGCGGGGCTTGTTCGACGATCCGCCTTCGATCCAGGTCGGTGAACGTGGCATTTGGTCACCCTCGTGGCCGCCTTCTCAATTCCTTGCCCGCGTAGCGCCACATGATCCTGAGCAGGTCCTTGAGGTGATGCTGGCGGTCCACACTCCCAACGAGCGCGTGCATGCAGACTTCGCGGAAGCTGCCGCCTCAATGCCAGCATCGCTTGCGCGACGGTGGGCTGAGCGCGAACTCGACTGGTTGCGAGAAGGCAGGAAGCTATACTCTTTCGAGCTTCCGCGGAAGCTGGTCGATCTAATTGAAAAGCTGGGCTCGGAGGGCGAGATTGATATTGGGCTATCCCTTGCCGATGAGTTGTTCCGTCCGCTGCCCACTACTTCGGAAGTTAGATCTCAATCGGTGCTAGGACTAGTCATTCCCCGGTTCTTGACATGGGATTATGATGAGCTCGTCCATCGTGTCGTTCAGTCACTTCTCGACCCCGCGCCCGAGGCAACCGTTCAACTTCTTGTGATGCTACTGGCGCAGGTGATCAGCCTGGCTACCTCCGACCGGGCCGAGTCGGATGAGGACTATTCAGGACTCTGGCGTCCGCGCGTCGCTGACGAGGAGAGAGACGACAGGGGAATTCAGCAGGCTCTGGTGTCTAGGCTACGAGATGTTGCCGTCTCGGTTCGGGAGCAAGTTCTCGTTGCGGATGCTCGCCTCATTGAGCTCTTGAGTGGCGGCGGAACGCGCGTTTTTCATCGTATCGGAGCATTTGCTCTTAGCAGACCACCGCTCGCCGACCCTATGGTGAGCGCCCGTATCTTGGTTGATCGCAAGTACTTCTTCGAATCCGAGCCGAGCCCGGAGTATCGCGAGCTTCTTGGTGCTGCCTTCAGAGGCCTTGACGTCTCCAGTCGTGACACGCTTCTCAGTTGGATCGCTGAGGGGCCCAACCTGGAGGAATACCGTGATTATCGTTCCCGAGTACATGGTGAGCTTCCAAATTCCGCAGAGGTTGAGCGGTATGCGGCAACCTGGAGGATCCGTCGCCTACAATTGATTCGGGAGAATTTGCCGAAGGAGTGGAGACGGCAGTATGAGGAGCTCATCGGACGTTTCGGCGAATCGGAATTTATCACGAGTTTCGAGGTCTCGGCCTGGCGTGGACCCGAGAGTCCGATTGGGTTTGAAGAACTGAGTTCCCGCTCGGACAAAGATCTGATCAGCTTTCTTGAGAGCTATGAGAGCGAAAGTAGCTGGTTCGGCCCGTCGCGAGAGGGTCTAGCGCGAACGCTGTGTGAGCTTGCTGAAGCGAACTCGGAGCGAATCTCAAGACTTGCACCACAATTGGCGATGCTGCCTCCAATTTATGTTCAATGGGCTTTGATTGGACTGGGCAACGCCATTCGAAGTGGCAGCCAGGTTGCCTGGCAACCGCTAGTCGAGTTGCTAGAGCAGGTAGTTCGACCTCGGGAAGAAGAGCATATCGGTATCGATGAAGACAACTACGGGCGTTGGTCGTGGGTCCGTCAGCAAGTTGCCACCATCCTTGATACGGGTTTCAGATCCACGGTCTCATCCATTCCATTCAACCTGCGCCGATCAGTATGGCGAGTACTAGAGCCACTGACCAGCGATCCCGAGCCAACGACTGAATATGAAGAGCGTTATGGGGGCTCGAATATGGACCCAGCGACTCTCGCTCTCAATACGATTCGCGGGCATGCTATGCATGCGGTCGTGTCATATGCTCTATGGGTTCACCGTGCGATCGAAGGCCAGCGCGACAAATCTGGCGGTCAAGCAGGCTTCGAAGCTATGCCAGAGGTACGCAGGGTGCTCGATCACCACATAGATCCAGGGCGTGACCCGTCGATCGCTGTTCGATCCGTCTATGGTCAGCGATTCCCCTGGCTGGTGCTCTTGGACGAAACGTGGGCAGCAAGCGCGTCTCGGCGCATTTTTCCTGACGACCCTATGCTCCGGACTCTGAAATATGCCGCGTGGTATTCTTACCTAATTTTCTGCCAGCCCTATGACCATGTCTTTCAGCTGCTCCGCCCGCAATACTCCGATGCAGTCAACCAGCTTGGCGATGACCCTCCATCGTGGCGATGGATCGGTGGTAATGAAGCTCCTGAGCGAGGTCTCGCCGGGCATCTGCTTTCATTCTACTGGCGTGGTAGGCTAGAGCTTCACGAGAAAGATGAGCTCATCGAGCGCTTCTCCGCGAATGCGACACTGGATTCGCGGATATTCGCGATACATCTCCTTGGTCGCGCCCTCCATGATACTGAACAACTAAATGAGGACGTGCGGGAAAGGATTGAGCGCTTCTGGGAATGGAGGATTCATAATGCAGAACGTAATCGGCGCAACGATCAACTAGCAGAGATTGCCGCGTTTGCTTCGTGGGCAGACGCCAATGCGCTTGACTCGGATTGGCGGCTTGCTCAGCTTGAACGCATCCTTGCGCTAGGTGCATCGCTAGAACATGAAGTCACTTTGTTGAGCGCGCTACGGGCACTAGCTCACGACCATCCACTCCGTTCCATTCGTGTGCTGCGACAGTACCTTACCCGAGAGAGGGACAGGTGGGCGATTGAGGCTGGCCGGGAGGAGATCGAGTCTATCCTGCGTTCTTGCCTTGCGAGCGAGAATTTGGAGGTGGCCACTGCTGCTGAGGATCTGGTTCACTGGTTGGGATCACTCGGGTACCGCAGCTTTCGAGATCTGCTCGGGAACGGCCCTTCGTAGTGACTAAAGAAGGGTTTCTCGGCCGTCGCTATCCGGTTTGCAGCCTGGCACCGCCCGCCAGGCTGCCTAACGACCAGATCTGCGTTGCCAACGGCCGGATCGACATCTAACCGACAGCCGTTCATATCGGCGGATATTGCATGCTACAGAGATTGAATTGTCAGGATTATTACAGTAGGTGACTGTCTTGCATGGTGCCGTGGTGACAGGAGCTGCTGGCGGGGCTATTGCGGGGGTATGAGGTATCCCTGCGACGTGAGGTCGCACGTGAGGAGTGAGTCCGTTGAAGTGGAGGCTGGCTGATGCCGGTGACGTGACTTCGGGTTAGTGTCCGTGACCTGTCCCCACCGCGACATGCGCGGCCGGTAACGGCCGGGTGTGAAGCTCGCGGGAAAGCCCAAGAGTCCCCGTTCCGGCTGGGGATCACAGGCGAGGGGAAGGCTGGGAACGGGGCGACTAACCGGAAATCCTTGATGATGCCTCGTCATCATGACTTCCCGGGCCGGGATGCAGCACCGGGGAGATAAGGGACGCGCTGCTGTGATGCGGCAGGCGGCGGTCGTGGAGGATACGCGGCCGTGTGGGCACCGCCGTCCCCGGGGTATAGAGGACGCCCTTCCCCAGCTGCATCTCACGCGTGCGGAACACGGGAACCCCGTCAAGGTCCGGTGCGCGAGCGCCGGTAAGCCGACCGTAAGGAGAGCCGAATTCCGTGGCGGGAACAGGATGCCCAAAAAGCGAAGGCCGGCAGCCGAAAGGCAGCAGGAAACCGGGACGGAAAGGCCGCTCCTCCAGGCGGCCGTTCCCGGATAACTGGCCGGATACCAGGCCATCGTGCCTGGCTGCGAAAGCAGGCTGACGTGGGCGGGTGAGCCTTTGACGACGAGCGGCTCAAGGCGCCAGAACCGAAGGGCAAGTTAGACGCGATGACGGGTTACAGCTTCACCACCCCGGTGTGGGATGGCGGTGCCTGGGTCACCCCCGCGGTGGCCGAGGTGAGAGTCGCCCCGGCGGCGGCTGAAGTGAAAGCGGCCCGGCACGCGAACGGACCGGAGGACGCGGTTCCCGGCTGGGAGGCCCTTAACTGGCCAGCCCACGAGGACAACGTACGGCGGCTGCGGCAGCGGATCTTCAAGGCGGTCCAGGAAGGTGACCTGGCCAGGGCCAGGAACCTGCAGAAACTCATGCTGCGGAGCTGGAGCAACACGCTGGTCAGCGTGCGGCGGGCGACGCAGCGCAATGCTGGCCGCAAGACGGCGGGGATCGACGGGGAGGTCGCCCTGACCGCCCCGGCCAGGATGGACGTGGCGGTGCGGGTGCACCGCACCATCCGGTCCTGGCGGCCCCGCGCGGTCCGGCGGGTGTATGTCCCGAAGGCGGGTAACCGCGCGAAGCTGAGGCCGCTCGGTATTCCGGTGATTACGGACCGCTGTCATCAGGGCAGGGTCCGTAACGCGCTGGAACCGGAGTGGGAGGCCCGGTTCGAGCCCAGATCCTACGGGTTCCGGCCGGGCCGCAGCTGCCAGGACGCCATTCAGGCGATCTACATGACCTGCAAAGGCCGGATGGCCAAGCGGGTGTGGGCGCTGGATGCGGACCTGGCCGCGGCGTTCGACCGCATTGAGCATTCCCGCTTGCTAGCGCAGCTCGGGTCGTTCCCGGCCAGGGACATGATCCGGGACTGGCTCAAGGCCGGGGTGTTCGAGGCGGGCAAGGGGTTCGCGCCGACCGAGGAGGGAACCCCGCAAGGCGGTGGGATTTCACCGTTGCTCCTGAACGTCGCGTTGCACGGGCTGGAAGAAGCCGCCGGGGTCCGCTACCGTGCCTGCGGCAAGAATGCCGCAGTTGCCAAGGCGGGCTCCCCGGTGGTGATCAGATACGCCGATGACCTGGTCGCGCTGTGCCACAGCCAGCGGCAGGCCGAGCAGGTCAAGGCGAGGCTGGCGGGGTGGCTGGCGCCCAGGGGCCTGGCCTTCAACGAGGACAAGACGAGAATCGTCCGTCTCAGCGAGGGTTTTGACTTCCTGGGGTTCAACGTCCGCCGCTACGACGGCAAGCTGCTGATCAAGCCTGGCAAGGCCGCCATCGGGCGGGTGAAGAAAAGGCTGGCCGCCGAGATGCGCGCGCTGCGCGGCTCGAACGCCAAGGCGGTCCTCGCGGCGATCGTGCCGGTCACGCGGGGATGGTCAGCCTACTACCGGTGCGTGGTGTCAAAGAGGGTATTCACCAGCCTCGATGACTACATGTGGAAGCTCACCTACAAGTGGGCCCGCTACAGCCACCCGGACAAGCCGAGAACCTGGATCATCAGCCGGTACTACGGCATGTTCAGCGCCGCCAGGCACGACAGGTGGGTGTTCGGTGACCGCGATAGCGGCGGGTACCTGCCCAAGTGCGCCTGGACCAAGATCGTCCGGCACTGCATGGTGACAGGGACGGCATCCCCGGATGACCCGGACCTCGCCCAGTACTGGGCCGGGCGGCGACGCAGGAACAAACCCCCGCTGGACAACGGCACCTTGCGCCTGATCCAGGCGCAGCACGGCCGCTGCCCGATCTGCGCGGACTACCTGCTATACGCCGACCGGGAACCAGCCAGCCCCCGTGAGTGGGAGCAATGGCTTACCGCCACCCGTAAAGCGATCACCAGGCACAACCTGGCCGCTGGAGGGACGGGGGTAACGCCGGGCGGCACCCGCCTCGTGCATGTCTCCTGCTACCGCCGGGCGACCGGCGCGAGCAGGAACCCAGCGATCCTGCATTCCTGAACTGTCCCTTCGGGGCTTGCTTGAGCCGTATGCGCGGATAACGTGCACGTGCGGTTCTGAGGGGGCCCTGGCGCGGTAACGCGCCGGGGCTACCCGGCCGATGGCGGCGGCCTGGACGCCGCGGAGCGGGCCCGCCGGGAGAAGGTGCGGCTGGAGGCGGCGGACCTGATCGAGGCCGGGGTCAGCGACCGGGAGATAGCGAAGCGGTTCCGGGTCTCGCGGATGAGCGTGAACCGGTGGCGGCGGGCGCTGGCGGCGGGCGGCCGGGAGGCGCTGGCCTCCAAAGGCGCGGGCGGCGCGCAGTGCAAGCTCACCGAAGCGCAGGTCGCCGAGCTGGAGGCGGTGCTGGAGGAGGGCCCGGCGGCGGCCGGGTATGCGGATCAGTGCTGGACGCTGTCCCGGGTCGCGGACCAGGCCTGGCGGCGGTTCGAGGTGGAGTACACGCTGGCCGGGATGGCCGTGCTGCTGCACCGGATCGGGTGGACCGTCCAGGTCCCGGCCCGCCGGGCCGCCGAGCGGGACGAGGACAAGATCGCCAGGTGGCGGGAGGACACCTGGCCGGTCATAAAAGCACGGCGGCGGACCTGGGCGCCTGGCTCTGCTTCGAAGACGAGTCCGGCCAGGGCCTGAGGCCGCCGAAGGGCCGCACCTGGGGACGCCGCGGCCATACCCCCGTGGTGACGGTGACCGGCGGGCATGACACGCGGGTCTCGCTGGCCGCGCTGATCGCCGTCCGGCCCGGCTGCGGCCCGCGGCTGATCTACCGCACGCACCACGCACGCCGGGCAGATAAGCGCAAGGGGTTCACCGAGCACGAGTACGCCCGGTTCCTGGACGCCGCGCACCAGCAGCTCGGCGGCCCGGTGGTGCTGGTCTGGGACGGCCTGAACACCCATACCAGCCGGGCGATGCGCGAGCTGACCGCCACCCGCGCGTGGCTGACGGTCTTCCAGCTGCCGGCGTACGCCCCCGAACTGAACCCGGTCGAGCCGGTCTGGTCCAACCTCAAGCGATCGCTGGCCAACCTGGTCAAGCACGACATCAGCCAGCTGACCGTGCTGATCAAGACCCGGCTCCGGCGGATGCAGTACCGGCCAGGCCTCCTGGAGGGCTTCCTGGCCAAGCCCGGCCTCGATCTCACACCCTTCGGTAACCCTCAAAATTGAAGATCGTTAGGACGGCAGTTTACGCCGGGCCCCACGGTCTGGATAGGCCCCTTGATGCGGTACATATCCACTCATAAGCGCAGGTCTGTGTGCTCTCTGGCCTTCCGCAGAGTGGCTGAGATGGCCGAACCGGAACCGCTGGACCGCCGGACTGCTAGACCCGGTTTGGGCTGCGCTATATCTCCGCGATCACAGTCGGCCTGATCAATCCGCCGGCATGGATCTTCTGGCGGGACTAAGCCCGGCCGGGTAAACCTAATCGGCCCCGGCACCAGCCAATCGAGGCGGGATTATCGTTACTTACGGCTAGCGGCCAATGGCCGTGTTGACCAAAGGTCCGACTGGTACAGTGACGTTGCGATATGGAGGAAGCCATGAGACCTGCCATTAAGATCACATTAGCGGTCAGCAGCCTGCTGGTAATTAGCGCCTGTGGGTCAGGAGCTACGCCGACAGCAACAGCCACACGAGCTGCGATAGTGCCAGCTACCGCATCCGCGACGCCTTCCGTGGCGCCAAGCACCCCGGCGCAAGCCTCGTCAGTAGTCAAGAAGCGAACCGTTACCAGCAGGCGGGCTATCCCCTTCAAGACGATGAGAGTGAATGATTCCGCGCTTTCTAAGGGCAGCACCAGGGTGAGAAATCCTGGCGTCCGAGGGGTAGAGGTCCTCACCTATAAGGTGACGCTCCGGAACGGGATTCAGACGCACAAAGAGCTGGTAAGGAAGGTGATCGTTAGGGCGCCTGTCACCCGGGTCGTCGCGGTCGGAACAAAGGAAGCCCAGCAGTGCGACCCGAACTACAGCGGCGCCTGTGTGCCGATCGCCAGCGACGTCGACTGCGCAGGCGGCAGCGGCAATGGCCCTGCCTACGTCCAAGGACCCGTTCAGGTGATCGGAACGGATATCTACGGACTCGACCGCGACGGCGACGGTATCGGCTGCGAGGATGGCTGAACCTGGGCTGGCTCCTACGAGAACTGGGCATAACGGTCGATACTGACCTGCTCTCAGGGCACTGGCACCCGGCGACTAGTACGATGCCACCGTGCTAGATGCCGGCTGCGGGGTCCGGAGCGCAGGCACAGTGGCTGCTGGAACAGGGCGCAACACCACGTACTTTAGATGTTTGAGGTTTTCTGGGGTGTTGAGGTTCTGATGTTCTGCACGTGCGGTTAAGTCTGTTTCCGGGTGGCGTGCGGGCATGGTTCCTGCCCGCGTGTCGCGGCGGGGACGGCGCGCGG
>WNGL01013573.1_pt1 | contig 11010 bp, 10 predicted proteins | sample 5400591 | NCBI WGS metagenome assembly WNGL01 (sample SAMN13153377, study PRJNA577476) | soil metagenome | isolation source: 80 cm soil or saprolite under Garry oak tree replicate 1 | place: USA:California | collected 2016-06-15
AGCTTTCAGCCTCTGCACGCTTATCCGGATGACGACACATTAAAAATCTGGGCACGCAACGTTGGGCCAGAACGTGCTCAGCGCGCGTGGGTGTGGCGCGGCATCGAGAGCACCGGGGGACTTCTCGCCTTCGGCAGCGATTGGCCCGTCGTGACCTTGAATCCCTGGCCAGGCGTTCAGAACGCAGTAACAAGGCAGACAACTGAAGGCGATCCGCCCGAAGGTTTCGTACCTAGAGAGCGCATAAGCCTTGAAGACACAATCAAGGCCTACACTCTAGGCGCAGCCTTGGCGGGACGACGAGAAAAAACGGAAGGCTCGATTGAGCCGGGCAAACTCGCAGATCTGATCGTGCTTTCCCAGGATCTATTCAAGATTCCACCAACTGAAATTGTGAAGACGGAAGTGCTCTTAACCTTCGTCGGCGGGAAAGTTGTCTATCAATCGCCGAAGTGGAGCTCAATACCCACCGCCTCCAAGAAGGAGTCGAATTGGTGATTCGGCGGTTCGCCCTCCCACTTCTATTCGCGATAGCTGCTCTGCCTCTTGGCTCCTGTGGCAAGAAGACGCCCACTCTTAATTTGTTGGTGTGGGAAGGGTATGCCGATCCTTCTTTCGTCCACGCCTTTGAAGAGCAGTGCCACTGCAAAGTGTCCGCTTCGTACATGGGATCGAGTGACGAACTGGTCGCCAAGTTGCGCGGCGGAAGCGCCGGCAATTATGACGTGATCTCGCCATCCAGCGATGTAGCGACCATGATCGCATCCGCGGGATTGGCGGCGCCGCTTGATCTCTCAAAAATTCCCAGCTATACACGGCTATCACCACAGCTCACTTCTCTGCCCTTGGTGCGGATGAATTCACAAGTGTACGGCGTGCCTTTCATGTGGGGCCCTAATCCTTTGATTTACGACGCCACAACTTTCCGTCATGCGCCCGAAAGTTGGAACGTGCTCTGGGACCCGAAGTACCGTGGCAAGATTTCAGTGTGGGATGATCTTTCGACCGTGTACATGGCGGCGCAGATCCTGGGGTATGACAAACCTGACCCCGCCCAGCTCTACAACCTCAGCGACGAACAACTGGAAGCGGTCAAGAAGAAACTCTTGGAACTGAAACCGAACATCCGCAAGATGTGGGCCACTGGCGGCGAACTGACTAATCTGTTCCAGAATCACGAGGTGGTCGCGGCCATGGGTTGGCCACTGATGACCAACCAACTTCGCAAGATCAATTTTCCTGTGGGAGAAACGATTCCCAAAGAAAACACCACGGGATGGATTGATCACCTGATGATCACCGCCGGGAGCGAGCAGAAGGAATTAGCGCACAAATTCCTCGAGTACATGGTGGACGCAAGAACTCAGAAAAAAGTCACAGATGTAACTGGCTATACTCCGGCGAACCCAACTGCGGCGCAGTTTATGTCAGCGGACGAGATCAAAAGTCTTCATCTCGATGATGTGGACAACTATCAAAACCGAATTTATTTTTGGCAAAATGTGCCCCGTCGCGCCAAATACAACGAGATTTGGAATGAAGTGAAGGCCGCGCAGTAGTCTTTTCTCCCGGCAAACATGGCATGGTGTTGATCAACACCGAATCCGCGAGTAGTAGCCCTCCGAAGCTCGGCACCCAACCCCTTCTCTCCATCCGCAATGTGGCTAAGTCCTTCGGGCGCAATCCTGTGCTACGAGATATTTCGCTCCAGGTAGCCGAAGGCGAGTTTCTCACCGTGCTGGGTGAAAGCGGCTCAGGCAAAACCACATTGCTGCGGATCATTGCGGGCTTTGAGACTGCGGATTCGGGCGAGATTTGGATGGAAGCCCAGCGACTCGATGCTCTGCCTCCTTATCATCGCCGCGTGAACACCGTATTTCAACACTACGCCCTCTTTCCGCACCTGACAGTCGAAGAAAATGTCGGCTACGGTTTAAAGGTGGCAAAGTTGCCGAAGGAACAGAGTGTGTCTCGAGTAGAGCAGGCTTTGGCGATGGTCAAAATGACTGCGTACGCCGAGTTTAAGCCCGGAAGAATCAGTGGAGGACAGCAACAGCGAGTCGCACTGGCGAGGGCACTAGTGAATCGGCCTCGTCTGCTTTTGTTGGATGAACCACTCTCCGCGCTGGATGCGAACCTTCGCCGCCAAATGCAGGTGGAATTGAAATCGCTTCAACGGGAAGTAGGCATCTCGTTTGTTTTTGTCACGCATGACCAGGAAGAAGCGCTGGTCATGTCGGATCGTATCGCGCTCCTGCGACGCGGTGAACTGGAGCAGGTCGCCTCACCGCGGGAGATTTATAGCCATCCTGCAACAGCCTACGCGGCACAGTTTATCGGCCACACCAACCTTCTTACAGCCGAGGTTAGCAGAGGCATCGCCCGATGCAAGTCGCTTAGTTGGCCGGTTAAGTTGCCTGACGGGGTCGCACTTTTTTCATTGCGTCCGGAAAACATCCGCGTCGCTGCCGGAAACACAGATTCGGACCGCATCGGTTTTCGCGGCAAAGTCATCCGGCTGGCCTTCCATGGAGCTACAGAACTGCTGCAAATCGAATGCATCGACGGCCTGTTGCTCTCGATGAGAACGGCTAGCGGGCAGAACTCTCGGGGAAATCTCTTGCTGGAATTTTCTCCTGAAGATGCGATACCGGTCCGTAAATCTCAAGAAGGGGAAAAGGGCCTCTGATGTTCTCCCGAGCCTACCGAACTGCGATCACTCTGCCACCTCTAGTGTGGGTTCTTGTCTTTCTGCTGATTCCGTACGCGCTGCTGTTCTGTTTCAGCTTCTGGTCAGTTTCTCCGGCGCAGAGCATCGTCCACTCCTGGACTTTCGATAACTACCGCGAACTGCTGCGGGTGAACGTGTATCTTCAAACTTTGTTTCGTTCCATGTGGATCGCAGCTCGCGTGATGCTCTTTTCGTTGCTGCTTGGTTATCCACTCGCGTACTACCTTTCATTCCACGCCGGCAGGAGAAAAGATTTGTTTTATCAGCTGGTGATCATTCCGTTGTGGGTGAGTTATCTGGTTCGCGCCTATGCCTGGAAGACTATCCTAGGCAGCGACGGCGTTCTCAACACACTGTTGCAATACGTTCATCTCACTCAGCATCCCTTGGATTTTCTGCTGTACAGCCCATTTGCCGTCGTGTTGACGCTTACTCACATCTACACGCCGTTTGCCTTTTTGCCCATTTACGCATCGCTCGAACACATACCGCGTCCTTTGGTTGAGGCATCGCACGACCTGGGTGCATCGCCGTTTCAGACTTTTTGGAGAGTGGTTTTTCCTCTCTCGATTGCAGGTGTGGTGGCTGGCGCCACTTTTGCCTTCGTGCTGAGCCTGGGGGATTTTCTAGCGCCGTTGTTGCTCGGTGGCCCTAGCGGCATCATGATCTCCAACATTGTTGTGAGCCTGTTTGGTGCAGCTTACAACTGGCCTCTAGGCGCTGCCATTTCGTTTTGCATGATGGTGCTGGTGGTTGCTCTGCTTTTCATGTCGGAAAAACTAGAAAAGAAATGGAGCTTTCGATGAGGACGGAGCAAAACCTGTTCACCTCCTCGCGATGGCTGCCCTGGCATGCCGCATTGGTCTTGGGATTTCTCTATCTCCCCACCGTCACGCTGATCGTTTACTCGTTCAACGGCTCGGGGGTTGGCGGATTTCCACCTCGTGACCTGACTCTGGCTTGGTACCGTTTGCTTTTCGCCGATGAAGCTATCTGGACGTCCGTCCTGAACAGCCTGTTGGTGGCGATTGCCGCAGTGATTATCTCGCTCGGGTTCGGCATCCCCGCAGCGCTGGCGCTGGATCGCGCTAACTTCCCCGGCAAAGCTCTGTTTCGCCGGCTTGTGCTGCTGCCTCTCATTCTCCCAGGAATTATTACCGGGCTCTCGCTCCTTATGTTGTTTCGAGAAGCCGATATTAAGCTCAGCCTGCTGACTATTGCTCTGGGTCACGGCACAGCGCTCATCTCAGTGGCCACCACTGAGGTGTTCGCGGGTTTGCAGAAATTGGACCGCTCTCAGGAGGAAGCTTCCCTCGACTTGGGAGCAAATTACTGGCAGACTTTCCGGCACATAACTCTTCCCAATCTGCGGTTATCGATCATCGGGGCTGCACTGCTCATTTTCACCCTCTCCATGGACGAGATCGCCGTCAGTTTCTTCCTGATCGGACGCGACAATACGTTGCCGCTGGAAATCTGGGGCAGGTTGCGACGTGGGATCACGCCGGAAATTAATGCCATCTCCAGTATCATCTTCGTTTTTTCGTTGTTTGCCATTTTGATCTGGTACCGGCTGCGTGTGGCTTCGGAAGTCCAGCCGGAAATCGCCGCCGAGTTGCTAGAACGTCCGGTCCAAGGGGATTAGCTCATGAGGACGAATCGCAGAGACTTCATCAAGTTTGTCGTGAGTGGCGCGGTTGCTGCCGGATGTCCCGCCGATCTCTCACTTCTAGCTGCTGAACAACCGAGCAGCCCGCCAGCGGTGGAGGGCGAAGATAATCTGATTTGTCATCAGGTGCGGGATGGCAAAATCTTCAGTCGACCGCCTGCTTCGGCCCGACATGATGTTGTCATCGTCGGCGGCGGGGTGAGCGGACTGACGGCGGCCTATCTTCTGCGCCAACGGGATTTCCTGCTTCTGGAAAAGGAGCCACACTGGGGCGGGAATTCCTACCTGATGGAGTATCAAGGAAATGCGTACGCCACTGGAGGTGCTTTTCTGGAAAAGAGCGAGATCGCCTACGAATTTGCCCAGCAAATTGGACTGCAGCCTCTGCCCATCAACAATTGGGACGGCAGCATCATTAAAGGTGAGTTCATTCCTGATACTTGGGGAGAGGGTTTGGCCAAACTACCTTATTCGGCCAGTGTCCGCGAAGGTTTCAAGAAATTTAGAAAGGACATCCTTGCGATCAACGTTGAAAGACGCTCCAAAGAACTCTATGGAGTTCCATTCACTGATTTCATGAAGGGATATCCCGAGGAAATCAAGCAATGGTGGGACACTTATGGTCCTTCCAATTGGGGCGCAGTAAGCGAGGAAACAGCTGCGGCCTTAGGAATCTCCACCCTGCAAGAAATGGCGATAGAGAATCGTCAGGATGAACGCTACACCTGGCCTGGAGGCTTGGGCGCAATTTCTAAAAAATTATCAGAACTTCTTCACTCGGAGTTTGCCGACCGCATGCACAACGGCGCCACTACCATTGCCGTGGTTCCGGCTAGAAACGGCGTCCAGGTGACCTACATGCAAGGTAACGAACTGAAGTCAGTGGCGGCGAAGGCGGTGATCATGGCCACCCCTAAATTCATCACTCGGCGCATTGTAGAAGGCTTGCCGGAAAAACAAAGCGAGGCCATGCGACAAATGCGTTACATTCCTTATCCCGTGGTCAACCTCATCTTCGACAAGCCAGTGTTCAAGCAAGGATATGACACCTGGTGTCCGGGGAACAGCTTCACGGATTTCATCGTGGCCGACTGGGTGGTACAGAAGCAACCTGGCTACCAGCAGAAAGCCAACATCCTCACCTGCTACACCCCGATGCGTGAAGCTGAGCGTGGATACCTGCTCACCGAATCGAGCGCGCGTGAAGTTGCAGTCAAAGTTTTGACTGATTTTCAGAAACTGTTTTCGGGATCGGATGTCGCACCCCTGGAGGTACACATTTACCGGCGCGGACATCCTATGTTCATGTCCACTCCAGGCCTATTCACCGAGGTGCAGCCGTTGGCACGACGAGCTATGGATCGCGTCTTCTTTGCCAACACAGATTCTGAAGGACCGCTATCTACCACCGCAGGGGGCATAGCCGCAGCCCGGCGCGCTGTGAAGCAGGCCGAACGCCGGTTGGCGGGAAAACCGGCGTTGAAAGAAACGGCAGTGGTTGCCTGATCCGCCTAATTGTCATCAATCTTGTTGTCCGCGCCCGAAAGTTCATACAAACTCCCTCCCGAGCGGAACACATAGTAAAGTGGTAAGAGCACGTGTCGCGGTCCATCTGGAAGGATAGTCACAATTTGAATTCAGCTATTCGTAATATCGCCATCATTGCGCACGTAGACCACGGTAAGACCACGCTAGTGGATGCCATGCTACGTCAGAGTGGCACATTCCGATCCAACGAGGCTCTCGTTGAACGGGTGATGGACTCCAACGAACTGGAGCGCGAGCGCGGCATCACCATTTTGGCGAAGAACACGGCGATTCTCTATCACGACGTAAAGATCAATATCGTGGATACGCCCGGACACAGCGATTTTGGCGGTGAGGTAGAACGTGCGCTCAAGATGGTAGACGGAGTCATGCTGCTGGTGGACGCGAGCGAGGGCCCTCTACCGCAGACACGCTACGTCCTGGGAAAGGCTTTAGAGGCACAGCTTCCTCCCATCCTGGTGATCAACAAAATCGATCGCTCCGACGCGCGCCCGCAGGAAGTTCTGAACGAGGTTTACGATCTCTTCATTGATCTTGACGCGAAAGAAGAGCAGCTCGACTTCCCTGTTCTTTACACCAATGCCAAATCTGGCACCGCTTCATCTGACATCAAGGGTGGCGGGGAGAATCTGAAGCCGCTGTTCGACGCCATCGTCAACACCATCCCCGCGCCTCAGGGCGATGCCGCCGGCCCGCTGCAAATCCTGGTGGCAAATCTCGACTACAGCGACTATTTGGGTCGCCTGGCTATTGCACGTGTATTCAATGGGACCATGCGCACCGGCGAAGAGGTTGCTATCGCCAAGCTGGACGGATCATTCCTGAAAACGAAGATCACAAAACTGTTTTCATTCTCCGGGCTGAAGCGAACCGATACCACCGAGACAACCTTAGGTGACATCATCGCCGTAGCCGGAGTAGAAGGCATCACTATCGGCGAGACTATTACGGATGCCGAGAATCCGGCGCCGCTGCCGCACATCACGATTGATGAACCTACCATCGCGATGCAATTCACGGTGAACACTTCTCCGTTTGCCGGACGGGAAGGCACATACGTTACCTCTCGTAATCTGCGTGAGCGCCTGCAGAAAGAACTGCTGACCAACGTTTCGTTGCGCGTGGACGAAACCGATAACACCGACTCGTTCAAGGTAATGGGCCGCGGTGAACTACAACTTTCAATCCTGATCGAAATGATGCGGCGCGAGGGATATGAGCTCATGGTTGGCAAGCCGGAGATTGTCACCAAACGCATGGATGGCAAGCTCATGGAGCCGGTAGAACGTTTGACCATTGACGTCCCGGAAGAATTTGTCGGCGTAGTTATGGAGCAACTAGGCGCTCGTAAGAGCGAAGTGGTCAACATGCACAATCATGGCTATGGCCGGGTGCGAATCGAATTTCGAGTGCCCAGTCGAGGACTGATCGGCCTGCGTAGCCAATTACTCACCGATACTCGCGGCACCATCGTCATGAATTCCCTATTTGATGGATACATGGAGTGGCAAGGCGAGATTCCCCACCGTCCTACTGGCGCCCTGGTTTCAGATCGTGGCGGGGTTTCTACTGCTTATGCGCTTTGGAACCTGCAAGAGCGAGGTGAATTGTTCGTTGGGCCTGGAATCGACGTCTACGAAGGGATGATCATCGGCGAAAACGCCAAAGATACCGATCTAGATGTGAACGTGGTGCGCGAGAAAAAGTTGACCAACATGCGCGCTTCCACTGCGGATGAGGCGATCCGCCTGGTGCCGTTCCGGCAATTGAACCTGGAACAGGCTATTGAGTTCATCGCCGATGATGAGTTTGTCGAAGTCACCCCCAAATCATTGCGGCTACGAAAGCGCGCACTTCAGGCGAACAAACGCAAGAGAAGCTCCATGGCGACCGTGGAACAAAGTCAGTAGTCATCCGGCAGGGAACGTGGCGAGTTCTGCGTTCCCCATCGCACACAACTACCCTTAAGGCAGAATAGCTTCCCAGAACATACAGACCTGCTATACTTGCCCCGCATTTGACTGTTCGCCAACTCCGGCTTGAGGGTCGGCCCACTGCTTTTCCGCCGAAGTAAGCTGCATTCAGATAGCTCACTGAGAGGCAATTCGCTTGAAGAACATTTTCATTGGGAACCTGGACTTCAATACTTCAGAAGATGAACTGCGTACGATGTTCGAGGCGTACGGGCAGGTGGACCGGGTCAGCATCATGACCGACCGCGATACCGGGCGTTCGCGCGGTTTCGGCTTTGTGGAGATGACCAACGCCGAAGATGGAGAGAAGGCCATCGCCGCCCTCAACGGCAGCCAACTTGGAGGCCGCACGCTGAACGTGAACGAAGCACGCCCCAAGGTGGAGCGAAGTGGTGGCGGCGGCAAAGACCGGGGTGGCCGCGGTGGCGGCGGCGGCGGTGGCCGGGGTCGCTGGTAGATATCAGATATCGCGACTGGCAAGCAGATGTCGAATCACGTCAGACGGCAACGTTTCGTGTTGATGAACCCGAAAACTGCGACCGTCGCTAGCTACGTTCGGAAGTTGCACTTCCGGATGTTTGACCAAACATGGAAATGGGCGGGACAGTAACGCAAAAGCGAAAAGAACATTGGGATTCGATGCCAACAAATTCGAGAGAGCCTCGCTGTGCTATGTGGCGATGTTCTTTTCTGGATCGAGAAACAGATATATCCCCCAGATGAGATAGCCGTTCGATTTCACTACCGGCTTGTGGCAATTCACCCCTTCCCGAATGGCAATGGTAGGCACGCTCGTCTGATGGCAGACTTGCTGCTGTCGAACCTTTCCCATACTCCGTTAACTTGGGGTGCAAAGGATCTCATCAAGCGCGGAGAAGCGCGAACACAATATTTAGACGCTCTGAGGGAAGCCGACGCCGGAAAGATGCAGCCCTTGCTCGAATTCGCGCGTTCCTGACTTCCCGCCAAGGCTTCAGTGTCATGAGGCCGAAACTAGAGACAGCAGCCTAGAACGATGGCCGGGGTAGGAACATCAACATGACCAAGATCAACATGACCAAGATCAGCGAGCCTTTGACCCCAGCATTCATTGAGCAGAGCGGATACTGGGAGGACTGAAGTTACGTTATCCTAGAACAGAGCACATGCCGTTTCCATTTCAGCCCATGCCCTAGGGCGATGACTTAGACTATGGTGTTGCCTCCGAAAATTTCCCTGGTTCTCGCAATGCTGGGGCTTTGTCTGCGCGTTATTGATTGGGTGTTTCATTCGCCGTTACTAGACAAGGCCGCAACCGTCACCAGTGCGGCGCAGTCGCCGCCATGTTCGGCTCCTACCGCGTCTGGCGCAAAGAGCGGATCCTGGCCTATGAACAAGTCCTTCTACTAAAGAGCCGCCTTGCGGTGCCTAGTCGCGATTCAGGCGCGTACGCCGATAAACAAGAAGTTCTTCAACTCTTACGAAAGCGAAAGTGGATCGCACCGTCAGGTCGCCCCATGACTGGAGCGGGGTTTCCGATGGTTATGAAAAGGAATTGGCAGACAACTCGCAGGCATTGAAGCGTCTGGGAGAACTTCAACTACACAATCTTCTAATGGAAATGAAGGCTGAAGGTCTAATTGACTGCGGCGAGCATGAAGGCAATCGCTGGTTCGCTCGCTACGGATAAGACTGCGGACGAAACAAACTCCCAGGGCGATTCGGCTGGAAAGCGGTAAGCTGAAGCCTTTCTTCACTCCGAGTACCCCTCGTCATCGCGTTCCTCGTCATCCTCTTCTTCATCCTTCTTAGGTTCATCTTCCTCTTCGTCGTCGTCGGGGTTGGACCTAACGAAAAAGGCGGCTTCTCGATATCTGGTGCTCATGCCAACATTGTATGCTCCTCCATACGTCGCTCACTGAGGGGCGTGGCCGGCCTAGCCCAGTCCATTCAAGAATTCTGCGAAGCCAGCTAGGACGATTTCTCCAGAAGCCCGCCCTAGCAGGTTGCGGAAAAAGTCGGTCGGAAGGGTTGCTAGCGAAGGGGAGTTCTCAGTCAGTTTGAATCCACTGTTTCGGAACCCACACACGAGCATTCACCCATGCGCCATCGATGCTGAGTTCCACCGCTGAATCTGCATTATCGTAGTCAAAGTCCAGTGTTCCCTGCGTGGCGGCGAGAGGACTCATGCTCAACTTGTCGTACTCCGGTGCGGGGGAGTATTCATACTCGTCAATGGCTTTGCGGAGATACTTCTGCTTCAGAGCTGCTTCTGCTGATGGCGTTGGATTCACGCTGGCGTCCTCGTTCAATGATTCTAACAATCGCCCTGAATCCTGCGCAGTAACCAGAAAACACTCTTGTTTCCACAAGAAAAGCTGATAAGAAAAAGGTATGCGTGGAGACGACAAGCAGCAACTGGATGTGTTCAGCTACTTAAGCCCCGAGCAGCGAGTCCCGGAAGATCACCCCTTGCGACCCCTTCGTGTCATGACCGATGAGGCATTAAGGGAACTGCAGCCACGGTTCAAGCTGTACGCCAAGACCGGGCGGCCCTCGATTGCACCGGAGAAGTTGTTGCGAGCACTCCTGCTGCAAGCACTGTACTCGGTGCGCAGCGAACGGATGTTAATGGAACAACTCGATTACAACCTGCTGTTTCCGCTGGTTCGTGGGCTTAAACATGGATGACTCCGTCTGGAACGTGACCGTGTTCACCAAGAAGCGTGAGCGGCTTCTCGATGGGGACATTGCCGAAGCCTTCTTCCAAGCGGTGCTGAGGCAGGCACGCGAGCGGAGTCTGCTCTCGGACGAGCACTTCACCGTGGATGGAACGCTACTGGAAGCGTGGGCGAGTGTGAAGAGTTATCAACGCAAGGATGCCAAGAACGCGGTTCCGCCGGACGATCCGGGCAATGCGACGGTGGACTTCCATAGGGAGAAGCGGTCGAACCAGACGCACGCATCGAAGACGGACCCGGATGCGAAGATGGCACGCAAAGGCAAGGGCAAAGAAGCGAAGCTGAGTTACAACGGAAATCTGCTGGTGGAGAACCGCAACGGTCTGATCGTAAACACCGAGGTGTTCGAGGCCAACGGAACGGCGGAGC
>WNGL01009916.1_pt1 | contig 11008 bp, 10 predicted proteins | sample 5400591 | NCBI WGS metagenome assembly WNGL01 (sample SAMN13153377, study PRJNA577476) | soil metagenome | isolation source: 80 cm soil or saprolite under Garry oak tree replicate 1 | place: USA:California | collected 2016-06-15
GAGCACTTTACACCGCGTGAAGTGATACGCCTGATGGTCAACCTTATTCTTGCCCAGGATCAGCAGATTCTTCAACATAATCACATCGTGCGTACTGTCTATGATCCTTGCTGTGGGTCGGGTGGTATGCTTACCATTGCCAGGGATCATATCCTTGAAATCAACCCGCAGGCTGAAGTTCACCTCTTTGGCCAGGAGTTGAACGGCGAAACCTTTGCTATCTGCAAGTCCGACCTCTATATGAAGAGTGCGGATGGTCGCGATGCCGATAATATCAAGTTCGGCAGTATCCTCTCAAAGGACCAGCACGCTGACAAACACTTTGATTATCTTCTTTTCTCTGTATATTGGAGCATGTTAATTAACCGAGGAGTAAACGCAATGACATCTCATCCTTACCTGTATGAAAAGTTGATCGCGATACACCAGGCTGAACTCCAACACGATATGCAGCAGTGCCGAATTCCGGACCATTTCGGGCAGCAGCGAACGCTCGTGCAGTCTACTGCGAACAATCTCGGTACTTTATTGATAGCACTGGGTTCTCAACTGCAACGGACTGGACAGAGGAGGGAGGCATCGCTCCGCAACTCATAAATGATGGTTCAAAAATGGATCTGGAAATGGAGGGACGCGATTGATCGCGTCCCTCCATTCTTCTTTATCCTAATTCCTGCTGCCACAACCGTTGCATCTCTGCACTCGTCTCCAGTAGTTCCTCCAGCGTTCCCCGCGCCTCAACCCGTCCGTCTTTCAGCACGATTACCTGGTCGGCTCTTTGCAGGACGCTGCGCCGGTGCGAGACGACCAGGCAGATGCGTTTGCCATCTGAGAAGAGACGTTGCCACAACAATTGTTCGGTCTCGACATCCAGCGCGCTGGAGAGATCATCGAAGACCAGCAATTCAGCGCCGCGCACCAGCATGCGAGCGGCGGCAGTGCGCTGTGCCTGGCCACCGGAGAGCTTCAGCCCCCTGGTTCCGATGATGACCTGTAAGCCCGCCTCAAAGCCCGCCACGTCGCGTTCCATTACCACCGTCCTGACAGCCGTTTGCAGGACGGCATCGTCTTCTGGCAGCCCCAGCAGGATATTTTCTGCCAGCGTGCCGCTAAAGAGATGGGCCACCTGGGGTGTATAGGCGCTGCGCGGCGGCACGAAGAAGCTGGCCGGGTCGGAAACGACTTCGCCATTCCAGCGAATCTCGCCCTCGTCTTTCGGCAACAGGCCGAGCAGCACGCGCAGCAGCGTGGTTTTGCCGGATGCGACGCGCCCGGTAACGACGGTAAGCGTACCTTTTTGCAATACGAAACTGGCCTGCGCTATACCTCTTCCGGTATCCGCGTAACGATAGGAGAGATTTTGGACTGCTAAAGTTTCTAGCCGGTTCGCCTCTTCTATCACAGGCGTCGTCAATGCCGGGAGTGGGCCTTTTAAGTAGAGGGGGTTGTGCTTCACCAGCGTATCAACCGGCGCGCCTTGCAGCAGGCGTTCCATGCGCTCGAACGACACACCGGTCTGTTTATACTGGGCGATGAGCTCGCCGAACAACTGCGTGAAGGTGGTCACGAAGCCCAGGTAGTAGAGGAAGAGCGCGATATCGCCGATGCCCAGATGCGATGAGTAGACGGTGAGCGCGACGATAAAGAGGATCGCCCCCTGCCCAATACCCACGGCGGCGCCAAAGATGGAGTTGAGCGCCTCCGCCAGAGTGCGATCTCTGACCATACCCACGCGCCGTCGCGCATTCAGAGCGCGGAAGTGTTCAACGACGTATGGCTCCGCGCCCGCTACCTGGATGGCCTGCACCGCGCCGAAGATTTCGCCGATGGCCCCGGTCACGCGCCCGGTCGCTTCGCGGCTGGCTACACGGTACCTCTGGATGCGCGCGCTCAGGCTCTGCGTGACGGCGATCACGATAGCGAGCGGCACAAAGACTATCAGCGTCAGCAGCTTATCGACCAGCAGGAGCTGAATAAAGGCAACGATGGAGAAGAGCGCCAGACCAATCGCATTGAGCAAATGCATGAGCATTGTTTCCACGTTCTGGGCATCGTCGCGTAAAATATTGAGCGTTTCACCCGGCGCGAAAGGTAACACCTGCGCGCCGGGACGCTGCAAGATGTACTCGAGCAAATTTCGACTCAGTAATGTGCGCTGCATGAAGCGGCACAGGATATCGGCTAACGCCTCGCTGAGAATGACCGCCACGCGCACAATAGCCGTCAGCACCAGCAGGATCAACAACGCCCAGATGGTAAAACTCAAATGTGGCTGCGTGGGCAAGAGGTTGAAGAAATCCTGCATTATGGCGCCGAAGGCCACGCGGGAGAAATAAAAGAGCGTGACGAGCAGGGCATCCAGCATGAAGAACCAGGGGCGATAGAAGATAACGCGCCAGAGCAATTGCCATGTTTTCATGTTCGCGCCTCCTCTAAACCTGTTTGCAACAACCGTGAGAAATACGAGTTGAGATCGCCGGCTAACAGCGCTCGCGCGCCATATTCCTGGATACGCCCATCTTCGAGAATGAGAATGTCGTCGGCACGCTGGATAGTAGCCAGGCGGTGGGCAATGACGATGCCGGTGCGATTGGCGAGGATGGTGCTCACAGCCTGTTCGATGAGGCGTTCAGTAGCGGGATCGAGGCGCGACGATGCTTCATCGAAAATGACCAGTCCGGGGTCTTTGAGCAAGACGCGGGCGAAGGCCAGCAACTGCGCCTCGCCTGCGGATAAGCCCTGTCCATCTGCGCCCAGCACGCTGTCCAGCCCATTTGGGAGCGCTCGGTACCAGGAGGACAGCCCGACAGTTTCGATGACTTCCAGAAGGTGGGTGTCATCGAGGGAGTGATTGAAAAAGGTCAGATTGTCGCGCACGCTGGCATTGAAAAGCTGCACATCCTGCGTGACCATGCCGACATGCTGGCGCAGGTTGGCCAGAGAAGCCATCTTGACAGGCGTCCCACCCACACTTACCTGGCCGCCTTGTGCGTCGTAAAGGCGAAAGAGCAGCCGCGCCAGCGTTGTTTTGCCGCTGCCGGTCCTGCCCAGTACGCCCAGTATTTTACCGGGCTGGATGTCAAAGGTCAGGTGGTGCAGCACCGGAGTATCCCCGTCATAGCCGAAGGTCACGTCCTGGAAGGCAACCGCCAGCGCGCCCTGCGGCAGTTCAACGCCATCTTCCTTATCCTGGATGGCGGAGGGAGTGCTGAATAGCTCCTCGATACGCTGGATACACGCTTCCGCCTGCTGCAAATCCTGCAACTGGTCGCGGATCTGCTGGATGGGCTGTGACAGCATGTCAGTATACTGCCAGAAGAGGTAGACGGTGCCGATGGTGACAGCTCCGATGCTCCACAGGTACGCGCCCAATCCTGTCATCAATGCGGAACCAAGCACAAAAATAGTAAGAGTGGTTGCGGCAGAATAAGCCCCCGCCATTTCTGCTCTGCGAAAGCTGCGTAAATATGGGCGTAAAAGGCGATAGAAACGCTGCATCACATAGCCTGTCGCCCCATTGGCGCGCATATCCTCGGTAGCTGCAAGGTGTTCACCGAGAAAGCCAAAAAATGTGGCGACTATTTGCCGGTAGGTTACCCAGAGCGGGTTCGCGTAGCGGCGAATGCGCATCAGCACCAGCAGCGCCACCAGCGCGAATGCCGTCAGCACCAGCCCGGCTCGCCAATCGGCGAAGTAGACGGCGATCAGCACTCCTATGAGCAGCACCATATTTGTAAGCAGGAAAATAACGAATTGCGAGAAGAAATTGGAGAGGGAGTCCACGTCGCCGTCGATGCGCTCGATCAACTCGCCCGCCGTGTGCGCTTTATGAAAGCCCATATCGAGCGTGAGACAGTGCGCTACAAGGTCGGTACGCATCTGGTTGGTGGCAGTCCAGGCCACGTTTTCGCTGAGATAGGTAGTGGCGACCGATACCCCTTCATCGGCAAGCATAACAAGCACCAGCAACGCGGCGCACAAAATAAGCGTGTTGACTGCCCCTCTTGCGATAAGCGTGTCGAGAAAATAGCGAACGATCTGCGGGCCGAGCAATTGCAAGCCAACATTGGCGAGCAACAGTGCCGCCAGCAGGATCACCCGGCCCCACTGTGGTTTGAGATAGGTCACGAGCAACGCCAGGTAGCGTCTGACCGGAAAACCCATTCCGCTGCGGTTCTACTACCCTCCCATCCTAAGCGTGAAAGGTTGACCGCCTCTCCTTTCTGCATACTACGAGGTCACATGTAGATACTGAAGCAAGGGGAATATTCTACCACAAATCGTCAGCGTTGTGGGACACGAATTTGATCTACGTTCTCTACACTTATCCAGGCCGACATCGCGCCATATCCTGTCTTATCAATCTCAAACGGGGGAATGTGCCTCGCGTTCTTGAGATAGATGAGCATAGCATACCGCTTGTGCTTGAAGCGTTCGTAGAACGTGGAAAGCTGTTTCGGCTCGATGCCTATCTCGCCGCCGTATTGCTCGAGAATGGAGTGGACTCGTTGAGGCGTAAGATCGCTAAAATAGCGTATCTTGTTGACCTGTGCTTGCAACGTGACAGGCTCTCCAGCGTTCTTGAAATAGACGACATCCCCCGGTGATATTGTCTCCCAGGGAGCCTGCTTTCTGCCATACCAGCGGGACTCAATGCTTTTCTGGCCCGTAGCAAGCTTGTCGATCATGCCCCAGGCCTTATACATAACAGCGATATGATCCATAATTAACTGTGGGTAGAGATCTTGGTTTCTTCTTTCTCGGCCCGGGCGGCCAGCACCAGCGCTGTCACAAGAGCCTCGACCGCTTGGCGAGCGTGCTGGTCAACCAGGTTGCTTTCGCTATCGAACTTCTCCCAGCTCTTCTCAATGTAGACCTCCGGTTTGAGCAGCGTCTGGCGGAAGTTGAGCTGGGCGCGCACGGTGCCAAAGCGGCCGCCCGCGCCCATAATGGCAGCCAGTTTGCCTCTCAGAGGCGTCGTTTCAATAGGCCAAGAAGCCCAGTCAATAGCGTTCTTCAGCACGCCCGAAATCGAATGATACGGAAGCCCACTGGACCAAATCGGGCTGGCACGGCTGGGTCTATGGCTGGAAGTTGCATGTCGTCTCGGTGGTCGCCGCGGTCTGGTTTCCCGTGGCCGCCATGCTGACTCCGGCCAATATCACCGATAGTGAGCCTGCCCCTGCCTTGCTCAACGAAGTCCCTGCCGACGTCCGCTTCGTCTTGGGAGACCGCCATTACAACACGCCTGACCTGCATGCATTCTGCGCCCAAGCCGATCGGCTGCGGGTAACGACTCGCTATGGACGCTACCCGCACACCGACGGCGGGGTCGAAGTCCGGCGCGTCTTCCATAAGCTCCGCTCGGTCGCGATGGAAAATTTTAACGAACATTTCAAAGGCATCTTTGATGGACATGGACAGGTCCCTACCAAAGGCTTGCGCGCTACCCAACGCTTCGCCTTAGGAGCCATCTTTGTCTACCAATTGGCCTTGCTGTACCGCTTTGAGCATGACCTGGAACTCTGTGTCGGTCTCAAAGCCTTTCTCAAATCGGCCTGATGATTTATGACCAGACCTCAATTAACCGAGACCGACACAGAGTTTCGTAATCTTGTTCGCAGCGGGCCAGCACAGTCTGTTGATAGACAAAGAAGACCCTAACGCGAATGGCGAGATCGAGATCGGGCCTTTAATACTCACTTGTCCCTGCCTGCATAACTAACCGACCTCGTGAGGGGTCTGTCAATTAACATGGTAACATGATGTAGCACTTCAAACAAGTGAGGACGCTCAACCCATGTTCGCTCAACGTCTTGGTTTACCGTATATCCGAGGGGCAGGCAGTTTTGTCGTTGCAACCCTCATTGATACCCTGGGGACAGGACTCTTTCTGCCATTCTCGCTGCTCTACTTCCACGTGGTGATTGGCCTGCCACTGTCAACCGTTGGGTTAGCGCTCAGTCTGGCAACCATCATTACCGTTCCGATGGTCCCCTTCTCAGGGACGCTGGTGGATCGCTTTGGCGCAAAGCGGGTGGTGGTAGCCTCTCAACTCCTGCAAGGGACAGGAATCTTTGGCTATCTCATCGTCAACGGTGCCGCCGTGCTGGGGGGCATGGCTCTGCTCGTCGCTGCCGGACAGAGCCTGTTCTGGTCGGCCCACTTTACCCTCGTGGCACAGCTCGCCGCCCCAAATGAGCGAGATCGCTCGTATGGTCTAGCAGCAGCGACGCGTAATACTGGGCTTGGTCTGGGCGGTCTGCTCGCAGGAGTGCTGGTGGGAGCGAACGCCGTGCTGGGATATCATCTCATCGTTATCGCCAATGGACTGAGTTTTTTTCTGGCTGCTGGTCTGCTCTTGCTCGGTGTGCATGTCTCATCTCCTCAGAGCAGCGAGAGCCTGCACAGGCCAGCTTATCGTCTGGTGCTGCGGGATCGTCCATTTCTTCTGCTGGCGACGGCGAATATCGTCTTTGCGCTCTGTAGCACCTTACTGACCATCGGGGTCCCTGTCTACATCGCAGAGGCACTGCATGCCCCTGTGTGGGTGATCGGGACACTCATCGCCCTCAGTACGGCGCTCATTGCGGTGCTGCAAACCGTAGGGGTTCGACTGCTCGAACCCTATCGGCGCACCCATGCGCTTGTGTTCTGCGGTTTGTTGTGGGGGAGTTGGTGTGCTCTGCTTGCCTTCGCCTTCGTCGGCCAAGAATTGCCTTTTTTGGAAAATTCCTCAACACGTTTTCATATGTTCCACGCAGGTATCAGTGCGTCAGGCATATAACAAGCTGTGTATCTTGATGAGGCCATCTAGAGCGAATTGATGAATTTTTTGAGAGCGCTTTTGATAGAGCTGTCTAGATTGGCGAGGTGTCCGATTTCTGGCGGTAACGTCGTGAGCGGGTTCTTGCCCACACCAAGCTTTCGCAGGTTGGCGAGGTGTCCGATTTCTGGTGGCAAGGCCGTGAGCTGGTTGTTGTCGAGCCAAAGCACTTGCAGATTGGTGAGGTGCCCAATTTCGGGTGGCAGGGTCGTGAGCTGGTTGTGGTGGAGCTTGAGCACTCGCAGGTTGGTCAGGCGTCCGATTTCTGGTGGCAAAGTCGTGAGGTGGCCCGTGAGAAACAGCTCTTCCAGGTTGGTGAGCTGTGCGATCGCCGAGGGGAAACTGGCGAACTGACCTTCTAAAGTAAGCTTTCGCAGATGGGTGAGCTGTCCGATTTCGGGAGGCAGAGTGGTAAGCAGGCCAGAATTATAACGCCCTGGGAGGTTGATAAAATCGCCGGACAATAAAAGCTTTTCCAGGTTGGTGAGGTGCCCAATTTCCGCTGGCAACTCGGTGAATCGGCCAAATACACCAAGCGCACGCAGATTGGTCAGTCGCACAATTGCTGGAGGAAAGATGCTGAACTGGCCCGATACGCCAAGGTCTCGCAGGTTGATGGGAAAAGTTTAAGAAGCAACACGAAGCTGATGCCAAAAAAGCTTTCCTTCATCGTCTGGCAAGTGAAGTGCGTGCTAGAGGTACGCTGGATGTGCTGCGTAAAGGTATCAAGGCCAATTGGAGTCTCCTTAAAAAAGTCGAGACTGACCCGCACTATGACCGCACTAAAGCTACCCTGCTGCTCAAATCCTTTGTAGATGGGCATGTGCAAACTATTGCCAAAAAGGTGGCTCTTATGGTCGAGCATTTTAATGGTCAGGTTGCTCATCTCATTGATGGCAAGGCCAAAGCGATGATCGTAACCCGTTCGCGTTTGCATGCTGTGCGCTACAAACAGGTGGTAGATCGCTATTTGAAGGAGAAAGGATATCCGTACAAGGCATTGGTCGCCTTCTCTGGCACCGTGAGTGATGGCGGCATCGACTATACCGAGACACATATGAACGGCTTCTCCGAGACGCAGACCGCCGAGACCTTCAAACAGCAACAGTATCGCATCTTGATCGTGGCAAACAAATTTCAGACAGGCTTCGATCAGCCTTTGTTGCACACGATGTATGTAGATACCTAAATTTGGCCCAAATTAGTGGCACAATGCTTACAACGCGATGACCACTGTCTTTACAAGATGGGCGTGATATTGGCTAAAGGATGTTGGCTGTTTTTCACCCAACGACCCAGTTCGCTGCCTTATGCTCTCAAGCCATGTGAACATGTTGCCACTAATTTGGGCCAAATTTGGGTAGATAAGAAGCTCGGTGGGGTCAATGCTGTCCAGACACTCTCACGCCTGAACCGCATCTGTCCAGGTAAGGAAGAGACGATGGTGCTTGATTTTGTGAACGGAGCAGAAGAGAGGAGCAAGCTGATTTCAAAGGCCATCTTACTGACTATGTACGTCTGTATGCCTTCCTCTCGCAGATTCTTACCTTCGTAGATACCGATCTTGAAAAGCTCTATGTATTTGGCAGGTTGCTCTTACGCAAGCTCCCAACATCACTGGAGCGTCTGCCCATAGAGATTCAGCAGAACATCGATATAGAGTCCTATCGTATCAAGCAAACGAGCACAGGCAAAATAAAGCTCCCTCGTGGAGCAACAGAGATTGAGCCAATCGGAGCGAAAGAGATATATGCTCTGGGGCATGATGAGCTTGAACCTCTATCTCAGATCATTCAAGCACTGAATGAGCATTTTGGCACTGACTTTAGTGAAGATGACAAGCTCTGCATACGAGAAATAGAACAAAGGCTATCCGGCCATGCAGCCCTTGAGGCAAGCGTGCGCGTGAATCCCCCTGAGAATGCCCGCCTCACCTTTGACCATGTCGTGAACGACCTGCTTCAGGACATGATCGATGGGCACTTCAAATTCTACAAGCAGGTGACGGATGATCCAGAGTTCGCTAAGACGTTGCTGGACTGGCTGTTCGAGCGCTACCTCTGTAGAGCAGAAAAGAGCTAAATTTTATGAGAAGGAATAGCTATGGCTCATCCGCGTCTTACTGGATGTACCGTAGCTCTTCGAAAAAAAGCTTTTCTGCCGAAACAGAGGGTTGCTACAGAGCGGTGGTTGTGCTATAGAAAGAAACGTCCCAGGCCGCTTGTGTGCTGGCCTGAGACGTTTCTTCTTGTGAAGGAAGTAGCGGGAACAGGATTCGAACCTGCGACCTCCGGGTTATGAGCCCGACGAGCTAACCACTGCTCTATCCCGCGTCGAATATATGTTGCCTTGCCAGGAAGTACTGGGAAACTGGTAGCGGGGGGAGGATTCGAACCTCCGGCCTTTGGGTTATGAGCCCAACGAGCTAACCACTGCTCCACCCCGCGTCACTTCGCTTTAGCTTCCTTAGAATACTACAAAGTTTGCGTCTTGTCAAGCAAAATCGAGAGGGTTTGTGAATTTCCTCACTTGCCAAGCGTTGTGAAGAATGGTAAACTTTTGCGGAACTGATATACATACAACTGCACGTATCACACAAGTTTGTGTCAGAACGAAGGAAGTAACAACATATGAACATTAGTAATAATATACGCAAGTTGACACAAATGTTTATTATACTTTTCCTGGCCCTCAGCGGGGGGCTGGTCTATTGGCAGGTGGTGGTAGCTCAGCAGATCACCTCCAACACACATAATATACGCCATTGCCTGCCGGATAGTGCGCCCTTCCGGGGGCGTATCCTGGATCGCCGTGGTGTAGTGCTAGCCGAGTCAAAACTGACCAATAACGGCTGCGGCTATCAGCGTTTCTATTACCTGAACAATTATCCCTCCTTAGCCGGGCTGATCGGCTACTATATCAGTCCTTTCTTCAGTTCAACCGGCATCGAGCATAAATTTAATGACACCCTGAATGGGCGCGTTGGGTTGACTTCACTGAATAATACTGTCAATCAGACGCTCCATCGTCCTCCCCTTGGAGACGACATTTATCTGACCATTGATGTACGTATGCAAGCGTTGCTCGACAAGTACTTTGATCAGGCACCGGTCCCTGACAACAATCTTGTGTTCCCAACGGATCGTGGCTCAGCCATCATTTCTGACCCTCATACCGGCGAAATTCTGGCGATGTTGAGCCGCCCAACCTTTGATCCCAACTGTGCCGTGAATTGTACCCTGCAACGGCTCAAAGATCTTCTGGGGCAGCGTACCAATGAGTTGCGCCAGCTTGGCTATGACCTCAATGGCTATGACCTGAACTGCCAGGCTCCATGTAGTATAGACCAATTTAAAGCAGCCTTGCAGAAGCAAAACTACGATCCCAATTGTGAAATCAACGGTGATTGCAATTTGATCTATCTCGACAAACTCAGCAAGGACCCTGAACAGCCCTTACTTGAACGACCAATTCAGGATACGTATGTTCCCGGCTCAACTTACAAGACCGTTACTCTGCTGGCCGGACTTGACTCTGGGAAGGCGAGCCTGAATGATTTATTCTACAATGATCATAACCCTAACCATCCCCAGGCTATAGGCCCTGTTACCCTTGGACAGGGCAATGAGACGGAGACGTTCGGGCCGGTGGGCAATAATATCGAGGGATACACTACCAAGTTTCCTGTCAACCTGAACTATGGCTATACTCACTCAGATAACATCATCTATGCCCAGACGGGGGTGAAGGAGGGTGCAGACACCTGGCTGGACTACAATAATCGTTTCTATGTGGGCAAGCAGATACCCTTTGATTTGCCTGTGACACCCAGTTCGGTTCTTCCTAAGAATGGGCATCTCGGCGTCAACTTGCTGGGTGAGAATGCCTTTGGACAGGGTATCGATTCGGTCACGCCTTTACAAATGACCATGTTTGACAATGGTATTGCCAACAATGGCAACCTCATGCGTCCTTCCCTCATTCTGAAGATCGTGGATCCCAATGGGGCGGTCGTGCAATCATTCAATCCTCAGTCGCTTGGCACACCGATCAGCGATACGACCGCTAGCCAGGTGAGGGATGCCATGTACGGTGTGGTGCAGTGTGGCTCAGGTCGCTTCGGCTTCGCCAGTGCTCCCCAGTACCATCCAGAGCTGTTTGAGTCACCATATGCCATTATTG
>WNGL01009917.1_pt1 | contig 11008 bp, 7 predicted proteins | sample 5400591 | NCBI WGS metagenome assembly WNGL01 (sample SAMN13153377, study PRJNA577476) | soil metagenome | isolation source: 80 cm soil or saprolite under Garry oak tree replicate 1 | place: USA:California | collected 2016-06-15
CCGCGGGGATTCCTCGTGCGGGCATTCCGTCCTACATCGGCCAGTTTCCCAACTACTTCATCTTTATCTATCCCGGCCAGGGCGGTCTCATTGCAACCCAGACGATGTACCGCATGATCCCGGCTGATGGCCGCAAGCACACGCCATTGCAAGAACTGGACGGAACCTACACTGGAGAGGGCATAGCCCACTGGGATGGGGACACGCTTGTCGTGGACACGTGGGGCTTCAACAGCAACACGTGGTTTGATCAACTCGGCGGATATTTCCACAGTGAGAACATGCATGTGATCGAGCGATTCCACCGTGATGCCAACACCCTGACCTGGACCGCGACGGTTGAGGATCCGGACGTGCTCGTCGAGCCTTGGACCACAACTCCGCGAGTGGCCCTGCTGAATCCCAAGCCCGGCGCGATGCTGCCCGAATCGCAGCCTTGCAGCGAGAGAGACTTGAGCCACATCGTTACGAAAGAGCATCACTAAACCTGATATGCGAACAAAAACTACGGTTCTTATATTGATCGTGGCAGCCACAACAGCGTGTGCTGTTCAATCCGTCTCTGCTCAGAGCAGCGCGACATTGGACCGGACCAAAGTACTCAGGGCTGCGGCAGATGCTTTGGGCATGGCCCGGTGGTCCGATATTGGCGCCGGAGCCACACGCCTTCCGGCAATTGATGTCGTGAACACGATGGAATTTTCAGGCAGCGGAACGAGCTACAGCTCCGGACAGACCCTCAAGACGGAGTATCACGCCGCTCTCGGCTACAATCCCCCCGCAATGCGGGTGGAGATGACCCGCACGGGTTCAGGCGGCGGCGCCCCACAGCACGCGACTCAAACCGTACGCGAAAATTTTGCCTGGAACGAATCAGAGACCGGCGCCGGTCTGGTGCCTGGAAAGGGAACGGCAACACCTGCGATGGATACTTTAAAAGAGCGTCTCCTTCAACTCTGGACGCTACCCTTCGGAGTCGTCAAAGCTGCTCTCGCTGCCGGCGACAAGACCACGGTCTCGAGCGAGAGCGGGTCCACAGTTATTACGTTTCCGCTGAGTGGCCAACTTTCAGGCGTTACCCTGAAGGCGACGCTGGATGCGAAGAACTTCGTCACAAAGGTCGAAGCTCGTCCTGAGAATGCCGCTCTCGCCAACCTGGCATTTGAAACCGAGTATTCCGGTTACGCCGACCATGGAGAAATCCTGACGGATATCCGTTCTCCCGGCCGGATCATCCGCAAGCAGGGTGGCCGCACGGTGCTGGATATCGAAGTAAAAATGTGGGAAGCGAATAATCCTTATGTGGTTTTTCCGGTCCCCGGAAACGTGAAGACCGCCGCTGGGAATTCCCGCTGACGGAAGGCTTTACTGGACTGGGATTGTGTCGGTAAACGACTGGATGTAGCGCCCTAAAGCAATCACCGCAAACCACAAGACCAGCGACGAGGCGGCGAAAACTTTCGCCAGAGCCGGGGCATCCTCACCAGGTCCGAGATGCTCGACGCTGTGGAATGCGTTGCTCAAATAGAATGCGGCTGCGTTCAATCCGAGAAGTAACAAGGCCAGCATCTTGAGCCAAAACGCGGCATCGAACGTGTAATAGTTCGGCATGCCGATGAAGGCCAGAATGCCGGTCAACGTATTCACTCCGAAGCCCGCCATCGCCCAAGGCGTCAACCGATGCAAAGGAGCGATCGGCAGTTGCTTGAAGAATCCCAACATCCGCAGGTCGAGGATGCCGACGGTCCCGATCAGAAGAGCGAGCCCGACGAAATGCAAGTCCATCATGAATGCCCACCACCACTTGCTCAAAAGCATAAGGTCGGTAAATTTGCCCGGTGACGGTTCGAAAATGCTAACGATCCCGGACACGCCCGACTCCTTGTTCACCTCTTGCGCAGGACGGATCTCCGGATGACGGATATCACCGCCGGTGTCCCCCACCCGTGCCATAAGCCCCGCCGTCACGATTGAAAAACACAGGATCACCGCCAAATTCGATGACCACGGCTTGCCTGTGAAGAGCCGATCGCGCCGCCATAGCCCCACCAAAGCAAGCGCGCCGGTCACCTCCATGAAAAACAGAGCGAGTATTGCCGCGCCTTCGTGTCTTTCGATCAGACTCGCGGGGACCGCGGCATCCTTCCTGATCGCGCCTTGTGCGCCGACGCCGCTGAAGAATGTCGGGAGAGCCAACAACGCCACGCCGGCGAAAACCATCAGGCTCGCTCGCTTGAGGTCATCGGTATCGCCAACAAGCGAAACAATAAAGAGTCCAAGCCCGATAATCGTGCCGATGATTGGAATATGATTCAGTATCAAATGGAGGTGCGCCAGATTCATAGGTGCTTCCTGAATGACAAGTCACCGTAATTACGAAACGCAACTAACATGGAAAAATCAGATACTTGTATGTGTAAGCGAGCAGACGGCCTGCCGTAATGGCTCCGATCCACAAGGCGAGCGACCATTTCGCCAACGTTTTGGCCCGCGCCATCATCGTGGCCTCACTCGAACTCGCATCCCCAAATACCTGGCTGTTCAGTTTGGTCATGACCCATACCGCAATCGCAATCAGCACCAGTTTGAGGTAAAAGACCGGATTCGTGAGGGCTTTTGTGGGATAGGCGATCAACAACACCACGCCCGATGCGGCGTTGATCGCGAAGCCCGCCCACATGATCCCAAACAGACGCTTCAGAGGCATGAGAGGAATTTCGCGTTCGATACCGAGCAGACGCAAGTCGATGACGGCGTTGGCGCCGACCAGCAGTGCCAAACCGAACGTGTGAAACAGAAGAACGAAATAAAATGCAAATGGCGACTCGGATTCGCGCAGCCAGGCGCTGAATCCGCTTTCCTCGATCGTCCGCAAGAATAGAGGTGGTAGAGCCAAGTTATCTCCTTGCCGGCCGCGCTGCGGCTTTCCCTCCGACTTATGAATAGGACGCGGGCGCGCTTTCCAAGCCGGTGCAAGATTATGGCAAATGATACGTCCGGAAATCTAACACCCGGCGCCGAATTCATCAGGTTTCACCTCCCTTTCGCTGATCGCGCGGAGCCATGAATTGACGTGACCCGGCAACTGTGATATCCCTCCAGTAACTCACCAAGCTAATTCGAGGAGGCAAAACACCATCATGATGAGATTACGGTTTTGGGGACCCATTATTGTAACGTTGGCAATTGGGTGGATTTCATTGGGGAGAACGGAGGCCCAGAGCTCCTCGGTTCCCGCGCTCACGGGGCGCGTCAGTTCGCAAGAGGAAGGCGCCATGGAAGGTGTGTTGGTGAGCGCCAAACGGACAGGTTCGAAAGTCACAGTTACGGTTATCAGCAATCAACAAGGGCAATACAGCTTTCCTGCTGCGCGCCTGGAGCCGGGACAATATTCCCTTCGAATTCGAGCTGTCGGATATGAGTTGGAGGATCCACGCCCCGTAGAAGTCAACGCTCAGACAAGCACAACGCTGGACTTGAAGCTACGCAAGACACAGGACGTGTCCAGGCAGCTCTCCAATGGTGAGTGGCTGATGAGCATGACGGGAACGGAAGAACAAAAACAGAATTTTCTCGGCTGCACCACATGTCATACGCTCGAACGCATTGTGCGGTCTCAGCATGATGCGGCCGAATGGATCCAGGTCTGGCGGCGCATGACTGAATATGCGCAGGGCAGCACGCCCGCGCGTCCGCAAAAGCGGCCGAGTTCTGGACGGGGCGCCGGGGGCGGGGATATGGAGCCGAGTCTGGCGCAGCAGAATCGTCTGGCAAAGACGGCGGAATATGCCGCCACCATCAATTTATCGACGTCCGCCAAATGGGACTACGAGTTAAAGACCCTGCCTCGACCCAAAGGAAAGGCGACTAAGGTCATTATGACGGAATACGATCTGCCGCGTCCGGAAGCCTTGCCGCATGACGCCGTAGCCGACTCGCAAGGAAACATTTGGTATTCCGATTTCGGCTCGCAGTTCCTGGGCAAGCTCGATGCGAAGACGGGCAAGATCGTCGAATATCCCGTACCCCTGATGCATTCCGAAGAGCCGAAGGGATCGCTCGATATCGGCGTAGATCCCGAAGGCAAGATCTGGATGGGCATGATGTACCAGGGTGTCATTGCGCGTTTCGATCCAAACACGCAGAAGTTCGATAGTTGGAAATCGCCGAAGTTCGGCCAGGGCGATGCAGCGCGCACTGCCATGGTGACGCCAACACGGCTAAACGTCGACGGCAAAGTGTGGGTCGGTGCCGATGATGAATACCAGGTCGATTTGAAAACCGGTCAATGGACTGCCATCGATTACAAGCGCGATATTCCCAAAGACTCACCGCTCGCGAAACTCAATTTGGGATCGTATGGCGTCGCAGTGGATTCGAAGAACAATTTCTACGGTATGAACCTCGGCGGCGAATTCGTCACCCGGGTAGACGCAAAAACGATGGCAGCGACGCCGTTCCGCACTCCCACCCCGAATTCAGGCCCCCGCCGCGGGCACATGGATGACCAAGACCGGCTATGGTTTGCGGAATTTCGCGGCAACAAGCTCGGGATGTTCGACACCAAGACGGAAAAGTTCACGGAGTATGCGATACCTACTCCCTGGACCAATCCTTATGACGCCGTCTTAGACAAGACCGGGTATGCCTGGACTGGCGGAATGTCGAATGATCACATCGCGCGAGTGAATACCAAGACGGGTGAAATCACCGAGTACCTTCTCCCGCGCATGACCAATGTGCGCCGGGTGAACGTGGATAACTCGACCAACCCTCCCACCTTTTGGGTCGGAAATAATCTTGGAGCTTCCGTTATTAAGCTCGAACCGCTAGAGCCGTAGAGGGGAACGGTACACAAAAGGCACAAGGTAGAACACAAAAAGCACAAGAAGAAATTTGTGCCTTTTGTGTTCTACCTTTGTGCCTTTTGTGGTTATTCCCCCTTTTCAGAACAACAGCTTCAACGCAAACTGGAGTTGCCGGGACGTTCCCGCGGTACTCGTGATGACGCCCGCCGAAGAACTAGAGTTATTCCCCTGGAATATCACCTGGCCGGGTTCTGCAAAGTTCACGTGGTTCAGAATGTTGAACGCCTCCGCCCGGAACTGCAAGTTCAACTGCTCATTGATGCGGATCCTCTTGAAGAACGATGTGTCGATCACCGTCAGAGGCGGTCCGGTTAACGAACCGCGCGATACATTCCCGAAAGTTCCGGAGAGCGGCAACGAGAAAGCCCCAGGATCGAAATACCGGCCGGTTTTCTTGAACCCGTCCACTCCCAGGATCACGTTCCCATTGAAGTTGGGATTCCAGTTCGGCACGTCCGGGTTATCCGTGTCGCCCGTCCCGGAAACGTTCGCTCCAATTTGGGGCGTGAAGGGAAATCCGCTCGCAATGTTGAAGATTCCGTTCCATTGCCAGCCGCCAATGATCTGGTTCAACCAGCCGCTGGCGCCACCGCCGAACCGCTGTCCTTGTCCGAATGGCAGTTGGTAGCCGAAATTGGCATTGAACGCGTGCCTGAGACTGAACCCGGCGATTCCTCTGCTGAGAGCGAGATTGTAGGGATTCAAGATCGCCTTCGGCTGATTCGTGCTGGCGTTGGAGGATCCACCGGAGTTGTAATCGAGGGCCTTCGCGAAAGTGTAGTTGGTCTTGAAGGTCAAGCCCCGGCTGGGGCGCTTGACAACGGAGACATTGAAGGAGTTGTAGCTCATGGTGCCTTCGAACATCTGGGAATTGCTCTTGTTCTGGAACGGATTCGGATAACACGCTATGGGTGCTCCCAAAGATCCAGTACAGGTTCCCGTCGGTGCAAGGTACGTGGTTCCCTGGGCTACCATGACAGCGGGTGTCCGGCTCACACCGCCGCTCAGGCATCCCGCCGGGTTCGCGCACACCTGGGGATGAGGCGCATTGAGATTCATCGGAATCATCGTATGGTAGGCTTCCGAACCGACGTAGCTAACCTGGACCGCGAGATTCTGTGTGATGCCGCGCTCCAGCGCCAGGCTCCATTGTTGAACGGTAGGGGTGTGCATCGTCGGCTCCACTCCTCCAACGGAGTAGATCGCACAGTTCGCCCTTGCCGCCACCAGTTGCGTATCGCAATTGGGCGGCATGGGGCTTGCGGGGTTGATCGGATACTGAGAAAGCATCGGACCGCTCAGCACCACCCGGGGATTGAACGGCGGATTCGAGTCGAGCCGGAATGCGAGATTGTCCTGGAGATCGTTATGAATCCCGAAACCGGCACGAACCGCCCAGCTTCCTGTGCCGGTGGGGTCCCACGCCAGGCCCACGCGCGGTTGCAGGAGCGCTTTCGCATTATTCTCCGTCAGGCACGAGGACCCGATTAACGGATCGGTGAGCGGCACCCCCGTGCTGTCAAATAAAAGGTTGGCGCACCGGCCCTTCACCTCGTTCCAGCCGTTCGTCATTTCGTCTCTCAATCCCAGCCGGAACGTGAGGTTCGGCCTCAGTTTCATTTCATCCTGGACGTACCAGGCTCCTAACCATTGCCGATAGCCGACCGGGGTCACCACGACGTTGGCGTTGAACGCCGTGGGAGAATCCTGAAGAAAGTCCAAAAGCCTAGGATAGGCGACCGTGCCGGATTTGTTCTGAGCCGGCCCGCTCTGGTTTTCCTGTACGCGCTGAATCCATCCGCCGAAGCTGAAGGAATGGTTGCCTCGCGTAATGCGCACGTCGTCGCTGCCGGTAAACAAATTCAACGCATTTGCGGTCGGATCGTTCCCGTTCGCCACGACAATCCCCGCCGCAGCCGCGGCGCTTACTCCGCCACCGATGGTGATCTGGCCGGGAAGCCTGCCGGTGATAAACGAAAGGTTCGCCGGGATCGGCACGGAAGGCGGCGTGGACACTGGCGAATACGCGCGAGTGAAGCCGCCGTTGAGGCTATTCAAAAAGGTGGGGGAGAAGACGTGAGTCTCTTGCAACGAAACCACCTGGCTGCGATTGGTACTGATCTGGGTGAAATTCGTGTTGTCTCTCGGGTCGGTCTTGTCTCCGTCGGAGATCAGGTACTTGACCGATAACGAATCTTTACCGGACGCGTTGTAGTCAAACCTCGCCAAGCCAAAATCCTCACGGATCGCCCGCTTGGGATTCGAGATGGCATAGGCGGTTCCGGTCGGCAAGCCGGCATTGGATAACCCAGGCGCAACTGGCAACTCATTTCCATTCGGCTCCGGCCAGAAGTTGTTGGCGAATGGCAGCATACCCGACTTGAGATTGGGAACTGTGACGTACTGGCCGGGATTCGAGCCGCAGGCTACCGGCGTAGTGGGGTTGGCGAGGTAGCAAGGTAGCAAACCCTGGCGAAATTGCAGATCGGGAACGATGGCTTTGCTGCTCTTCCCCAGCCGCTCCCGGAATCCCTCGTAATTTCCAAACAGGAACGCCTTATCTTTCTTGATGGGTCCGCCCAACGACCCTCCAAACTCATTTCGCTGGAACGGCGGGGCTCCGATTCTGTCATCAAAGAAGTTCCGGGCATCCAGAGCACCGTTGCGCAGGTATTCGAAGACAGATCCATGCAACTGATTCGTGCCGGACGAAGTCACAGTGACGACATGGCCGCCGGCCCGTTTCCCATACTCCGCGCCATAGCTGTGTTGGAGCAAGTTGAATTCCCGCACGGCATCCACCCCGAGCGTCTGCCCGCTGGAGCCGGCAGGCCCGATCGGCTGGCCGGCGGAATTCGCTCCCAGGTACTCAATCCCGTCAATCGTAAACGTATTTTCCTCCGGCCTCCGGCCGACCACGGAAAAGAAGTTGCCGTTGAGATTTACGTTGGACGTGTAATTGATCGTGCCGGGCGCGACTGCCATCAGCTGGTCGAAGCCGCGGCCGTTCAGCGGCAGGTCTTTAATCTGCGACTCGTTTACTAACCCAGTTGTGGATGAGAGCGTCGTGTTGACGATAGGAGCTTCGCCCGTCACCGTGATTGTCTCCGAGACGGTTCCGACCTCCAGCGTCACATTCACCACCGCTTCCTGACCGACCACCAGATTGATCCCGCGCCGCACTTGCTGCTTGAAGCCTGCCAGTTCTGCGGTGATTTCGTAGGCGCCCACCGGAAGAAACTGCACACTGTAAGCGCCGGTCTCGTTGGTTAAAGCGGTGCGCGTCAGTCCGCTCTCGGTGTGCTTGGCCGTAACCATCACGCCCGGTATTACCGCTCCGCTGATATCGCGCACGACGCCCGAGATGGTTCCTGTAGAGCCTTGCGCAGAAACCAGACAGGTTCCCAAAGCGATCAATCCAACGATCGCTGTTCCAAATCTGAACAATGCCTGCAGATCTGTTATTCTCCTCATTCCATCCTCCTTCTTGTCATGGACTCTGTCATTCGAACCATTGATCCAATACCGATAATTGTTGGTCCGATTACTTAATGATCGGAACTTAAGGCTGTGTTTCGGAATTTGTCAATAAATCTGTTGCGCATTTTACATTTTAGGCCAATCGGGCAGCACCTGAGCCGAATCTAAGCACAACCCCAGAGCCTTCCGTTCGCCACCATCACCTCGAATCACCTCACCCACAGCAACATTACCCTTATATGGCAGGACCGCCGGACCAGCTTTGCCTGCCCCCTGCAACAACGACCGGGGAGGTGCGGACCGAACACACTTCTGTTTTGGACGCTACCTGGCAGGAGGATGAAACGAGCATCCAATCGCCTGGGAAATGTAAGAATTTATCGGAAAAAATGGGCCATTTCGGTTGTCACAAACCGTCCGGCCAAAACCCACACCAACCATAACTGTAAGCGAAAATGCGCCACAACGGAACGTCATGCGGCAAAATGGCGGTCTACAGACATATCTCACTCCAATCTGCCCGCCTCTAACCCCCTCGAACCCGGAGCTAATCCCGGCGAGATGGGTTAATACCGAAAGTTAAACTCATCGGAACGCACCCATGGGATGTGTCGCCAGCAGACAGAGCAGATTCATATGTACGGATAGCCGACTCGTCCTTGGATTTCAGGATTGGTAAATACTGCGGCGTCAATGAGGAGTAATCGCCGCAGACGTGCTTTTCGCCAACGATCCCAGGTTCCCGACCGGATCAGCACGTTGGTGCTGCCCTAGAGTTGCGGGCATTTTGCGGGAGACCCATTGGAGAAGGATTATGGTTTCTAAAGTCGGCCTGAAGAAAGTTTTTGCCGGTTTTGTAGCAGCGTTGGCGCTCTATGCGCCCGTTCCCTCAGCGGGAGAGCAGTCCGACAAGACAGCCGCCGCGCAGGCGACAAATGCGGCAAGGCCTGCTCTTGATTACGAGTTTTTCAAGGCCCGCGTCCAGCCTATTTTCCTGAAAACCCGGTCCGAGGACCATGTCCGCTGCTACGCATGCCATCAGGTACCCCGCCACCCCGCCGGACTTCACCTGGAGTTGCTGCCACCGGGGCAGAACACTTGGACGGAGGAGCAGTCTCGTCGCAATTTCGAGACCGTCTCGAAACTCGTGGTTCCCGGCGCCCCGCTCTCGAGCCTCTTTCTGTTAATGCCGTTGGTGCCGGAAGCGGGTGGCATGGCCGATACCCACCAGGGAGGGAGGCAATTTGCATCGCAGGACGACTCCGATTGGAAGAACATGGAGGCATGGGTGCGCGGCCAAAAGGCGTCAGGTTCCTCTGCGCCGTAGCGGCAAGGGTCGAATGAATTTGAGGGAGCCGCGAAAGGCAAAATAAGCAGGCAGAATTGATGGCTGACACGATTGCAGTTGGATCGAGTTTCGCCGAACGCCGTGGTTATCTCAAAACGCAGGCACGACCAACGTGGCAGTTGGTATCATGGCTCACCCACGCTGCCAATGCCGTTCGTTACGATGGCGCGATGGCAGTTAATGCGACGTATGCTGTGCTCAACGCTTTTGGCGCGACGGTCCTGCGGCACGAGCAACCCTTTCCGGATCGCTGTTTGCGCTGTGGGTCACTTCGATCGCAAACAGTTTATCAACCTGAATCCGACCTGAACGATTCCCTCGTTCGTATGTGAAACCTGTGGATGGATGGAGGAATCGAAGGGCATAAAGAGCCCCGCGAGAAGCTAGAACGCCTACTACGAAGAAGTGCGGTCGGGGTGCAAATCGAAACCCATAAAAAGAGCCCACCCCTCACCGTCTTGCCAGAATTTTCAGTAGCTCCACGGCAGATTCGCCGTTCTTTGGCGAAAAGATTTCAGGAATGGAAAGGTATTTAGCTTGTGGAACAGAAGATTAGTTGCTTTCTTAAGTTGCTCGAAATCGTTCCCCGCCACGCAAAGAGCATCAGCCAAGCCAGAGAATCTTGCGGCTAACTCAACTTCGACAAAAGCCATTCGACCCAGCAAGAAGCACGCGAAGGAAACCACGCATACGCCGAGAAACATTGTCAGGCAGCGAGGAGATGCGCAGATGCCCAACCACACAAGGGGAACAACGATTGGAAGCCGTTCGGAAAGACTTTGCAAAATCATCAACCATGACGAGAAGGTCCCTCGAATGAGCCCCTACGGGACACTGAAGTTATCAAGGCAGAAGCCGCCCGCCTTCTAGAAGAAATCAAACAATTCAGAACGCAATCCGAAAAGCAGGCCAAGGCGGTGGAGTGTACTGCTCATGGACCGCGAGCTTATTAGATAAATTATAAGATTGCCGGCTTCTAATCATTGGCTGCGCTTGTGGATGTAAGCACCTCCTCGCCGGAGTTAATTCCGACGAAAGCCGCCACTGATTCCGATTGAAGGCCACCACTGATTCCGACGCAAAGCGTCCAGCGATCGGAGCGCAGCGACGCTGGTTATAAAGAGAAACCGGTTTACGGGGCCGTCTCTTTCCGGCGCCTCAATCGGACAGGAGAGAGGCCGAGCGGCTCTTTCAACAGACGTTTAGACGTCTGAACGTCCAAACGTCTTGACAAAACTTACGTGGAGCAAGATTTAAACAGCGCTTCACGTTGCTTGACACGGGTTAGACGAGGTCGCGTCTATTGGTGTCG
>WNGL01010415.1_pt1 | contig 11008 bp, 6 predicted proteins | sample 5400591 | NCBI WGS metagenome assembly WNGL01 (sample SAMN13153377, study PRJNA577476) | soil metagenome | isolation source: 80 cm soil or saprolite under Garry oak tree replicate 1 | place: USA:California | collected 2016-06-15
CAGCGCGGTGAGCGTGGCCAGCGCCCAGGCCCCCTGCCGGTCGGCATGCGGCGCGCGGAGCAGCCGTTCGGCGGCGCTGCGGCGGACGATGCCGAACACCGGGCTCGCCTCGCCGTGGTCCAGGACGTAGCCGCGCAGGAACCCGGCCACGGCGTCGCCGTAGTCCCGCCGCCAGTCCGCGGCGGCCCCCGGCGCGGCGGTCAGCACGGTCGCCGCGGTGCGCGGCTCGCCGTGCCAGGGCGTGCCCGCCAGTGGGATGTCCAGCAGTCCGGGGCAGAGCACGCCGAGCACGTCGCGGTGCAGCCGGTCGCTCATCCGGTCGCGGAGCGGCACCGCCCGCGCGGCCCGCACCACGCCGTCCGCGAACAGCGGCTGGATCAGCCGTGACCGCAGCAGGTACGCCTGCCGGGCCGCGGCCGACCACCGGCCGGCCCGGTTCGCCAGGTAGAAGTCGTCGAGCGCGGCCAGCGGCCCGCGGGCCAGCGCCACGGCCGGCGGCGCCAGGGAGGCCAGGTAGGCCCGCGCCCGGGTGCGCCACGCGGCCTGCGCGTAGCCGCCGCGCAGCAGCTCGCCGCCGTGGCCTCCGGCCTCAGCTGGGCCGCCGGCCGCGTGCGGGTCCGGCCGGAACCCTGATCCGAGGTTCTCGAACGCGGACAGCATCCCGTCGGACACCAGCACGGCCGCGCGGAGCCGGCCGAGCACGTCCGCCTCGTCCGGTGCCCCCGGCGGCCTGGGCCGGGTCACGGTGTGCTCCACGCCGAGCGTGGCGGCGATCAGGCCGGCCACGACCACGTCGGGGTGGCCGGCGAACCCGTGGGTGCGGGCCCGGAACGGCACCCGCACCGCGGCCAGGGCGGCCGCGACCAGCCTGGAGTCCTTACCTCCGGTCAGCGAGAGCTCGGCCGGCGGGTCCGCCCTGCCCAGCGGCCGAACGGTCTCGGCCAGCGCCCCGGCGACCGCCTCCGCTCCCGCGGGCCCTTCGTACTGCACCCCGGCCCGCACCACGGTCACTCGTCCGTCGGCCGACCGCAGCTCCCGGTCGCCGCCGAGGGCGCGGACGCCGCGGAAGGGCGTCGCGTCGCCGATCGGGTAGCCGAGGCTGAGGAAGGAGCCAGCCATGGCCGGGTCGGGGTCGTCCAGCCGCCCGGTGACCGCGGCCGCCCAGCAGGCCCGGTCGCTGATCACCACGGCGTCGGCGACTTCGGCTCGGTAGACCGGGTCGACGCGGGCCAGTCCGGTCCGGGCGTGCACGGTGCCGCCCTCGGCCCGGATCGTGCTGGCGTGCGACGTGCCGGGGCTGGGTGCGTCGCCCCAGTGCAGCATGGCGGCGCGTCCGCCGGGAGCACGCCAGGCTACGCGGGCCGGGCCGGGAATCGGCATGACCCGCGGGTCGGTCCGCTCGGCCGCCCCGGTCAGCGCGGCGCACGCCTCGGGGGTGGCCGCGCAGACGGCGAGCGTGAAGTACATGCGCGTCAGGGCGAGCCGAGCAGCTCGAGTATCGGCCCGGGCACCGCAGGGTCCAGATCCTCGGTGAGCAGGCCATGCCAGGCCCGGCACACTCGGGCCAGGTTGAACGCGGCGGCCGCCTGGGCGTGCGCGTCGTCGCCTGCCGCGCGCCAGTCGTCCTCGTCGCCGAGGGCCATGATCGCGGCGGCCATCTCGGCCGGGCCCCGGTGAATCCAGCGCATGTCGTAAATCGTCTCGGCGCCGGGCCAGTGCCGGAGCACCGGCACGGCACGCGACACCATGCCCTCGGCCGGCGCAACGTGAAAGCTCTCGTCGTCGCTGGTGGAGAGCACGAAGCCGACCCGGCGCAGCCACGCCGCGACGTCCGGGCCCGCGTCGTCGAATACGACCGCCCCGCGCAGCAGCGGCGAACGCTGGACCCGGCGCAGCGCGTCGGCGTAGTGCTCGCGCTCGGCTGGGTTCTGCCACACCCACCAGTGCTCCCATGGCATGCCCGACTTGACGAACAGCAGGTACCTGTCGTCCTCGCGACGGAGCTCCTCCAGTACGTCCAGGGCCAGGTCCAGCCGCTTGCGCGAGGGCACCATACCGACCAGGCCCAGGTGGAACCGGGCGCCGTCGAGCTTGGGCCGGTCCAGCTGGACGACGTCGAGGGCGTTCGGCACCGTCGCCACCTTCGTCTCCGGCCAGCCGGTGTACTCACGGCACAGCCGCGCGTAGTGCTTGCTCACGCATATCACCTGGTTCACGGCGCTGATCTTGAGCTGGCCGGGGTAGGGCGAGCGCAGCTCGAAGCGGTGCAGCCGGACCAGCAGCCGCGAGCCGCGCCGCTTGTGCCGGCTGTACCAGACCGCGTTCGGCCCGCACCACTCGCAGATCACCACGTCGGCCCAGGCCGCGAGCTCCCGGCTGGCCGCCGGGTCGTGCTTGCCGAGTGCGGCCCACTGATCCAGCCTGACCTCCAGATCCGGCTGCAGCCGCAGGTAGCTCAGCAGCGGCGTGAAGAACTTCAGGTCGTGGCCGGCCACTACCACGCGAGTGTTAGCCCGGGGGGCTGTGTTAGCCCGGGGGGCTGTGTTAGCCCGGGGGGCTGTGCTAGCCCGGGGGGACGACCCCCCGGAACCCCCCGCGCTTGGGGGGGCTGCCCGCCCCCCCAAACCCCCCTGGGTCCCCCTACGGGGGACGGCGGCCGCGAGGTAGCCGCGCAGTCGCTCCGCGGCGCGGTCCAGGGTGAACTGCTCGGCGGCCCGGCCGGTCCGGTCGGCAGCCAGCCGGTACAGGCCGGGGTCGGCCGCCGCCGCGGCCGCGGCGGCGGCCACGTCGGCCAGGCTGACCGCGAACAGCGGGTAGTCCGCGCCGAGCAGCGCCTCGTGCATCGGGGTCCGGTTGAGGATGACGGGCAAGCCCAGCGCGCCGAACTCCAGGACCTTCGTCGACAGCTCCAGGCTCGCGTCCAGGTCGCGATGGCGCCAGCTCAGCCCGATGTCGCACGATGCGGTGAGCCGCATCGCCTCCTCCCGGGAGTGCCCGCCGTGCCAGGTCACGCCGTCGCCCTCGAGCGCGTCGCGCATCCGCTGCTGGTAGCCGGTCGCGTCGTCATGGATCTTGTCGCCGGCCATGTGCAGCTCGGACGCGACCCCGCGGGCCGTCAGCCGGGCGGGCAACTCGGTCATCTCCAGGGTGTTCCAGCGCGGCGCGAACTTGCCCGTGTACACCAGCCGGAGCGGGGTCCCCGCCGCCTCCGCGCCGCGGGCGCTGGGTATGTCCGCCAGCATCGGCGGCAGCAGCACGCATTTGCCGCAGGCCGCGGGGATGCTGCCCTCCAGGAAGCAGCGGAGCTCCTCGGTCTGGCACAGCAGGTAACGCGAGGCGGTGGCGATCATCTCGAGCTCGCTGGCCGTCTCGGGCGTCAGGCCGGGGACGGACTGCGGCACGTCGGTCAGGTACGGCCATAGCCGCCCGGTGAACGCCTCGCTCCTGGCCGCCGCCGCGGTCAGCGCACGGCCGCGCAGCACCACCAGGTCATGCCGCCGCTCCGCGTCGAGCCTGGCCAGCAGCTCGGTCGCGGCCGCGGGCCGCAGCGAACCAGGGCCCGCGGCGAGGTGCTCCTCGAAGGGCCGCCGTACGGTGATGCCGGGTTCGGCCAGCAGCGGCGCGATCAGGCGGCTGGTGCGGACCGGCGCCTTGAGTACCAGCGTCACCGCACAACCCGCCCGGGCCAGCGCCTGCGTCACGGACTGCAGCCAGATGGCCGAACCGTCGATGAGGTTCAGGTCGATGTCGCCGTAGACGAGCGCCCGAAGGGTCAACGTGGATACTCCTTAGCTCACGGAGAAGAGGCGTAGCCCGTGACTGCGGTCCGCGGCGGCGAAGTACTCGCGCCGGGCCAGCGCCGGATCGAGCGCGGCGGTGAAGGCAAAGCCGGATCCGCTGTACCCGGCCGCGTCGGCCTGCCCGCACTCCCGCGCGCAGGCCAGGTCGAGCAGGTAGGTGTCGCGGTATTCGCGCTGTGCCTGCCAGGGCACCACCCACGGGGACCGGGCCGCGGTCGCGGCGCGCCGCAGCCAGCTCGACGATTCCCCGGTCACCACCGGCACGGCGCGGACGTCCACACCCCGGTCGGCCAGGCCGGTGAGCGTGGCGGTGACCGCCCGAGCGGACAGTTCGGCCGAGGCGGCGTCCGGTGCCTCGGCCAGCACGACGAGCTCGGACGGCAGGAGTCGCTGGCCGGCCAGGCCAGCCGACAGGGCGGCCGCCGTGGCGGCGTCGGCGGCGCGGGACAGCACCCCGATCCGGCGCCCGGCGATCACGTCGTCGCCGAGCCCGGCCAGCTTGGCCAGGGCCGCCAGCCGGGCCGGCGTCGCCTGCGCGGTGAAGATCTCCCGCAGCACCGGCAGTGTCTCCGCGGCGGACCGCGGCGGGCAGGCCTCGATCTCGGCGAGCTTTTCCCGCAGCGCCGCGGGGTCGTCAACGACCGGAACGCTGCCCGCGGCCGGCTCGCCGCCGATCATGATCACGCGGGCGCCGCAAGCCAGCTGCTCGCCTGCCTGATCCGCGGACGCCGTGACGAACAGGGCGTGCTCCCGGTACAGCTCCGGAAGGCGGTGCCAGGGCACCGATTCGGTCACCCCGACCGATCCGGGCCCGGTGTCCGCGGCGATCGCGTCCAGCAGGGCCCGCACCGCCGGCGTCTGGCGAGGATCCCGCGGGCCTGCGTAGACCGGGTGGCCGGGCCTGGACCCGGCCAGCCCGATCGGGTTGAACCGGGCCAGCTGCACGCCGAACCCGTCGTCGGATACCGCATCGCAGCTGGCGGCGACCCAGTCGAGACCGGGTGCCAGGTGCGCAGGGACGTTCCTGATGAAGATCACCGGCTTGCCCAGTGCCCGGGCCGCCGCGATCAGCCGCCCGAGCCGCCGGCCGCGGTCGGTCGCGGCCGGATCACCCGCGTAGGCCCAGGCCGAGCCGGCCAGCATGGCCGCCGCTTCGATGAGCACGAGGTCGGCGCCCGCGCTCTCCAGCATCACGTCCGCGTCGTGCGGCAGCAGCGGGAGCACGGCCGCGTCCGGGGCGAGCGTGGCGCAGGCCCGCGCGGTCAGCACCCCGGTGATGACCAGACCCGGCGGAGCCCAGCCGGCTGCCGCGGCGCCCGGCGCGCCGAGACCGGGCGCGGTCAGCGCGGACAGGAAGCGTTCCCCGCCGCCGGCCAGGTCGCCGAGCTGCGCGGACGCCAGCGCCAGCGTGGCCGCTCCGGGCCCGGTCAGGCCGCCGCGTTCCCGCCGCAGCCGGACCAGGTCCGCGGGCAGCTGGACGCCGCGGGACCAGGGCCGCCGCGCGGCCCGGACCAGGGTCCGGCCGAGTTCCACCGTCGCGGACTGCTCGAGAGCGGCCAGCCGCGCCTGCGTCATGGCCAGCTGCAGCCGGGTCTCGCGCAGCGTCCGGGCCAGCCGGTCCCGTTCCGCGGCCAGCCCGGGGTCCCCGGGCTCCTGCTGCTCGCTCACTGACGGCCCTCCCGGTCCAGCCACGCCGTGATGACCCGGGCGATCCGCGGGCCGGCCCGGCCGTCCCACAGCGGTGGCAGCTCGCCCGCGTACGGCCCGTCGTCGCACGCCTTGAGCACGGCCGCGGCCAGCTCGTGCCGGGTAACCAGGCGGTTGCTCCCGTTGGTCACGGTGACGGGCCGCTCGGTGTTCGGCCGCAGGGTCAGGCACGGCACCCGGAGCAGGGTGGTTTCCTCCTGCACGCCGCCGGAGTCGGTGACTACCGCCCGCGCGCCCCGGACCAGGGCGACGAACTCGAGGTAGCCGAGCGGGGGAGTGACATGCAGCCGCGGGTGCGTGCCGAGCCCGGCCGCCTCCAGCGCGGCGCGGCCCCGCGGATGCACCGGGATGACCACATCGAGCTCGTCCGCCACCTCGTGCAGCGCCAGCACCAGGGCGGCCGCGGCCGCCGGGTCGTCCACGTTGGACGGCCGGTGCAAGGTCGCGACCACATATCTGTCCGGCAGCCCGAGCCCGGTCCGGGCCGCGGCCACCTCGAACCGGTCCATGCTGGCCAGCAACGTATCGATCATCGGGTTGCCGACCAGGTGCACCGCGTCCGCCGGTCGGCCCTCGCGGGCCAGGTGCCCGATCGCCTCCGGCGACGTGACGAACAGCAGCGCGCACAACTGGTCGGTCAGCCGCCGGTTGATCTCCTCCGGCATCGAGTCGTCGAAGCTGCGCAGCCCCGCCTCCACATGGGCCAGCCGGACGCCGAGCTTGGCGGCGGCCAGCGCCGCGCCGATGGTGGAGTTCACGTCACCATAGACCACCGCCAGCGCCGGTGAATTCTGGGTGAACTCCCGCTCCATGCCGGTCAGCACCTCGGCGGTCTGCCGCGCGTGGCTGCCCGAACCGACCTCCAGGTTCACGTCCGGGCGGGGCAAGCCGAGCTGGACGAAGAAAACCTCGGACATCCGTTCGTCGTAGTGCTGCCCGGTGTGCACGACGCGCTGGTCGTGGCCCAGCGCGGCCAAGGCGCGGATCACCGGGGCGGCCTTCATGAAGTTCGGCCGCGCTCCGAGCACATGCGTGATGGGTGCGCGCATCGCATCCTTTCTGTTCACCTCGACCCGCTACCATCCGCCGCCGTGACCACATCCGGCATGCATCCGTCGCCGCGCGCCCTCGCGCTCGCCGCCTCGATCGGCTGGCGGCACGCGGCCGCCGACCCGGTCCGGGCGCTGCTGCTGGCCTGGCGGGTGCTGCCCGCGCCGCTGCGCGGCTGGCTCAGGCTCGCCGGGCCGTACGGACGGGCGGCGGTGCTCTGGGGCGCGGGGGAGCGGGACGCGGCACTGGTGTCGCTGGCCGGCTCGCCGCGCCGCCTGGCCGCCTTCGCCCTGGCCGCGGATCAGCCCGCCGCGGCGGCAGCCGCCGTGGACCGGCTCGCCCGGGACGACCGGCGTCGCCCCGTCCTGGCCGCCCGCCTGGCCTGGCGCGAAGGCCGCCTCACCGACGCCCTCCGCGCCCTCGACGGCACTCCCGGCCGCCCCGCCCGCCGCCTGCGCACCACCCTCACCGCCGAGCAAGCCCTCCTGACCGCCACCCCGCCGGCCCAATCCATGATCGTGAGCAGTTTTGGGCAAATAGCGCCCATTTCCGCTCACGATCATGAAACGGGCGGATCCGGGACGGGCCGTGGAGGCCGCGGAGGCCGCGGAGGCCGCGGAGGCGCCGCCCCGCACGTGCCGGGGCGGGTGTTGCACCTGGTTACCGACGCGCTGCCCACGACTAGCGCCGGCTACACGATCAGGACGCACGAGATCGCGCTGGCCCAGCGCGAGGCCGGGCTCGACCCGCACGTCGCGACCAAAACCGGCTTCCCGGTGACCCAGGGCCGCATCGACGGCCGCCGCCTGGTCGAGCTGGACGGCGTGCCCTATCACCGGCTGCTGCCCTGGCGCATGCCGGACGGCCCCAGTGCAGGACCCAGCGCCGTGCCCAGCCAACGCGGCCTGGAGCTCGCCGCCAGCCTGGTGCGGCAGCTCCGGCCGGGCGTCCTGCACGCCGCGAGCAACTACGCCAACGCCAGGCTCGCTCTCGCCCTGCGCGAACGTTACGGCCTGCCGGTGGTGTACGAGGTGCGTGGGTTCTGGGAGGACACCTGGCTGTCCCGCTACCCCGATGCCGCCGAGCGAGCCACAAGCGAGCTCTACCGGCGGAACCGCGAGCTGGAGACGCAGTGCATGCTGGCCGCGGACCTGGTGGTGACGCTCGGCGAGGCCATGCGGGACGAGATCGTGGCCCGCGGCGTCCCGGCCGCGAAGGTCGAAATCGTGCCGAACGCCGTGTCCGCGGAGTTCCTCCGGCCGCTCCCCGACGCGACCACCCTCCGCGAAGAGCTGGGCATCAAGCCAGACGAGCCGGTGGTCGGCGAGGTGACCAGCCTGGTCCCGCACGAGGGGATCGGCACCCTGCTCGAGGCGACCGCGATCCTGCACGCGCGCGGCGTGCCAGCCCGGGCATTGATCGTCGGCGACGGACCCGAACGCGCCGCCCTGCAACGCCAGGCGGCGCGGGCCGGGCTGGCCGAAGCGGCCGTGTTCACCGGCCGCGTGCCCGCGGCGAAAGTACGCCAATTCCACGCGCTCCTCGATGTATTCGTTGTCCCGCGTACGCCAGATCGGGTTTGTCAGCTCGTGACCCCGTTGAAACCCGTGGAGGCGATGGCGAGTGGACTATGCGTGGTCACTAGTGAAGTGAAAGCACTCACCGAAATCGTCAAACACGAAGTGACGGGAATGCAAACAGTACCGCAAGATCCGGTGTCACTCGCCGATTGCCTTGAACACCTGCTTTACAGTCCCGATATCCGGAGAAAACTCGGAGACAACGCCCGCGAATGGGCGGCCAGGGACCGGACCTGGGCGCACAACGCGGCGCGGTATCGGGACGCATATGCGCGTCTGGGGGCAACCTAGGTAGGGGGCACATGCCGGCGCAGGACGCTCTGGTCATCGGGCTCGGTTACGTCGGCCTGCCGCTGGCCGTCCAGGCGGCCCGGGCCGGGTTCCAGGTGACCGGCTTCGATACCAGCGCGGAGATCGCGGCGGGGGTGAATGCCGGCCGGTCGCACGTGGATGACGTCCCCGCGGCCGAGGTCGTCCAGGCCCGGGCGCGGGGGTTCCGGGCGACGTCCGACGAGGCGGAAATCGGGCCGCAGGACGTGATCGTGATCTGCGTGCCGACGCCGCTGTCCGCGGCCGACGGGCCCGACCTGGGTGCGGTCCGGGCCGCCGCGGAGGCGGCGGGACGGCTGCTGCGCCCGGGGACGCTGGTGTCGCTGGAGTCGACCACGTACCCGGGCACGACCGATGAGGTGGTGCGGCCGCTGCTGGAGAAGACGTCCGGGCTGACCGCCGGGATCGACTTCTCGCTGGTGTTCTCCCCCGAGCGGATCGACCCGGGCAACCCGAAGTACGGCCTGGTGAACACGCCGAAGATCGTCGGCGGCGTCACCCTGTCGTGTGCGGACGCCGCCGCCGCCTTCTACGGCCAGATCTGCGAGCAGGTGGTCCGCGCGGCCTCGGCGCGCGAGGCGGAGATGGCCAAGCTGCTGGAGAACACCTACCGGCACGTGAACATCGCGCTGGTCAACGAGATGGCGATCTTCTGCCGGGAGCTCGGCATCGACCTGCACGACGCGATCAGGTGCGCGGCCACCAAGCCGTTCGGGTTCCAGCCGTTCTACCCCGGTCCCGGCGTCGGCGGTCACTGCATCCCCATCGACCCGAACTACCTGTCCTACAAGGTCCGCACGCTGGGCTACCCGTTCCGGTTCGTGGAGCTCGCCCAGGAGATCAACGGCCGGATGCCCGGCTACGTCACCGAGCGCGCCGCCGAGCTGCTGAACCGCAACGCCCAGCCCGTCAACGGCGCCCGCGTGCTGCTGCTCGGCGTGACCTACAAGCAGGACATCGCCGACCAGCGCGAGTCCCCGGCCCGCCCGATCGCCCGCAAGCTGCGTCGCCGCGGCGCCGCGGTGGCCTACCACGACCCGCACGTCCCGGACTGGCAGGTCGACGGGCAGGACGTCCCACGCGCCTGCGACCTGCGCGCCGCCGTGGCAGCCGCCGACCTGGTCATCCTCCTGCAGGCGCACCGGGACTACGACCTGGAGTGGATCGCCGCTACCGCCCCGCTTCTGCTCGACACCCGCGGCATGGTGCCCGCGGGCGCCCGCGTCGAGGCTCTGTGATCCGCGGTGCGGGTGGTGGTGTGCACGATCGTCCATCACCCCGCCGACGCGCGCATCTACCACCGGCAGATCCGCGCCCTGCTCGACGCCGGGCACGAGGTCAGGTACATCGCTCCCGTCGGAATGCAGGATTTTGATACCGAACGGGCCGGGCCTTCGCTCCACCTCACGGCTGTTCCGCGGGCGTCGGGCAGACGCCGTGCCGGGGCGATATTCGCCGCCCGTTCGGCCCTAGCCCGGCACGCCGCCGGTGCCGACCTGATGCTCATCCACGACCCCGAACTCCTCCTCGCGCTGCCCTCGCGGCGCAGGCGGCCACCGGTGATCTGGGATGTGCACGAGGACACGGCCGCCGCGCTGAGCACCAAGCCCTGGCTGCCCCGCCCGCTGCGGCCGCCCGCGGCGGTGGCCGTGCACACCGCGGAGCGGCTGGCCGAGCGGTACGTGCACCTGATCCTGGCCGAGCGCGGGTACGTCACGCGGTTCGGGCGGCCGCACCCGGTGGTGCCGAACACCACCTACGTGCCGGACGTCCCGGCCCCGCCGGACGACGGCCGGCGGGTGGTGTATGTCGGGCACCTGTCCCCGGACCGGGGCACCGCGGAGATGATCGAGCTGGCCAGGCGGCTCCGCCCGCACGATGTCACGGTGGAGCTGATCGGCCCGGCCGACGCGCGCGCCCGCGCGCAGATCGAGCCCGCGCAGGCGGCCGGCCTGCTGCGCTGGCACGGGTTCGTGCCCAACGACCAGGCCATGCCGATGCTGGACGGCGCGCTGGCCGGCCTGTCGCTGCTGCACGACGAGCCGAACTTCCGGCACTCGATGCCCACCAAGGTGGTGGAGTACATGGCCCGCGGCGTGCCGGTGGTGACCACCCCGCTGCCGGCCGCGGCCGAGCTCGCCCGCGGGCATGAATGCGGATTCGTGGTGCCGTTCGGCGACCCGGGCGCGGCGGCGGACGCGGTGCTCGAACTGGACCGGGACTTCCCGCTGCGGGCGAAGATGGGGCGCCGCGGACATGAGGCGGCCTATTCCTCGCTAGGCTGGCCATCGGATGCCAGGGAATTCGTCGCCCAGCTGGAATCGTGGGCGAAATCCGGGAGCGGCACGCCATGAAGCCCGGATCTAATGGCGTCCGCAGAATTCACCTTCCGTTCTCCCTCCCTTTCCCCTTTATTGTGGCACTGGCGGCCGGGGCGGGGTTGCGGCTGATAGCAATGCTGGGCTATCCGGGCGCGCTGTGGTTCGCGGGCGACTCCTACGTGTACCTGGGCGCCGCGCTGCGGCCGCAGCCGAACCTGTC
>WNGL01023138.1_pt1 | contig 11008 bp, 10 predicted proteins | sample 5400591 | NCBI WGS metagenome assembly WNGL01 (sample SAMN13153377, study PRJNA577476) | soil metagenome | isolation source: 80 cm soil or saprolite under Garry oak tree replicate 1 | place: USA:California | collected 2016-06-15
CTGATGGGGCTTCTCCGGGGGGCAGGCTTGTCGGTCAGTCTGGTGCATCACGCGATGCACGCCCTGGGCAGCCGCGCCCTGGGATTCACGCAGGAGCTGTACGCCCCGCAGAACGACGCCGACCCCGGTATGGATGTGGCGGCGATCATGCGCGGGCAACTGGCCGACCAGTACCCATACATCACCGAGATCGCCGTCATCGAGTCTGGCAACCACGACAAGGACTCCACGCTGGGCTGGTGCGACGACCAGGTCGAGTTCGAATTCGGGCTCGACCTACTTCTCGACGGCCTCGAAGTACTCCACGACACCTGAATGATCACAAGGGCGGCCGTCGTAGGCGCTACGGGCGATCGACCAGAGATCACAAAGTGCGGCTGTAGTACCAGTGAGGCTTCGCCTCAGACCGCCGAGGTCCGAAACCATCGTCATCGGCAAGCCGCAGCAGGCGATCGGCCATCAGGGCGAGTTCAACCAGGGACCCGCGGTCTGTCAGACCGACCGCCGCCGTCCGCTGCGCCAAGGTCCGATCGGCTTCCCGACCGGCTGGCCACTCCGAAAGTGGCTGGTCAGACAACGTGTCTGCTGATATGGAGCGGACGCCTGACTCTACCTCGTCCTCCGAGAACTTGACACAAACGTTCAGAAGCCGGCGACCAAGGAGCCCTAGGCGGGCCCTAGGCGGGTGTTCCGCACATGAGGATTGGTGGGCAGAAGCGGCGCGTGGTGGCCTCCGAGTGGTTAGCGCCGACTTCCGCTCAGCGCTTTGGACCCTGACCTTGATATGCGTAGCGGGAGTGGCAAGCGACCGATCTGCCGCCAAACAGCGCGTTCGAAGATGACTGCAACTGATCGGCTCGGTAGATACCGGGTCTGTAACGCTGCCGATCCTGGCTGCGTGGTAGTCGTTACCGCGATCGCAACCCTGACAGGTTGGGGCTGACTGTCGCGTTCTAACCATCGTGATCAGGATGAACCAGGCCACCCGGACGCGTCCGGGTGGCTGTCGGCCGCCAGGTCACTTCTGATAGATCAGCGCCATGGCAGCCAAACCGACCCGGCGCAAAGGCTGGGAGCTGTTCGCCCACCCCGCCCAGCAGAACCAGCGGCGCTACGAAGCGCTGCGCGCCTACCTCTACGAGGGTGCCTCCCTGGCCCAGGCCGCCGCCCGGTTCGGCTACACTCCCGCCACGCTGGAGACGCTGGCCCGTGACCTGCGCGCCGGCAAGCTGGTCCTGTTCACCCCCGCGGGCAAGCCCGGCCGCAAGCACGCCCCGAAAAAAGACCGCGCCCGCGGCCGGGTCATCCAACTGCGCCGCGACGGCCTGTCGGTGTACGAGATCAGCACCCGCCTCGCCGTTGAGGGGATCGGCCTGAACCGCACCGGGGTCGGGCAGATCCTCGCCGAGGAAGGCTTCGGCCGGCTGCTGCGCGACCCCGCCGACCAGGCCAGCACCGCCCCGGTGACCTTCGGCCGCGACACCCGCCTGCCCAAGACCTCCCGGATCGACTTTGGCGCCTTCCCCGGGCGGGTGCACACCGCCATGGCCGGGCTGCTGCTGGCCGTTCCCGACCTGGTCGCCCTGGACCTGCCCGCCCTGGTCAGAGCCGCAGGCTATCCAGGCACCAAACCCGTCCCCGCGATCAGCTACCTGCTGTCGCTTTTGGCGCTCAAGCTCACCGGCACCCGGCGCGTGTCCCACGTCGACGACCTGCTGGGTGATCCGGCCGCCGGCCTGTTCGCCGGCCTTGGGGTCCTGCCCAAGAAGACCGCGCTGACCGACTACTCCTACCGGCTCGCGCACGACCAGCAACGCGCCTTCCTGGCCGCCCTCGACACCCGCATGATCGCCGCGGGGCTGGCCACCAGCGACCAGGCCATCTTCGACCTGGACTTCCACGCGGTCATGCACTGGGGCCAGGACCCGGCGCTCGAGAAGCACTACGTCCCCCGCCGCTCCCAGCGCACCCGCTCGGTGCTGACCTTCTTCGCCCAGGACTCCGGCACCCACAACCTCGTCTACGCAGGCGCCGACCTCTCCAAGGCCACCCAGGCCCGCGAGCCCATTGCCTTTTGCGACCACTGGAAGGCCGCCTCCGGCGCCGACCCGCACCTGCTGATCCTGGACTCAAGAGTCACCACCCAGCCGGTGCTGGGCGAGCTGGACCAGCGCGGCGTGAAGTTCCTCACCCCGCGCCCCCGCTCACCCGGCCTGGCCAGGCAGATCAACCAGCTCCCGCCCACCGCCTTCACGCCCATCACCCTGGACCGCTCCGGCAAGCACACCAAGCCACGAGTCCATGAGATGACCGGGGTGAAGCTCACCAACTACCCCGCCACCGTCCGCCAACTGGTCGTGGCCGGCCTGGGCCGCGAGGTTCCCACCGTCATCATCACCAACGACCACGACAAGCCGGTCAAGGCGCTGATCGAACACTACGCGCGGCGCATGACCATCGAGCAGCGCCTGGCCGAGATCATCCGCTCCTTCTGCCTGGACGCCCTGTCCAGTGCCGTCAACCTCAACGTCGACCTGGACGTGATGCTGTGCGTGCTCGCCCAGGCACTCACCGCAGCCTTCCGCCTGCGCCTGCCCGGCAACTACGCCGCCGCCACCCCCGACACCCTGCAACGCCGCTTCCTCGACACCCCAGGCGAAATCATCAACACCGACGACACCATCACCGTCAGGATCAACCGGCGCGCCTACTCACCCGTCCTGCGCAGCGCCACTCTGCCCGCCGACACCACCGTCCCCTGGTGGCAAGGCCGCCGACTCCGCTTCGACTTCGCCTGACCACAGGACCGATACAGCTGCGCGGAAATCGGCGTTAGCGTGGGCGGGTGGCGTCGACGGTGAGCAGCTCCAGGATGTGTGCTTGCAGGGGTGGGGGTTGGGGGATGATCGGCGGGTCAGGGCCGCTGGTGGGGAGCAGCCGCAGGCGTGCGAGCGCGGTGAAGATGAGCCGGCCGGTGGGCTTGGCGGGGCGGTGGGCCCACAGCCCGTCGAGCTTTTGGGCGGGGGCGATGGCGCGGCGGACTTGCCGCTCCACCAGGCAGAAGATCAGCAGGGCCAGGCAGATGACGGTGATCAGCGCGGCGATGCGCCGGTTGTCTTTGAGGAACATCGGCGCCACCGCCAGCGGGCCCTTGAATGCCCCGTAGCGGCGCTCGACGACCTCTTGGCCCTTGTAGCGCCGCAGGATCTCGGCGGCGTCAGCCTCGGCGGGGTCCAGGTTGGTCAGCAGGGCGTACCAGCCGTCGGTGCGGGCCTGGGTGTCCAGGGCGGCCTGGTCGAAGTGCCACGCCAGGGTGGGCTTGCCGGTGGCGGGGTCGGTGCCTGCCTGGGCGTGCAGGATGCCGACCAGCTTGCGGCTGGTGGTGATGGCGCGCACGCGGGCACAGACCGCGTCTTGGTCGGGGTAGTGGCGGCTGCCCAGCCCGCGCTGCAGCCGCCCCAGGTCATCTTGGGCGCGCTGCAGCTTGCGGGCGCGGTTGGTCTGGGCGGCCTGGGCGCGGGCCGAGGACCACACCAGCACCCGCCGCAGGGTGAGGACCGGGTCGCGCTTGGCCTTGCCGGCAAGGGTCATGGTGTCCTGGATGGCCCGCCAGCTGCCCCGCCGCCCTGGCGGCTTGTGCTGGTCGCGGGCCGCGACGTAGTCGACCGGGGTGGCAGCTTGGGGGTCCAGCGCGGCGAAGGTGGTGGCTGGGACGTAGGTTTTGGAGGCTGGCGCGATGAAGTCGACCTTGGCGTCCAGCATGGCCCGCAGGTTGGGGTAGGAGATCAGCTTGGAGTCGCCGACCAGCAGCAGCCGCCGGCGGCCCGCCAGCTTTTGAGCGCGGTCATCGCGCCGATGACCTGAGCGACCTCACCGGCGCCGCCGTCGTAGGCGCGGTGGAAGATGGGCACCCCACCAGCGTGGTCGCCGGTGACCGCCAGGCCGGTCTGGACCTGCTTGAGGTCGGGGCGGCGGTCCTTGGGATGGCCATAGCGGGGGGTCGGGAACCCGTCATCGGGGTCGGGGTAGGCGCCGTACAGCGAGATCGAGTAGGGTCGGGCCGGGGCGCAGTGCTGGCCTTTCGGTTCCAGCCTGTTTCCCCGGCCCGCGCCTCCGAACCCGCCGTGCGCGTTACCACGCAACGGGCTCTCCCCAAGACCATGCCGATGGGCTCACGCCGGCGATCCTTGCAGGCCGCTGGTCCACGGCGTTGGGATCTTGGCGCCCCGGTAGCGATAGCGAACGATCGCGACCGCGCTGGGGTTGTGGTAGGTAGCGGCGGCGCAGCTGCTTCCAGCTGATCCGCGGATGCTTGCGGCGCAGCCAGCAGACCACCCGTCGCCAGGCAAAGGCGCGCAGGTATCTGAAGGTCGCCGCCGACGCGGCGTGGCGGAAGTAGGTGGTCCAGCCCCGCAGCACCCGATTGAGCTGGTGCAGCAGGACTGCGAGCGGCTGGTTATGCATGCCCTTGGTCAGCGTCCGCACCTTGGCCTTGACGGCCGCAAGGGCCTTCTTGGTCGGCCAGGTGTAGACGTAGCGCCGGTGGCTTCCTCGCTGCTGGCACCGCTGGATGCGGAAGCCGAGGAAGTCCAGGCCCTCGTCGATGTGGGCGATGGTGGTCTTGGCCTCCGACAGGCGCAGGCCCGTCTCGACGTTGTCGGGGCTGCTCCCACCCGACCCCTGCGCTTCCAGAGGTCAGGCTGCCCCCAGCTTCACCAGGCTGCTGCGACAGCCCAGCGGTGGGTCCTTGCATCCCACCCGGTCCCACCGCGCCTCGTGGCGCACCGCCAGGTCCCAGTGCAGCCGGGCCACCTCCAGCCCGAAGGCGGTGATCGCGCCGGCGCCGACCGATCCGATGATGCGGCTAGGGCGAGCGGGACCTTGGTGCCGTCGATGGTGATCCCCAGCGCGACCACGCAGGTGTGCTCGGCGACGCGGATGCCGTCGACCAGGAACGCGACCAGGTCCAGGCCGGTCAGGTCGGCGGCGAGCAGCTCGGCCAGGGCGTGCTCGGTGGCGGCGACGAACCGGCGCGAGACCGCCGACTTCGAGGTGCCCGTCGCTGCCTGCTCGACCTGGCTACCGACCGGCTCGAGCCCCGCGGCGTAGCGGCGGGTCGACAGCTTGGCCAGCATCCGCTCGAGGGCGAGCTGGTCCAGCAGCTCGGTCGAGGCGAACGCTGCCCAGGCGGGCAGGGGCAGCTCGGCGGCGCCGTCGGCGCTGCGGACCCGTGGACGATTGATGCGCACGCGGCGGCCGCCGAGGGGTACGTGGCCGGGCTGGGTGCCGTGGCGGACCGCGGTCCGGTCGGGGTTGTGGCGGGCCCTTAGACGTCATTTCGTTCCCTTTAGCGGTAACGGGAGTGTCGCGTAGCCTGTGGAGCTGATAGAGGTGGCGATGCTGACAGACGTCAGCGGGCTCCTCTCGTGGCGTTTGGACCTGGTCAATCGGGGTGCGACAGTGGCTCGGTGAGTGCGACCTGGATGCGGTGCCGGCCGTCGTTGCCCAGCCGCAGGATGTAGTGCGAGCGTTCGCTGGACCGCTCGATGCCTGCGTGGTCGAACGACGGCCAGCGAACGGTGACCAGCGTGAGCCGTTCGGTGAGCGCCACGGCCCGCTCGAGTTCTGGCCTGGTTGCCATGAACCCCCGTGACTGATACCAGCCGATGGCCCGGGCGAAGAAGCCCTCGATCTGGCCCTTGTCGGACATCGTAATGGCGCCGTCGTCGGCAAGCACGAGCCCAGGGACCTCCCAGCAGGTCCAGATGCTGGCCAGATCCCCGGTGCTGAGTGCCTCGCCGTAGCGTTCCAGGGACTGCTTGATCTGATCCTGGTTCACGGCCATGACCTCCAACCCCGCACCCGGTCAGTTTGCGACCCGAGCGCAGCATGATGCGACCATCCCCAAGGATGTCCAAGTCCTTGGCGGCGCCGCGGCCCCGCAGGGCGAGCAGTTGGATGGTGCGACACAGCGTGAGGTAGGCGAGTTTCAGCAGCACTGGGTTGGCCTTCGCGGTGGGATGTGGCGGGACGCTGGGAGCAGCATCTGTAGGTCAAGCCTCCCCGGCGTCGTGGGCGAGCAGCGCGATCTGGACGCGGTTGTTGAGCTCGAGCTTCTCGAGCACGCGTGAGACGTGTGCCTTGACCGTGGCGACGCTCATGTAGAGCTCACGGCTGATCTCGGCGTTGGACTTACCCTGGCCGATCGCGACCGCGACCTCGCGCTCGCGTTCGGTGAGGCGCTCGAGCCGCTCGCGGGCGTGGCGTTGGCGCTCGCCGCCCTCGCTGTCGGTCACGTGGCCGATCAGCCGGCGGGTGACCGTGGGCGACAGCATCGGCTCGCCAGCGGCGACGGCCCGCACCCCGCGGACGATGTCGGCTGGCGGCGTGTCCTTGACCAGGAACCCGCTGGCACCGGCGCGCAGGGCGCGCAGGACGTAGTCGTCGGCCTCGAAGGTCGTCAGGACGATGACCTCGGGCGCGTCCCCGTGCGCGCGCAGCAGTTCGGTGGCGGCCAGGCCGTCCATCCCGGGCATCCGGATATCCATCAGCACGACGTCGGGCCGGTGCTCGGCTACCGCCTGGGCGACCTGGCTGCCGTCTGTGGCCTCGCCAACGATCTCGATGTCCTCGACGCCCGCGAGCAGCATGGACAGGCCGGCGCGAACCAGCGCGTCGTCGTCGACGACGAGCACGCGGATCCGCCCGCTCACCCTGGCCACGGCAGCCAGGCGCGAAGCCGGAAGTTGCCGTCCTCGTCGAGTCCGTGCTCGAGGTGGCCGCCGGTGAGCGTGGCCCGCTCGGCCAGGCCGACGAGCCCGGTCCCCGACCCGGGAATCTCCGTTCCGCCAGCGGCCACTACCGGCGCCGGGTTGCGTACCTCGATCGCCAGTCCCTCCCCTGGAGCTCCCTCGAGGCGCAGGTCGACTGCGACCGACGTCGCGTGCTTGCGCGCGTTGGTCAGCGCCTCCTGGACGATCCGCAGCGCGTGGCGCCCGACCGCGTCCGGGACGGCCGCCAGGTCCGGGAGGCGCACGTCGGCGTGCACGCGCATCCCGGCGGCGCGTGATTCCTCGAGCAGGCCGGGCAGCGCCGCAAGCGTTGGCTGGGGCGGCTGCGGCGCCTCGCCGTCGGCCCCGTCGCGCAGCAGGCCGATCATGGCGCGCAGGTCTTCCAGCGCTTGGTGCGCGCTGGCGCGGATCACCGCGGCGGCGCGCGCGACCTCCTCGGCCGGCGCGTCCGGGCGGAACTCCAGCGCACCGGCGTGCAGGCTCAGCAGCGAGATCCGGTGGGCGAGCACGTCGTGCATCTCGCGCGCGATGCGCGTGCGCTCGGCGTAGCGGATCTGCTCGACGCGCAGCTGCTGCTCGGCCTGAGCGCGGCGCAGGCGCTCCCGCCGCGCCTGGCGGCGCCCACCAAGGAACATGCCCCACCCGACGATCGCCGCTAAGCCCAGCGTGGAGACCAGGTATGACGCCACCGTCGACAGCCAGTCGTCCTCGGGGTGCACGGCGCGGTAGGCCGGCAGCACCGCGAGCTGCAGCCCGGCGATTAGGAACGCCAGCTGCCAGCGACGGTAGGCGGCGACGGTGAACAAGATGATCGCGCCGGCCAGGCCGGCGAACGACGAAACGGCCAGGATCGGCACCGAGGCCAGCCCGAGGCCGAACGGCCAGCGCCGCCGCCCCCACAGGGCAAGGCAGAGCGCCGCGCCACCGCACACATCGAAGAACAGCAGGGGCCCGTCCAGCCCTTTCTCCACCAGGCCGGCCACCGACATGAGGCCGACCGCGGTCGCCAGCAGGAAGAGCGCGCCGTCGACGATCCAGTCGCGTCGCGAGCGGCGTGCGGGGGCCGCGTCGTCCTCCTCGGGGACGACGGGCATGCTGACGCGAAGACGGAGAGCGGTCATCAGGTCCAGCCTAGGCGGCGTGACCGCGGTTGAACAGCCGACCAAAGTCGACCCATCTATCGACTTTGGTGGCTTCGACGATCGCCCTGCGGCCGATTGTCAGAGCCCGCCTCGCGGCAAATCCTGTCGTCCGTGATTGATCCTCCACCGACGAACGGGAGATTCCATGCTGCTGGCCGCCAGGCTCCCCTGGCTGGGCGTCCGCAAGGGTGGACGCACCCATCGATCCAGCCGCAAGGCCGCGGTGATGGCCCTCGACTGTGCCCACCGCCACGAACTGCGGCTGCTTGCGGCCAGCAGGCCCGTATTCCCGGTCCTGCTGACCATGGGCCGGTTCGCCGGGCCCATCCGACGGATTCCCGGCGTGGGATGGCTGGTCAGCGACCCGATCATCGCGCGCCGGATCCTCACCGATCCCGACCACTTCACGATCGTCGGCGAGGGCATCGTCGGTCACCTGTGGGCTCAGGTGCTCGGCGACTGGGTGTACGACATATTCGACGGCGCCGGCCACCGTGCTCTGCGCACCCAGACACGTGACCTGTTCACCCAGGATCGTGCGGCGTCGCTGGTCGCTCGGGCGGCCGGACCGAGGCTGCGGCGCTGCACCGCCGAACTCGTCGCCGGCGGTACGGTCGACGTCGCCGACCTGGCCCGGGTCGTTGTCGGCCGCATCGTTGCCGATCTGCTCGGACTGAAGCACGGCATGCAGCAGGCCGGCTGCGCGGAGTCCGACGACGATGCCGCCTACCGGGCAATCTTCAACATGGGCGAGCAGTTGGCCGCGCTTGCAGCACGCAGCACCGCATCGACGTCCATCCCCGAGCATGCCATCGCCAGCGCCCGGGCCATCGTGGCCCGGATGACCGGTGGGGTCGCGGCGGCGTGGCGTGAGGCATCCGCTGACACCATGCTCGGGCGCTGCCGCGAGTTGGGGCTGGGCCTGCGCGAGACCGAGGGCCTGGCCACCCTACTGATGGTGGCGGGCACACAAACCACCGCCAGCGCGATGGCCCGGACGGTGGCGCTGCTGCACGACACCGCCGAACAGCACCGGCTGCGGGCGCAACCGCAGCGGATCGACGACGCGGTCCGCGAGGGGCTGCGCGTCACCACCCCGATACCGGTGATCGGCCGCTCGGTCAGCGCGGACCTCGAAATCGCCGGCCGGCGACTGCGCGCCGGCCAACGCGTGCTGATGTTGGCGTACACGACGAACAACGCCCCTGGCGGTTTCGACCTCGACCGCGCGAACCTGCAGGACAACCGGCAACCGTGGTTCGGTGCAGGCCGCCACTATTGTCTTGGTTCCCTGGTCGGCCGCGCGGAACTGTCGGCACTGCTCGATGCCTTGCTGGCGGCCGGCCGGCCCTGGCGAATCGTCGAGCGGCGCTACGGGCGCAGGGTGCTCATCCCCACCTACGTCCGGCTGCGGATCGCCCTGGCCTGAGCGCCACACGCCGCGGGACGCCACACCGGACCCGCAAGTTATTCGGCTCTGACGCATATCGCGTGAACCTGACGGCGGATACTCCCCAAGGGCGGTACGCACGCGGCGGATCCGACGATCAGGCACCGACAGCCGACGGCAGGTCGAGCAGGCCGGGCTCCTCGGCGGTGGCACGCTCGAGCGCCAGGGCGAGCTGGGGCAGTTCCTGGTAGCCCTTGACGCGGCGGAACGGGCCCTCGGCGGCCAGCATCCCGGCAGCGGCCCAGCGCAACGCCATCTCCCCCGAGCTCCAGCGCTTCACCCGGCCGGCATGGTCGCGCACGATCTGGATCATCGACTCGACCGGGTTGGTCGACTCCAGCGTCTGGAGCAGCTTGCCGCCCACGCCGAGCCGGTTGACGGTGAGGGTCTCGGCGAGCCCTTCGCGCAGCGACCCGGCAGCACCCGGGTAGGAGCGGTCCAGCTCGCGCGCCAGCGCTTCGAGGTCGGCTTGGGCGTGTAGCGGGTCGGGTTGCGGTAGGCGGCCCGCATCCGCTTGGCCACCACCGAGGCCAGGGCGTCGGGGAGCCGGTCGGTGACGTTGCGGAGCTTGTGCCACTTAGGTGAGTAGCCGGGGGGAGTCTCACCCTCCGGCTCTCGTAGAACCGTACGTGACAGTCGCCCGTCATACGGCTCCCGCAGGCCGGCTTCGGGTGATCGGGAGCAGGTGCCAGTGCGCGAAGAGGGTGGGCTCGCGCTGACGAACAGCGTCGAGCCATGCCCAGGCTCTGGCGGGTCTGCCCTTGAGTCGTTTGAACTTGTGCATGGCCCATCGGACCAGGTGCTGGTCGATGCGCCACGCGAGGGAGCCCAGCTCGGAGCGGTAGAAGGCTCCGTAGTAGCCGAACCAACCCCGCACTTGAGGGTTGATGTCCTCGGCGAGGTCGGTCAGGTCCGACCCGGTGCGACGTCTGAGGTGCCAGGCCCGTATCTTGCGGCCGACCGCCTTCTTCGCTTTGCCGCTGATGGCCGGGGTGAATCCCACGAAGCTGCCTCGTGGTCCCCGGACCAGGCGGCCCCGGAAGGTGTAGCCGAGAAAGTCGAAGCTGGTGTGCTGCGCCTGTCCCGGCCGATTCGCGTCCTTGCAGAACACGACCTTCGTCTTCTCAGGATGTAGCTCAAGGCCAAGCGCCCCGAGCCGAGCTGCGATGGCGGCCCGCAGTTGGTGTGCCTGTTCCTCGGTGTCGCAGTGGGCGACAACGTCGTCGGCGTACCGCTCGAACGGACACCCCGGATACTCCCGGGCCATCCACATGTCGGTTGCGGTAGGGACCGCCCTTGGGGGCGGCCCCCCGCACAGATCCCAGCGTGCGGGACTACCGCACTGGGCTCCTGCCTCGGGTGGTGGCGTAGAAGCGCACCTCGGGGTAGGGGTGCAGGATGCGGGCAGGTGGGAGCCATCGTTGAGCGAGGCGGTTCGTGCGCTCCCAGGTCAGGTGGTGGCGCTGGCTGCGACGCCGAAGCGCCTTGCACCAGTGCCGGGTCACCTCGTTCCGGAAGGCTTGGATCGCCCGGGCGTTGCCCGGCACGGCGTAGTAGGCGAGGTGTCCTCGCACCACACTGGCCAGCAGGCGCCCTGCTCGGGGACGGGCCGATGCCGGCGTGCC
>WNGL01029377.1_pt1 | contig 11007 bp, 10 predicted proteins | sample 5400591 | NCBI WGS metagenome assembly WNGL01 (sample SAMN13153377, study PRJNA577476) | soil metagenome | isolation source: 80 cm soil or saprolite under Garry oak tree replicate 1 | place: USA:California | collected 2016-06-15
TTCCCGCCTCGACGCGGCATTCTTCGGGGCGAATGGCCTGGTCAGCATCGCCGTGTTCTTGGGCGCACTCGTGGATCGGGTGTTGTGACCGGAGTGCGCGGTGCACCGTACGCGGTTGCTTCGGGGAAGCACAAGCCCGCAGCTCCCCGAAAGCAACAACGCACCGCGCACCGCGTACCGCCGCCCCGTCCGCCAGCCCATCCCCGCCGCTCTCCCACACCGAACAGGAGAGGGCGCTGACGAAGCTGCCGGTGATTCTCGCCATTACCGGTGCCTCCGGTGCGGTCTACGGGGTGCGGCTACTCGAGGCGCTGGTGCGCAGCCAGGTGCCGACGTGGCTGCTGATCTCGAGCCACGGCTGGCGGCTGCTCGCGGAGGAGTGCGGCATCACGGACGAGCGACAGCTCAAGGCGGCGACGGCGGGCGGCGGTGACTGGAGCGGCGTGCGCCTATTCGACGACGCCGATCGCGGCGCCGAGCCGGCCTCGGGCTCGGTGCGGAGCGCGGGAATGGTCATCTGCCCGTGCTCGATGGGCACGGTGGCCGCAATCGCCCACGGGACGAGCCGCTCGCTGATCGAGCGCGCCGCCGACGTGGTCCTGAAGGAGCGGCGCACGCTCATTCTCGTGCCGCGTGAGTCCCCGCTGTCGCTGGTACATCTGCGCAACCTCACGCTCGCCGCGGAAGCGGGGGCGGTGGTGCTGCCGGCGTCGCCGGGTTTCTATCATAGGCCCAAGCAGGTCTCGGACCTCATCGATTTCGTGGTGCAGCGGGTGCTCGACCATCTGGGCGTCGAGGCCGGGCTGGTGCCACGCTGGAGGGGGGGGGAACACACGTGACGCTCGAACTGAAGAAGGTCTTCGCCGCCTGGGTCGGCGCTGCCGTGCTGGCCGCTGCCTGCTCGCCCAGCCGACCCGCCGCCGCGCCCGCTCCTGCCGCCGCCCCCGCCACCGCGCCGCCGGCCCGCGCCACGCCCGCGCCCACCCCTCCGGTCGTCGACACGACGGTGCAGCCGGGGCGCTTCGACACCGGCAAGATGTGGACGTTCGAGAACCCACCGCTCGACTACTTCCGCAAGGAGTACGGGTTCACGCCGTCGCCCCAGTGGCTCGAGCGGGTCCGGGTCGCGGCCCTGCGGCTCCCCAACTGCACGGCCTCGTTCGTCTCGGGCACCGGGCTCGTGATGTCGAATCACCACTGCGCGCGCGAGAGCGCGAGCGCGGTGTCGCGATCGGGCGAGGACCTCCTCACGAACGGCTTCTACGCCCAGCGGCCGGAGGACGAGCGGCGCGTGCCGGACCTGTACGTGGATCAGCTGGTGAGCTTGCGCGACGTGACGGCCGAGGTCGCGGCAGCGGGGACGACGGGACAGCCCGAAGCCGAGCGGCTCGCCGCGCGCGACGCGAAGATCGACGAGATCGAGCAACGCGAGAGCCATGCGGCGAACCGGCGCTGCGACGTGACCGCCCTCTACAACGGCGGACGCTATTCCCTCTACTGCTACCGCCGCTACAGCGATGTCCGGCTGGTCTTCGTGCCCGAGAAAGCCATCGGTTACTTCGGCGGCGATCCCGATAACTTCACCTACCCGCGCTACGACCTCGACGTCTCATTCTTCCGCGTGTACGACGAGAACGGCCGCCCCCTCCGGCCCGATGCGTATCTCTCCTTCAGTGAGGCGGGCGCGAAGGAGGGCGACGCCGTGTTCGTGATCGGGAACCCGGGCTCGTCGTCGCGGCTCAGCACCGTGGCGCAGCTCGAGTACCGGCGCGACCAGCAGTATCCCGGCGTGGTGCGGCTGCTCGAGAGTCGGGGCCGCATCCTCGCCGACTACATGACCCAGCACCCGGCAGCGCGGCCCCGGCTGGTAAACGACTACTTCGAGATCCAGAATTCCCTCAAGGCCTACTCAGGCGAGTTGCAGGGGCTCCAGACGCCGGCGCTCATGGCACGGAAGGTCGCGTTCGAGCGCAACTTCAGGGGCGCCGTCATGGCGAAACCGGCGCTGCGGTCGCAGTACGGCGGCCTGTGGGACCAGATCGCCGACCTGCGCCGGCAGCTCGGGCAGCTCGCTCCGACGGTGAACGCCCTCAATCAGGGCGGGCTGCTGCGCTCCCGGACCTTCGGGACCGCGCTCTTGCTGGTGCGCTACGGCGAAATGACCACGGGCGGCGCGCCCGACAGCGTCCTCCGAGCGACCCGCGACGAGATCGCGCACGCCAGCATCGATCCGGCGCTGGACGTCCTCGTCCTCGCGGCCCAGCTGGAGGATGCGGCGCGGCTCGTGGGCGCGCGCGACCCGTGGGTAGTGGAGGCGTTTGGAGGGGCGGGGCGGACGCCGCGGGAGGCGGCCCAGGCGATCGTGCGCGGCTCGGTCGTGCCGGACTCGATCAGGCGGTCGGCGCTGCTCGCGTCCCCCGCCGATCTCGCGACGAGCGCCGATCCGGCGATCCGGCTGATGCGGGACCTGCTGCCGCGGCTGCGCCAGGTGTTGCAGCAGTACCGGCCGCTGCAGCAGCAGGAGGAAGCGCGCACGGCGGAGCTCGCCCGCGCGCTGTTCGAGGTGTACGGGACGGCGATCGCCCCCGACGCCACGTTCACGCTGCGCCTCGCCGACGGCGTGGTGAAGGGTTACGACTACAACGGCACGCACGCGCCCGCGTTCACGACCTTCTATGGCTTGTACGATCGTCACTACTCCAACCCTGGCGACGACGCGTGGGCCCTGCCGCCGCGCTGGCTGACGCCGCCGGCCGCGCTCGATCTCAAGACCCCGCTCGACATGGTGATGACGAACGACATCATCGGGGGTAACTCCGGGAGCCCGGTCGTGGACAAGAGCGGCCGGATCGTGGGGCTCATCTTCGACGGCAACATCGAGAGCCTGCCGGGGGAATTCATCTATACGGACGAGACGGCGCGCGCCGTCGCCGTGCATTCGGCGGCCATCATCGAGGCGCTGCGCGACGTGTACGGTGCCCGGAGGATCCTGGACGAGCTGCGTCCCCCCGCCGCTCGCTGACTCCAGGTGCGTCTGGGTGTCATCGCGGACACGCACGGGTTGTTGCGCCCCGAGGTGCTCGAGGTGTTCGCCAAGGTGGACCACATCCTGCACGCCGGGGACGTCGGGAAGGGGGAAGTCCTGCGTGAACTCGAGGCGCTGGCACCCGTCACAGCGGTGTACGGCAACGTAGACGGCATGGAGATCAGGGCCCGGCTGCCGCAGGTTGCGACGCTGCGGCTCGACGGGTTCGACATTGTGGTCACGCACGGGGATCAGCTTGGCAGCCCCACGCCGGCGAAGCTCGTGGCGGCATTCCCGCAGGCCGAGATTCTGGTGTTCGGGCACACGCACCGGCCGCTGCTCGAGCTGCTCGACCGGACGGTGACGGTCATGAACCCGGGTGGGGCTGGGGCGCCGCGCTTCGGGCTGGCGCCGAGCGTGGGGATCATGGAATTGGAGCCCGGGATTCCGCCGCGGGCGCGGTTGGTCACCCTAGGACTGGGTTAGGACGAAAGCACAATGAGCGTGAGAGACCTAATGAATTCGGGATTCGTCCTGGCCCTCGCTTTCTTGAGCACCGCGAGATCAGTTCACGCTGACCGCGACGGCTACTATTGTACCGGGCCGAGCTACATCGCCTTTGAGCTTTCCCCCCGCCACCCGACGCCCGCTCATGTCTTGTACGTCGTTTCGCTGCGGGACTCAGGTGGTATCGCCCCGCCCACTACGCTCGAGCTGCCCCGCTTTCAAGTGCATGGCATGCGGTGTAATGCCTCGTCCGTGCAACTGCTGAGTTGGGACTCGCTCTACACCGTCAACTTGGGCGCCTCCGGCCTGTCACTGGTCGCGGGAGTCGCGCCCTGGGCCAAGCAGGGCATAGGCCGGCAGCTGCCGGTGGACTATTCAACGCTGAATCTCGGACCTTCGAGCCGAGCCGCGGTGGGCGGTCAGCCAGACACCGTGGCGCTCCCAATTCAATCGACCGCGTACAAGTTCATCCTCGCGTTCAATGTCCGGCTGGCGCCCTGCACCTATAGGGTTGTTACGCGCCTGGTGGAGCTGGACGCGGCGTCTCACGCCGTTGCCGCCCTCACCCTGTTCGACGCCGATACTCCGAGGGCGTGCGGCCCCGGCTAACGGCCTGTTGTCCATCACCCTAGGACTGGCCCGTCGCGTGGTGCGCCCGCTGGGACGCTCCATGCTCGTGAGCCATCGACTTGTCGGTCGCCTCGTGGAGCTGGGCGGTAACCGCGTGAGCATCGAAGGCTTGGACTTCTCGGTCGACAACACGCTCATCACGACGCGCGAGAAGGGCCGGCTCGATGTCGGCCTCCACGAGCGGGGGGAGATCGCGCTGGCGCGGCGATATGTCCTCACCGACCTTCCCGTCGTGGAGCTAGGCGGCGGGATCGGCATTGTCTCCTGCATCATCAACCGACTCCTGACTCGCCCTGCGGATCACCTGGTCGTCGAAGCGAATGCCGAGCTGATCCCCACGCTCGAGGTGAATCGCCGCCTGAACGGATGCAGGTTCCGAATCCGCGACGTCGCGCTGGCGTACGGGAGCGAGCAGGCCGTGCTGGCGGTCGACTCCTTCGCGGCGAGCCGGATCGGCGGCACGGGGCGGCGCGTTGTCGTACCGACGGCCACGCTCGCGAGCCTGCTCGCCGAAACCGCGTTCCAACGCATCAACCTCGTCGTGGACATCGAAGGTGCCGAGGTGGACCTAGTGGAGCGGGAGGGGCCGGTCGTCGCGCGCCACGCGCGGGTTCTCATCGTCGAGACTCACCCCAAGGTCACCGGCGCGGAGCCCACCGATCGGATGCTCGCGGCCCTGCGGACCCTGGGGTTCGCCCAAGTGGCCAGGGTGGGTGACGTCTTCGCCTTCGAGCATGAAGGAGAGGGCGTGTGGCAGCGCCTTGCGCGGCATCGTCCTACGGCGTGACGACGGTTGCCCGCTTCACGTAGTCCAGCGTCGGGAACTCGCGCTCCAAGTACGCATTCCCCTCCGCCTGAATGCGACCCTGGTCGGGGCCGCGCCCCTGCGGTGCTCCCTCGCCGTACCCCGCGTACAGCCGGTCCACGACCTCCATGCCCTCGACCACTCGGCCGAACGGCGCGAACCCCTGTCCGTCGAGCATGCCGTTGTCCCGGTAGTTGATGAACGCCTGCGTCGTGCGGGTGTTCGGGCCCGCGGTCGCGAAGCTCACCATGCCGCGCGTGTTGCTCTGGCGCACGGGATCGTCGGGAATGCGCCGCTCGCGCCACACTGCGGACACCTTGGGGTCGCGGTGGATGCCGAACTGGGCCATGAAACCCGACAGCACCCGGAAGAAGCGCGCGCCGTCGTAGTAGCCGCTCTTCACGAGGGAGTAGAACCGGTCGGCGCCGTTGGGGGCCCAGTCGCGATGCACTTCGACTACGAAGGCCCCGGCGCTGGTCTCGAAGCGGGCGCGGAATGCCGCGGGAGCCGCGTCGTTCCGAGTGGGGCTCCCGGCCTGTGCGGTCGCCACGTCCCGGCGCTCCCGGCCGCAGCCGGCCACGAGGAGGCCGAGTGTGATCATCCAAGCACGTCTCGAGCTGCCTGCGTTCATCGGTGTTTCCGGAAAGTGGGGAGTGGAAGATAATCGAGCCGTCAGGGTAGAATTGCAGCATGGTTTCCGACGCCCCCTTCGTCGCTCGCGCGCAAGGGCGGGCATACCTCGCCGCCGGCCTGTTCGGGGGGTTCTTCGTCCTCACCGGTTTCCTCGTGACGCGCGAGAGCGCGCAGGCGTGGCCGCTGCTCGCGGTCGCCGGGGCGGTCGCTGCGGTGCTGCTCGCGGGTCTTGCGGTCCTGCGCCTCGAAGTCGGCCCCCGCGGCATTCGCTACCGCAGTCTCACCACCCGATGCTCCTGGAGCGGCACGGTATCTCGATCGACATCCCCGACACCCTGGCCGCCCGCCGCATGGCTCACGAAGTCGGCGGGGGGGGGCGCTGGGTGCGGCCGGGGCGGCGCCGGTGACGCTCACTCATGCGCTCGCGATCCTCTTGGCGGTGCCGGCGGGCTGGCCCGCCTTCGTCCGCGCCTTCGACGCCTACGTGACGGGGGACAGCGTGGCGGGCGCGAGCGTGCTCGTGATGCGGGACGGACGCGTCCTCGCCCATCACGAGTTCGGGTACGCCGATCGCGAGCGCCGGCAGCGCGCGGATGCCGGGACCATCTACCATTGGGCGTCGATCACCAAGACGCTGACGGCGGTCGCCGTGATGCAGCTGCGCGACCGCAAGCTCCTCACCTTGGACGACCGCGTGACGCACTACATCCCCGAGCTACGACTGGTGCACGACCCCTTCGGCTCGATGGATGACGTCACGATCCGCATGCTGTTATCGCACTCGGGCGGTTTCCAGAACCCCACATGGCCCTACAAGGCGGGCAAGCCATGGGAGCCGTTCGAGCCGACCCGGTGGGAGCAGCTCGTGGCGATGATGCCGTACCAGGAGCTGTTGTTCGCGCCCGGCTCGCGCTACGGATACTCGAACCCGGCGTTCATCTACCTGGCGCGCATCCTGGAGCAGCTCACGGGCGATCCCTACCAGACCTATGTCTACAAGAACCTGTGGACGCCGCTGGGCATGGCCCAGAGCTACTTCGGCGCCACGCCGGCGCAACTCGCGGAAGCGCGGTCCAACAACTACACCGTGACCCGGGACAGTGCGGGGCACGAGTCGGTGGTAGCGAACGGGCGCGACTTCGATCCCGGGATCACGATCCCGAACGGCGGCTGGAACGCCCCGCTCGGTGACGTGGCGCGCTGGGTCGCGTTCCTGACGGACGCGCCCGCGGCCGACACGACCGCCCGCAGGGTGCACCAGGGGGTGCTCGCCCGGGCCTCGCTCGAGGAGATGTGGCGTCCCTTGTACCCGGCCGACAGCGAGGCGCCGGGGGATTCGGTGGGCCTGTCCTTCTTTATGTTGACGCGCGGCGGGACGCGGTTCATCGGACACACGGGCCAGCAGGCGGGGTTCCGGTCGTTTCTCTACTTCGATCCGAAGACCCGGGCGGCCGTGATCGCCGCGTTCAACACGACGAACGAGGCGCGCGGGGCGGAGTCGACGCGGGGATTCAATGCGGTGCGGGATGCGGCGTTGGAGCTGATCGCCAAGTAACTGCTGCCTGCCTCATTTCTGGCACCCTGGGCAGAAGGTCGTCGCCCGCAGGTCGATCGTGTGGGTCGTGACGAGCTTCTTCCCGCACCGCACGCAGCGCTCGCCCCCGCGGCCGTACACCTTCAGCTCGAACTGGAACCGCCCGCGCTCCCCGGTGCCGGTGCGGTAGTCGCGCACGGTCGTTCCCGCTGCGTCGACGGCGCGGCCGAGCACGTCCGTGACCGCCGCGTGCAGGCGGGCGAACTCCTCGAGCGACAGCCTGTCGGTGCGTTTCGACGGATCGACTCCAGCCTCGAACAGCGCTTCGTTCGCGTAGATGTTGCCGATCCCCACCACGCGGCGCTGGTCCATGATCGCCTTCTTGATCGCCGCGCGGGTCCCCCGCAACCGCTCGGCGAATAGGAACGGGGTGAACGTGTCGTCCAGCGGCTCCGGACCCAGGCGGCCGGTGTACGCGAGCCAGCCCTTCTCGTCCAGCAGCCATACGGTCCCCAGCCGCCGGACGTCGCGGTAGACGAAGATCTGGCCGTCCTCCAGCCGGCAGGTGAGCACCGCGTACTTGCTCTCGTCGCGGCGGAGCGGCCGGTCGTAGGCGACGAGCGACCCCGTCATCCGGGGCTGCACCACCAGGCGGTGCCCGCTCCCCAGACGAAACACGGCGTGCTTGGCTCGCCGGGAGACTTGCTCGAAGGTGTTGCCGGTAAGGGCGCGGAGCAGGCGGGGCTTGGAAACGCGCCGCAACACGTCGGTTTTCGCGAGCTGGGCGCGCATGATGCGGTGGCCTTCGAGCCGCGGAGCGAGCTGCTGGACGATCGTCTCGACTTCAGGCAGTTCCGGCACGGACCATCTCCCGCCACCCGATGTCGCGCCGGTACGCTTTCCCGGCGAACGAGATGCGCGCGGCTCCGGTGGCGCTGACTCTGGCTGCGGCGGCGACGGCGCCCGCGAGCCCCGTGACCGCGAGCACCCGGCCCCCCGCGACGCGCAGCGTGCCGTCGGGATCGCGGGCCGTCCCGGCGTGGAACAGCAGGACGTCGGGGCCCAGGTCGCGAGGAAGCTCGATCGCCGCGCCCACCTCGGGTCGGTCCGGGTAGCCGCGGGCGGCGAGCACTGTGGTCACGGCCGCTCCGGTCGCGGGGATCGCGTCGTGCTCCGGCCGCCAGCCGCCGGTCGCGATAGCGGTGAGGTGCTGCGTCGCGCCGCGGGGGAGGACCGGAAGGATCGCCTGGGCCTCGGGATCACCGAAGCGGCAGTTGAACTCGAGCACGTACGGCGTCCCGTCCGGCGCGAGCATCAGGCCGGCGTACAGCACGCCCTGGTACGGTGCGCCCCGCGCCGCCATCTCGCGGAGCGTCGGCTCGAGCACCTCTTGGCGCACCCGTCGCAGCAACGAGTCGGTCGCGACGCTCACGGGGCAGTAGGCGCCCATGCCCCCGGTGTTGGGCCCCGCGTCACCCTCGAGCAGCCGCTTGTGGTCCTGCGCCGGGGGGAGGATGATGATCCGCTCCCCATCGGTGAGCGCCAGGACCGAAAGCTCTTCACCTGCGAGAAAGTCTTCGACGACGATCTCGGTCCCCGCGTCTCCAAACGTGTGCTCCTCGAGCATCGCTCGAGCCGCGGCGAGCGCCGCATCTTGTGTTTCGCACACGACCGCGCCTTTCCCCGCGGCGAGGCCGGATGCCTTGACCACGATGGGCGCGCCGTGCGACGTGATCCAATGTCGCGCCGCAGCAAATTCGGAGAACGTGCGACTCGCCGCCGTCGGCACGCGCGCCTTCTGCATCACGTTCTTGGCGAATGCCTTCGACCATTCGAGCTCGGCGGCCGCCTTGGTGGGGCCGAACACCGGCCGCCCCTGCTTGCGGAGTTGGTCGGCGAGCCCGGCGGCAAGGGGGGCCTCGGGTCCGACGACCACGAGGTCGATGCGGTGCTCCGCGGCCGCCGCGACGAGAGCGTCGACGGCGGTCGCCGGAATCGGGAGGTTGGTGCCGAGGAGGGCGGTGCCGGGGTTGCCGGGCGCAGCGAACAAGGTCGCCTCGGGGGTGTCGCGCTGCAGCGCCCAGCACAGCGCGTGCTCGCGGCCGCCCCCGCCGACGACCAGGATCCTCACTTCTTCTTGAACGTGTCCGAGAACGCCCGGGCGGCCCGCTTCGCTGTGTCCACGACGTCGTTCACGACGGCCTTGGCTTCTTTCATGTAATGCTCGCGCGCCTCGTCCAGGTCCTGGTCGAGGGGCCGGCGCTCCGCCTCCGGGCCGCGGCGCGTGTACTCCCCCCGCAGGATGCGGTCGTAGGCGCCCGACTCGATCCAGCGCTGCAGCTCGGCCGCGCGCAGCGTGTTGAACGGGTGGGTCCGGTCGAGGGTGTTCAGGATCTGGAAGACGCGGTCCAGCGCCCCGCCCCCCTCCTCGTACTCCTTCGCCTGGACCAGGAAGGCGTCCAGGTCCATCTGCGTCATGTCGCCGCCGCCCGCCATCTTGAGGAACACGCGCAGCGACGCCTTCGCATCCTGGCTCGCCACCAGGCCGGCGCGATCGGACGAAAGCTCGCTCTTACGGTACCATTCGAGCAACGCGATGCGGATCGGCAGCAGGGCGATCCCGGCGAGGAAGGGCAACGAGGCGAAGCTCACGTTGAGGATCAGCACGAGGATCGTGCGGTACAGCGCGTGACCGCTCATCACGTGTCCCAGCTCGTGCCCGAGAAGCGCCCGCATCTCGTCGTCGTCGAGCAGCTTCACCGCGCCCGAATTGTTCACGATGAACGGCTTGTCCATGCCGAAGGCGCCGGCGTTCACGAACGGCGTCTGGGAGACGAACAGCTCCGGCCGGTCCGCCCAGTCGAGCGAGGTCAGCACGTCGGTGTACAGCGCGTTGAGTCTGGGGAACTGGGTCGGTCCCACGCGCACGGCGTCGGCCTGGAACAGGAGGCGCACGCCGCGCTCCCCGACGAAGCCGTAGATCTTCTTCACCACCTCGTCGAACCCTGGAACGCTGCGCAGCGCCTGGAGCGCCGCCCGATCGGCGGAGTGCTCCCACGAGACCGCGGCGATCTGGGTGAGGACCTTGCGGGGCCGGGTCGACGGAACGTTCGTGGCGTCGCTCATATCATGCTCCTACGAAAGTGTCTCTGCATTACGGGCACCTGTCTTCGGTGTTTCGTCCCCCCTCTCCGCATCGCGGAGAGGGGGCCAGGGGGTGAGGTCCCAAAACCCTGGAGCACTCTCCCTCGGGAGAGGCCATGCGGGTGAGGCGCTGCCGGCGCCCGCTTACCGTATTGTGGGCACCAAGTTAGCCCCGCTGAACCTGGTTCACAAGGCCGAATCCCTTCTCCACCCGCGCGAGCCGGCCCGCTACCACCAGCGGATCGTGCTCGAAGAACAGCAACCACCCCTCGGCCTCGGCCCGTCGGTACAGGCTCCGCTTCGACTCGAGCGTGACGAGCGGCTCGAGGTCGTAGCCCATGATCCAGGGGAGCGGCAGGTGGGCCGTCGTGGGCACAAGGTCGGCCACGAAGCAGGCCCGCTCCCCCGCGCTCTCGATCAGGATCGACTGGTGATGCGGCACGTGGCCCGGCGTAGGCAGGCAGCGAATCCCGGGCAGCAGGCTCACTTCCCCCGTCACGACAGTGAACGGCACCGACTCGAAGTTGTGCGACAGGTAGCTCGCGGCGGTGCGCTCGTTCGTGTGGCGCGCGAACTCGAGCTCTTTGGCCTGTACGACGTAGCGCGCCTGCGGGAAGCTCAGCACCACGGCGCCCGCGGGATCACGCCAGGTGTCCCCGCCAGCGTGGTCGAAGTGCAGATGCGTGTTGATCACCCAGCGGATCTCTTCGGCCCGAAATCCCAGGGCGC
>WNGL01009922.1_pt1 | contig 11006 bp, 9 predicted proteins | sample 5400591 | NCBI WGS metagenome assembly WNGL01 (sample SAMN13153377, study PRJNA577476) | soil metagenome | isolation source: 80 cm soil or saprolite under Garry oak tree replicate 1 | place: USA:California | collected 2016-06-15
GGTCAGGCCCTTCGCCGGGATCGCCCGGTTCTCCGCGCGGGCGCCGGCCTGCAGGACGTGGAACAGCCCGAAGCGCGCTGCCTGCTGCACCTCGGTGTCGCCGTCAATCTCGACGTCGGCCCGGTCCCAGAAGTCGTCCAGGTAGCCGCGCTGCTCGGCCAGCAGTCCGTCCCACCCGGTTTGCCTGGCGGTGCTCAGCGCCGCGCGTACCTGGTCGCGCACCGCGGACAGCGACCTGGCGGCCGACCAGCCGTACCCGACGAACTTGATCACGCGCAGCCGCTGTCCCGGCTGCAGGACCGTGGTCGCGGTGACCACGCCGCCGTCCGCGGCCGCGCGGGACTCGATCCTGGTCCCGGCCGACCCGTCGATCACGTGATCCATCGCGGCGCCGACCCGCAGCTCGCTGTTCTTCGTCATGTGCACCACCACCACGGTGGCCTGATCCGCTTCGCAGAACTCGCTCGTCAGCGGCCGCGCGAGCACGGCGGCCACCCGCGGGTCCCCGCCCGGCTTCGGCAGCTGCTCGTTCGCGAGCAGCTCGGACTGCACGGCGATCCTGGACTGGCCGTTAAGCGGCTCCACCTCGTAGCAGACCGCCGCTATCGCCCGCTGGGTGAACGACACCAGCCGGACCGAGGAAACCCGGACCGACCGCCCGGCCGGCGACACCCACTCGGCCCGCCGGCGCAGCACCCCCGCGCGGAAGTCGAGTACTCGCTCATGCGAGCGCAGCTCGCCATACCGGACGTCGAACGGCTCGTCGTCGACGAACAGCCGGATTAGCTTGCCATTGGTCAGGTTGATGACCGTCTGCCCGGACTCGGGGAAGCCGTAGCCTGCCTCTGCATAGGGCAGCGGGCGGTCCTCGTAGACACCGCTGAGATAGGTCCCGGGCAGGCCATGCGGCTCGCCCTCGTCCAGGTTGGCCCGCCAGCCCAGGTGCCCGTTCGAGAGCGCGAGCACCGACTCCGCCTGGGCGAGCAGGCTGAGATCGAGGGTGATCTCCCGGAGGCACCACGGCTCTACCGTGAACGCCGCTTGCCGTATCAAGCCTGGTCCAGCAGCTCGGCGAGGTCGGTCACCACGATGTCAGCGCTGTCGAACATCTCTTTCCATGCGACGGCGTGCACAGCTGCCGTCTTGGTGAGGACGCCGTCGAGGTCGAAGGGGCAGCTGCGAATGCCGTCCGGGAGGCCGAGGCTCATGCCGGGCTCACCACCCGTAGATCCGGGTCGGCAGCTCATGCATGGGCGCCTTATCCGGGCCGGGATAAGTGATCATTACCACGATATCGTCCGGGTCGCGTCCCTCCACCGCCGTGGCCTGCTCACTGATGCGGGTGTCGCGGTGGGCCGAGCGCCGCTTCAGCACCCGCTCGCACCGGTCAAGATCCTCCTTGCCGTCGGCGGTCCAGATGACGTACTGGACGCCCACGCTGCCGAGCGGATGGGCGGCGTTGCTGCCCATCGCGCGCAGGATCAGCTGGGTTCCGCCGGAACTGGTCAGCAGCGCGGCGGTGGTGCTGTGATCGATCACCTCCAGCGCGAGTACCTCCTGGTAGAAGCTCACCGACCGCTGCAGGTCATGCACGAAAATCACGACCGAATCGACTCGGGCACCGTGCGCCATCTTCACTGCCCTCCAGTCTGGATTGATGCGGCAGCGCCACCAGTCTCGCCTGCCCGGGCACGGGCCGGCTCGGCGCCCCAGGCGCATGTCGGTACCGCAGGCCGCTGCGGACAGTCGCAGCGCGCGCGCCCGATCCCGGTCGAGGCCCCGGTGACCAGCGCTGACTTGATAGCGAATCCTTAGTGCCGAGGCGGAGAGGCGCTAGGTGCCGAGGCGGAGGGCGGCGGGGGCGCTGGCGGGGACGGCGGCTCATCTGCCTGACCGGAAATCGAGATCCTGGAAAGCGGGCCGGCTCGAAGACAGGACCACACGGCGAGTCCTGCGCCGCCCGCAACGCCAAGCGTCATGAGCCCGAAGACGAGCCGTATCGGCATCAGCTCGGCCAGCATGCCGCCCAGCAGTGCGCCGGCCGGCTGGCCACTCCAGGCGATCAGCCTTCCCGTGGTGTTGACGCGTCCCTGCAAGTGATCCGGCGTGAGCAGCTGACGAACCGTGATTGCCACCATGATCACTAGTCCGTAGCTGAGTTCGTAACACGTAAACAGCAGCAGCGCCCAGCCGTAGCCGGGCACGATGGCCAAGATCGCGAGAATGACCGTGTTGGCCAGCATGAATGCGGCCATCAGGCGACCGATTATGGAAAGCTTTACAATTCTTGGTACTGCGATGGCAGAGATAAGGCCGCCTAGCTCACCAGCGCTGTACAGTAATCCCAGCCGCACATCCGTGCGCACCAGGTGCAGTGCCCGGTTTGCGTAGACTACGAGCAGTCCGAATGTGCCGCCCCAGCTCACGCAGATAGCAAACGTCGCAATGGTCATTGTCCGGACGACGGGCTGGCGGCACAGAAACCGGAGCCCATCCGCTATATCCTGGCGGACACGGCTATTTCTGCCTGGTCCTCGCGGTGATCTTTGGAAATGTCGCCGGATAGCGGTAATTAACAGCGCCGACGCGGCGTAGCTTGCGGCATCCAGGCCGAGTACATAGGCGGGTGCAAGCACGGTGATCAAGCCAGCGCCCAGGGCTGGCCCGATCAGCATCGCGATCGAGCCCGACGACCAGACCATGCTGGTGGCGGCGGGCAGTTGCGAGCGGTTAACAAGCGCAGGCACGGCGCCGAAGCTAGCCGCGTCGAACCATACAAAGGTAGTGGCAACGCCCAGCGCGACAACGAACAGCTGAGGCGCAACTAGCAGGTGGAGGACTGCGGCGGCCGGGATGCTGCCCAGCAGGAGTGCGGAGGCAGCATCGGATAGCGCCATGACTTTGCGCTGGTTCACGCGGTCAGCTAGCGCACCGGCGAATAACCCGAGCGCCAGGTATGGCACGACCTCGATGGCGGCTAGCGATGCGGTCGCCGCAGGCGACCCGGTCAGCCTGTAGGCGAGCACAGGCAAGACGACCATGGTGACCCCGGTGCCCGCGTAAGAGATTGTGCGGGCCGACCAGAACACCATGAACCCTGAGTTCCGCCACAGCTTCGGCGCCACCGTCTCCTGGGCAGCAAGCTCGGCGGTCATCTGGGCCTTTCTGCCCGGAGACCGGAAGGTGCCCTGGCCGCCGCATGCTGAGCTGCATCCCATATCGTCGTGTTCGCCACGTTCCAGCGCACCTGCAGCGGCGCCGTATTGGTGGCGAGAAAGGTGCGCATCTCCCGCAGCATCGCCACTGCATCTGCGGCCTTCTGGTCGACCCGTCCGCGCGGAAGCCACCCGCGCAGCGCGCTGAGTTCAGCCGGATCGGCCCCCTTGGCCGTGCCCGCCTCCAGAACCGCAGGCCATGTCCGGTGCTGGTAGAAGAACGCCTTGGCGAGGGTCGTTAGCAGGTTGCGGGTAACCTCGGAGATGATCTTCTGGTGCCGGGCGGCGGATAGCGTCCGCCGCATGTTAACCATCGCCTCGGATGAGGCCCGGTACCCGCAGGAGCCGCTCTCATGGACCACGGCCACCTCGTCGTCCTGTTCCAGGGTGCCATCCTTGAACGCTTCGTACACCCATCCGGTGCCGCGCATCCCGAACATCTCAAGCTCGACTGCCCGAAGTGCGCCCATATCAGCGCTACCGAAAACATGGACGCCCCGTTTCATGATCCACATGATCTCTTTGTGCCAGACAGAGGGCACGTTCTCGAAATAGCCATCGACAATGCCGATGGCATGCGGCCGCGATCGCCACAGCCGGTAAACGTCCCCCTGGGACACCGGCGGAAGATAGGTGGCGTCGAGTTCAGCTCGCGCGGCTAGCACGGCAAGCGTCGGGCCGAGAAAGACGAATGCGCCGGTCATCGGCCGGCAGCCAGGTCGATCGCCCGCCGGCCGGGGCGGCAGGACGGAATCAACTCGACCGGCCCCTCAAGCCCGGGGACGATGACCCGGACGACCGGGACGCCGAATTCTTCGCGGCTGAGGTCTACCGCTATCGCCTGCCTGATTCCCGCGGAGCGGAGCGCTTCGAGTTCCCAGGCCACGTCCGCGTCGAAGCTATCGCTGTCGAACGTTGGCACCGTACGGAAGTCACGGCGCACCTCGCCGGACTGTGCTGCCTGCTGCCTGCGCCACAGGTCCGGGTCCATTGCCAGGGAGTATTCCCGCTGCGTGGTGTTGTCGCGGGCACCGGAGATCAACGTCAGCCGCGTCTGGGCTGCCTCGGTGATGGCCCGCAGCAGGGCGATGCCCCGGTGCGGATGGCAACCCATGCCCTGGGCCCCGTACATCAGCCGGATGGTGGCCTGATCCCGTTCGGCGATCACGCACCTGAACGCCGGGATTGAGATATCGGTGGTGACGTCCCAGATCCCTGCAGACAGGCCGGCTCGGTCAAGCCGGTCGAGAGCCTGCAGGCAGTCGGGGTCGTCCACGGTCTGCGGGTCGATCCGCCGCAACGCGACCTCCGCCGCAGTCCGCACGCGGTGCAAGGTGGCGGCATCACGCTCGACTATCTCGCAGAGGGCATGGCTGAGCGCCTCCAGGAAGTGGTTACCCGAAGCCAGCCCGGTTGTGGTGCCGATAAAGCAGCCAGTGCCAGTCGGCGCGGGAAGCGTATACGCCGAGTGAATCATCTCGTACGGGATCCACATCGGCATTCCGGTGAACAGCTCCTCGCCCTCGATCCACAGGATGGGCAAATCCGGGTGATAAAGCGAGGTCGTCGTCTGCGGGAGTGCTGAAATGTCGCCTAGCGGGCGGCTGAACCGCAAGTCATTGAAGCTGCCAAGCACTAATGGCTGGACTATCCGCTCTGCCATATACGCCTCGACAGACTCCATGACGCCTGAAGCTTTCGCGGCGATTATGTCGAGGCCCTTGCCCTGCGAGACGACGAGCGATCTCGAATTAGGCCGATAGACCAGGACAACCGGGATGCCAATCGTGTCGAGCCCGGTGACGTCGGCAACGCGCGTTATTCCCATTACCGGGAAGAAGCGCTTCATCTTCTGCAGGGTGTCCGCAGGAGCGACGAGCCGATGAGTCCCGGCCCGGTACTTCTTGAGGGCCACCGGCCGACTGGGTACGGCATCATGCCAATCGGCGTCACTCATGCCACTCGCTTAATACTCCAGCCTTAGATCGTGATCTCCGGCGGCGCCGGTGCTTGAGGCGAGACGACCCTCCTGGATTGCGCTACGGGACTACATCGTCGAGAAATCTGCGAGGCGGTGGCGCTGCGTGCAAAAGGGCCGAGCCCAGTATGCGTTTCCCACGGCTCCAAGGCAATTCCGCCGCCCGGTATCCTGAGCTTCAGCAGAGGCCTACGGGCATCTGCGGGAGATGAGCCAGGCTCTCCCGGATCCGCTTGCTTGCCGATTTGCCGCCGGACCCGGCGAAGGTTTCCGAAGCTGGCGATCCCGCGGGCCCGTCCGTTAGCCGGAACGCCGCCTGGGGGCCATGCGAGACGAGGTAGGCGCAGCCATCCGGACCCGGCACCATGGCGCCCGCCGGGGGGTTCTTCCGGCCCGAATCACTCATTTCTCCTCCAAGCAGACAAATAGCCGGATAACTCACGTTTATCATACGCTTGTGCATTAGTTCCGCCCAGTATTTCCGCCAGCTCCCGTGACTTACCGGAAACCCCTGGCAGCGGCGCAGTAATGGCGCTGCCCAGCGGCCATCTTTTTCCATGATCACGGAGGATCCGATGCGCCCTGGCCTGCCAGATCTTCCGTGATCACGAAATTCAGCCGGCCCCGAGCGCGATGAAGGACAATCCCGTCGCGATCTGCACCGGGTCGTTGCCCAGGTCGCGGCGGGCATCGCGGAGCGCCTCGCTCAGCGTGCGGCCGTCGCGCAGGCCGCGGTGCAGCCTGAGCATCAGGCAGGCGGCCGCCTTGTCGTTGACCGGGCCGACGGCGGCGACGATTCCCGCGGTGCCGAGCGGCACCAGCGTGCTGGTGAGGCCGAGCAGTTCGTCGGCCCCGGCCGGGGCGAGCAAGCCGGAGTCGCAACAGGGCAGGATCAGCCGGTACGGCGCCCGCCGCAGCCGCTCGAAATCATGCACGGTCAGCGGTCCGTCATCCATCCGCAGCGAGGAGAACAGCGGGCTGTCGGCGCGGAACGTACCGTGCGCGGCAATGTGCACGAGCCATGCACCGTCGATCGCCGCCAGAACCCGCGCCGCCGTCGCCGTGCCGTCAGCGAGCACGGTGGCACCTTCGAGCGCAACGCCGCCGCCGGGCGCGGTGCCGTTACCGGGCATGAGCGAGGCAGCTTCCCCGACCACGCCGCCGCCATTGTTCATGGCGCCACCGGGCGAATCGGCCGCTAGCGCGGGCACCTCGCTGCCCTCAGAACCCAGGCCAGGGCCGTGGACGAGGACGAGGTCGCGCCGATCCGGCGGGACCGCCGTCCGCGCACGCAGCCACGCGCGGGCCGAGGGCGCGACGCTCAGTTCGCGGTCGCGCAGCGCCGGAAGCAGTGCCCACGGCACCGCGTGCAGCCTGCCCGGCGGGACGATGATGACCGGGCCGCTGCCAAGGTGCCGGATTGCGGCCGTGCCGAGCAGCACGTCCTGCAGCCTGCGCCCGGTCTGCTCCAGGACGGCGAGCGCATTCTCCGGCCGGCCGGCCGCCTGACCCGGCGCCCGACCTAGGTCCTGACCCGGCGCCCTGCCTGGCGGCCGACGGCCCGCCGGGTGACGGCCTGCGGGGCGGCCATGCGCTAGCCGGCTGAGGCCGAACCTGGCGTAGTCAATCTCGCGGGCGGCGTCCGCCAGGCGGCCCGCGGTGAACTGCCTGACCCGGCCGCTGCCGCAGACCAGCAGGTGCAGGTCTCCCTCGATCTCGACGATCTGGACCAGCCGTGCGGTGCCGAGTTCCGCGAGCAACTGCGTAATGCTGAAATCCCAGTTGCCCGGGTGGCCGTTGCCCCGTGTCCGCATGACGCGTTCCCTGACGGCACTCTCCAGGCGCAACTGCTCGCGGGCGAGCCTGGTCGTGGGCTGCCCAGCCGCGCGGGCCTGATCCAGGCGGTGCGCGACGTCCCGGACGGCGGTCAGGTCCGCCTGGAGCTCCGCGTCGTCGACCGGCCGTACTGGCGGCGCGGCCAGCGCGGTGGCCCGCCAGCGCTCGCTCCACTGCAGCAGTTGCCGCGGCCTGCCAGCCCGCACGGCGTGTCGCTGGGCGAGCACGGCGAATTCAGCGCCCTGCATGGTGGCGCGTGCACGCAACTCGGTTGCGCCCAGGGTAAGGAGGTGCTGGTCAATGAGATCGAACCCGCGCCGACAGGCGCCGAGCATACGGCGGGGATTGGCAGCGGCCTCGGCGCGCAGTCCTTCCGCCAGCCACCCATCGGCCCGCGCCGATGCCGACCCGCGCCGATGCCGGTTCCTTGCCGCCGCAGCCAGGTGCCGCTGTGCCAGCCGCAGGCGGCCAAGCGCAAGCGCTATCCGGCCGGCTAGCAGGCGCGCCCGCGGGGCATCGGCCGAGCCGAGTGCGTCAAGGCGAGTTGCGGTGCGCGCCGCCTGGCGCAGCAAGCCGGTGGATACCTCGCCTGCCGCGTAGCGGGCCTGCAGGACGGCGAAGGTGGCGTGCTCGCGCCACCACGGCCGCTGCTGAGAACGGAACAGGCGCCACGCGGCCTGGGCCCGATGCAATGCGGTGTGCGGATCTAGGCAAGCCAGCGCGGCCCCAGCGGCGGTGAGCAGCAGCTCAGCCTCCTTCGTTGCCCGGCCGCGGCCGCGCTGGAGATCGCGAATGGCTGCATCTGCGTCCCGGAGTGCCTCACCGGGCAGGCCGGCCGTGAGCAGAACGGCGCAGCGGTCGATGCTCAGGTCCGGCATCGGCACGTCCAGCAGCCGGTACCTCCGCCCAGCCTCGTCGAAGTGCGAGAGAGCAGCGGGCAGGTCCCCAGACCGGCCTGCAGTGAGACCGCGGTTATGCCGGGCGAAGGCCCTTTCCAGCTCCTGGCTGGTAGCGGCGAACAGGCGTTCGGCGGCGGCGAAATCGGCGTCCGCGCGGCTGGTGGCATTCATGGCCAGATGGACCATTCCGCGTGCCGTAAGCGTGCGTGCTTCCCAGATCGTGTCGCCTGCGCCATGCAGAATGGTGACCGCCCGGCGCAGATCCTGCAGCGCCTGCCGGTGCCGGCCCACGATCCAGAATGCGATGCCACGCCGCTGCAGGACGCATCCGGTCATCGCGCCGCCGGCGGCGGCGGCCCCTTCGTCCAATGCGGCAAATCCAGACGTGGTCCGCCCGGCGTAGATCAGCGCCACTCCCAGCGTGGCCAGCACATCCGCGACCCGGTCTGATGATCCAGACAGCCGCGCCAGGCGCAGTGCCATTCGCAGCTCGCCTATCGCCGCGTCAAGATCGCCGAACTCGCGCAGCAGCATTCCGATGGCCTGGCGCGCGACAGAGGCCGCATGCGGCGGCGGACCTGCGGCCAGCACGGCGAGTGCTTTCGCCATCGCCTCGCCCGGGCGGGCGCTGGTGAGCTGGAGCAGATCGAGTGTCCGGCCGGGAGCGTGCTCATCCTGGCGGGTGTCCCCAACCATGAAACTGATGTTACGTCTGGTCGCCCGCATGATCCAATGCGATACTAGGGGACGGTCTACCGGAATGATTTTGTTAGGTCATCAGACCATTTGCGTAAGTTTCGCCGGCCTCAGCCAAAGCGGAGTAAAGATGAACGCCGCGCGCAAGGATCCCGATCGGTCCAGCAAGCTGGACATCCAGGTTGACCTCATCGCCACCGCCTTCCGGGCGAAGAATGACGAGATTGCCCGATTCCCGGCAGACGGCCCGATGGATTTCCTCTACCGCCGTCAGTTCATTCTGGTCCGCGACGAGTACCTTGACCGCGTCCGGGACCTCGTTCCCGAGGGCGACCAGAGCGATGGCCTCATCGATGGCGTGACCCTCTACTCGCTCGCCGCAGACGCCGATGTGCTGGATGTGCTCGAGCAGATCGACCAGGTCCTTGGCGTTGGCGTGGCGACGCCCGACCACGTCATGTCGATCACTCCGGTCTGGCCGTGTCCGGCGACCGAACCGGATGAAGTGGACGCCGCTGCGCTGCCCGATCCGGGGATCGGCGACGGCGGCGGACGGGGAGTCTTCATTTACATTCCCGATACCGGCCTGCTGGAAAGCGCGCATGAGCATCCATGGCTGGCCGGCGTCACCGGAGAGCCGGATTCGCTCTTGCCGGCCGATTCGGCAGGCACGGTAGCCATCCCTGAGTACGCCGGCCACGGGACTTTCGTGGCTGGCGTGGCACGCTGCATGGCACCCGCGTCGACGGTGCAAGTTGTCAGCGACTTCGACACCGCGGGCGCGCTGTCCGAGCACAAGATCATCAAGCGGCTGGACGAAGGGCTGGGGCTCGGCGCGGACATCATCTGCCTGCCGGCGGGCGGGAACAGCAGGAAGAATCTCCCGCCGCTGGGCTTCGAGGCGTTGTGGCGGCGTTACCGACACCACAAGGGCACCGTGCTGGTTGCTGCGGCCGGCAACAATAGCTCCCGCCGGCCGTTCTGGCCGGCTGCCTTTCCGCAGGTCGTGGGGGTCGGCGCGATCGCGGCCAATCGGCGCAACCGGGCGCATTTCAGTGACTACGGGCCGTGGGTGGACGTCTACGCGCCGGGCGAGGACCTTGTCAATGCCTATGCGCACGGCAGCTACACCTGCCGTGAGCCGCCGAACATCGGCGCGAAACGGGAGTTCCATGGCCTGGCTCGGTGGAGCGGCACATCCTTCGCCACACCGCTGGTCGCCGGTTTGATCGGCGCCCGGATGTCACGGACTGGCGAGAACGGCAGGCAGGCGGCTGAGGCGTTGCTGGCGCTCGCCCGGGCGCAGCGGCTGCCCGGGGTCGGCCCCGTGCTGTGGCCAGGCCAGACCGGTGATGACGGCTGCGGCGGGCAGCGCTGCGGCTGTGCGCACGCGGGCTGCTGTGGTCGCTCTCATGGTGACAGCTGATGCTGATGGCGGGCTGGCGACGAAGATGGCGCCGTGGCGGACTTTGAGGCCAGCGACCTGGTGACGGCCGCCCTGCGCGGCGACAAGGCCAGCTGGGAAGCGCTGGTCTACCGCTACAGCGGGCTGGTCTGGTCGGTTGCGCGCGGATACCGGCTCAGCTCGGCGGACTCGGCGGATGTGTTCCAGACCACCTGGCTCCGGCTGGTGGAGCATCTCGGCCGGCTCAGCGATCCCGGCCAGGTCGGGGCGTGGCTCGCCACCACGGCACGGCACGAGGCACTGCGGATCGCCCGCGGCGTAACCCGGACGGTGCTCGCCGATGATGCGACCCTGGCTGCGCTCGGCCATGTCGACGATCGCTCGCCGGAACGCGCCGCGCTGGAGGCCGAGCAGGCCCGGCTCGACGCGGTGCGCGCCGATGACCTCTGGCGCGCCTTCGGCGGTCTGCCGGCCCGCTGCCGGGAACTGCTCCGGCTGCTGGTCGCCTCGCCGCCGCCGAGCTACTTGGAGGTCGCCGCGGCGCTTGACATGCCGGTCGGCAGCATCGGCCCCACCCGGGCCCGCTGCCTGCGGCGACTGCGCGACCGACTTGCCGGGGATGGACCAGATACCGCTTCTCGCCCGCATGGGGATGTATCAGATACCGCTTCTCGCACTCATGAAGATGACTGAGGGCGAGGAGATGAACGTGCACAGCGAGCGCGAAGATGCCGAGCTGGAGGAAGAACTCCGGCGGGCGGCTGCGCGCTTCGATCCCGTGCCCGGCGAGCTGCTGCGGGCGGCGATTGAGGCCTTTACCTGGCGGACCATCGACGCCGAGCTTGCCGAGCTGGTCTTTGACTCACTAGTCGATCAGGACGAGATGTCGCTCGTCCGCGGTCCGCGGCAGCGGCGGCTGCTGTCCTTCGAGGCGGGCGGCCAGACCATCGACCTGGAAGTGACGAGCACGAGTTCGT